>Ga0207830_100050_pt1 | contig 116424 bp, 104 predicted proteins | sample TtanPargueraPR_6_FD_187740 | JGI IMG/M metagenome (GOLD analysis project Ga0207830, IMG submission 187740) | Aerobic enrichment media microbial communities from Bioluminiscent Bay, La Parguera, Puerto Rico - Tt and E2 (3) (SPAdes) | ecosystem: Environmental > Aquatic > Marine > Unclassified ...
ACACCGCCGTAAACTTTAGCAAGAGTAGTACAGATAGCTGCAGTTAGAGTTGTTTTACCGTGGTCAACGTGGCCGATAGTACCAACGTTAACGTGCGGTTTCGTACGTTCAAATTTTTCTTTAGACACGATCGTGTTCCTTCCTAGTTATGATTCGTCGTGATCATTATTGATCGACGACGCGCCAGAAATTGTTATTTTATGCGCCAACGCCCGTTAGCGCAATATTTGGACGCCCTGATCTCGCAAAAAGTCGTAAACTTTTTGTAGTTCAATCGTCAATTAGTAACCACGCTCTGCAATAATTTTATCTGCGAAGTTTTTCGGCACTTCAGCGTACTCGTGAAACTCCATAGAGTAAGACGCACGGCCTTGAGTTGCAGAACGTAGATCAGTTGCGTAACCGAACATTTCAGATAGTGGTACTTGAGCACGGATGATCTTAAGACCAGCCACACCTTCGTCCATGCCTTCAATGATACCGCGACGACGGTTTAGGTCACCAACAACGTCACCCATCCAGTCTTCCGGAGTGGTTACTTCGACATTCATCATTGGTTCTAGAATCACAGGTTGTGCTTCTAGTGCACCTTTCTTGAATGCCATCGAGCCAGCGATCTTAAACGCCATCTCGCTTGAGTCTACATCGTGGTAAGAACCATCAAATAGTGTAGCTTTAATATCTAGTACAGGGTAACCCGCTAGAACACCACTATTCATTTGTTCCTCGATACCTTTCGATACCGAACTGATGTATTCCTTAGGAATCACACCACCCACGATTTCGTCTACGAATACGAAACCTTCGCCAGGTTCAGAAGGCTCAAGTTTGACCCACACATGACCGTATTGACCACGACCACCTGATTGGCGAACAAACTTACCTTCAACTTCCGCTTTACCACGAATGGTTTCACGGTAAGCAACCTGAGGTTTACCAACGTTACAATCAACGCTGAATTCACGCTTCATACGATCAACGATAATGTCTAGGTGAAGTTCACCCATACCTGAGATCAGAGTCTGACCTGATTCGTCGTCCGTTTCCACGCGGAATGATGGATCTTCCGCAGCCAGTTTACCTAGCGCGATAGCCATTTTCTCTTGGTCTGCCTTAGAACGAGGTTCTACAGCAATCTGAATAACTGGTTCAGGGAACTCCATGCGCTCTAGAATCACTTTGTGGTTCTGATCACACAGTGTGTCACCTGTTGTTACGTCTTTCAGACCGATAGCAGCAGCGATATCACCAGCGCGAACTTCTTTCACTTCTTCACGCTTATTCGCATGCATCTGAACGATACGACCGAAACGCTCTTTCTTCTCTTTTACAGAGTTGTAAACAGCGTCGCCGGAGTTTACTACACCAGAGTAAACACGCATGAACGTTAGCGTACCCACGAATGGGTCAGTCGCGATCTTAAATGCTAGCGCAGAGAATGGTTCGTTGTCGTCAGCGTGACGCTCAACTTCATTTTCTCTTTCGTCAACACCTTTAATTGCAGGTACGTCAACTGGCGATGGCAAGAACTCGATCACAGCATCTAGTACCGCTTGAACACCTTTGTTCTTAAACGCACTACCACAAGTGGCCAGTACGATTTCGTTGTTTAGTGTACGAGTACGTAGAGCTTGTTTGAGCTCAGCTTCAGTCAATTCACCTTCTTCAAGGTACTTGTCCATCAGCTCTTCGCTAGCTTCAGCAGCGGATTCAACCATGTGGTTGCGCCACTCTTCAGCAAGTTCGATCATGTCAGCTGGGATGTCTTCGTAAGTAAACGAAGTGCCTTGATCGGCTTCATTCCAGTTGATCATCTTCATCTTGATAAGGTCGATGACACCTCTGAACTCATCTTCTGCACCAACGTTCAGTTGGATTGGAACAGGGTTCGCACCAAGACGATTTTTAATTTGGTCCACAACGCGTAGGAAGTCTGCGCCCGCACGGTCCATCTTGTTTACAAATACCAAACGTGGAACGTGGTATTTGTCTGCTTGACGCCATACAGTTTCAGACTGAGGTTCAACACCAGATGAGCCACAGAACACAACCACAGCACCATCAAGTACACGAAGAGAACGCTCTACTTCGATAGTAAAGTCAACGTGTCCAGGGGTATCAATGATGTTTACGCGATGCTCAGGGAACTGTGCTTCCATACCACGCCAGAATGTAGTAGTCGCAGCGGATGTGATAGTGATACCACGTTCCTGCTCCTGCTCCATCCAGTCCATGGTTGCAGCACCATCGTGAACTTCGCCGATTTTGTGAGAAAGGCCAGTGTAGAACAGAATACGCTCAGTTGTGGTTGTTTTTCCTGCATCTACGTGAGCACAGATACCGATATTACGGTAGCGCTCAATAGGAGTTTTACGAGCCACGATTGTATCCTCTTACTAAGGTGTACCTTAGAGTATAGAAAAGTGCTGCGAGAGAACCTCGCAGCACAGAAGGTATTACCAGCGGTAATGAGCGAACGCTTTGTTTGCGTCAGCCATGCGGTGAACGTCTTCACGTTTCTTAACCGCAGTACCTTTGTTCTCAGACGCGTCTAGCATTTCAGCTGCTAGGCGTTGAGCCATAGATTTTTCACCACGCTTGCGCGCAGCTTCAACCAACCAACGCATAGCAAGTGCGTTACGGCGAACCGGACGTACTTCTACAGGTACTTGGTAAGTTGAACCACCAACACGGCGAGATTTAACCTCTACCGCAGGGCGTACGTTTTCAAGAGCTTCTTCAAAAATAGCTAAGTGGTCTTTACCAGACTTTTCAGCCATAGCATCTAGTGCAGTGTAAACGATTTTCTCTGCAGTAGATTTTTTACCGTCAACCATTAGGATGTTAACGAATTTTGCCAGCAATTCAGATTTGAATTTTGGATCTGGAAGGATCTTACGCTGACCAATGACGCGACGACGTGGCATGGATTTATCTCCGTTGTCTTCTTCAGGTTTTATCCAAAACTTTTCAGTTTTTTCAAAAAATTAAAAATAATTTAGTGTTTGGCCTTACTTAACGGAATCCATTAAGACTTAGGACGCTTCACACCGTACTTAGAACGACCTTGTTTACGGTCGTTAACGCCAGCACAGTCAAGTGCACCGCGAACAGTGTGGTAACGTACACCCGGAAGGTCTTTTACACGACCGCCACGGATTAGTACAACACTGTGCTCTTGAAGGTTGTGACCTTCACCGCCGATGTACGATGTAACTTCGAAGCCGTTTGTCAGACGTACACGACAAACTTTACGAAGTGCTGAGTTAGGTTTTTTAGGTGTAGTAGTGTAAACACGAGTACATACACCACGTTTTTGTGGGCACGCTTCTAGTGCAGGCACGTTGCTTTTAACAACTTGCTTTGCACGAGGCTTTCGTACCAACTGGTTAATAGTTGCCATTAACTAGCTCCTGATTTACTTGAAAGTAAGCTTTGTGAAAAATCTATCCCCAACTACCATTGCAGTTAGGGACGCAAAATTCTATGCAGCAGTGAGAGGTGTGTCAAGAAATATACGGATCTTTTTTGTTCAATTAGGACAATTCATCCGTAAAGCTTTAGCGACAGTAAATCACGTTCAATCCCAAGTAAGCGATTTATCCTGTTTAACTGTGAGCTCAACGAAGCCTGAGTAATTCACGATCGTCAGTGATGGACTGATACGATTCGCAATACCGCGAGCGTGAATATCGCTCTCTAGCACAAATACACTGCGGTTTTTTAGGTGGGAGAACGCTTTATGCTGCGAGTTAGCAGCGTACACGGCATCTTCTATAAGTAAGATGTCATCCTGTGTACTGCATAAGGGCATGGCGTCTTCTAGAGCGGAGACCGTTTTTATAATATGTAGCATAACTTCCTCAGAACGACAGTAGCTTGCCAGCGTGTTGCAACTTATCTTTGAGCTGCTCTGAGCTTAACGCTTGAGCTTCAATGACTAAATCCGCTTGAGCCAAACCTCGCTGAGCTAATGACTCTGAGCACACAAAGACTTGTTCGATATCGTATAAATCGAAAAGCTTCAGCATCGGCGCATAATCTTTGCTCAAGATCTTACTCGGTTCTTGCCCTAGTAGAAGCTGGTAAACCCCATCTCCCATGAAAATGACGCTGATATCTTCACAGTAAGCCGACGCGGCTAACAGTGCATCCACACCTTCACGACCAGCCGCACTGCCATGCGGTGCGCTACGAAATAGATAAGTTAGCTGACTCAAAACTGTACCACTCTGTCTTGGGTTAACATCGCTTCGGCTAAGCTACCTAAGCCGGCTTGCTCAAAACCTTCCGCTAGATTGCTCTGGACCAAACCATGTTGATTCGCTTCTTCTTCACTTACGATCCCGCGACGCAAAGCCGCAGCAACACAAGTTTCTAGACGAACACCATGCTCTTTTGCCAAAGATTGCCATGCCTTATTGAGATCAAATTCGTCGTTGGCAGGCACACTCAAAGCAGTACCATTGGTCACGCCCTCTTGATAAAAGAAAACGCTCACTAACTGATGGCCTTGCTCAATCACCGCCTTGGCGAACTGATAAGCACTGCGCGCTGACTGGCTACCGTAAACAGGACCATTCACCACCAACGTGTAAGTCAGTTTACTCACTTTTCATCGTCCTCGGTTTTACGTTGACGAATGTATAAGTAGACGGTGTGTTTTGAAATGTTAAGACGATCTGCAACGCGGTTGATGGCATCTTTAATATCGAAGATGCCTTTGTCGTACAATTCCATCACGATTTGGCGATTCTTGGTGTTGTTCGATACGGATTTATCCGCATTGATCTCTTCGATGGTGCGTTCAACAGTTTGGTCCACCAGCTCTTCTACGTCACTAGCAAAGTTAACCGAGGAAGCCGCTTCTTTTGCTTCTTGCGTTGGCATGAAAGATTGAAGGACTTGCGAGAAGGGCGCGTCCAAGTTGACGTTGATACACAACAAACCAATCACGCGATTTTCACCATTACGAATGGCAACAGTGATCGACTTCATCAACACGCCACCTTTTGCACGGGTAAAGTACGAACGTGAGAAGTTGCGCTCCGAGCCTTCGATGTCTTTTAGCATTTTAAGCGCTAAGTCAGTGATCGGTGAGCCGACTTGGCGACCCGTGTTTTCACCGTTAGCGATTTTAATTGCAGAGGTATTTAAGTCTTCTAGCGAGTGAAGAACGATTTCACAAAAGGGACCTATCAGGCTGGCGATACCATCAACGACCGCCTCATAAGATCTTAAAATGATTTTGTCGTGCTCGGTAAACGGCATCACGTTAACGGATTCCATTTCGAGCAACATCTCCGCGTTTATTGTTTCTGTAGTTGTCATAAGCCTTCGAGCGAAAAATCAACAAATTGGTGTAAGTTTATCAGAAAATTTGAAAATCAACCTAGCAAACTCACCAACTAGTGACCTAGAACAAAAAAGGCCCGTTAAACGGACCTTTTTCAATAACTTATCGCGGCTTATTGTTATTGCTCTGCGTTGTCGTTCTCGACTTTTAGCAGCTCAACTTCAAATACTAGCGTTGAGTTAGCAGGAATGCTTGGTGTGTCTTGATCACCGTATGCTAGCTCTGGCGGGATAACGAATTTGAATTTAGAACCCACAGGCATTAGCTGAACACCTTCTGTCCAACCTGGGATTACACGGTTAAGTGGGAATGTTGCAGGTTCACCACGATCGTAAGAGCTATCAAATTGCGTACCATCGATTAGCGTACCTTTGTAGTGTACTTGAACCGTATCAGTGTCTTTTGGCTTCTCGCCTTCAGCTGGAGTAATAACTTGGTATAGAAGACCTGTATCTGTCTTCACTACGCCTTCTTGCTTCTCGAACTCAGCACGGAAATCATCGCCAGCTTTTTTTGCTTCAGCTGCTTTCTCAGCTGCTTGTGCTTGCATCTTTTCAGCAACACGCTTGTCTAGAGATTCTAGTGCTGCACGTGTTTCTTCTTCATTCAATTCAGCATTGCCTTTGAAGACATCTTCGATACCTTTTAGTACCAAGTCTTTGTTAAGATTAATGCCGATTTCGCTTGGCTTGTCGATGCTTGTGCTTAGGTAGTTAGCAAATGAAACACCGATTGCGTATGCCGCTTTATCGTCGTCGGTTTTAAAGTGAACCGCTTTACCGGTTTCTGCTTGAACTTGTTCTGCTTGAGGTGCGGCTTCTGTTTTAGTTTCTTCTTTCTGACAACCTACCGCTAGCATAACTGTTGCAGCAAGTAGCGACACTTTTAAAACTGATTTCATTAAATTCTCCCAATAATGGCTTTGCCATTGGTTGTTGTGCACAAATATTCTATGAGACTAGTGAAGACAATCGTTATACCAATATACTAGCTATATGTCTTAAGACACAAACCGGATTATTAGATGTGATGCAAAGAATTTCTCATTTATTCCTATATTTAATTGTCATCACCACGTTAAATGGTTGCTTTTTCGCCGAGCGTGAAGTGCAGCGTTGGCCGATAGAACCTCAGGGTGCGACGAGCTTCGCACTTAGCAGAGATGGACGATTTGCTCTGCTCTATTCTCAGCAACACCATTTGATGTTGTGGGACCTAGAGCAAAATGAACAACTAGCCAACCTGGGTGAGCTCGATGCCGATGCCAACGTGGTATCCCATATTCGTATCTCAGACAATGGTCGCTATGCAGTCACAGCAAGCCAAATGAACTTCGCAGTTTGGGACTTAGGTTGGACGCAATCCGAAGGCCTTTGGTCTATTTCTGATGCGCTCATTCGCGACGTTGATATCACCAGTAACGGTGAGCAAGTTCTGCTCGGGTTATCCAACGGTAAAGCAATTTACGTCAACTTAGTCACCGGACGTCGCTTGGAGTTCCTTGCGCATCGTGAAAAAGTCAATTCCGTCGCCATTTCTCCTAATGGCCGCTTCGCACTGACTGGTGGTAATGACTACAAAGCGTATTTGTGGGACACCGAAACCGGACAAGTGCTGCGGACCTTCGAACATGAACAACGGGTTGTTCGTGTTGCCCTGCAACGAGATGGCAAGTTAGCAATGACATCCGATGGCGGAAACCAAGCGGTAATTTGGGATTTAAAAACTGGACAAGAAGTCACACAGTTGAGCAGTTGGTCGCGCCAATTGATCTTCTCTACTGCGCGATTTTCTGATGACGGAACTCAGTTAGTGACAGGAACGCCTTCTGGCCGCGTTTCAATATGGGATACTCAAACCGGACAACGAATGAGTGGATTTGAAGTGGAGCCCAAAAAAGACACTCGCCCTCCCCGTGCGGTCGTGTATGATGCAGCCTTTGATTCAAAACAACGCGTAATTACTGCTACTTCAGCAGGTATTGCCCAAGCTTGGCAGTTAGAGAACGGATCATGACAGAAAAAATCATTCAGCAATTGGAAGCACGCATTAATGACTTAGAATGTCAGCTTGCGTTCCAAGAACAGACTATTGAAGATCTGAACGGTGCCTTATCGCAGCAGCAACTGCAAATTACCAAGATGCTCGATCAGATGAAATATGTGGTAGGTAAAGTAAAAAATATGGACTCGTCGAATTTAGCCGATCCGTCAGAAGAAACCCCACCACCGCATTATTAAAATGCAGGCTCAAATAGCATAAAGCCCAGAACGTGTTCTGGGCTTTGTTGTATTGATTACTTAAGAGGCACTCAAGAGGAAGCTATTCGTCAGCGTAGATTTTGACGCTCAACTCGCCTTGAGTATTAATGCCAGCTCGGTACATACCAGAGCTGTTCATCGCAAAGTGCAGCTCACCTTGCGCGTCAATTGCGATTAAGCCGCCTTCGCCGCCCATCTCTTTCAGTTCCCCCTGAATAATATGCTCACAAGCAGTATGAATATCTTCTTGTAAGTAACGCATCCGCGCGGCGACGTCTTCTGCGACACGTTTACGGATAAAAAACTCACCGACACCCGTAGTTGAAACTGCGACAACGCCATTTTCGGCCACCGTGCCACAGCCTATCAAAGCCGAATCCCCAACTCGATTGTATTGCTTATTCGTTACGCCACCCGTACTGGTGGCAGCGGCTAAGTTACCTTGTTGGTCCAACGCTACGGCTCCGACGGTGCCATGTTTACGATCATCTGGGTAGCGAGATTCCGACAAAGCAAACAGCCCTTTCTCACGCATAGACAGCAACTGCTCATAACGGCGATCAGTAAAGAAGTAATCCTGTTCGGTATACTCATGGCCTTGTTCAAAAGCAAACTGCTCTGCGCCCTCACCCACCAACAACACGTGATTGCTGTTTCGCATTACGTCACGAGCGAGCTCAATTGGATTCTTGATATGACGAACACCAGCGACCGCGCCTGCGGCTTGGTTTCGACCATCCATGACAGAGGCATCCATTTCTACCATTTCGTTGTTGGTCAGCACCGAGCCTTTACCCGCATTAAAGTTAGGCGAGTCTTCCAATACTTTTACTGCAGCAACAACCGCATCCAAAGCGTCGCCGCCTTTCTCTAGAATTTGATAGCCAGCTTTTACCGACGCTTCCAAATCAGCCAAGATCGATTGCTGAAGTTCATTGCTCATCTGTTCACGTAAAATGGTGCCTGCGCCACCATGAATCGCAATCGAGAAAGGTTTTGTCATCGCTTTTTCCATGAGTTGTTCTTTTCTTCTATGCACTACACCTTAGATAAACAAAAAGCGCAAGTTGAAACCTCAACTTGCGCTTTTCAAAGCTTTACTAGATAAGATTATCTAGTGAAGGAGCTTGTGATTAGTGAGAACCACAGCTGCCGCCGCCACAGCAGCCTTCATCATCGTGATCATGGTCATGACCACAACCACCAGCTTGATGGATATGACCGTGTTCGATCTCTTCTGCTGTTGCTTCACGTGTAGACATAACTTCTACTTCGAAAGTTAGTGTTTGACCAGCTAGCATATGGTTACCGTCAACAACCACTTCGTTGCCATCAACTTCTGTTACTTCTACAGGGATTGGACCTTGGTCAGTGTCAGCCAGGAAGCGCATGCCCACTTCGATTTGGTCAACGCCTTGGAATACGTCCGCAGGAACGCGTTGTACTAGCGCATCGTTGTGCTCGCCGTAAGCTTCTTCAGGAGCTACCGTTACTGAGAACTTGTCGCCAGCCACTTTACCTTCAAGCTCTTTTTCAAGACCAGTGATTAGGTTGTTGTGACCGTGAAGGTAATCTAGAGGCGCTTCTGCTGTTGATTGATCAACAACGACACCGTCTTCCATCATTACTTTGTATGCAAGGCTTGCAACAACGTTCTTTTCAATTTTCATACTAACTCCAGGGAGATTAATTGACTTAACCTGAATGGGGTTAAGTACTGAGATATCTGGGTGTATTATGGGGATCAATTATCGAAGTTCAATTATTCCGGCTTAAAAATTCCGATCATTTCCTGATCTGAGTGTTTATTTTTCTCTACAGATTGCGGTTTACGCTGCTCAGTAAACTCACACTCGACACACTCAACTAACTCGATATTATTTTCAATCCACCAGCGCAGGGTATCTTGCTGGCTGCAATTTGGGCAGCTAGCGCCGGCAATAAAACGTTTCTTGATTTTCACGCTATTTCCTTAGCTTGAGTCTTGGCTCAAGTACTACTTCCAATGATTAGGTGACTGATGGTCGCTCTCCATCTCACGACCAAAAATTTCTTCTAGCTCTTTGCGTGCCTCTTTCGCTCTCTGAGCCAATTTCTTATCTTCATTGTGCTGAGGCAATAAGTCCTTAAGCATAGCATTATCTAACTTACGAAAATGTGCTTCTGCCCGCTTTGCTTGATATGGGTGCATACCAAGTTCTACGAGCGCTTGGCGACCGAGATCCAATGCCCCTAAAAATGTTTCACGAGAGTAATTCTCGACACCGTGGCTCATTAACTGATACGCCTCGACGCGGCTTCTTGCTCGGGCTAGCAACTTAAGTTTCGGGAAGTGCACGCGGCAGATATCAACGATGGCCATCACCTCATCAGGTGAATCGGTACAAATGACCAATGCTTCTGCTTTATCTGCGCCAGCAGCCCGCAAAAGATCAATTTGGGTAGCATCGCCATAAAACACTTTGTAACCATACTTGCGCAGTAGGTGGATTTGGCTGGCATCACTTTCTAATACCGTCACTTTGATTTTATTGGCATACATTAAACGTCCGACGATCTGACCGAAACGTCCAAAGCCTGCAATGATCACACGTGGCCGACGATCCACTACTTTCGTGGTCATGCCCTCTTCTTCTTGATTCAAGGTATGAGCAAACCATTTTTTTTGTCCCATCAGCAAAAGTGGTGTCGTCACCATGGATAGACTGACCACCACCAACAGAAAAGCCACTTGCTCTTTGGATAAAATGCCCTCTTGGCTCGCTGCGGTAAATATGACAAAGGCAAACTCACCACCTTGGCTTAAAATCGCGGCCATACGGCTTCTCGCTTTGGCTCCGACACGGGCAGCTCTCGCCAATGCATACAAAACCAAGCCCTTAACCACGACCAAAGCCACCACCGCGCCCAGAATCTCTAAAGGGTGTAATGCCAATAACCCCAAATTTACCGCCATGCCAACCGCGATGAAGAACAAACCCAACAACAAACCTTTAAACGGCTCGATAGCGATTTCCAATTCATGTCGATACTCACTCTCAGCCAGCAGAACGCCGGCTAAGAAAGTCCCTAGAGCCATAGAAAGCCCGAGCTTTTGCATCACGACAGAAATCCCAAGCACGACCAATAGTGCTGCGACGGTAAAGAGCTCACGAACGCCGCTCATCACAACAAAACGAAACAGTGGACGCAATAAGAAATGACCACCAATCAACAGGGCCACCACACTACCTAATACCGTGAAGACATCTAACCAACTACCGCCACTCTGCCCGCCAGCAAGCAAGGGCAACATTGCCAACATTGGGATCACGGCAATATCTTGAAAGAGCAATACCGCAAAACCAGACTGACCCGTTTCGGTGCCATTGAGCCCTTGCTCTTCAATCACTTTTAGAGCAATTGCCGTTGAGGACAGCGCCAACCCCATCCCAATCACCAAACTCACTTGCATGCTTACGCCGAACATACTAACGACACTGCCGAGCACGGCGGTCGTAACCACCACCTGCGCGCCGCCTAAACCTAGAATCGGTCCTCGCATTTGCCACAGTTTTTTAGGATTTAGTTCAAGGCCGATCAAGAACAGTAACAACACGACCCCAAGTTCAGCAAAGTGCAAAATAGCATCAACATCACTGATTAAGCCAAGACCCCAAGGGCCAATCAACACACCGGCAAGTAAATAACCTAAAACCGAGCCAAGTCCGAGACGCTGAGCAATCGGCACCGCGATAACCGCAGCCGAGAGAAAGACCACGCTACTTTGAAGAAACTCACTGGTTATCGCCATACTGACCTCCTTGGTCTGTTGCTTCCCAGTTTTCAAGTGGGTTGTTCAACCACCGACGATACAATTCGGCGTGCTCATACCGCTCAATATCCGAGACATTACGCGACCAATACAACACCAAAGGTTCAATCCAGTGCATTTGACACAGGGCAGCCGTCAGTTCAAACGGTTGTAAGATTTGCTCTAATGGATATTTGTTGTACCCCTTCGCGCTAAAGGCCTCTTCTTTCCCCCCCGTTGTAATCACACTGCGCCAGTATTTTCCCTCTAGCGCCGAACCTCCGCCAAAAGCAAAACCTTTGCCCAGCACTCGGTCCAACCACTCTTTTAACAGGGCTGGGCATGAATACATATAAAGCGGGTGATGAAACACGATCACATCATGCGTGAGCAACAACTCATGTTCATAATTCACATCAATAAAGAAGTCAGGGTAAACACCGTAAAGATCGTGCACAGTGACGTGATCAAGCGACTGAGCTTTTTTAATCATCACTTGATTAGCAATCGAGTTATGTGGCTCTGGATGAGCATAAATGACCAGAACTCTTGGGAGAATAGACGGTGCAACAGCCAAATGGTCGTCCTTGTGGTTATTTTTATCCGTTATCAAATTGTTATACTTTTTTGTACAGCATAATGCAATTAAAGCGAATCAATCGACTTTTCCGGCCAATACCCCTACTATTCACCGCTAGATATATACCCAAGTGGCTTTAAAAACGATTGAAACCACTTCGCTATGTAACCAAGCAACGCGCACTGCGCAAAGTGAATGAAAACTTTATGATTACCTTCTCTGATATTCAGTTACTGCGTGGCGGTAAACCTCTTTTAGATCAAGCTTCAGCGACTATCCATCCTGGCGATAAAGTCGGCCTTGTGGGCAAAAACGGCTGCGGTAAATCAACGCTATTTGCATTGCTGAAAGATGAACTGTCGATTGATGCAGGCTCATTTAGCCAACCTCAACATTGGGAGTTGGCCTGGGTCGCACAGGAAACGCCTGCGCTAGAGCGCACTGCACTGGAATACGTCATTGATGGTGATCGCGAATACCGAGCGCTCGAAAAGCAGTTGGCTGAAGCGGAAGCACAAGACAACGGCACCTTGGTTGCCGAGATCCACGGTAAAATTGAAACCATCGGCGGTTATAGCATTCGCGCTCGCGCGGCAGAATTGCTCGACGGTTTAGGTTTCAGCCAAGAGCAAATGAGTTGGAGTTTGACTCAATTCTCAGGTGGTTGGCGTATGCGCCTTAACCTAGCCCAGGCGCTATTGTGCCGTTCTGACTTATTGCTACTCGATGAGCCAACCAACCACTTAGACTTAGACGCGGTGATGTGGCTTGAACGTTGGCTACAAAACTACCCAGGCACACTGATCCTGATCTCGCACGACCGTGACTTCCTTGACCCCATTGTTGGCCGTATTATTCACATCGAAAACCAACAATTGAACGAATACACGGGTAACTATTCGTCGTTCGAAAACCAACGAGCGCAAAAAATGGTGCTGCAGCAAGCGATGTTCGAGAAGCAACAGAAACAGATGTCGCACATGCAAAGCTACATCGACCGTTTCCGTTATAAAGCCTCTAAAGCACGCCAGGCTCAAAGCCGTATTAAAGCTTTGGAGCGCATGGAGAAAGTGTTACCCGCTCAATTCGATAACCCATTTAGCTTCCAATTCCGTGAGCCCGCGGCGCTGCCAAACCCAATCATGATGATGGATGAAGTATCGGCAGGCTACGGTGACAACCTGATCTTAGAGAAGATCCGCTTGAACTTGGTTCCTGGCAGTCGCATTGGTCTACTCGGCCGTAATGGCGCAGGTAAATCGACCTTGATCAAATTGCTCTCTGGCGAGCTTAACGCGCAAGGTGGCGATCTGACTTACTCACAAGGCGTAAAAATAGGTTACTTTGCTCAGCATCAATTAGAAACGCTGCACCCAGAGGAAACGCCGCTGCAACACATGATGCAGATCGCGCCGGATCAAACCGAACAACAGCTACGTGATTACCTAGGCAGCTTTGGCTTCCAAGGCGACAAAGCACTGGAGAAAGTCGCGCCGTTTTCGGGTGGTGAAAAAGCCCGTTTAGTGCTGGCCTTAATTGTGTGGCAAAAGCCAAACCTGTTGCTACTTGATGAACCAACCAACCACTTGGATTTGGACATGCGTCAGGCATTGACGATGGCACTGCAAACGTTCGAAGGTGCAATGGTGATTGTTTCGCATGATCGCTACTTACTGCGTGCTACAACCGATGACTTGTACTTGGTGCATGATCGTCAAGTTGCGCCGTTCGATGGTGACTTAAACGACTACTACAAATGGTTAACTGAGCAACAAAGAGCGGAACGCAAAGAAGCACAAGCTGCACAGCCAGCCAAAGATAGCGCCAACAGCGCGGCAGCGAAAAAAGAGCAGAAACGTCGCGATGCAGAATTTCGTAAGCAGACGGCGCCAATTCGCAAAACGCTGACACAATTAGAAAATAAAATGGATAAGTTAGGTGCTGCACTGGCCGAAGCTGAAGAACAATTGGCAGATAACTCACTGTATGAAGCCGAAAATAAAGCTAAACTTAACCAAGTGCTGGCTCTTCAAGCTTCTAGTAAGGCAGAGCTCGAAGAAATTGAAATGGAATGGATGTCTGCTCAGGAAGAACTGGAGCAGATGGAGCTAGAGTTTAATCAATGAGTAATCAACACGCTGAATACACACTCACCCTAGAACACCTTTGGCAGTTCAGTCTGCAGTTTTATGGTGTGCGAGAAGTGAAAGAAGCGTGTTTATCATTGCAGAACAATTATCACGGCAACGTGAACCTACTCCTGCTGCTCAGATGGCTCGATGAGCAGCAACTCATTTTCCAAGAAAAAGACTGGCCTCTGGTACAAAGCTGTCTGGGCCGAAGCGAAACCTTATTGCACTCTTTTCGCGACTTACGTCGCCATCTTAAGTCTCAAGTCAATGACGCTTTATATCGTGAAACCTTGCAGTTTGAGCTGCAACTAGAAAAGCAGCAACAAGCGGATTTGGTGAACTGCATTAACTCGCTCACGCTGGTCAAAAATGATGGCGCCCCACTCACGCTGAGATACTGTCGTCAACTTGGTGGTGAGCATTTGCAACAGGCCTTTGCTATTCCGGTGCCAAACATTCACCCACCAAAACGCCCATAAATCTGTAGAATACCTATAATCTTTATAAAGGATTATATTAATAAGTTCTTCAACTGACACCGAAGAACCGCATAAGAGCAGTTAGGTATGACACAATTTTTCGCAGCCGCCGGGATCAAAAACCCGCATCTTCAAACGCTTTTACCGCGTTTTATTCGCAAAAAAGCGTTGTTTACGCCGATTTGGCAAACCCTCGATACATCCGATGGCGACTTTCTCGATCTCGCATGGAGCGAGGACCCAACCCAAGAACCTGCGCAAAAAAAGCCGATTTTTGTTTTATTTCATGGACTAGAAGGCTGCTTCTATAGCCCTTACGCCAATGGCCTAATGAATGCATTTGCTCAATCCGGATGGCTGTCGGTGATGATGCATTTCCGCGGTTGTAGCGGTAAGCCAAACAAGAAAGCTCGCGCCTATCATTCTGGTGAAGTGACTGACGCCCGCCACTTCTTAGAGCACCTTGAGCAACGCTTTCCTGATAACCCCAAAGTTGCGGTCGGTATTTCTCTTGGCGGTAACATGTTGGCGAATTATTTAGCCCAATACAAAGACCACCCCATTTTGAATGCGGCGACCATTATCTCAGCGCCTTTAGACCTAGCAGCGTGTGCGAACCGTATTGAACAAGGCTTTTCGAAAGTGTATCGCCGTTACCTGCTCTCTTCGCTCAAACGCAACGCGTTGCAAAAACATCACTTGTTGCATGGCGAGCTCGCTTTGTCCTACAACTCAATAAAACGTGTTACACGATTGTATGAATTCGATGATTTGATCACGGCACCACTGCACGGTTTTAAAGACGCACAAGATTATTACGATCAATGTTCTGGCTTAAGTAAATTACAACAGATCACGCTACCGACACTGATCATTCACGCCAAAGACGATCCATTCATGACCGACGATGTGATCCCGAAATTTGTTCTGCCAGATAATATTGATTACCGTCTCTTTGAGCACGGTGGGCATGTTGGTTTCCTGACAGGTTCAGCGCTCAAGCCGAAATTTTGGTTGGAAGAAGCGCTGCCAGCGTATTACGAAAGTATTGCCGCAGATTACCTTTCTGCTGTATCCAAGCAGCGAAAGCAGTAAACTAGCCGCTCATCATAAAAGTTCGAGGTATTTATGATCATTCCATGGCAAGACATTGCGCCAGAAACATTGGAAAACTTAATTCGTGAATTCGTCTTACGTGAAGGCACGGATTACGGAACCGTTGAGATTTCTTTGCAAGACAAAGTGGATCAAGTAAAAACTCAATTAGAAAAAGGCGAAGCGGTTATCGTATTCTCTGAACTACACGAAACCGTCGATATTCAGGTAAAAACAAAATTTTAGACCCTTCACATTTTACCGTACCCCACTCAATGACAAGGCATTGTTACGTGCTATAGTGGGTTATCGACCGTGCAGTAGCAGCCTACTGCACATTACAGGTAAGTAATTTTCGACAAGGTTTGTCATGTCAGCTAAACACCCAATTATTGCGGTTACTGGTTCATCCGGTGCCGGCACGACCACTACATCTGAAGCCTTCCGTAAGATGTTCAATATGATGAACGTTAAACCCGCATGGGTTGAAGGAGACAGCTTCCATCGCTTTACTCGCCCTGAAATGGATATAGAAATCCGTAAAGCGCGCGAGCAAGGTCGACACATTAGCTACTTTGGCCCTCAAGCTAATGACTTTCCAGGATTGGAAGAGTTTTTCCGTAAATATGGTCACGATGGCGCAGGCAGCGTACGTCGCTACCTACACACCTTTGACGAGGCCGTACCTTATAATCAAATGCCTGGTACCTTCACACCGTGGCAAGACTTACCGGAGAACAGTGACGTTCTCTTCTATGAAGGCTTGCACGGCGGTGTTGTGGATGGCGATGTTAATGTTGCGCAGCATGTGGATTTCTTGATTGGTATGGTACCAATCGTAAACTTAGAGTGGATCCAAAAGTTTGTGCGTGATACTCGTGACCGCGGTCATTCACGAGAAGCAGTAATGGATTCTATCGTGCGCTCGATGGACGATTATCTTAACTACATCACTCCGCAATTTTCTCGCACTCATATTAACTTTCAGCGCGTCCCAACGGTCGATACCTCCAACCCCCTTAATGCGAAGGGTATCCCAAGCCTGGATGAGAGCTTTGTCGTAATTCGCTTGCGTGGGATAAAGAAAGTCGACTTCCCATATCTCCTGGCTATGATTGATGGCTCATTCATGTCACGCCACAACACGATTGTCGTGCCAGGCGGTAAGATGAGCTTTGCAATGGAGCTCATAGTTCGGCCTATCCTACAACAGCTCATCGAAACAGGGAAAATTGGCTAAAAACCTGCCTGCGAAGATGTTTACTTTTCATACCGTGATCATGTGCACAGTTTTGCTTACAAAATCTCAATCATGGCACGATTAAAATCAAGAAATCGTTTTCGAAAAAGGATACTATTTCTTACCGAAACACAAGAGAGCTTGCAGCATATAAAAAGTGCTCTTATTCTAGTAGGCCTAATTCAGGCTTAGCTAAAATATGGATAGCGCAAGCGTACCCTGCAGAGGAAGTGAGATATTATGGTTCTAGGTAAACCTCAAACCGACCCAACATTAGAGTGGTTTCTTTCACACTGTCATATTCATAAGTACCCTTCAAAGAGCACGCTAATTCACGCGGGCGAAAAGGCAGAAACTTTGTACTACATCGTTAAAGGTTCTGTTGCGGTTCTTATCAAAGACGAAGAAGGTAAGGAGATGATCCTTTCTTACCTAAACCAAGGAGACTTTATTGGTGAACTTGGTCTATTCGAGGAAGACCAAGAGCGCACAGCTTGGGTTCGTGCTAAATCTCCTTGTGAAGTTGCTGAAATTTCTTTCAAGAAATTCCGTCAGCTTATCCAAGTAAACCCAGACATCCTAATGCGCCTTTCTGCGCAGATGGCTCGTCGTCTTCAAGTAACTAGCCAAAAAGTGGGTGACCTGGCGTTCCTAGACGTAACTGGTCGTATCGCTCAGACGCTTCTGAACCTTGCAAAACAACCAGACGCAATGACTCACCCAGACGGCATGCAAATCAAGATCACTCGTCAAGAAATCGGTCAAATCGTTGGCTGTTCTCGTGAGACAGTAGGTCGTATCTTGAAGATGCTAGAAGAGCAGAACCTAATCTCTGCGCACGGTAAAACTATCGTGGTTTACGGTACTCGTTAATCTCAAACCAGAGTGACGCGAACAAAATTATAAAAGCCACCAATGGCGACATTGGTGGCTTTTTATTTGTCTTGTAACCACATTAAGCTCAGAGCAACAAAAGACTAATGAGCAAGTTGGTTAGCCGAAAGGTTAACCCTAAAAGTTAGCCATTCGTACTTTCAAAGATTTTGTCCGCTGAAGCCGCCACAAAACCTGGGTACAGCTCACCGTTTTCCATCGGGTAGCGCTTAGCAAACTCGTAAAAGCCACCAGGGATAATTTCAGTGCCTTCGCTAAAGCGAACCGCCACTTTATCCGCCATGGTCGATGATTGTTCTAGCAGCACCTCAGGAGTGCCCTTCACTTCCCCGCCGTTTTCATTAATGGTAAATCCGGCCGTACGTAAGTGATCGTTTACTTGCTTCACTTCTTCGTATTCATTGAGCTGGTTAACGCTCACCGTGAAGTGGTTTGCGCCGTAACCATGCGCAGCCAACCAAGATGCATACTCACTTTCTTTAGCCAACGTTTGGTAGTCAGCAAAGCTTAAATCCCACAAGCGTCCACCATGTAAGAATGCGCTATCGTTCAGCTTGCCTGCATCGACTTGTGCCACCAGCTTTTTCAAAATCTCTTGCAGCTCAGGTGAACACTCCTCAACTTTTAGCTCACTAATAAAGACTTTAGGTTGCTTCGGATCAGGGTGCTCATAGTGTTTAGCAACCAGCTTTTTACTTTCGAAAACGTAGTCACCACATGCCTGGTAGCCAATGGCTACAAATGGTTTAGCTAAGGTTTCGATACCAAGAGGCGCAATATTGAAGGTACGTAAAGCTATATGATCATTAATCAGAGGCTCATCTTCTTGAAGCAGCTGATGTACTTTCGCAGCAGAAGGGCAAAGACGTTGAATGTAATCTTGCCATAGCGATTCAAATAACACATCGGGCGTCATAACGACTCCTTGTTACGAGATGTAGAGTTAAAAGGTAAGCGGAAGTTGACTGCTCGTTCACAACGAAAAGTTGTCCAGAATAATGAACGAGCAGCCATCAACCTGTGACGGTAAATGCCAGTCAGTCAACACGCTTTTTCGAGTCTTTGCTCACTTTCCGTGTTCTGCCAACGATCACTACAACCCATACCTAAATGATTCGCCGGCAAGGTGAGCCGCAATACATGGTTGCGACTCTGTTATTAAAACTTATAGCGCCACACCTGGGCTTAATGTTGCAGGCAAGATAGTCTCTTGACCTTCCATTGATGCCATCGGGTACGCACAGTAGTCTGCTGCGTAATAAGCGCTTGGACGTAGGTTACCTGACGCACCAGGACCACCAAATGGCGCATCACCACTTGCACCTGTGAGCTGGCGGTTACGGTTCACGATCCCTGCGCGAATATGGTCAATGAAGTATTCCCATTCTTGGTCGTCAGTTGAAACTAAACCAGCAGAGAGACCAAAGCGCGTGTCATTCGCCAGTTCTACGGCTTTTTCTAGCCCTTCGTAACGCACCACTTGCAGAAGTGGACCGAAGTACTCTTCATCTGGTAGCTCAGCAATGTTCGTTACATCAATAATGCCCGGAGAAACAAACGCCGCCTCTCCTGCTTTAGCTTCAATCAAGCTTTCACCACCAAGTGATTGTAGGTTCGCTTGTGCATCGAGAATGAACTTGGCTGCGGCAACGGAGATTTGCGGCCCCATAAATGGCGCAGGCTCTGCAAATGGTTGGTCTACGCGAATATTCTTCGTCGCTTCAACCAGTTTCGTGATGAGCGCATCACCTTTCTCACCCAATGGCACGTACAAACGACGAGCACACGTACAACGTTGACCAGCACTGATAAACGCTGACTGGATGATGGTGTACACCGTGGCATCCAAATTACCGTATTTATCAGAGATCACCATCGGGTTATTACCACCCATTTCTAGTGCTAACATCTTGTCTGGTTGACCCGCAAATTGACGGTGCAATACATGCCCCGTGTTCGCGCTGCCCGTGAACAGTACGCCATCAATGCCTTTCGCATCAGCAAGCGCAATCCCGGTTTCTTTCGCACCTTGGACAAGGTTGATCACGCCTTTCGGCAGACCTGCTTCTTCCCAAAGTTTCATAGCTAGCTCGCCAGTCCAAGGCGTTTGCTCGGATGGCTTGAACACAACGGTGTTACCCGCTAGTAACGCAGGCACAATGTGACCATTTGGTAGGTGACCAGGGAAGTTATATGGCCCAAATACCGCCATCACGCCCAGTGGGCGATGACGCAACACAATTTGGTTGCCCGCCGCTTCACGGCTCGCTTCACCGGTGCGGTCATGGTAAGCACGAATAGAGATTGCAATTTTACCTGCCATTGCCGCTGCTTCAGTGCGCGTTTCCCAAATTGGCTTACCAGTTTCTTTGGCAATGACTTCGGCGATTTTCTCGCTGTTCTCTTTTACTTTCTCAGCAAAAGCCAACACGATCGCTTCACGCTCTGCAAATGGGCGTTTTTTCCAGTCAATAAACGCTTCACGCGCTGCAGATACCGCTTGATTCACCTGCTCTGCCGTTGCACCGTTGCCTTGCCAGATCACTTCTTGGTTGTAAGGTGACAGAGACGTAAATGCTTCACCCTGACCTTGTACCCATTCACCTGCAATCCAATGTGTCATTGTTTCTATCCTTAAATTCTATCGTCTGTTACTGCGGAAGAAGGCGAACAAAATCCCCTTCCTCAACCAAAAGTGCATCCGCAACGTCTGGTGCGATCATGACGCTTTGTGTTTCAGGGTCATACGCCGCTTTGGTGACTGCTGCACGGAAGTTTTCGAACGATGAGTTGCACATCAAGAAGTCTTGCGTACTGCTATGTTGTGCAATTTTCACTTGCGCACGGAACGAGTGACGTACCGATTCAATATTGCGTAAGTCACATTCAACGGTTGGACCCGCATCGAAAATATCCACGTAGCCACGGTTAGTGAAGCCTTCACGCTCAAGCAGCTTTAATGCTGGGCGAGTGTTGTCATGCACTTGGCCAATGACCGCTTGCGCTTCTGGACTCAACAGGTTGATGTAGATAGGCAGCTTCGGCATTAAGTCAGCAATAAAGCCTTTCTTGCCGATACCTGTCAGGTAATCTGCAAGCGTGAAATCGATGGAGAAGAAATGCTCTTGTAACCATTGCCAGAACGGCGAGTTGCCTGCGTCGTCTGAAACACCACGCATCTCCGCAAAGATCGTTTCAGAGAAACGCTCTGGGTGCTCAGCCATCATGAGGAAACGACACTTCGACATTAGACGACCATTCAGACCTTGGCGGAATTTCTCACGCAAGAACAAGGTACAAATTTCGCTGTTACCCGTGTAGTTGTTACCAAAAGTAAGCAGTTTGACGACATTATTGACGCCAAGCTTTGGTGACGAGTGCACCACTTTACTAATGTGATACGAGTAAAATGGGACATCCCAGCCGATAGATGCTTCGATTCCGGTGGTACCCGCAACCTCACCCGTTTCAGAGTCAAAGCCGACCATCAGGTAGCCTTCATCACCTGGTTCTGCCACATCTGGCTTACCAAAGCTGTACTCTGAGTGTTTGATTCGATTGGTTAACAGTTCTTCGTTAACCGGTAGAGATGTAAATCCGTGACCAGACTCCACCGCACAAGTGTGCAGCGCGTCATAATCCGACATCGCGATAGGGCGAACTACTAGCATCAATACTCCCTCCAGATGCAAGAAGATCCTAACTATATTGTAGGAACAATTCCCCCATCAGAGATCCTTGACGGGGGTGTCTGCGTTGACGTTGAAACTGATATCGCGCTTAAACTAAAGTCGCGATCGCTTTATCCAGTTTCGCCAAGCCTTCTTCAATTTCTTGTTGTGTGATAACGAGTGATGGTGTGAAACGTACGACATTGGCACCCGCAACCAATACCATTAGACCTTGTTTGCCTGCAGCGACGAGAACATCACGTGCGCGGCCTTGCCATTCTTCATTCAGTGCAGCGCCAAGCAATAGGCCTTGACCGCGCACTTCTGAGAAGATGTTGTACTTAGCATTGATCTTCTCTAGACCTTCGCGGAACATCGCTTCGCGTTCTAGCACACCAGCCAACACTTCAGGCTTAGTAACTTCGTTCACAACTGCTTCTGCTACAGCACACGCGAGTGGGTTACCGCCGTATGTTGAACCGTGCGTACCGACTTTCATGTGCTCTGCTAATTTTGCAGTAGTCAGCATTGCACCGATTGGGAAACCGCCACCGAGTGATTTCGCGGTGCTTAGAATATCAGGTGTAATACCTAAACCTTGGTAAGCGTAGAAGTTACCTGTACGACCATTACCGGTTTGCACTTCATCGAAGATCAGTAGCGCGTTGTGTTTGTCACACAGCTCACGTACTGCTTGAGCAAACTCAGGCGTTGGTGGCACGATACCGCCTTCACCTTGTAGCGGCTCCATCATCACCGCACATGTGCGATCAGACATGTGTGCCTGTAGTGCTTCGATATCATTGTAAGGTAAGTGGGTAACGTCACCAGGCTTAGGACCAAAACCGTCAGAGTAAGCCGCTTGACCACCAACCGTTACGGTGAAGAACGTACGACCGTGGAAACCTTGTTTGAATGCAATGATTTCTGATTTCTCAGCGCCATGTACGTCAGCAGCGTAACGACGTGCCAGCTTAAGTGCCGCTTCGTTCGCTTCTGCGCCAGAGTTAGCAAAGAATACGCGCTCAGCAAAGCTCACTTCTGTTAGCTTTTTCGCCAGACGAAGTGCTGGTTCGTTCGTCATCACGTTACTTAAGTGCCACAGCTTGTTAGCTTGCTCTGTTAATGCGTTTACCATTACTGGATGACAATGGCCAAGACAGCTCACTGCAATACCACCAGCAAAGTCGATGTATTCATTACCTTCCTGATCCCAAACACGTGAACCTTCACCTTTAACAGGGATCATTTCCATCGGGTTATAGCAAGGTACCATTACCTCATCGAATAAACCGCGCTCTACTTTAATTTCCGTTGTCATTGCACATTCCTTCTTGATACCGCATGCGTAGCAGATAAGCGAATTTAACCGGCTCTCTTTGCCAGCAAATAATGTTTTGCATTTAAGCTATTGCGGCATTGTATTTACATTTAATTAACCATTTCAATAGTGATTTATTCTTTTCGTTCTCGAAAGTAACTTCCATTAATCACTGCTTATGACTATTTATGCATCAAGAAAGTAAAATAGAGAAGCGATTTTTTATAAATGTTATGTAATACAGGGGATAGAAGGTTTAAAAAGACATGAATAGACAAAGAGGCCAGAATGAACCGCATAGTTTTGCAATCCACTCACCTCGGCAAAAAGATGAATGATTTGTTAAGAAAAGTGATCGCGATCAGATCGCTTTACGTGCTAAAAAGTTCGCGAGCAACTCGTGACCTTGCTCTGTTTTGATCGATTCTGGGTGAAACTGCACTGCATCAATTGGCAGGGTTTTATGTTGGTAACCCATGATTTCGTCCATACTTCCATCCGGCAGCTCAGTCCATGCGGTCAGTTCAAACACATCGGGTAACGTACCGTTTTTCACCACGAGAGAGTGATAACGGGTTACCGTGAGTGGGTTATTCAGGTTTTTAAACACACTGCGACCATTGTGACGAATAGGTGACGTTTTCCCATGCATTACTTGTCGAGCGCGCACGACTTCCCCACCAAACACTTGCGCTATCGCTTGATGACCAAGGCAAACACCCAATATTGGAAGCTTACCAGCGAAGTATTCTATAGCTTGTAGAGAGATACCTGCCTCGTTTGGCGTACACGGTCCAGGTGAGATCACCAAGTGAGTTGGGTTCAACGCTTCAATCCCTTGAATGTCGATTTCATCGTTACGCACGACTTTTACACTAGCGCCAAGCTCGCAAAAGTATTGGTAGAGGTTGTAAGTGAAAGAATCGTAGTTATCGATGATCAACAACATAGAGTGTCAGCTGCTCCAATCCGTTTAGGCAAGACTTAAGAGATGATTGTCTGGTTTGCGACAATTAAGGGCGGTATTTTGCAACACCAAACTAGAAAGGCAAGTCTTTGTGCAATAAAAAGGCCAGCATCGGCTGGCCTTTGGTCTTTACAGCTGTATTTTAGGAGACAAAGGCTTAGTTGCGGCGACGTAGTAAGCCAAGTCCAAGCATCGCGAGTAGCGCGCCAAAACCAAACGAACCACCATCTGAATCCTTCGAACCTTCTGCACCCGTTTCAGTTTGCGTCATTGAGACATCACGAACAGAGCTAAACTTAACGACGTTGCCTGTCGAGTCTGTCACTTTCTCTTCTAACTGGTAATTACCTTGTTCTGGCGCTTGTTCAAACTCAATATTCACGCTGCGTGCGTCAATGTCAGTTTGAGTCAAGGTTTGGCTAGCCGAGTAAACTTTTGCATCACTGCTTGTCGCGGCCGCTTGCGTAGATGCTGTTAAGTTCACTGTCACAATATCGCCCGCAACCGCAGTTGGTGGTAGACGTACATCAATAGCTAAGTTTTCACCCGCTTTCGGTAAATCGATATCATCATCTGGCAAATCAATAGCAATAATCACTGGATCATGATCAGACGCTGAGAACGCATCTTTGTACTTCGGCATGTCACCCGTGTATTTGCTGCTGTATTCAAACAAGTTACTTTCTAGTGAGTTGATGTGCCAATCTTCAATCGCCACCACTTTTTGCGCTAAACTGCTGCTTGCCAATGCATGGTCCAAGTTCCCCAACTCACCTGAATAGGTGTACGAGAACGTATCAGCGCCATGCAGCAAGGTGTTTAAATTGTGCAGACCGTAGCCTTTTTCAATCTTGGTTTTCTCTACTTGAAGCTCACCGCCACCAATGGTTGTGTAAGCGGCAGTGTAGATATCACGGCCGTATTTCTCTTGTGAGTAATCAGTGAGGGTCAGTAACGGATCTTCTTTGCCGTAAGCGTTCAAATCGCCCATAACGAGCACATCGCCATCAATATCTTTCAGCGCTTCACCAACGACTTTCGCAGCAGAAACACGGAAGTTGTTGCAGTTACCTTGCAGATCCGCGGGTTCTGAGTCTTCTACACCAGCAATCCACTCTTCAATACATTCAGAACCTTTCGATTTAAAGTGGTTCACGACCACTGAAAGATCTTCGCCAGTCTCTTTCACTGTAAAGGTCTGTAATAAGCTATGGCGTTGATATTTGTCGTATGCAGGGTTACTTTCTGTGCCCTCTTTACGAGTAATGGTGTTCTCTGCAATGTGTTGCTCTGGCGTCACAATGACTTTTGCTGCTTCTTTTGGTGTTACTGCGTTAGCACGATATAAGATCGCCACCATGATCGCATCACTGCCAAAGTATTCCTCTTGGTATTTGTCTTGCTCTTGGATTTCGACATACGTGTAATGATCTTCCACGTCATCAATCTCAGCGTTTAAAGCATCAACCAAGTTTTGGATAGCACTGCCATCACCAAAGCCGTTGTTTTCTACTTCCATCAAGCCAATGATGTCCGCGTCCATCTTATTCATCGCTGAAACGATTTTCGCTTGCTGGATCAAGAACTCATCAAGGTTTGTTGCGCCACGATTTTGCCCGGTTGGGTTGTCGTGCCCGCTGTCAGCAACCGAAGTGAAGTAGTTAAGAACGTTAAAGCTCGCCACTCGTAAATCAGAGTCGGCAATGGCTGGCGCCGCTTTACGCGCAACGTCAAAGTCATCACCTGACGTGACAAAGTTGCTGCTATCGACTTCATTGGTCGCAATTAGGCGGTACTCGTTGTAGCTGTAAGCCACGACACCTTGCAGACCTTCGACGCGAGAGCCTAGGCGAATGTGCTGCTCTGAAGAGCCATTTTGGTCAAGATCTTGTGCAAACGTTGGGAAATATGGGATTTGACCATTTGGCGCTTTGCTATCCGATTCCAAGTAAATACGGTTGGCCGCATTCTCTTTGGCAAGGGCAACCGCAGCGTCACTCTCTGCTGCATGCAATTGAGTCGGCTTAAACAACGGTGCTTCATGAGACAACATCATGTTGTTGCGTCGAGAGTCATAATCGTAAGAAAAGTTACGAGTAACGAAAAGTTCGCTAGCCGAGCTGAGCTCAACTTGCATACCTTCATGACGCTCTAGTGCATCACGTAGTGTTTCTCCTTCCTTAATCGTTAACGGAGTAACCAAAGAGGCGTTTGATGTGCCTGTTTTTACATAACTGTTTGCATCAGAAGAAAGCTGAGTGTTGCTGTAGTACTCTTGTACTTTCCCTTTCACACAAACAACATCACCAGCTTTCAGCTCTGTATCGGCAACATCGGTGTGAATAAACAAACCTTCAGATGTCTTGTCGTTGCCATCATTCTCAAGTGCTTGCAGGTAGAAGCCTTTAGTTAAGCCTGTTGTTACAGCACTGACCACACCAGTTACGAAGTGATCTTCGGTCGTGATGTAAGGGTAGCCATCAATAAATGGAGAAGAAGCACCTTCACCTTGAATCTCTTGGATGGTGGTAAAGGCTGGTTCTTGTCCATCTACTTCACAAGCAAATGGCGCAGGTGGCTCAGTTGTATTTAATTCCCCTAAACCATCAATATTATCTTTAGGTAAGGCTGTCCACTGAGTGGATTGGTAGGTAGTTGAAGGTTTAAGCGCATCACTGTTACGAACTAACGTGGTGTCTTTAGCGAAATCCACGTCCCCCATCACACCTAATATATCGTGCACTTCCCCATCTTTAAGAAGTGCCAACGGATCGTCGCCGTTAAAGTTCGCTACATTTTTATCAGTGTAATCCGCAACCGCCTTTATTGCTTCGCTCGCATCGCCATGAGCAAGCACATACACTTGCTTCGCTTGTAACGTTACGTCACTAAGATCAAGAGTGCTGCCCCACGAGCCGCCACCATTCGAAGATTTTGCTAATTCATAGCCTGTGAGTGTCACCGCCGTATCACCTGTATTGGCGATCTCGACCGCTTTATTATAAGCGCCGCCTTCCACATACTGGGAAATAATAATCTCTGCGTTCGCGTTTGCGCTAAGTGCACTGGCGATGGTTAGTGCGAGTATTGAGGGTTTGATTAACGTGTCCATTGTCATACCTGATATTTATGTAAATGCAAACTTAGCTCTGATCAGAGCCTACCATTTGCGTCTACTATCAGGTTTATTTATGAAATAAATAAGAATGAGCAATTAAAGCCGTGAAATGAATCACATGTGAATGTAAGAAAATATGCCAGAACATCCCATTCAAACATTTTTTGTAATAAATACAGGACGCTATTGATAAACAAATCAAAATTTAGATTAATTACTCAGTTTATTTTTTCACTTCATGTTAAGGAGTAGAAAATACATCGCTCGTGAAGTGGCTTATTAACCAAGCTCACTTTGTTATAAATGAAAATATAATTAATCACTAATTTAGAAAGCTGTGATTTTCATTTTTATAGCCATGTCTAAACTTAAGTCACCTATTATTCGCTTGGCTTTTTCTTACGCATGACCCTCATACTTCAAAATTTTCATCATTTGCTCAATAACTTCTCCTTATTCACTAGCCAAATTCATACACAAAAGATATAACACCTGCGCGAGACATTAAGATCTCATTAGCTGTAAACCCAGGAACGATAAATGAAAAAAATTCAACGCAGTGCGCTAGCTCTCTTCTTACTTGGCTTGATAACGGGATGTCAGTTGACCGCCAGTGAGCCGCTTCAACCTACCGCGAATCAAAACATCATCGAATCAGCCAAAAATGAGCTGGATGGAATTGAAGAGTTAGAGGTCAGTAACGAGGGTGTTATTACTTTTACCCAGCGTCTAAGAACACCAGGAACCTACTGGATCCCAGCAAGAATTAAAGAACTTAGCTACGATATATCATGCGTGCAGCTCAGTTACTTCATTGATAGAGGCATGGTGGTGAAGTCCGCCTTTTTAGGTGCTCGAGGACGTGTTGAATATTACGATATGGAACGTTGCATGAAAGACACGCCATTCCAGTAAAAAGCATAAAAAAGCTCCACCAACGTGGAGCTTTTTGTAATCTATTCTTAGCGACTATGGGCGAGCGACAAAGCCTACCGCTTTGTATGCTTTCTTCAGCGTTTCAGCGGCGCGAGCCGATGCTTTTTCTGCACCTTGCTGCATTACCTCATCCATGTAAGCACGATCAGCGCGAATACGATGGTATTCTGCTTGAATTGGCTCCAGCATTGCTACAACCGCCTCGCCAACATCTTTCTTAAATGGACCATACATTTCTACGCCTTTGTACTTGGCTTCGATATCTTCAAAGCTCATTCCTGTCGCCGCAGAGTAAAGTCCCATTAGGTTCGCGATACCCGCTTTGTTCTCGATATCATGGCGAATGCTTGGTGGGGTTTCGGTGTCTGTTTGCGCCTTGTTGATCTTCTTGATGATCGACTTTGGCTCTTCAAGCAGAGTAATCACGTTCTTACGGTTGTCATCTGACTTCGACATTTTCTTCGTCGCGTCTTGAAGACTCATCACACGTGCATTGACTGTTGGAATGTACGGCTCAGGAACGGTAAAAATCGGACTCTCTGGTGAGTAGATGTTGTTAAAACGCGTTGCGATATCACGCGCTAACTCAAGGTGCTGTTTCTGGTCGCTACCAACTGGTACTTGGTGTGCGCCGTAAAGCAAAATATCTGCTGCCATCAACACAGGGTAATCAAACAGACCCACGTTTACGTCATTCGCGTAACGTGCCGATTTGTCTTTAAACTGAGTCATACGGCTCAGCTCACCCATTTGCGTGTAACAGTTAAGAAGCCAACCAAGTTGAGCATGCTCTGGTACGTGTGACTGAACAAATAGCGTGCTCTTCTTCGGATCAACACCAACTGCCAGACAAATTGCCAGTGCGTCTAATGTCGCTTCATGCAGTGCTCTAGGATCCTGACGAACCGTAATCGCATGAAGGTCTACTACACAGTATTGGCAATCATAATCGTCTTGCATCTGCTGCCATTGACGTAGAGCACCCAAGTAGTTACCGATACTTAGTTCACCTGACGGTTGAACACCACTCAATACAATGGGTTTGCTCATTAGAATGATTCCTTTGACTTCTTAATCTAATTAAAATGAAAAACCGTGCGGCTTTTAGCGCACGGTTTACTCAGTGTACTCATTAACAAGTATTTTGGAAGATCTTTTGTTGCCGTTATGCAGAAACAGCGACGACTTCCAGTAATTCCGCGAGGCGGTTCGCCACTACGTCAGGGTTCGAAGCTGAAATGGGCTCGCCATGGTTATAACCGTAAGTTAAACCAAATGAAGCACAACCCGCATTTTTTGCCGCCAAGATATCGTTTTTCGAATCCCCAACCATCAGCATCTCTGCTGGTTTTACCTGGTGCTTTTCCATTAGCCAGTTCAGCGCCACCGGGTTTGGTTTTTTCTCTGGAAACGCGTCACCACCTAATACGTCTACGAAGTACTTGGCGATGTCATGCTGCTCTAGAATTTCTGGTACGAATTTCGAGGGCTTGTTCGTCACAATCGCCATCGTAAAACCAGCTTGGTGTAGCTCTTCAAGCGTCTCTTTTACTGTTGGATAAAGGTGACTTAGCTTATGGCCGCTTTGCTTGTAGTATTCATCAAACAGCTCACGCGCTTTAGCACGCAGCTCATCACTCAAATCACTGCTGATGGTCATGCTTTGGCTTAATGCACGTCCAATCAATATATCAGCACCATTACCAACGTAATCACGCACCTGCTCTTCTGATACAGAAGGATAGCCTAACGCCTGAACTGCTTGATCGGCCGCTACGGCAAGATCTGGCACGCTATCAAGCAGTGTTCCATCCAGATCAAAAGCAATCAATTTAATATCTTGTTGGGTCATAAATTCCCTAGCTAAAATAACACAGGATGGTTCCCCATCCTGTGTGCTTAATCTTGATGTCACTCAGTGTCACACTCAGCGACGCTTAGTGTGCTCGCCTTATTTTTGGGCAGCCAAACGCTGACGAACCGCTTCAAACAAACAGATACCAGAAGCCACTGATACGTTCAAGCTTGATACACTGCCCGCCATAGGGATCTTAATTAAATCATCGCAGGTTTCGCGAGTAAGACGACGCATACCATCACCTTCAGCACCCATCACGATAGCAAGAGGACCAGTAAGCTTAGCTTGATAAATGTCGTGCGTAGCTTCACCAGCCGTACCCACAAACCAAATCCCTTTTTCCTGTAGCGTACGCATTGTACGTGCAAGGTTGGTTACACGAATCAAAGGTACAACCTCTGCAGCGCCACATGCTACTTTACTTACCGTTGCATTCATTGGTGCAGAACGATCTTTCGGTACGATGATCGCCGCAGCGCCTGCCGCATCTGCGTTACGTAAACACGCACCAAGGTTGTGCGGGTCCGTCACACCATCTAACACTAACAGTAGCGGTGATTCATGCTGCGCTAAGATGTCATCAATGTCGTTCTCGTTCAGCTGTTTTGCTGGTTTTACGCGAGCAATGATGCCTTGGTGATTTGCACCACGCGCTTTATCATCCAGAGTTTTACGCGTCATTTGTTGAATAGAGACACCACAAACCTGAAGATCATTTAGGATTGGCATTAGGCGATCATCTTGACGACCTTTTAAAACGTATGCCTCGATAAAACGCTCTGGTTCGCGCTCCAATACCGCTTTCACTGCGTGAATGCCGTAGATAAATTCGTTACTCATTGTTTAACCTGTTGTTCGGGTCGTATTGCCTGCGCCAGCCGAGTTTGAACTGAGCTGGCGCTTCAGCCTACTACGCTTCTTTTTTAGTGCGCTTGGTTTTCTTCGGCTTACTGTGTGGCTTTTTTTTACGTGCTTTTTTCACTTTAGGCTTCTTTTTGCTTTCGGCGTCATCACGTTTGGGGCCATTGCGCTTACTCACTGCGCCCGTTTCTTCTGGACGCTTAGTTGGCTCTATCGCAGGAACTGCGCGAGGCGCGCCACCTTCTTTCGATGAAGAGCGAGTCGCAGCGCGTTTTTTATCTTTCGCTTTGCGTTTTGCTTCCGCTGCGCGTTTCTTCGCAGTCTTACCTTCACCGCGTAGCTTACGACTTGTTTCGACCAATTCAAAGTCAATTTGCTTATCATCGAGGTTAACAGCCAGTACTTTTACTTTTACTGCATCACCTAAGCGATAGATGTTACCGAAACTTTCACCAATAAGTCGTTGACCAATCGGGTCAAATTGATAGTAGTCGTTCGCAAGGGTAGAAATATGCACCAAACCATCGATGTGCAAATCCGTTAAACGTACAAAGAAGCCAAAGCTAGTGACATTAGCAATCACGCCGTCTAGTTCGTCACCGACGTGATCTTGCATGTATTCACACTTCAGCCAATCCGCAACATCACGTGTTGCATCGTCCGCACGGCGCTCTGTCATCGAACATTGTTCACCGTAAAAGTCCATATCATCGAACGAGTAATGATAGCCACCCGTTGGTGTCCAGCGATCTTGATTACGACCTTCTTCTTTCGCAATCAGATACTTGATTGCACGGTGAAGTAACAGGTCAGGGTAACGACGAATTGGCGACGTAAAGTGCGCATAGCGTTTCAGTGCCAATCCAAAGTGCCCCGCGTTATCTGCGTTGTATACCGCTTGCTTCATTGAGCGCAGCAGCATGGTTTGAATCAACTCTTGATCTTGACGCCCAGAGATTTGACGCGCGAGATCAGCATAGTCCGTTGGTGAAGGCTCTAAACCACCTTTTAGCTCAAGACCAAGTTCACTTAAGAAGTCACGGAAACCTTGCAGGCGTAATTCACCTGGAGATTCGTGGATACGATAGAGCGCAGGCTCTTTCGCTTTTTCTACCAGTGATGCCGAAGCAATGTTGGCTAAAATCATACATTCTTCGATGATCTTGTGCGCATCATTACGAATCACTGGCTCAATACTTTCGATTTTACGTTCCGCATTGAAGATAAACTTGGTTTCAACGGTTTCAAATTCGATTGCACCGCGTTGATCTCGTGCTTCTTTCAGCACTTTGTACATCTTATGCAGCTCTTCTAGATGAGAAACAAGCGGCTGGTAGCGCTCACGTAGTTCTTCATCCCCTTCTAGAATCGCGCTCACTTTGCTATATGTGAGACGAGCGTGCGAGTTCATCACGGCTTCGTAGTGCTTGTAGCCCGATAGTTTACCCGTCTCTGAGATAGTCATTTCGCACACCATACACAGACGATCAACTTGTGGGTTAAGTGAACACAAACCATTTGATAGCACTTCCGGTAGCATTGGCACTACTTGCGATGGGAAGTACACCGAGTTACCACGGTTGATGGCTTCTTTATCCAGCGCAGAGTCAGGGCGAACGTAGTAACTGACGTCAGCAATCGCTACCCATAAACGCCAACCACCTTCTTTGTTCTTCTCACAGTAAACAGCATCATCAAAGTCTCGTGCGTCTTCGCCGTCAATGGTCACAAGTGGTAACTCACGTAGATCCACACGACCAACTTTGGCTTCTTCTGGTACTTCTTCGCCTAAGTTTTCGATTTGTTTATCGACGGCCTCTGGCCACTCGTGAGGGATTTGGTGTGTACGAATCGCAATTTGCGTTTCCATACCTGGTGCCATATTTTCACCAAGTACTTCAACCACTTTACCCATCATGCCACGTGAGCGTGAGCCACGATCAGTAATTTCAATCACGACCACGTTACCCATGCGTGCACCCGCTTTGTGCTCATTTGGTATCAGAATATCTTGGCTGATACGCGAGTCATCAGGGACAACATAGGAATAACCATATTCGAGGAAGAAACGACCGACGATTTGATCATTACGCTCCTCTAACACTCGAACCAAGCGCCCTTCACGACGACCGCGCTTGCTGTTGTCTGTAGGTTGCACTAAAACAAAGTCACCGTGGATAATGTTCTTCATTTGATGGTGCGGTAACAGAATATCATCATCCTTGCCGACGCTGCCTTCTGGACGCACCCAACCGTGGCCATCACGATGACCAATCACGTAACCTTTCACCATTTCAAGTTTTTCAGGCAATGCGTAGCACTGACGGCGGGTAAACACCAGTTGACCATCTCGCTCCATCGCACGTAGCCGACGACGCAACCCTTCGTATTGCTCTTCGCCCTCAAGCTTTAGTGCCTCAAACAAGTCATTGCGATTCATTGGAACGCCCGCTTGCTCTAGAAACTCGATGATAAACTCTCGGCTTGGAATTGGATTTTCGTAATTTTTGGATTCACGATCTGCAAAAGGATCGTTTGGAATATTGTCTGACATAGGCACGCCTATCTAGCAAGGAAGGTATATGGCTAGTATATCTGAGTCTCTCGATAAGCTACAGAATTGCTTTGAAAAAAGAATGATCGAGATCGACTCTAGACGTGCAAATGAGTTAAGGACGAGCCAGTAAGATCAACAACTCAGAATTGTCGCTGAGCAAGGATTCGATCGTGCAATCATCCAGCTCCGCCAAAAAGGCACTTTTTGCTTTTGCCAATTTATCTTTGAGGCGACAGGCAGGGGTAATATGGCAAAAATCTACTCCGCAATTGACCAAATCTAACGGCTCTAAATCTCGCACGACACCACCTACTGTGATTTCAGAAGCAGGTTTCATCAGCCGAATACCACCGTTTTTTCCACGCACGGTGTGGACATAACCTAGTTGCCCTAAACGGTTGATAACTTTGACCATATGGTTACGTGACACACCAAATAAATCCGTCACTTCAGTGATATTAGTTAACTCATCTTCCGGCAACGAAGCCAAGAAAATTAAGGTTCTCAACGCATAATCAGTAAAGCTCGTTAACTGCATATTCTCTCCCAAAGTGCGACTCAATAACTCGCTGGTGACACTAAAACGCCAAACTTGAGCTATCGATAAAAGTGTAAATCTTTTCTTGATCGAAAGATACATTTGAGATACAACTTTAAACATGCATTATAAATACAACTTAAAGTAGGAAGCCCATATGCTCAGCAATCAAACCATCGAGATCGTCAAAGCGACCGCACCACTTATCGCCGAAACGGGACCAAAACTGACCGCGCACTTTTATGAACGTATGTTTACTCATAACCCTGAGTTGAAAGATATTTTTAACATGAGTAACCAGCGTAACGGCGATCAGCGTGAAGCGCTATTCAACGCCATCTGCGCCTATGCTGCCAATATTGAAAATTTGCCAGCCCTACTTGGCGCAGTAGAAAAAATTGCGCATAAACACACGAGCTTTTTGATCACAAAAGATCAGTACCAAATCGTTGGTAAACACTTACTTGCGACGATTGATGAGTTGTTTAATCCAGGTCAGGAAGTGTTGGATGCTTGGGCTGAGGCTTACGGCGTACTTGCGAATGTATTTATTCAGCGCGAAGAGCAAATTTACCAACAAAATGAAGCTTTGGAAGGCGGCTGGCGCGGTCTACGCGAATTTGAATTAGTCGATAAACAAATCGAGAGCGAGCACATTTGCAGCTTTGTGTTTAAGCCAACCGATGGCCAAAAAGTGGCACCGTATAAACCGGGACAATATCTTGGCATCTATATCAACAGTGACCAGTTAGAAAACCAAGAAATTCGCCAATATAGCCTATCTTCTGCGGTCCAAGAGAACACCTACCGTATCTCGGTAAAACGCGAAGAAGGCGGAAAAGTATCGAACTTCCTGCACGATAGCCTGAACATTGGCGAAAAAGTGCAGCTTGCCGCCCCTGCCGGTGATTTCTTTATGGATGCCGAACCACAAACACCCGTTGTTCTAATTTCTGCAGGTGTAGGACTTACGCCAACGCTGTCCATGCTAGAAAGTCTCTCAGTACATCAAGCACCTGTAACTTGGGTTCATGCAACAGAAAATGGTCAACAGCATGCTTTCAAGCAACACGTGAACCAACTAGTCGCGGCGAAAGAAAACATGAACGCGCTCGTTTGGTATAACCACCCAACGGCAGAAGACAAGCTAGGTGAAGACTTCCACTTCACGGGTTTTGTCAATCTGTATGAAATTGAAGCCGCATTAAAGCAAGATAACGTGCAGGTGTACTTCTGTGGCCCTGTCGGGTTCATGCAGCACGTAGCGAAACAACTATTAGAACTTGGCGTACCACAAGAGCAATTCCATTACGAATGCTTCGGTCCACACAAAGTCGTTTAATCGCTCAAGATTACTCTTCGGGAAAACAACAAAGCCCACATTATGTGGGCTTTGTTGTATGAAGTTGTTTGCCTTGATAAGACGTTACCAAAAGGTATCTCGCCGTTTAGCTCGAGCAATAACGTTTTGTGGCATGCGCTGCTCAAGGCCATTTCTCAATACAGTGATACGCTTATGCTGCCGCTTATCTGCTGTGACAGAGTTATATAACCAACGATACGCATCTTCGTAATCAAGTGGGCTGCCGTAATCACGCAGGAGCAATTCGGCTAAATGAATACGCGCATTTAGGTTTCCCATTGAGGCGGCTTCTCGCAAGTAAGGAATCGCTCGCTCTTTATCTTGCTGCACTAAAGTGCCACGCGAATAGTATCGACCAATCTGCTCTAGCGCGGCAGGTAATCCCTGATGTGCTGCATTTTCGATGTAGTAAAGGCCTAGTTCGACATCTTGCTCGACACACACACCCCACGCCAACATGTCGCCGTACAGAAATTCATAAGCGGGCAAGTTAATTCGAGTCGCACGAGCAACGATATCCTCCACCAGCTGGCAGTTATCAGCGCGCACACGTTGTAAGTGCTTATTTTGCTCAATAAGCTTTATCAGCTCTGCTTCGGTGTAGATAGGAACTGGCGCCCCCACATCAGCAACATTGGCTTTCGCTGTGGTAGCTACCAAGGTCAATAACAGTGAAGCAGCCACTGTTCGTAACTTCATAAACGTACTCTTTAAGGTATCTAAGAAACCAAAGATCGATGAAGGATCTCCTCTGCTTGATAACCTTATCGGCAAAAACCAGCTAAGCTTTAGACAATTTTTGCCTCTGACTTAGACTCAGCGGCAAAAATTTGCCATATGAGAATCACTGCCGTTTTTTGTTCAGATACAAAAAAGCCGACCAGAAGGTCGGCTTTTGCAATCTTTAACGACTATCAATTAAGCTTCGAATGGATGAACCTTGATGATAGTTTCGTTGCGGTCAGGACCTGTTGAAATGATATCTACAGGCACACCTGTTAGCTCTTCAATACGCTTGATGTAGTTAAGAGCCGCTTGTGGTAGATCTTCTAGCGCTTTAGCACCGAATGTGTTCTCAGACCAACCAGGCATTGTTTCGTAGATTGGCGTTGCTTTTTCGAATGCTTCAGCAGCCATCGGAGAAACTTCTAGCACAGAGCCATCTTCCATCTTGTAACCAGTACAGATTTTTAGCTCTTCTAGACCATCTAGTACGTCTAGTTTAGTTAGACAGAAACCAGATACAGAGTTGATTTGGATTGCACGACGCATAGCAACAGCATCGAACCAACCAGTACGACGTAGACGACCAGTTGTTGCACCGAACTCGTGGCCAACTTCACCTAAGTGCTTACCAATTGGATCTTGCTTATCTAGACCATCGTATAGTTCTGTCGGGAATGGACCTGCACCAACGCGAGTACAGTACGCTTTCGCGATACCCAAGATGTAACCGATGTGACGAGGACCAAAACCTGAACCTGCAGCAACACCACCAGCAGTCGTGTTAGAAGACGTTACGTATGGGTAAGTACCGTGGTCGATATCAAGTAGCGTACCTTGTGCACCTTCGAACATGATCTTATCGCCGCGCTTACGTGCTGCGTCTAGTTCGTCAGTTACGTCGATAACCATTGAAGTAAGTAGCTCTGCGTAGCCTTTTGCTTCTTCAAGCACAGCTTCGTAGCTTACTGGTTCCGCTTTGTAGAAGTTAACGAGTTGGAAGTTATGGAACTCCATGACTTCTTTTAGCTTCTCAGCGAACGATTCCATATCGAATAGGTCGCCAACGCGTAGACCGCGACGAGCAACTTTATCTTCGTATGCTGGACCGATACCACGACCTGTTGTACCGATAGCTTTTTTACCGCGAGCGATTTCGCGAGCTTGGTCCATTGCAACGTGGTAAGGAAGAATTAGCGGACATGCTTCAGAAATGAAAAGACGCTCGCGTACTGGAATACCGCGCTCTTCAAGAGGTTTCATTTCTTTAAGTAGAGCTTCAGGTGATAGTACAACACCGTTACCGATAACACATTTTACGTTATCGCGAAGGATACCTGATGGAATTAAGTGAAGAACGGTTTTTTCACCGTCAATTACGAGAGTATGACCTGCGTTGTGACCGCCTTGGTAGCGTACCACGTATTTTGCATCTTCAGTTAAAAGGTCTACGATTTTACCTTTACCTTCGTCACCCCATTGGGTGCCTAGAACGACTACGTTATTTCCCATCTTTCCAAGTCTGATTGCTAGTTAAAAATGGATTCTAGCACCGAATCACGCTTCTTGCAGTCATTTTTTGTTCACAGAGTTGCTACCAGAATGTCATCTTGCTGCTTTGCTCATTTTGAAATCAGCATATCACTGATAGTATTTAGTTTTCTTTATTCGACTGGAAAGCGGTATGTCTGAATCCATATGGTTGGCGATTGGGCTCGTCCTGATCGTGGAAGGCATTGGACCACTCATTGCTCCAAACGGTTGGCGGAATATGGTGGCTCAATTAAGTGAACAGCCCAACAATCAGCTACGACGCATCGGTGGCTGCCTAGTGGTTGCTGGAGCCGTAATCGCCATAATGATGAGCTAGCACTTAGCATCAGATACAAAAAAGGCTCCCTAAGGAGCCTTTTGTTTCATTTGACGCTGAGATTATTTCTCCATGCCGCCCTTCGACTGGTTCATGTATTGGAAGAACTCACTCTTCGGATCAAGTACCAGGATATCGCTCTTAGAGCTGAAGGACTTCTCATACGCACGTAGCGAACGTAGGAAGCTAAAGAATTCAGGGTCTTTGTTGTATGCTTCAGCATAAATCTTCGCTGCTTCTGCATCCGCTTCACCTCGTGTTACACGAGCAGTCTTATCAGCTTCAGCTAGAATGGTGGCTACTTCTAGCTCAGCTTGAGCACGAATAACTTCCGCTTTCTCACGACCTTGAGAACGGTGCTTACGAGCTACAGACTCACGCTCTGCACGCATACGACGGTAGATAGACTCACTGATTTCATCAGGCAGGTTGATTTTCTTCATGCGGAAATCAACAACACGAACACCCAAGTCTTTCATCGCGCTTTCACGCGTGTCTTTCAATACTTCAGACATAATTAGGTCACGTTCACCATCAATCTCAAGCGCTTCACGTGCCGCTTCAGTTGCGACAACATCTGCACTTGCATCTTCTGGTAGTACATCATCGTTACGTGGACCAGATACAATCTGTTTGATTTCACGAGCACCGATTTCAGAACGAAGCACATCCGTTACTTTACGCTCAAGTAGTGCCTCCGCCGTTAGCGAATTACCACCGCCTGTTGCTAGGTAGTAACGACCAAAGTCTTCAATACGCCACTTCACGTAGGTATCAATAATAACGTCTTTTTTCTCAGACGTTACGAAACGGTCTGCACGGCCATCCATCGTTTGGATACGTGCATCAAGTTGTTTCACACGGTCAAACAGAGGCATCTTGAAATGCAAACCAGGCTCGTAAATTCGAGTGATGTCGTTGTTGTCTTTAAGAACACGACCAAATCGAACCACGATACCGCGTTCACCTTCAGGAATCACAAACAGAGACATCAACATTAATGCCAGTGCGATTACCAATACAGGGATCATTAACTTACGCATTCTTAGTATCTCCCTTGACGTGAACCTGTTGAACGAGACTGCGTGTTCGAAGTGTCTTCTTGTGTACGCTCAGACTCCAGTTGAATTTGATCGTAGGTTGAAGATGACTTCGATTTACGTTTTGTGTCTGCCTGACCTTCTTGGCCCGCCAACTTATCGATTGGAAGGTACAGAAGATTGCCGCTTGATTCCGAGTCAATCAACACTTTCGAAGTGCTTGAGTACACTTCTTCCATTGCGTCAATGTACAGACGGTCACGCGTTACACCAGGTGCCGCTTGGTATTCTGGTAGTAGTTTTTCGAACTGTGCTACCTGACCAAGAGCCTCGTTAGTGACACGCTCATTGTAACCTTGTGCTTCTTTCTTCAAACGTTCAGCACGACCCGTTGCCTTCGGCAAAATTTCGTTCTTGTATGCTTCAGCTTCACGGATGAAACGCTCTTCATCCTCACGAGCTGCGATTGCATCATCAAACGCATCTTTCACTTGCTCTGGTGGACGCGCAGACTGGAAGTTTACGTCAACAAGTACCAGCCCCATATCATAGCTATCAATGATTTGGTTCAGTGTTTCTTGCGTAGTTTGACGAATTTGCTGACGACCACTGGTTAGAATGCTATCCATCAATGAATCACCAATTACTGCACGTAGTGCAGAATCCGTTGCTTGACGCAAGCTATCGTCTGCATTGGTTACACGGTACAAGTATTTGTACGGGTCAGTCACTCGGTACTGAACATCCATCGCGACTGTTACGACGTTTTCATCTTTAGTCAGCATTAGACCAGATGCACGTAGTGAACGAATCGCTTGTACGTTTACCGCTTCGTATTCATCAATAAAACGAGGGCGCCAGTTAAGGCCTGGGTCTACGATACGATCGTATTTACCTAAACGCAGCACAACACCACGCTCTGCTTCACCGATGGTGTAAAAACCAGCGAAGAACCAAACTGCAACAGCAATAAGAGCAATCACGCCAAAGCCAATTGCACTACCACCACCGCCGCCGATTGGAGAACCACCGCCGCCTTTTTTACCAAACTTGCCACCCAGTTTTTGACTCAGTTTATTGAACACTTCATCTAAATCTGGCGGACCTTGATCTCGGCCACCAGGACGCTGGCCACCACGATTATTATTACCCCAAGGGTCATTATCGCGGCCATTGTTGCCGTTGTTATTTCCAGGCTCATTCCACGCCATTAGAAAGCTCCATCATTTGATATGACGTTATACTGTAGCAGTCCTTTAAGTGACTATAAAGCCAGTCAAAACTGCCCCTTCTCTTTTTTCAAGTCTAGACCAATCTACTTGCTGCATTCGAATATCGATCAACAAGTTACCATCCTGGTCATATTCCTCACGTTGAATACACTTCATTTGGAAGAAGGTACTACGGAATCGTCCTTGATACTGTGGAGGAATTCGCAACTGATGCTCGACCATTTGTGACGCCAGACGTTCCGTCAGTGCCTCAAACAGGACATCAATGCCCAACCCATCCATTGCTGAAACCCAAACTGCGCGAGGTACGCCTTCCTCGTCTCGTTCTATACGTGGTTTCTGCGAATCTAGATTGTCGATTTTGTTCATGACAACCAGAGTCGGCACTTCATGTGCGTCGATCTCTTCTAGTACTTCATGAACAGCTTGAATATTCTCACGAAAACGCTCATCACTGGCATCAACAACATGTAACAAAATGTCAGCTTCTTGCGTTTCCTGCAAGGTTGCCTTGAAGGCCGCAACCAAGTCGTGAGGCAAGTGTCGAATAAAACCAACCGTGTCTGCCAAAATGGCAGGCCCAACATCTGCTAACTCTATCTTACGTAAAGTCGGGTCCAAAGTAGCAAATAGTTGATCAGCGGCATACACGCCAGCTTCTGTAATACGGTTGAAGAGTGTCGACTTACCCGCGTTGGTGTAACCCACAAGTGAAACCGTTGGGATTTCAGCTCGATTTCGGGCGCGGCGCCCTTGTTCACGCTGCTTCGCTACTTTGTCTAAGCGTCGCAGGATGGCTTTGATTCTGTCACGCAATAAGCGACGGTCGGTTTCCAGCTGGGTTTCACCCGGGCCACGTAAACCGATACCCCCTTTCTGCCTTTCAAGGTGCGTCCAACCACGAATCAAACGAGTAGAGATATGACGAAGTTGAGCCAGCTCTACCTGTAGCTTACCTTCGTGTGTTCGAGCTCGTTGAGCAAAGATATCGAGAATAAGACCAGTGCGGTCGAGAACTCGACATTGGCACAGTGCTTCGAGGTTACGTTCTTGGGCAGGAGAGAGGGCGTGATTAAAAATCACAATTTCGGCACCTGTCGACTGTACCGCAGTAGCAATCTCTTGGGCCTTACCCTCTCCGACATAGTATTTCGGGTGTGGGGATTGACGACTACCAGTTACCACTTGTAGCGCCTCTACCCCAGCAGAAGAAACCAGCATTTCGAACTCAGCCAGATCTTCCCATTCACCTTCTTGCGTGAAGTTGATATGAACAAGTACGGCTCGCTCACCGGATTCATAACGGTCAAACAAGCAATCAACTCCTTATTTTAAAAATACTCGATGAAGAATTAATCTTCTGATTTCTCTTGTGGACGCTCACCTTGTGGACGTTCACCGCTGTGATGGCTCACTGGACGAGCCGGCACAACTGTTGAGATCGCGTGCTTGTACACCATTTGGTTAACAGTATTCTTCAGCAGGATCACAAATTGATCGAACGATTCGATCTGACCTTGTAGTTTAATACCATTCACAAGGTAGATAGATACCGGGATACGCTCACGACGTAGCGCGTTTAGAAATGGGTCTTGTAGAGATTGCCCCTTAGCCATTTTATTTTCCTTATTTAATTTGTAGTTGTAATTATTTAGCTAGTGGTGCAATGCAAAAGATACTGCTTTTGCATCTGAGCTAAACGAATCAAAAATGCACTCTAAGTAATTAGCAGCATAGTATAAAAACCGCCAACAACAGATCCTTTGAGAGTGCGTTCACGCAAAAACGATCACATTATACACAGCTATGTCAATCAGATGCTATTGCTTCCGACATCGTTTCTAATGCCTGTTCAATGTTCTCGCTATCCAACCAAGTTAAGTCATCCCAGCTGCGTAACCAGGTGATTTGACGCTTGGCCAATTGACGAGTCGCGCATACGCCACGAAATACTGCTTCGTCACGTGTACACTCCCCATCTAAATACTCCCACATCTGTCGGTAACCGACGCATCGTATGGAAGGAAGATCGGGGTGAAGATCTTTTCGCGAATGTAGCGCTTTCATTTCTTCTTCAAAGCCCGCTTCCATCATCTTTTCGAAACGAAGTTCAATTCGACGGTGAAGTTCTGCCCTATCCTTGGGAGCTATTGCAAACTGCTTGACTCGGTATGGCAGGCTTTCACCTTTCGTTTGAGTCAATTCAGTCAAAGTTTTACCTGAAATACGAAAAACTTCCAATGCCCGAGATAAACGTTGGGGATCATTGGGATGGATTCTCGCTGCTGACACAGGATCAACCTCTTTGAGTTCATCGTGCAACACTGACCAACCTTTAGTCAATGCTTCTTGTTCAATTTGCTGACGAATTTCAGGATTTGCAGCAGGAAGTGGGGATAAACCTTCAAGTAGCGCCTTATAATACAGCATTGTCCCACCCACTAAGAGTGGAATTTTTCCTTCTGCAACAATATCATCCATCGCTTTCAATGCATCACGACGAAAGTCGGCTACAGAGTAAGATTCGCTCGGATCCAAAATATCAATCAAGCGATGAGGCGCTAAACTTAACTCTTTTTCATCCGGTTTCGCCGTACCGATATCCATCCCTTTATAGATCAAAGCAGAATCAACACTGATGATCTCAACCGGGAACTTTTGACGAAGACGAATCGCCAACTCAGTTTTGCCTGATGCTGTTGGCCCCATTAAAAATAGCGCCAAAGGTAGTTTATCTGTCATGGTTTTAATTTGGCTATCGTGGCAGAGAAATCAACAGCGGATACAAATTTTGTATCTTCTAATGGCAATTGACCATCTCTTAGCTGTTCAAGTTCCGCAATAATTTGAATTGCTTCAGAAAAAGTATAATGACTCTTCACTGTCGTGACCTGCAATGCGAGCCAATCTATCAACTCAGACAGCATCTGAGCCGTTGCTATACCTTCCTTCACACAAGATTGCGCGTAAGATAACAGATCTGGTACTAGATTTTGTAAGTTTTGTTGACGTAGCGGCGCGGGAACGCCCATCACCATTAAGGCTTGCTCATTTCTCGCTTTCAATTGAATGCCAAGTAACGCCAAATCTTGTTGATAATCTTGAGCCAGCTTCACTAACTCGGCCTCTAACTTAATAGATAGAGGAACGAGTAGAGGCTGTGCTTTAAGCGCGCCATCGCTTGGAGTGAGCTGCCCTTTTACACGATAAAATTCCGCTCTAGGTAACGAGACTAACGCCGCCCCACTGTCACTGCTCATCAAAACAAATTGCTCATCGACCATCACTAGCGCTTTGCCTAGTGCATTAATCGATGGAAGTGATGCATGCGCAGTTGCCTTTTGGGGCTCTATCGGCGTTACGGGTTGAGACTCAAACTCTGGCGTTTTCAACAACTCGTGATAAGCGCGCACTTCTTGCTTGCTTGGTGCTGGCTCAACATGGCGCTCTTTATTGTGATTCGGCTTTGGTGCGGGTTTGGATTCCACCCAATCATTACGTTTGAATGACTCAACTACGCGCGCCTCTCGCACGGAGGTTTCACTAGGACCGCTATTACGAGGCTTCACTTCATAATCACTGCGTCCAGGATAAGCCGGTGTACTCTCTATCGCTTGATAAACACGCTCTGGAACTGCTGAAGATGTCGGCCTTTGCACTTTTTCAGGCTCAGGCGAATGCTCAACCTCTTCGGACTCAGTCGGTTCCACACGATGAAATGCGGATTCATTAACCTGTGGTTTATCAATCACGGCGCTTTGCGCAAGTGCATCCGCCAAAGCTTGATAGATGAAATCATGCACTAAGCGAGCTTGGTGAAAGCGCACTTCATGCTTAGCGGGGTGGACATTCACATCTACCTGGTGCGGGTCTAACTCAATAAAGAGCACATAGGCAGCGAACTGATCTGGCTTTAAGCTCATTTCATAGCTTTGACGAATCGCGTGATTGATTAATTTGTCACGCATCATTCGGCCATTCACATAGCAATACTGTAAATCGCTTTGCTGCCTTGCTCCTTCTGGTGTGGTAATCCAACCATGTAGCTTTAACCCTTGATGCTCAAGCTCGATTCTGAGCATATGCCGCACAAACGCATTACCGCAGACAGCTGCAATACGTTTTTCGGTTTGAAGCTGATTTTTCGCCGCACGATATTGACGAATGATCTTGCCGTTATGGCGCACATTGATGGTGACATCAAAGCGGCTTAACGCAATGCGTTTCAATAACTCATCAATATGAGCAAATTCGGTTTTCTCCGTACGCAGAAATTTGCGACGCGCTGGAGTATTAAAAAATAAGTCCAACACCTCAACAGTCGTACCAATCGGGTGCGCTGCTGGCTTAAGCTTCACCTGCATATCACGCCCTTCGGAGTAGGCACTCCAGGCTTCTTCTTGTGCCGCAGGACGCGATGTGAGCGTCAAACGCGAGACTGAGCTAATACTGGCTAACGCTTCACCGCGAAAACCTAGACTCATGATGGCTTCAAGATCATCCAAGGTATGTATCTTAGATGTAGCATGACGACTGAGCGCCAAGCCGAGTTCATCTTTCGCGATACCTTTGCCGTTATCACGAACACGAATCAGCTTTGCGCCTCCTTTCTCGATATCAATATCGATTCGAGTTGCGCCAGAATCAAGACTATTTTCAACCAGTTCTTTAATCACAGAGGCGGGTCTTTCGACCACTTCCCCTGCTGCGATTTGGTTTGCAAGTCTAGCTGGCAAAATTTTAATCGTCATAATGAGTTAAAAGCTCACCTACTTGTTTGGAATGATAAGAACTTGCCCAACCGCCAGCTGATCAGAGCGTAAGTTGTTCGCTTTACGAATGCTCGAAACGCTGACGCCGTATTTGGACGCTATTTTACCAAGGTATTCACCTCGAGAAACTTTGTGCTTACGGATCGGCTTATCTTTGACAGCGACGGTTATCTTCAACTTTTGTCCTACCCACAAGGTATCTGACTTCAAGTTGTTCTCACGGCGGATATCTGAAACCTTCACTTTATAGTGACTCGCGATCTTACCTAAGAACTCACCTGACTTAACCTTGTGAATAATGGTTTCTGTCTCAACAGTAATCGGTTTACTTGGCACTTTAATCGTGCCAGCAGAAGGGATTTTGAGCTTCTGACCAATTGCCAACCCAGTCGACTTCAAGTTGTTTGCCGACATCAGCGCTTTAGAGCTAAGCCCATATTTATTCGCAATCACCGATAACGACTCGCCACGTTTTACGGTATGCACCATTGGCTTCGCTGAAGGCGAGAATACCGTACCCTCTGGTGGATTATCTTTTAAGTACTTAACGACCGCCTTGGTGATCGCCTGAGCTAACTTATCTTGGTGCGCTCGTTGAAACAGCAACCGCTCTTCTGTTGGGTTAGAAATAAAGCCCGTTTCCACTAATACAGACGGAATCTGCGGAGAGCGTAAAACAGCAAGGCTAGTATTAATCGGTTTGGTGTTATGCAGGTGCGCAACACGCCCCATCTCACCAAGGATTTCTGTTGCCAGCTTATATCCTTCTTTTTGTGAATGACTAAACTGCAAGTCCAACAAAGTTTGGTTCACGTTACGATCTTTGGTCTTAGTGAAGAACGCATTACCCGAACCACCTAATATTTCAGATTGTTTCTCATGGTTCTCAACCCAGCGAGCAATTTCAGTATTTGCACGACGAGTATTCAGTACGAAAACCGAACCTCCGCGAGGCTTCGGTGAGGTAAACGCATCAGCGTGAATGGAAATCAGTAAGTGCGCATCATTTTCACGGGCAATGGCCACACGACGGTTTAGATTCACAAAGTAATCTCCGGTACGTGTCATACGCGTTTTAATCCCAGGCGTAGCATCGAGCTGAGCGGCGATTTTTCGTGAAATACTTAATACAGCATCTTTTTCATACTTACGGCGTGAAGGGCCAATAGAGCCAGGATCTTCACCACCGTGACCAGGGTCGATAACGATCAAGACTTCTTGAGCTCGTTGAACTGAACTCATGTCTTTACTGGTCGCCGCTGGCTTGCTCGGTTTAGAGGCTGAAGTCGATGCTTTCTTACCGTGCGGCAGGTCAATCACCAAACGGTGACCATATTGCCCGCCAGGTGTTGGGCTTAATTTAAACACTTCCGCTTGAACGCTCTTTTTCAGTTCAAACACCAAACGATAGGTGCCCTTCTCTGGCGGAGAGCTTTTTCGAACTAGCTTTAAAACCGGGCTGTCCGTAACAGTAACAGGCAGTTTGGCCTGCATGGTCGTGCTTTTTAAATCCACGACAAGACGATCCGGTCCGGATAAAGAGAAATAGGAATAGTCAGCTTCCGAGCCTAAATCGATGACAACACGCGTTTCATCAGGAGAAGGCCAAACTCGAAAACTCTTAACGACGTTAGCAAATGCTAAATTGGGGATGAGAAGGAGAAAAGTGGCGACAAACGTCGCCACTACTCTAAAATTTGAAAAACTCAACATAGCTCCAATCGACTGAGTAACTGCACACCATAATCATTATTAGCTGTTAGTTCGGCTACACGCTGCTCACCTTGGTAGCGAATGTTCACATCAAGATCCGGTTGTGGCAACAAACCATGCCCTTTTTCAGGCCATTCAACCAAGCAAATTGCATCATCTGTGAAGTAATCTCGAATCCCCATGAACTCAAGCTCTTCAGGATCCGCAAGACGATAAAGATCGAAATGGTACACTTGCCACTGATCCAACTGATACGGTTCGACTAGAGTATAAGTTGGGCTTTTCACGTTACCTTGATGGCCAAGAGCACGGACAAAACCACGACTAAAGGTTGTTTTACCTGCACCCAAATCACCATGCAGATAAATTGTGGTTTGTTGCGAACAAAGGTGAGCCAGAGCGGTACCTAGTGCAACCGTTTCGTGCTCATCTTTTAAATTGAATTGTTTCGTGCTCATTGATGCTTCTCTAACTAATGATCGTTGACTATATAAAAATCAAAAGAACAGGAATAGTAAACCGTGTTGGTTTTGAGAGACAAGCTTTCAAATGTCATATGTGCGAAAAAAGTATCCAAGGAACGGTATCTTAATCACCTTAGTATCGACCTAGATTTAGAATATATGCAAATGACTTCAATAAGCAGTATTCACAGCATCAAAAACGTCCCTAACTGGGTAGCACCAAAGCCAGAGATCCGTTAAGATCCGCCCCCCTTTTATTCCGGTGGTTAGCATGAACTACGAACAACTCGCACAACAAATCAAAATTTGGGGAAAAGAGCTCGGCTTCCAAAAAGTTGGGATCTGCGACGTTGATCTGAGTGAGCATGAAGCCGCACTGCAAAAATGGCTCGATGCAGGCTATCACGGCTCAATGGACTGGATGGCTCGTCACGGTATGATGCGAGCTAGACCCAATGAGCTACTCCCGGGAACCGTTCGTGTGATCAGCGTTCGGATGGACTACCTACCACCAGAAGCACAATTCGCTTCGAACCTAGCGAATAAAAATCATGCCTATATTAGTCGCTATGCATTAGGGCGTGATTATCACAAGCTCGTCAGAAAACAACTGAATAAACTTGGCAAACTTATTGAACAAGAAGTTGGTCAGTATGGTTACCGACCTTTCGTCGACTCCGCACCAATATTGGAGCGACCACTCGCCCAAAAAGCAGGCTTAGGCTGGACAGGGAAACATTCCCTGATTTTAGATCAAGACTGTGGCTCGTGGTTCTTTTTAGGCGAGTTACTTATCGACTTGCCACTTCCCGTTGACGAGCCAAGCGTTGATCAGTGCGGTAAATGTAAAGCATGCATTACCTCATGCCCAACACAAGCCATCGTTGAAGACAAAGTTGTTGATGCTAGACGCTGCATCTCTTACCTCACCATCGAGTTCGATGGCGTGATCCCTGAAGAGTTTCGCAAGCCAATGGGTAACCGCATTTATGGCTGTGATGACTGCCAATTGGTTTGCCCATGGAATCGCTACGCCGACATAACGGAGCAGAGTGATTTCCATCGTCGCGATAGTTTCAAAAACCCGGATCTCGTAGACATGTTTAACTGGGATGAAGCGACTTTTCTAAAAAATATGGAAGGCTCCGCTATTCGTCGCATTGGTCATATACAGTGGCTGCGTAATATTGCTGTCGCACTTGGTAATGCAGAATACAGTCAACGAGTCATTGATGCGTTAGAAAGTCGACAAGGTGAAAATAAATTACTTGATGAACACATCAAATGGGCTTTGGCCGAGCAACTGGATCAACTCCCCATTGAGAATAAAGCATCTACAGAGACGAAAAAGCAGCGCTTAATAAGAATCGTCGAGAAGGGGCTACCAAGAGACGCATAGTGCGTAGTCTATATGCAAGAGATTGAAAGCACTTTTACATGTTCAATTCATGACCTTGTTCTCAATTTTGTAATGTGGAAAAAAATTTGAGATTCAAGAAAAACAAGCTAGCAGAAAAAAGTTAAACACAGCTTGGAGAAATGACTAGGATCAAAAAAATACCAGTTAATGATCGTATTTTAACGTATCCGATCCGACAAAAAACTTATTTTTCTCTTATTTAACAAAGACTTAATCAATATTTCGTTATTATTTCGACTTTCCTTCAGCGAAAAGATCTTTCTTCTCCATCGCAAAAAGTCAAGCTAAAAACACTTTATCAACTAACTTATCCACAGAACGACGTATGTGGATAACTCTGTTAATTAAAGTAGATAAAACATGCAGAACCTCATCATGCTTGTACGCCAGCCGATTCATATCGTGTTTTAAACACAAACGAAATCGTCCGACATCATATGATGCGGATAAAATTTAGTTTTTGGGGATTCATGCTTCGCAGCATTATGAAAAGAGCGATGTGATTGGTTGCGAGAAGCAGGAATTGAATCAAGCGGCGCATCCGTCGACGACTTAGGATTGTGCTAATAAATAAGCATTCAATCTATCGTCTTGTATTTGGTTGCGGGGGCCGGATTTGAACCGACGACCTTCGGGTTATGAGCCCGACGAGCTACCAAGCTGCTCCACCCCGCGTCCGAGTGCTTCATCGTTGTTGATGATGAAGGCTTTGCTTTCATTTATAAAAAAGAAACTGGAGCGACACACGAGGTTCGAACTCGTGACCTCAACCTTGGCAAGGTTGCGCTCTACCAACTGAGCTAGTGTCGCTTTTGTCACCGTTAAGCACGATGAAGGCTATATATTGGAGCGACACACGAGGTTCGAACTCGTGACCTCAACCTTGGCAAGGTTGCGCTCTACCAACTGAGCTAGTGTCGCATTTCGTCACCGTTAAGCACGATGAGGGCTATATATTGGAGCGACACACGAGGTTCGAACTCGTGACCTCAACCTTGGCAAGGTTGCGCTCTACCAACTGAGCTAGTGTCGCATATTAACAGCAGTCGCTATTAATGGAATTTGGTTGCGGGGGCCGGATTTGAACCGACGACCTTCGGGTTATGAGCCCGACGAGCTACCAAGCTGCTCCACCCCGCGTCCGTATTGTGTCACCGTTAAGTACCGTGAGAACTATGAAACTGGAGCGACACACGAGGTTCGAACTCGTGACCTCAACCTTGGCAAGGTTGCGCTCTACCAACTGAGCTAGTGTCGCATATCAACAGCAGTCGCTATTGATAGAATTTGGTTGCGGGGGCCGGATTTGAACCGACGACCTTCGGGTTATGAGCCCGACGAGCTACCAAGCTGCTCCACCCCGCGTCCGTATTGTGTCACCGTTAAGTACCGTGAGAACTATGAAACTGGAGCGACACACGAGGTTCGAACTCGTGACCTCAACCTTGGCAAGGTTGCGCTCTACCAACTGAGCTAGTGTCGCATATTAACAGCAATCGCTATTAATAGAATTTGGTTGCGGGGGCCGGATTTGAACCGACGACCTTCGGGTTATGAGCCCGACGAGCTACCAAGCTGCTCCACCCCGCGTCCGTATGTGTCACCGTTAAGTACCGTGAGAACTATGAAACTGGAGCGACACACGAGGTTCGAACTCGTGACCTCAACCTTGGCAAGGTTGCGCTCTACCAACTGAGCTAGTGTCGCATCAACAACGTTTCCGCTGTTTAGGGCTGCGAATTATAAGAGCATTTTTTTGTGATGCAAGTCCTTCCTTCAAAAAAACTTTATTTTTTTACTGAACGATGAAAAAGCAATCAAAAGCGATATAAATTACAACAATTTGGATCGCAACCTTAACAGTTAAATCTTGAAAATAGTACCACGATAGTACTTAAGTTCCGCAATCGACTCGCGAATGTCGTCCAAGGCCAAATGTGTTCCCTGTTTTGTGAACCCATTTAATACTTCAGGTTGCCAACGACGCGCCAATTCTTTAAGAGTGCTGACGTCAACATATCGGTAATGAAAGAACTCTTCTAATTCCGGCATGTGTTTGTACAAGAAGCGACGATCTTGCCCAATGCTGTTACCACATATTGGCGACGCCCCTTTCGGCACCCATTTTTCTAAGAATTCAATGGTTTGTGCGACCGCATCTTGTTCTGAGATTTTACTGTTGCGAACGCGTTCCACCAAGCCGCTTGCCGTATGCGTATTGGTGCACCAATCGTCCATTTTCTCTAGCTCTTCTTCCGGCTGATGAATCGCTAATACTGGACCTTCAGCTAAAATATTTAGCTCGCTATCCGTGACAATAGAAGCAATTTCAATGATTTTGTGCGTTTCAGGATCAAGCCCTGTCATCTCTAAATCAACCCAAATTAGGTTTTGATCGCTAAAGGACATGGTTACGCCGCCTATTTGTTTATCGATAAAAGAGGTACTATACCTCAAAATACGGGAAACACGATACTCACTCAGAGCCAAGATCACGGCTCAACCATTTGAGTAAATTCACATAAAGTACAGAATTGTGGCAAAGAAGAAAAAGTTAACCAAAGGTCAAGTGCGACGCGTACGCAGCAACCAACAAAAGCGTTTAAAAAAGCAAGAAGAGTCCATCCAGTGGGATGAAAACATGCTAGGCGCAAGCAAACAAGGTCTCGTGATCACTCGTTTTGGCCAGCACGCGGATATTGAAGACCTTGAAACAGGCGAGATTCAACGCTGTAACCTTCGCCGTGGTATCGAATCTTTAGTATCTGGCGATCGAGTTTTATGGCGCGAAGGCTTGGAGTCTATGGCTGGCATTTCTGGCGTTGTTGAAGCGGTAGAACCTCGTTCTTCAGTGCTCACTCGTCCAGATTACTACGATGGCCTAAAGCCCGTAGCTGCCAATATTGATCAAATGGTCATTGTCTCCTCGGTACTGCCCGAGCTATCACTGAATATTATTGACCGTTACCTCGTAGCATCAGAAACACTGAATATCGCACCATTGCTGGTCTTAAACAAAGTCGATCTTCTAGAAGCCGATGATCGTGCAATGTATGAAGAATGGCTCAAAGAATATGAACGCATTGGCTATAAAGTGCTTCTGGTCAGCAAGAAGTCGGGAGAAGGCATTGCTGAACTAGAAACCCTGCTGCGTGACCGCATTAATATCTTTGTTGGTCAATCAGGCGTAGGAAAATCCAGCTTAGTCAACGCGTTAATGCCGGAGCTAGAGAGCGAAGTGGAAGAAGGCGAAGTTTCCGAGAACTCAGGTTTAGGCCAACACACCACGACAGCAGCGCGCTTGTATCATATTCCGACGGGTGGCGACTTGATCGACTCGCCTGGAGTGCGTGAATTTGGGCTTTGGCATTTGGAAGCAGAAGAAGTAACGAAAGCATTCGTTGAATTCCGACCATACTTAGGCGGTTGTAAGTTCCGAGATTGTAAGCACAATGACGACCCTGGCTGCCTTCTACGTGAAGCTGTTGAGAAAGGGGAAATCAACGAAACTCGCTTTGAAAACTACCATCGCATTTTGGAAAGCATGGTTGAAAACAAAGCAAACCGTCAGTATTCACGCAATAAGAAAGCCGATCTGTAATTAAGTTAAGACTGTAACTGTGTAAAAAGTCTTCACCTAATACTGACAAGCAAATTAAATTTCAGTAACATCACGCGCCCTAAAGCGCGAATCTAACAGAAGTATCGGAATTAAAGATGGACAAGTTTAAAGTTGGACTGCAGTACTGGATCCCACAACACGGCCTCACTCGCCTAATGGGTAAACTGGCTTCAGCAAAAGCTGGCGGTCTAACAACAGCAGTTATTCGTTGGTTTATCAAACAATACAATGTGAACATGGATGAGGCGAAGCACTCAGATCCTAAGCATTTTAAAACGTTCAACGAGTTTTTCGTTCGTGAGCTAAAAGAGGGCGCACGCCCAATTTCTGAAGGCGAAAACGTCATCACTCACCCAGCCGACGCTTGTGTTAGCCAATTTGGCCCTATTGAAGATGGTCAACTTATCCAAGCAAAAGGTCATCACTTCTCAGCACAAGAATTGCTGGGCGGTGACGCGAATTTAGCGGACGAATTTAAAGATGGTTCTTTTGCAACATTGTACCTATCTCCGCGCGATTACCACCGTGTACACATGCCATGTGACGGCACTCTGCGCCAAATGATTTACGTACCTGGTGACCTGTTCTCAGTAAACCCTCTGACAGCAGAAAACGTTCCAAATCTATTCGCACGTAACGAGCGTGTGGTGTGTATCTTTGACACTGAGTTTGGTCCAATGGCACAAGTGCTTGTTGGTGCGACAATTGTTGGCAGCATTGAGCAAGTGTGGGCAGGCACGATCACTCCGCCTCGTGGCAATACTGTCTACAAATGGGATTACCCAGCTGAGGGTGACAAGGCCGTGATCTTGAAAAAAGGCGAAGAGATGGGCCGCTTCAAACTGGGTTCTACTGTTATTAACCTGTTTGCCAAAGACGCGATTGAGTTTGACGCAAGCATGGAAAACGGTAAGCCAACCGTAATGGGCACACCTTACGCCTTGAAAAAATAAGCAAAATCCCGTTAAAAGAGCCCTTTCTCAAGGGCTCTTTTTATTGATAAAAAGCAAAATTCCGTTCAAAATTTAGCCTCTATTTCTCAAACTCATACCTGCCTCTAAGACCTTCATTCCACAATCAATTATCCTGCACTTAGGATGAATATTTAGAGGGGCAGCCAATGCCAAAGATGAGTGTAAACACGCTGGCGAAATTGCTGGTGTGCTTTTTAATTCCGCTCGGTGTTTTGATGATGCCGATTGATGCTATTCCTATTGATGATCTTACTTTAATTCAGCATCGTCTGTTGGCTATTTTTCTTCTTGCTGCCCTACTTTGGGTTCTTGAGCCGGTCCCCGTTTTTGCTACGTCCATTCTTATTATCGCTCTTGAACTGATCATGATATCGGATAAAGGTTTGCATCTATTTCGCAATCCACCAGCGGGGCATGATTTAGGAGAGTTAATTGCTTACACAGATATTTTCTCGGCCTTCTCTTCACCGATCATTATTCTTTTTATGGGTGGGTTTGCCCTCGCCATCGCAGCTTCCAAATACGAACTCGACAACAATCTCGCCCGAGTGCTACTAAAACCATTCGGCACACAACCTAAGTTCATCATGCTGGGTTTGATGCTCATTACCGCCGTTTTTTCAATGTTCATGTCCAACACTGCCACGACGGTCATGATGTTGGCGCTGCTCGGTCCAATCGTCGCTTCTGCACCTAAAGGGGATCTAGGGATTAAAGCGCTGGTGCTGTGCATTCCAATTGCCGCGAATACTGGCGGCATTGCAACTCCGATAGGCACGCCACCTAACGCAATAGCGCTCCAATACCTCACCGGAGAAAACGCCATAGACTTCTTATCCTGGATGACAATGGGCCTACCATTTGTGCTGATACAACTCACTGTTGCTTGGTTTTTGTTGCAGAAGCTGTTTCCGTCCAGCGAACCAGAAATGAAACTAAAGCTGGATGGTACGTTCAAAAAGAGCTGGCGCGCGATCGTCGTCTACATCACTTTTGCACTAACCATTGTGCTTTGGATGACGACAAAAGTGCACGGCATGAACACGTATGTTGTTGCGATTATCCCGCTGGCGGTGTTCACGTTAACGGGCATTATGGGAAAAGAAGAACTCAAGCTGATTAACTGGGATGTTTTATGGCTGGTTGCCGGTGGTATCGCAATTGGTATTGCCTTAGACAAAACAGGCTTAGCCGAAGCATTAGCACACGCCATTGATTACAGCTTACTATCACCATTTGCCGTTGTCTTTGCCCTATCGGTCGTATGTTGGTTAATGGCGAACTTTATGTCTAATACCGCAACGGCAAACTTATTAATGCCTATTGCTGCCGCTATTGGTACATCCATGCCAAGCCTTATTGCGGTTGGTGGCCTACAAGGTTTACTGGTTGTCGTAGCATTCTCCGCATCACTTGGCATGATCTTACCGGTTTCCACGCCACCAAACTCTTTGGCTTATTCAACAGGCCTAATCGAGAGCAAAGACATGGCGAAAGTTGGGCTGATTCTTGGTTTGATTGGTCTATTTATCGTGTATGGCGCAGTTCTGGTGCTGTTTTAATCGAAAAGCTCCGTGACAGAGCTTGTTGTCATGGAGCTGTTCGCCAGCTATTACCCTCACAGAGCAGCTTTACATCCATTAAATTTCGTGCATATTAAGACTCCTCAAATCTACAAGGACGTCGACACATCATGGGTTACGAATGGCTTGCTTTATGTGCCGCTTTTTTGTGGGCAGTTTCTAGCCTTATTTCTGTCATTCCTGCACAACACCTAGGCGCATTTTCTTACAGCCGCTGGCGCATGGGCTGTACGGCCGTGATCTTATCAACAATGGCCTGGATAACTGGCGGCTGGTTAACGGTTTCTTGGGAACATGTAACGCCAATGATGGCCTCAGGACTGATTGGTATTTTTATTGGCGATACCGCTCTGTTCGCGTGCTTGAATCGTATGGGGCCAAGACAAGCCGGGCTACTGTTTTCCTGCCATGCGGTATTCTCTGCTATTTTGGGCTACTTCTTATTTAGCGAAGTCATGACCACAATAGAACTATTGGGCGCATCCTTGGTATTTAGCGGCGTGGTGATGGCGATATTCTTTGGTCGAAGAGGCCAAGTGAATAACGTCTTGGAAGACATTAAAGGTAACATCTGGGTGGGTATTGGACTTGGCTTAACCGCTGCAATGTGCCAAGCATTGGGTGGTATCATCGCCAAGCCAGTAATGCAAACCAGCATTGACCCTGTTGCGGCTTCTGCTATTCGAATGATCAGTGCATTTTTCGCCCACAGCATGTTGTTAGTTCTAGGGGTCAAAGTCGCTCGCTCGACGCAACACATTACTTGGAGAGTATTTGGTATTACTGCGCTTAACGGTTTCTTGGCGATGGCCGTCGGCATGACGCTGATCTTATACGCACTGCAAGAAGGAAATGTAGGTATGGTTGCACTGCTATCTTCAACCACGCCAATTATGTTGCTACCGCTGCTCTGGATTTACACTAAACGCCGACCAAACCGATTTGCATGGTTGGGCGCAGCCCTAGCTGTGATTGGTGCTGGCATTTTGGTTCAATAACCTTACAGACCAGCCCTTGTTGCCAGATACAAAAAAGCCCGAGTTTAAACTCGGGCTTTTGTCATTCTGAGTTGTCAGTTAATTATTTAACTAGCACTTCACCCGTCATTTCTGCTGGGATTTCTAGACCCGCTAGAGAAAGCATGGTTGGTGCAAGGTCAGAAAGTTTGCCGCCTTCTTTGAACTCAACCGCTTTATCACCTACGTAAATAAGAGGAACCGGTAGGTTAGTGTGCGCTGTGTGAGTACCACCCGTTTCTGGGTCAACCATCATTTCTGCGTTACCGTGGTCCGCAGTGATCAATAGCTGACCGCCAACTTCTTTGATTGCTTCAACTACTTTGCCAACACTTTCATCTAGCGCTTCGATTGCTTTCTCAGCTGCTTCGTAAACGCCAGTGTGACCAACCATATCTGCGTTCGGGTAGTTACAGATGATAGTGTCGAACTTACCAGACTTGATCGCCGCAACCAGTTTCTCTGTAAGCTCAGGGGAGCTCATTTCTGGCTGAAGGTCGTAAGTGGCTACTTTTGGAGAAGCAACAAGCTGGCGCTCTTCGCCTTCAAATTCGTTTTCAACACCGCCGTTGAAGAAAAACGTTACGTGCGCATATTTCTCTGTTTCAGAGATACGTAGCTGAGTTTGACCTTGCTTAGACAGCCACTCACCGTACGTGTTTTCTAGAGACGCTGGTGGGAATGCGATTGCTAGAGGGATATCTGCCGCGTATTGAGTCAACATAACGAAGTTAACTGCCGGGAATACCGCACGCTCAAAACCATCAAAGTCAGGCACGAATGCGCGAGTGATTTGACGAGCTCGGTCAGCACGGTAGTTCATGAAGATAACCGCATCGCCGTCTTGCATGATTGCGTCTTCTTCGCCTGCCGCTTTGATGGCTGTCGCTTTCACGAACTCATCGTTCTCTTCACGAGCGTAAGCGGCTTCTAGACCAGCAACGGCGGTTTCTGCTGTGAACTCAGCTTTCGCTTGAGTCAGAAGATCGTAAGCAACTTGAACGCGATCCCAGTTGTTGTCACGGTCCATAGCGTAGTAGCGACCTACTAGAGAAGCAACACGACCTTTACCTAGTTTCGCGAATAGATCTTGGAAACGTTGTAGCGAGTTTTCTGCACTACGTGGTGGCGTGTCACGACCGTCTAGGAAACAGTGTAGGTAGATTTTCTCAGCGCCACGAGCCGCTGCCATTTCAACCGCTGCGTAGATATGGTCTTCATGAGAGTGTACGCCACCTGGAGACATCAGACCCATGATGTGTACCGCTTTCTCTGCTTTAACAGCAGCATCAACTGCTTCAACAAGCGCTGGCGTTTCAGCGAACTCACCGTCAGCGATCGATTTAGTGATACGAGTTAGATCTTGGTATACAACGCGACCTGCTCCAATGTTAGTGTGACCAACTTCTGAGTTACCCATTTGACCATCAGGAAGGCCAACATCCATGCCCGAAGCAGAGATTAGAGTGTGTGGGTTATTCGCAATCAGAGCATCCATTACTGGTGTTTTCGCATTCGCAATTGCGTTACTTGCTGTGTCTTCACGGTAACCGTAACCGTCAAGGATAACTAGAGCCAGTGGCTTCTTAGCTGACATAGTGATGACCTCATCAAATTTAAGTAACTTTTGGCGTAGGGCCTCGCTGCCCTATCTAACCTTGAAACAAAACTAGCGTAATTTTACTACACTTTTTAACCAAAACTGTAGGTTAAGATCAAATAATGTTTGCGATTTATTGTTGCTATCTTACAAGTTAAGCGAACAACGAGTCAGTGCCAACAAACGTGTTCCACAAGCATAGTCATTCCTAATACGCTTTGTACACCCCAGTCTAGGTTCGGTTTTCTTACGCTTCTGATTCTTGTTTTTGCACCTGAAACAGCGCTTATTTAACGCATGATCGAACAAGATTGGTTAGTACCTATTGTTCGCTTTTTTCGGTAAAAAAAAAGTCACTTAAGTCGATAAATCCAATAGGCAAAAACAATCAAGCTACCATAGTCCAAGGCACGGATGGCAATAACATAAAGGGTTTATAGAGATCTCAATTATTCGTTAGAAAATTTTAACCCTCTCGCCTAAGAGGCTTAACCCCGCTATACTCCTGCTTTATTTTTCCGCCAACAGCGTAAGAGCTCAAGACATGCAAGAGTACATTGAATTTTTCCAACAGAACATGATTCTATCTTTGGTTTGGGTAGGTCTTCTTGTCGCCTTTATCATGAACATCGTGAAGTCAGCGACGGCCGCATACAAAGAAATCAACGTAAACCAACTGACTCATCTTATGAACCGTGAAAACGGCGTTGTAGTGGATATCCGCACAAAGGACGAGTTCAAAAAAGGTCATATCACCGACTCACTTCACATTTTACCGTCAGATATCAAAGCGGGTAACTTTGGTAGCCTTGAAAACCACAAATCAGACCCAATCATTGTGGTATGCAAGACAGGGCAAAACGCTCAAGAAAGCGCGAACCTATTAGTAAAAGCAGGCTTTGAAAAAGTAAGCCTACTGAAGAACGGCTTGATTGCATGGAACGAAGCGAACCTGCCTTTAGTACGTGGTAAAAAGTAATACCCGGCAGCTTCGATAACGTGGCAGAGGCAAAATACAAGGTACGCACCAAGCGTGTTTTTGCCAAGCTTCGTGGATAATAAACTGAGCAAATTGAAAGCAGTTGAAGCATTAAGTTGTGACGCTTTGCACGTAATACACGCTTCATCTAGTCAAGGTAGATTGGCTCAGTTAGTCTCGGGACATACCAGTTTTCTGAGTTTAGACGTTTCTAGGCTCTACAAATATTTATTTAAGGATTAAAAAATGGCTGAAGCAGCACCTCAAGAAGCACAACAAAACTTCGCAATTCAACGCATCTTCCTAAAAGACGTTTCTTTCGAAGCGCCAAACTCTCCAGTAATCTTCCAAAAAGAATGGAACCCAGACGTTAAACTAGACCTAGACACTCAAAGCCGTGAGCTTGGTGAAGGCGTTTACGAAGTGGTTCTACGTCTAACTGTAACTGTGAAGAACGAAGAAGAAACAGCGTTCCTATGTGAAGTTCAACAAGGTGGTATCTTCACTGCTGAGCAAATGGAAGCAGGCCAACTTGCACATTGCCTAGGCGCATTCTGCCCGAACATCCTATTCCCATACGCTCGTGAAACTATCTCAAGCCTAGTGGTTAAAGGTACGTTCCCTCAACTGAACCTAGCGCCAGTTAACTTCGACGCGCTATTCATGAACTACCTACAACAGCAAGCTCAACAAGGCGAAGCTGAAGCGTAATTCACGTTTTGTAAGTGACGAATAGCCTGAGTGCTGACGTCATCGACTCTAATAAAATGCACAGAGCGTCTACCATCCGATGCAATGTGCATTTTTTATTTCTGACAAAAGTTCCTAGTTCCTAATCGCCAGAAGGCGTAAAATTTGACGATTAGGAACTAGATTCTACTAGTAGAAAGACAATTAGGCGGTAGCATGACACAAGCAAATACAAACAATGCTTACGGTAAAGACATCGCAATGACGGTGATTGGCGCAGGTTCATACGGTACCTCTCTGGCGATCTCACTCGCTCGTAACGGCGCGAACGTAGTCCTTTGGGGACACGAGCCTGAGCACATGGCACGTTTAGAAGCGGATCGCGCGAACCACGCTTTCTTACCTGACGTTGATTTCCCTGAAAGCTTGATCATTGAATCGGATTTAGAAAAAGCCGTACAAGCAAGCCGAGATTTATTGGTTGTGGTTCCAAGCCATGTTTTTGGCATCGTGCTGAACAGCTGTAAGCCTTTCTTACGTGAAGACTCTCGTATCTGCTGGGCAACCAAAGGTCTTGAGCCAGAAACGGGGCGTCTGCTGAAAGACGTCGCTTATGACATTATCGGTGAAAACTACTCACTGGCTGTATTGTCTGGCCCAACGTTCGCCAAAGAGCTCGCGATGGGCATGCCTACTGCAATTTCAGTTGCGTCTCCAGATGCTGAATTTGTCGCTGACCTACAAGAAAAAATCCACTGCAGCAAAACCTTCCGCGTGTACGCCAATAGTGACTTTATCGGCATGCAATTGGGCGGTGCGGTGAAAAACGTTATCGCAATTGGTGCGGGTATGTCTGACGGCATCGGCTTTGGAGCCAACGCGCGTACTGCATTGATTACTCGTGGTTTGGCCGAAATGAGTCGTCTTGGTGCTGCGCTTGGTGCAAAACCAGAAACCTTCATGGGTATGGCTGGTTTGGGCGACCTTGTCCTAACGTGTACCGACAATCAATCACGCAACCGCCGCTTTGGTTTAGCGCTAGGTCAAGGTAAAGACGTCGACACGGCACAAGAAGAAATTGGCCAAGTCGTAGAAGGCTACCGCAACACGAAAGAAGTATGGATGCTCTCTCAACGCATGGGTGTTGAGATGCCAATTGTTGATCAAATTTATCAAGTATTGTATCAAGGGAAGGATGCACGCCTGGCAGCGCAAGATTTACTTGCTCGTGACAAAAAAGCCGAAGGAAAGTAGCACTCTACGCCCCTTCGCACCTCATCTGAGAAGAATAGAAGTTGTCGGGTCACGGAAGAACCACTCAGGATATTGAGAATGAAACACTGCGAAAAACAAAAAGTCTGGAACAGAATTGTCTCAGAAGCCCGCGAAATGTCAGAGCAAGAGCCAATGCTGGCCAGCTTTTACCATGCCACCATCATCAAGCATGAAAGTTTCTGTGCCGCGCTCAGCTACATTTTGGCAAACAAGTTAAACACGGCATCGATGCCAGCAATGGCAGTACGTGAAGTGGTAGAAGAAGCGTTCTCTGCCGACCCAACCATTACCGATTGTGCCGCTTGTGACATTTGTGCCACGGTTAATCGCGACCCTGCAGTTTCGATGTACTCTATGCCGCTGCTGTACTTAAAGGGCTACCACGCTCTGCAAGGCTACCGCGTGGCAAACTGGCTATGGAAACAAGGGCGCCATGCACTGGCAACCTACCTGCAAAACCAAATTTCGGTTGCGTGTCAGGTAGACATTCACCCGGCAGCACGCATTGGTAGCGGCATCATGCTCGACCACGCAACGGGGATCGTCATCGGTGAAACTGCAGTTATCGATAATGACGTCTCAATTCTACAAGACGTTACCTTAGGCGGTACGGGTAAAGAGTGCGGCGATCGTCACCCGAAAATCCGTGAAGGTGTGATGATTGGTGCAGGTGCAAAAATTCTTGGCAATATCGAAGTGGGCGAAGGCGCGAAAATCGGCTCTTGCTCTGTGGTATTGCAAGCAGTACCACCACACACAACTGTGGCGGGGGTTCCTGCAAAAATCGTCGGTCGTCCAAAAACGGACAAACCTTCTCTCGATATGGATCAAGGCTTTAATGGTAAATCACAAAGCTTTATCCATGGAGATGGTATTTAATCGTCAACAAACCTTTTGACAACAACGTGGTAGGTAAATCTCAAGTGCGAAAACAAAATCACCCTGTTCTACGCTCGGCTATTTTATTAACTTGTGCTTTATCTGCCACATATCCCCTCACCTCTTCTGCCGCTAGTCAACAAGAGCTCAAAGGCGTATCAAGTGAGATAAGCCGTCAACGCAAATCTCTCTCTTCCCAAGAAAAGCAACTCAATGAGCTACAAAAATCGCTCAAAGAGCAAGAACTTGGCATTTCTAAACTTGAACGCGAAATAAGACAAACCAAATCTGAGCTAGCACAAGCAGACAAAAACATAGACAAGCTAGAAGAGAAAATTGCCTTGCAAGAAGCGCAGCGCCAAGAGCAAGAGGAAGAGCTCAAACAGTTGCTGCAAACATATTACGTGACCGAACGAGCAAAAGCCAATGGTCACTTGTTGAATCAAGGTGTGGAAGAAGACCGCATGAGTCAATACTTCCAGCACTTAGCCAAAGCGCGTGCTGAAGTGATTGATGCAATCACCAAAACCACTCAAGAATTGGCACACAACAAAAACCAGCTTGAGCTAGAAAAAGAGCAAATCGAGACGTTACTCAAACAGCAATCTGAGAAACGTACGGCGCTGGCAAGTACACAATCCAAACGTAAGCAAACCCTGAATAAAATTCAGAGCAGTATCAAGAACGATAAACGCTACCTTGCTGAACTGCAGCGCAACGAAACACGGCTAAAAGCTGAGATAGCCAAAGCGGCTAAGCGTAATGCCGTGCCAATGGACGGACTGGGCAAACAGCGCGGTAAACTGCCATGGCCACTCAAAGGTCGTGTATTACACAACTTCGGTACTCGCCAAACCGGGCAAGTAAACTGGAAAGGCATGGTGCTTGCGGCCAATTACGGTCAACAAGTGAAAGCCGTTTACCCGGGCACTGTCGTATTTGCGGAGTATTTACGCGGTTATGGCTTAGTGGTATTGCTTGACCACGGCAAAGGTGACATGACGCTCTACGGCTACAACCAAGCGTTGACGAAAAAAGAAGGCGATCGCGTGACCGCTGGCGAAGTGATCGCTCTTGCGGGTGATACTGGCGGGCAAGATCGCGCATCACTCTACTTCGAAATTCGCCGCAACAGTGAAGCGCAAAACCCGAAATCTTGGTTGAAGCGCTGATTATCTGACTCATCGACTTATAATAAAAAAGGAGCCACTCGGCTCCTTTTTTGTATTCATATTTTGGCAAATGCTATGCGTAGTACGTTTCTACCGCATCAATAAAAGCACTTACATCATCTTTGCTTAATGCGTTGATGCCTGCCGCCGCTTCTCGGCCGCCACCAGTTGAAAACTGTCCACACACGGCAACGGCGCCTTGTTTGTTGTTCAACGGGGCACGTAGAGAGACCGTGTAAGTGCCATCTGCATTTTCGGTGAGTACTGCATGAGCAGAATCTGGGTTTTGATTTGCCAGCCAATTGCCATAAACACCACTGATTCGACGTGATGCGGCCGTGTTTGGTAGTTCGAACAGCTTCAGCTTACCGCTCTCATGCGTGGCAGGCACTGCCAGAGCGGCATCCATATCTTGTCGGTAAGCAGATTGCAGTTGGTAGTAAGGCGAAGTTTTATCTTCAATTACATCAAATGGCGACGCGTACTTCAGCAAAGCTTGGTATAAATCCGCAGGATGGAAATGTAAGTCATCCACTTTCGAACCGTAACCGTTGTAATTAATCAAAGTGCCAAGCTCTTTAAGCTGCGCTTTCTGATCGTGTGACAATCCGACCTTGTCAGCCAATTCATCTGCTTTCGCGATCATGTTATCGCCATAAGCCGCCGTAATCGCCCATGTGTGAAAACGTCCATTTAGCAATTGATCGACAATTAAAGCCGTACACATGTTGGCATCGAGATCGATGTGCGCATCCAAGTTGCCATGCTGAGGAATATCACCCGCCTTATGGTGATCGGCGTAAAACACGTGCGCGCCTTGAGACAATGCTTGCTCTAGGCCTACCATGTTCTTTTCCATCGAAATGTCTAACACCGTTAGCTCATCACCCGCTTGCACGTCTACTTTTTCCACCAGCTTGATGTCGCGCTTTACACCAGTAATTAACTGAGCCTCGATAGGATCAGCCAAGCGTAATTGTAGAAGCGCAATGATGCCATCAGCATCGCCATTAAAAATGTCGTAATTCATGGAGCGATAGTTCCTTTATCGAGAGTCATATCCCAGAGAGGGCTGAACGGTATGAGGACTATTGTGCGTGGCATATTTGACAAGTCAACTCGAGCCACGACTCGAAAATGAGAGTGACTCTCTAAATATTAAGCAGTTTGACGTTTAACTGTGTAGATTGCTGACTGCATCTTCCAGTAACAGTAGCTGCTCTACCCCCTGCTCAGTTGCTAATGGCTTAACGACATTAAGCATCTGCAACATCCCTTGCTTCACCATTTGCTCAGTGATGCTGGTTTTCGAAGCCATTGCAGATTGATACGCCAACCAGCTACACGCAATCAAATGCAACGTACACACCAGTGACTTCAACTGCTGTTGATCAACATTAAGCAGCTTCAGCGATACAAACTCTTGCATGATCGCAATGAGGTTCGCTTGCAGCTTTTCTTGCACATCGATGTACTGCTCATGTAACTGCTCATCTCGTGACAAGATCTCAGGTAGATTCGCGTAGAAAAAGCGGTATTTCCACATTAGCGTAAAGATGGAATCTAGGTAGCTCTTCAGCATAGTCAGGCTTTCTTGTGAGCCTTGAATAGGGGTAAATCTTTCTAAAAGTTCTGCTGAATAAAGCGCAAAGATCTCACGAACGATTTCTTGCTTATTACGGAAGTGGTAATACAGATTACCTGGGCTAATTTCGATGTGATCGGCAATGTGATTGGTGGTGATGTTGCGTTCACCATGTTGGTTGAACAACTCCAGTGCCGCGTAGACGATTTTGTCGCGCGTTTTCATTGTTATCGTGTTCCCTCTTCATTAACGAATCGAGTATAGCGACTTCACCAACCTAGGTCGATAGAGGCTCCAAATACGGTAACATAACAGACCAGTTAGAATACCCGTTGAGTTGGCGACAAGGTCTAACCAAGAGGTTTGTCTTCCAACATACCCTTGTAGCCATTCGATGGCAGCACTAAATAATAAGATACCAATCGCCACCGCCCAACGTTGACGCCAACGCCACACGCAAAAGCAACCTAAAAACGCAAATCCGCTGTACGCCATGGCGTGCTGCATTTTATCAAGATACGCAATGTTGCCCCAATCTTGCAACTCGCCCGAGCTCAACGATAAGTAAGCGATCAGTATTGCGTAGCTGAGAATGACCAAACGTGCAGCAGCCAAGTTCATTGAATATCCTTATGCGATTGGGAATGGAAAAGCCGTCACTTGATCAATGTGGTCACAGCCGAGCGCTAGCATGATCAAACGATCGATGCCTAACGCAACACCCGCACAATCTGGCAACCCTGCCTCCAATGCGGAGATCAAATGATAGTCGATTGGCTGCGGTTTTAAACCCATGTCGAGACGCTTCGCGTTATCTTGCTCAAAACGCGCCAGTTGCTCTTTCGGGTTATCGAGCTCATGGAACCCATTTGCCAGCTCAATTCCCTTAAAATACACCTCAAAGCGATCCGCAACACGATGGTCTTGAGGATTGATTTTCGCAAGCGCCGCCTGTGATGCCGGGAAGTCGTACACAAAAGCAGGCACATCCTGACCAATTTTGTGTTCGACTCCCACGCTAAATAGCAATTGCAGTAACGTATCGCGATCTTCTTCAGGCTCTGCAATGTCACTCAAACCCAGCTTGCTTGCCGCCGTTTTCAGCTCCGTCATCGAGCCTTCTAGTGGACACACACCCAACACATCAATGAAGGCTTGTTGATACGTCATGCGCTGCGCTGCGCCACACTTCAATACCAACTGCAATAGGTCATCCATTTCATCCATCAGCTTGTGATGGTCAAAGCCAACGCGATACCACTCCAACATCGTGAATTCTGGATTGTGGTAACGACCATTTTCTTCGTTACGAAATGCTTTGTTGATTTGATAAATACAACCGCTGCCAGCCGCCAGCAGGCGCTTCATGTGGAATTCAGGGCTGGTCATAAAGAACAGCTTGCTACCATCGGCATAACCCGGGCCAACAAACTCGGTTTGGAAAGTATGCAAATGAATGTCAGTCACGGTTGCGTGACTCATGGCTGGCGTGTCGACTTCCATCACCTGTCGATCAGCGAAGAATTGGCGAATCGACGCGATTAACGTCGCACGTTGACGAAGTTGGTCAATGGAAGCAGTAGGTTGCCAGTTGGTTTGCATAACAAGTCTCTCAAACTTTAATTCAGCGAGGAAAGTCTCATTCTACATGCTTTTTACTCTTCAAGAAGAGAGGAATATCCCTTCTTCTTTTTACTAACGTGCTCGCCTATTTGAGGCAAGTATTACTCGTGCCGCAGCACAAAAAACACTCAGTTAAAATCCTATTATCCATGCGGTTAATGTCACGCAACACAGGTTTAACATCCCTAATGTTAATGCTTGAGGGCCAAAACCTCGATGCCGTGATAGCAGTCACATAACCTATAAATTCTATGCCCTTAAGTGCATTACCGAAGCAAAAACCCAATTACATCAATTTTTCTGCCATGTGGCTCATCTACACTAACCCTACTACTTTTGGGGAGTTCTTTTTAAAGAGCGCCTCGTAATGACAATAACAAGCGGATTTCCGCAATCACACACTGGAGGATAACTGTGCAAATTATCACCACAGATATCGCAGTCATCGGCGCAGGCGGCGCTGGTCTTCGTACTGCTATTGCAGCGGCTGAAGCAAACCCAGACTTAGAAGTCGCTCTGATTTCTAAAGTTTATCCAATGCGCTCCCACACGGTCGCTGCAGAGGGTGGCTCAGCAGCAGTTATCAAGGATGAAGATAGCTTAGACAACCACTTCAACGACACTGTTGGCGGTGGTGACTGGCTATGTGAACAGGACGTTGTTGAATACTTTGTAGAGAACGCGACTCGCGAAATGATCCAAATGGAGCAATGGGGTTGCCCATGGAGTCGTAAAGAGAACGGTGAAGTCAACGTACGCCGCTTTGGTGGTATGAAGGTTGAACGTACTTGGTTCGCTGCAGATAAAACTGGCTTCCACATGCTTCATACGCTATTCCAGACATCCATGAAGTACAGCAACATCAAACGCTTTGATGAGTACTTTGTGGTGGATCTGCTTGTTGATGAAGGCGAAGTTCAAGGTCTGATTGCTATTCACATGTCTGAAGGCGAGCTTGTTACTATCAAAGCAAAATCTGTTGTTCTAGCAACAGGTGGCGCGGGCCGTGTTTACCACTGTAACACCAACGGCGGTATCGTAACGGGCGATGGCATGGCAATGGCTTACCGTCACGGCGTTCCTCTACGTGATATGGAATTCGTTCAATACCATCCAACCGGTCTTCCTGGCACAGGTATCCTGATGACGGAAGGTTGCCGTGGTGAAGGCGGTATCATCGTTAACAAGAACGGCTACCGTTACCTACAAGATTACGGCATGGGCCCTGAAACTCCAGTTGGCCAACCGAAGAACAAATACATGGAACTGGGTCCTCGTGACAAAGTTTCTCAAGCTTTCTGGCACGAACAACAGAAAGGCAACACCATCAAACACCCACTGGGTGACGTGGTGCACCTAGACCTTCGCCACCTTGGTGAGGAGTACCTACAAGAGCGTCTACCATTCATCTGTGAGCTAGCAAAAGCTTACGTGAACGTAGACCCTGCAAAAGAGCCAATTCCAATTCGTCCAACGGTTCACTACACCATGGGTGGTATCGAGACAAACGGCGGCTGTGAAACTCGCATTAAAGGTCTATTCGCAGTTGGTGAATGTGCGTCTGTTGGTCTTCACGGTGCAAACCGTCTAGGTTCTAACTCACTGGCTGAGTTTGTGGTATTTGGTCGCGTAGCGGGTGAAAACGCAGTGAAACGCGCTGAAGAATTCAAAGGTTGGAACGAGTCTGCAATCGATGCTCAAGTGAAAGCAGTTGAAGAGCGCATCGCCAAACTGATGAACCAAGAAGGTGATGAGAACTGGGCAAACATCCGTACTGAAATGGGTCATACCATGGAAGCGGGTTGTGGTATCTACCGTCAAGAAGATTTGATGCAAGAAACCATTAACAAGATCACCGAACTAAAAGAACGCTACAAACGCATCAGCATTAAAGACAAAGGCAAAGTGTTTAACACTGATCTTCTGTACGCAATTGAAGTGGGTTACGGCCTAGAAGTCGCAGAAGCGATGGTTCACTCTGCGATTCTACGTAAAGAGTCTCGCGGCGCGCACCAACGTCTGGACGACGGTTGTACAGAACGTGATGACGTGAACTTCCTAAAACACTCACTTGCTTTCTACAAACCAGATTCAGCGCCAAGTATCGATTACAGCAATGTGACTATCACTAAGTCACAACCAAAAGCTCGTCTATACGGTGAAGCAGCAGAAAAAGCAGCGGCTGAAGAGAAGAACGCAGAGGAGCAAGCATAATGTCAGCAAATCGCATTCAAAAAGTAGACATTCTGCGTTATGACCCAGAAAAAGATGCAGAACCATACAAGCAAACATTCGAAGTGCCATTCGATGAAACCATGTCTGTGCTTGACGCACTGGGCTACATTAAAGATCACCTAGACAAAGATCTATCTTACCGTTGGTCTTGCCGTATGGCGATCTGTGGTTCTTGCGGCATCATGGTGAACAACGTACCGAAGCTTGCTTGTAAGAGCTTCCTACGTGATTACCCAGACGGTGTGACTATCGAGCCTCTAGCGAACTTCCCAATCGAGAAAGACTTGATTGTTGATATGACACCGTTCATCGAACGTCTTGAAGCAATCAAACCGTACATCATTGGTAACGACCGCAAACCAGAAGACGGTACGAACTTGCAAACGCCAGAGCAAATGGCGAAATACAAGCAGTTCGCTGGTTGTATCAACTGCGGTCTATGCTACGCGGCGTGCCCTCAGTTTGGTCTAAACCCTGAGTTCATCGGTCCTGCGGCACTAACGCTAGCGCACCGCTACAACCTAGACAGCCGTGACAACGGTAAAGATGAACGCATGAAGCTTATCAACGGTGAAAACGGTGCTTGGGGTTGTACGTTTGTTGGTTACTGTTCTGAAGTTTGTCCGAAGAACGTTGACCCAGCAGCGGCAGTAAACCAAGGCAAAGTGGAGTCTTCTATGGACTTCGTGATTGCTATGTTGAAACCTGATGGTTCACCAAAGAAAGTGGAGGCATAAGGATGAGCAATCGTAAACCTTACGTTCGTGAAGTAAAACGCACTTGGTGGAAGAACCATCCTTTCTACCGCTTCTACATGCTACGTGAAGCGACTGTGCTGCCTTTGATCCTATTCACTCTGTTCCTAACTTTCGGTTTAGGTTGCTTGGTGAAAGGCCCTGAAGCATGGCAAGGTTGGTTGGATTTTATGGCAAACCCAATCGTAGTCGCAATCAACATCGTTGCACTACTAGGTAGCCTATTCCACGCTCAAACTTTCTTCAGCATGATGCCGCAAGTAATGCCAATTCGTTTGAAAGGCAAACTGGTGGACAAGAAAATCATCGTATTGACTCAGTGGGCCGCGGTTGCGTTCATCTCACTGATCGTTCTCATCGTGGTGTAAGGAGCTGAGCAATGAAACCGAATTATAGTGTAAACACATCACCAAAACGTTCTGATGAGCCAATCTGGTGGGGTCTGTTTGGCGCAGGTGGTACTTGGTTCGCGATGATCACGCCAATCACCGTTCTTGTGCTAGGTATCTTGGTACCACTAGGCGTGATTGACGCGGAAGCGATGAGCTACGAGCGTGTCTCTGCATTCGCAACCAGTATCATCGGTGCGCTATTCATCATTGGCACCCTAGCTCTACCAATGTGGCATGCGATGCACCGTGTACACCACGGCATGCACGACCTTAAATTCCACACTGGTGTGATAGGTAAAATTGCATGCTATGCATTTGCAGGCCTCATTACTGCACTAGCCGTTATCTTTATCTTCATGATTTAAGATACTGACCAAAAAGAAAAAGCTGGCTCTATGCCAGCTTTTTTATTGCTTTTGGTTACCTATGATCTTTTTGCTTGTTAAGCTTTTGACCACCCATGATCTTATTGCTGTATGACCTTCTTCGTTTGGTCCATAAGACCCAGGGCGCCAAAGCCAGTAATCACATCTAGGTTTGTTTTCAAGCCCGTTTCTTCGCTACCACCAATGTAGTTTTGTGGCATCTGAACTTGGAAGTTTTGCAAGTTGTTGTACAACGAGTTCGCTACGTCTCGATTCAACTCTGCCAAGTAAACTTCACGGTTTGCCCCTAACGCCGAGTACTTCGCTTTTAGGACTTCAGATTCTGCACGACCTTTCGCCAATATCGCTTTAGCTTCAAACTCAGCAGAAAGTGCGTTCGCCTTTTGAATGGCTAAGTTAGCCTCTGCGATAGCTAGCTCTTTCTCCTTCTCGACTTCAGCAAGTCGTTTGGTTTTTTCCACTTCAACGATTTCACGCTCTGCAATCTGACGTGCAACTTCCACTTCTTTTTGCTGAGCAATAATAGCGAGTTCTTTACCACGCTGAGCGTCTTGCACTTCACGTGTTCGCTGAATCTCTTTGCGTAACTGCTCGGTCTCTGCTTGTGCTTTTGACGTTTCTTGCTCCTGAATCGCGCGAATACGATCCGCCACTAAACGCTTTTTATCCGCCAATAGCTGATCCAATTGCTTTTCTGGCTGTGGATCACCAATGGTCACCTGCGTCACTTGAATGCCGTATTGTTGTAACGGGTTGTCTTGACGAATTGGTTGCCCGGTTTTATCTACAACTGGCACCGTTTTCCAAACCAGTTGATTGGTGCGCTGTAGTTGGTTCGCATTGGCCTGATTCGCCCCAACAGGCGCAAGATCCAACTCTTCCACTTCAACCTGACGTCGCTCTGTTAGATAAATCCCCTCTCGCAACTGATCGCCAAGTTTCGATTTGAACTGGTTCAAACCACCTTGGAAAAACTCTTCACCCGTGTATTGGGTAGCAGTAATCACCGTCACGTTACGTGCGTTCTTTACAAGCAGCGCATCAATCAAGTTACTGTTGTTACGGAACTCTTTGTGCATCTTCTTAACCGCTTCAGGGTCATTACTGAGCTTAAAGCGGAATGTTACGGGGATCTGTCCAATGTAGGTGTCGGCAAACCGAACCTGAATCGCATCAAGACGTTGATAAAAATCTTCGCCCTTGCTGTTACCGAATGACACAGTGATCACTTGGTCATACTTGGTGATTTTGGACAGAAATGGCATGCGAAAATGAATGCCAGGTTCAGTAAACACATCCAACTCACCAGTGATATTGTTCTGATGCACGTAGCTGTAACCTGCATCGGTCATCAGCACAGAGCTATTAATCGTTAAGCCTATTGCCAACAGCGGTACGCCAAACACCGCAGCTTTCAATCCTTTGTGTAGTAACTGACGTCTTTCTTCCACCTTTAAACCCCTTCCTAAGCCTCTGCTTTCCATTTTGTTCTCCTTTTTGGATTGTTACTGAGTTAAATCGATAAAAATCAGATTGCTATGCAACTCAACAACAAGAACTAATGTATCAAAATGTTACATTAAGGAATAATCGACAGATTCATGAAATAAATAAGATTTTTACGAATAATACAAAATCATCGAAAATTTGCGGAGGATATCGATTTTCTATGCAGGGACATTCAAGAGAGAATTACAGGCAATAAAAAAGGCCGCCGAAGCGACCTTTCAAACAATCAATCTAAAGTGCTTACTTGACACGGCCTACGTATTCAGCCGTACGAGTATCAACGCGAATCACTTCACCAATTGAGATGAACAGAGGAACACGAACAACAGCGCCAGTTGATAGCGTAGCTGGTTTACCGCCAGTACCTTGAGTATCACCTTTCAGGCCTGGATCTGTGTCTACCACTTCTAGCTCAACGAAGTTTGGTGGAGTAACAGTAATTGGGTTACCGTTCCAAAGTGTGATCATACAAGTGTTGTTTTCTACCAACCACTTAGCGTTGTCACCTACCGCTTTTGCGTCTGCTGCGATCTGTTCAAACGTTTCACTGTTCATAAAGTGGTAGAATTCGCCGTCTGAATATAGATAATCTAGGTCGATATCCATTACGTCTGCCACTTCACAAGTGTCACCAGACTTGAATGTTTTCTCTAGCACTTTACCAGAAAGAAGTTTACGAATTTTAACGCGGTTGAACGCTTGGCCTTTACCTGGTTTAACGTATTCGTTTTCCAGAATTACACAAGGCTCGTTATCAAGCATTAACTTAAGACCGCCTTTAAATTCATTGGTGCTAACTGTAGCCATTTTTTCCTCTTACATTCTTAGAGCTAAATTCAATGCCGCACATAATAACCCGAAAAGTCGAATCTGTTGAGCAAAACTGGCTCAAACAGTTGGCGAATGGGATCTCTGATCCTGCAAAATTGCTCGAAATACTGGAAATAGATCCTTCACCGTGGCAAGACGGGTTTGCCGCGCGCAAGCTGTTTGCACAGCGTGTACCGCAAAGTTTTGTCGATAGGATGGAGAAAGGCAACCCTAAAGACCCTCTTTTACGTCAGGTTTTACCATTAAGTGACGAATTTGAAGTACATCCGGGCTATTCCAACGATCCGTTAGAAGAGCAGGATAATGAAATCCCTGGTCTGCTACACAAGTATCGCAACCGCGCCCTAATGATTGTCAAAGGTGGCTGCGCGGTAAATTGCCGTTACTGTTTTCGTCGTCATTTCCCATATCAAGAAAATAAAAGCGGCAAGCAGGCATGGACAAAGTGCTTAGAGTACATGGCGCAGCAACCAGAGTTGAACGAAGTCATCTTCTCAGGTGGTGATCCATTAATGGCAAAAGACGATGAAATTCATTGGCTTTTAGAGCATATTGCTCAAATACCTCACATCAAACGTCTGCGTATTCATAGCCGTTTACCTGTGGTGATTCCAGCTCGCGTCACTGATGAACTATGCCAACTGCTGCAAGCATCAAGGTTACAAATCATCCTCGTGACTCACATCAACCATGCCAACGAAATCAATGACGAATTTGCTGAACAGATGTTCAAGCTCAAAAGAGCAGGCGTTACGCTTCTAAACCAAGGCGTTCTGCTGAAAGGCGTGAATGATTCGGTAGAAGCTCAAGTGGCGTTAAGTGAAGCCTTATTTGACGCGGGTATCTTGCCTTATTACCTCCACGTTCTTGATAAGGTGCAAGGCGCGGCGCACTACTTTATTTCGGACGAAGAAGCAAAAGCCATTATGCGCGGACTCATCACACGTGTATCGGGTTATCTGGTACCAAAACTGACACGAGAAATTGGTGGCAGACCAAGTAAAACTCCACTAGATTTGCATTTAGAATAGGTCCTGACGCTCAATTAAATTTGTCGTCACGACCGTTCCTTTTTGTTCGCTTTGCACGGTAAGTCTATGCATACTCCGCTCTTTTGGAGGTCAAGATGCATACAGCACTCGAACAAATTTTCGATCTTGGCCCATTCAGCTGGCCTGCCCTACTATGCTGTGCCATTAATGGGCTAATGATCGGTATCGAACGCCAAACTCGTGGTAAACCTGTTGGCATTCGCACGGCAATTCTTATTATTTCAGGCACTTACCTGTTTATGTCGATGGCAGTATCGTTATCGCCAAATACGCTCGATCAAGCACGCGTGCTTGGTCAGATTATTACTGGCGTCGGCTTCTTGGGCGCAGGCGTGATGATGACACTCGATGGAAAAATCCATGGCGTAACATCCGCGGCTGTAATATGGGTGCTAGCAGGTTTAGGGTTGATGATAGGTTTGGGTTATTTAACGCAGTCGGTGGTTATTACTCTCCTGACATTAACCGTGTTGTTAGGTGTGGATAAAGCAGAAAACCACATCAAAGCATTGCGCCGAGGGGTTCACCAAAGAATTCAACAACGCAAAACCTCATCCCGCTTAATTAAATAGTTAACGCGCCGATAAACTCGCTTCACCCCATCAGTAATGAAAAAGCCCTCGACGAATATCGAGGGCTTTCGGTATCTAAAGACTCTGACTTGCTCAGGGATTATTTAGCGAAGTTGATGAGTGGGAAACATTTGAAGAAACCGTTATCCGCACAGTTCAAAAGACCAATTTGTACGCCATCAATTTGATCGGTCATGTTGAAAAAACCAAACTGGAAGTTAGACTTTTTAGAGATACTCGCCAAGCCCACATCCGCCATGGTGTAGCCTTCAGAATAGTTCACCGCGCTCCAGTTCAAGCCTTTTACATTGTTCGTAATGTTGACAGCACCCAAGTTAACACCCGTCGTCTGACCTTGGTTCCAGTTAACTAAGCCTAAAGACGCACCTTTCATTTCTTGGTTTACCTTTGCTGCACCAAAAAACAGACCGAAGTTCACACCTGTCGTACGATCCGTTTCTGACATACCAAGCAGTGAAAAGTCGACACCTTTAACCTCATTCACCTGTCCATGCAACACGGCTAAACGAACACCACCAACTGACGAGTTAGAAGGTGCGTTTGTGTTGTCGATAGTAGAGAACATCACAGGTGTACTGTCAGCAAGAGCAACTGGTGATGCGATAGCGGCTGCAACCGCCAATGACGTCATAAGCTTTTTCATTTTCATCTCCATGATGGGAAGCAACAATTTACAACATAGTGTAATGTTCAGATTTTGCGCTATCCACGTTCAAAAAGTGTTAGCGGTAGGTCAGATTTAACCATCTGACTCAAAAGAAAAAATTTTATCGCTTCTATTTTCATGTTTTTCCACTGACATTTCTTGAACTCGCCTCTCACAATCGAAGCCACACCAGAATGCTATATTTCTCGGATAACGCGCATTAAAAAGTCGAGGCAAATGCCTCGACTTTTAAAGGTTTGGTCGGTTATCTTTCCGCTATAAGGATTCCCTTAGAGCAAAGAGATAAGCTGGCTTACATCATGCCACCCATACCGCCCATGCCACCCATGCCGCCCATGTCAGGCATCGCTGGTGCGTCTTTTTGCGGTAGGTCAGTAACCATTGCTTCAGTCGTGATCATCAGACCCGCAACCGATGCTGCGAACTGTAGCGCAGAACGAGTTACTTTCGTTGGGTCTAGGATACCCATTTCTAGCATGTCGCCGTATTCGCCTGTTGCCGCGTTGTAACCGTAAGAGCCTTCACCCGCTTTCACATTGTTCGCAACCACTGAGTCTTCCTCACCTGCGTTCTTCGTGATTTGACGGATTGGCGCTTCCATTGCACGTAGTGCAACGCGGATACCAACGTTTTGCTCTTCGTTGTCACCCGTTAGGTGAGCAATCTTAGATGCCGCGCGGATAAGTGCAACACCACCACCAGCAACAACACCTTCTTCAACCGCTGCACGAGTTGCGGCTAGCGCATCTTCTACACGGTCTTTCTTCTCTTTCATTTCAACTTCAGTTGCTGCACCAACTTTGATTACTGCAACACCGCCAGCCAGTTTCGCTACGCGCTCTTGTAGTTTCTCTTTGTCGTAGTCTGAAGTTGCGTCTTCGATTTGTTGACGAATTTGAGCTACGCGGCCAGAGATCATCTCTTCTTCACCGATACCATCGATGATAGTCGTGTTTTCTTTCGTGATAGAAACACGCTTCGCTTGACCTAGATCTTCTAGTGCTACTTTTTCAAGCTCTAGACCGATTTCTTCAGAAATCACAGTACCGCCAGTTAGGATAGCGATGTCTTGTAGCATTGCTTTACGACGGTCACCGAAGCCAGGTGCTTTCACTGCTGCAACTTTCACGATGCCACGCATGTTGTTGACAACCAATGTTGCTAGCGCTTCGCCTTCTACATCTTCTGCGATGATAAGCAGTGGACGAGACGCTTTCGCTACAGCTTCTAGCGTTGGAAGAAGTTCACGAATGTTTGAGATCTTCTTATCAACTAGCAGGATGAATGGGTTTTCTAGATCAACACTGCCTGACTCCTGGTTGTTGATGAAGTAAGGAGATAGGTAACCGCGATCGAACTGCATACCTTCTACTACGTCTAGCTCATCTTGTAGCGCCTGACCTTCTTCAACAGTGATAACGCCATCACGGCCCACACGCTCCATTGCTTCAGCAATGATGTTACCTACGCTTGCGTCTGAGTTTGCAGAGATAGTACCAACCTGTGCGATCGCTTTCGTGTCGTTACATTCAACAGAAAGCTCTTTTAGTTGCTCTACTGCTGCAGCTACTGCTTTGTCGATACCACGCTTAAGGTCCATTGGGTTCATACCCGCTGCGACTGCTTTTAGACCTTCGTTTACGATAGATTGTGCTAGTACTGTTGCTGTTGTTGTACCGTCACCTGCCGCGTCGTTTGCTTTAGACGCAACTTCTTTAACCATTTGTGCGCCCATGTTCTGGAATTTATCTTCCAGTTCAATTTCACGCGCTACTGATACACCATCTTTCGTGATAGTCGGTGCACCAAAAGATTTGTCTAGAACGACATTACGTCCTTTAGGACCCAGTGTTACTTTTACTGCGTCAGCCAGAACGTTTACACCTTCTAGCATTTTAACTCGTGCGTCATTACCAAATTTAACGTCTTTAGCAGCCATCTTTGATTTCCTTTCTAAAATTCTTTGTGTGTAATTTCGTAATTGAATCTGAGCAAAAAATTACTCAATGATTGCTATTATTCAACGATCGCCATGATGTCGTTTTCAGACATGACAAGCACTTCTTTACCGTCGATTTTTTCAGTTTTTGTACCGTAACCTTCAGCGAAGATAACAGTATCACCAACTTTAACGTCCAGCGGCAGTACTGTGCCGTTTTCTAGGATGCGGCCTTTACCCACAGCTAGAACAACACCGCGAGTTGATTTTTCTGCAGCAGAACCAGTGAGAACGATGCCACCAGCAGACTTAGATTCAACTTCTTTACGTTCAACGATAACTCGGTCATGTAATGGACGAATGTTCATCGGTCGTCTCTCCTGAAAATTTCCATGTTTATTTGATAATTGTCCTTAGGGACTGTAGCCCCAGACACGTGATCCCTATATAAGGGGTCGAAGCAGCGATCCCAAGGGGGTGGCACAAAATTTTTGTGACTTAGTTAAAATAACGAACAACTAAGCAACGGTTTGCGTTCGAAATGCTCACTCGCCCAGCATCTCGCTTTCTTGTATCCTTGCAGTTTGCTCACCACATAGTTGTCATACATGCAGGAAAATAACAAGCTGGAACCCCAAGCGACCGATAAGCATGGTTTGTTGACCGCACCCATTCCTGAAACGCTGCGGAAAATGACCGTCCCCATGACCATGGGCATGATCGCGATTTTGATGTTTAACTTGGTGGACACGTTTTTTATCTCGTTGCTTGGTACTCAAGCGCTAGCGGCGATCAGCTATACCTTCCCTGTCACCTTTGCGGTTAACTGCATCACGATGGGAATAGGGATGGGTCTATCGACCAATATTGGTCGCTTACTTGGACAAGGTCACGCCCCACAAGCCGCTCGGTTTACCACTCACGGTTTGTTGTTAGCGGTGTTACTCGTGGCTATCGCCTCTTCGATTGGCTTTGCCACTATTGCACCACTGTTCCGCTTTCTTGGCGCAGCCGACGACCTAATTCCACTCATCGAAGAGTACATGCAGGTGTGGTATCTCACCATTCCATTGTTGGTGATCCCAATGGCGGGCAATAGCGCGATACGAGCATCTGGGGATACAAAAACACCTGCCAAAATCATGATGTTGGCGGGCTTGATTAACGGCATGCTCGATCCACTACTGATCTTCGGACTTGGCCCATTCCCCGAGCTTGGCATCCAAGGGGCGGCAATAGCCAGTGCTTTTAGCTGGTTAGGTGCACTATGTGGCTCATTCTATGTGCTAGTTAAGCGCGAAAAGTTGCTCGCTCAACCCCAATGGTCCTTGCTGAAACAAGATTGGCAGCAAACGTTAAAAATCGGCACTCCTGCCGCACTGTCGAACGCGATGAATCCATTGTCGGGCGCAATTTTGATGATGCTTTTATCCAGCCACGGTACGGCAGCAGTTGCGGCTTACGGTGCGGCGCAGCGTATTGAGTCTATTTTGATCCTAGTCTTGATGTCGCTGACCTCAGCACTCACGCCATTCATGGCACAAAATTTAGGGGCGAAAAACCCTCAACGCGCCTTTTCCGGCTTATTTATCAGCATGCGTTTTGCGGTGGTGTTCCAAGGGTTTATCTTCTTGATGATGGTGCCATTGAGTATTCCTCTAGCGGCGTTGTTCTCGCAGGAAGAAGCGGTAAAAAATCTGCTGTGGCATTACCTACTTGTGGTGCCGTTCAGTTATGGTTTTCAAGGCATTGTGATGATGTTAATCAGTGGTTTGAATGCGATGCACAAACCATTACGAGCATTTCAATGGAGCTTTATGCGTCTGTTCGTGTTTACCCTGCCATCAGCATGGATCGGAAGCCAGATTTACAGTATTGAAGGCTTGTTTATAGGTATCGCTGTGGGGAATACGTTAGGTGGCCTACTGGGCTATATGTTTGCACTGCGCGAACGTAAATTGACGCTCATTGAACAGAGCAGCGCTTCGTAAGATTTTGTCCGATGCGTCAGCTTCCTTTTGCTGATACTCAAATACAAAAAAACCGCGGAAAGCCGCGGTTTTTCTTTATCTATTTCAAACTTGCTTAGAACAGTTCTTCAGCAACTTTGTATAGATCGTTGCGTACTGGACGCTTCATGTTTTCGATCGCGTCGATGATGTCGTGGTGAACAAGTTGCTCTTTCACGATACCTACACAGCGACCACCATGACCTTCGATCAATAGGTGAACAGCGTAGTTACCCATGCGAGATGCTAGAACACGGTCAAATGCCGTTGGACGACCACCACGTTGGATGTGACCAAGTACTGTTGCACGAGTTTCACGACCTGTCGCCGCTTCGATGTCACGTGCTAGTTCATTAGCATCCATCATTAGCTCAGTCAACGCGATGATTGCGTGTTTCTTACCTTTTGCAATGCCGTCTTGGATGTTGCTGATCAGCTTGTCTTTGTCTAGACCAGTTTCTGGAGTGATGATGTACTCACAACCACCCGCGATTGCAGACATCAGAGTTAGGTCACCACAGTGACGGCCCATGATTTCTACAATTGAAATACGTTGGTGAGATGAAGAAGTATCACGTAGACGGTCGATTGCATCGATAACTGTGTTTAGTGCACTTAGGTAGCCCACTGTGTAGTCAGTACCAGCGATATCGTTATCGATTGTGCCTGGTAGACCGATACATGGGTAACCCATTTCAGTCAGTTTCTTCGCACCCATGTACGAACCGTCACCACCGATCACGACTAGCGCATCGATACCATGTTTTTTCAGGTTCTCAATCGCTTTTTCACGCACTTCCACTTCTTTAAATTCAGGGAAACGTGCAGAACCTAGGAACGTACCACCTTTGTTGATCACATCTGAAACGCTAGAACGATCTAGCTTCTCGATGCGGCCTTCGTATAGGCCTAGGTAGCCGTCGTACACACCGAATACTTCCAATCCCTCGGATAGTGCTGTACGTACTACGCCGCGTATCGCCGCGTTCATACCAGGTGCGTCACCGCCACTTGTTAAAACACCGATCTTCTTAATCATGCTCACCCTCGATCTTTGGCAATCAATTATTTAATTTTCTTTTAGGCCCCTTGTTACCAAGCAACCTGCATAATCCAGAACTGTGCGTTATGTTACATTTCCTCTACAGGATTACCAATGAAAACGCACTTTTTTATGTAACTTTTCTACTTATGTAAGAGTATTACAGTTTCTCTATGAAACTTTGTTGATTCACATCAGGATCACGAATCTTAATAAGTATTGATGGAAAGATAGTCAATAAGTGCCTGTTTGTCGTCAGGCACTTATGGATTTTTCGAGCCCTACCAATCTTGCGCTTTTTGCTCTTTCTCTGGCCCAAAAACGACAGACAATGGATCTTGATGGATCAAAACATCCGCATCAGGAAACAAAGCTAAAAGGTTTTCCTCAACTTTATCGGCAATATAGTGCGCTTCGATTAAACGTAAGTTATCGTCTAGCTCCAAGTGCAACTGAATAAAGCGTGTCGGCCCTGACATACGGGTGCGCAGTTGATGAACCCCAAGAACCCCTTTCACATTCAAACATTCATTACGGATTTGCTCCAATTCGGAATCCGGTAGCTTTCGGTCTAATAACGTCTGAATCGCTTCGCTGACCATTTTGAAGGCGCTGTAAAGAATGAAGACACCAATGCCAATCGCAAACACCGCATCCGCTTGCGTCACGCCAAAGTAGCTGAGTCCCAGAGCCACCATGATCGCAGCGTTCATATACAAATCAGTCTGATAATGCAGAGAATCCGCCGCGATTGCTTGGCTCCCTGTCACGCGTACCACATGTTTTTGGAACATCACCAAGCCAAGTGTGACCACAATCGCAAACAGCGATACATAAACACCGAGCTCCGGCGCATGCAGTGCGTGTGGACGGAAAAATCGGTCAATCCCGTTCAGGATCAAAAATACCGCCGACCCCGAAATAAACATAGCCTGAGCTAAGGCCGCTAAAGACTCAGCTTTACCATGCCCAAACGTATGTTCGCGGTCTGCTGGTTGTAAGGCATAACGGACAACAACGAGATTTACCACCGACGCGGCGATATCCAACATTGAGTCGATAAGTGATGCCAATAGGCTAACTGAGCCGGTTACCCACCACGTGATGACTTTTACAATCAAGAGAAGAGTCGCCACAATAGTTGCAGTCCAAGCTGCGGTCGTCACTAAACGTGCATATTGCTGTTTCATAATCAAAGAGTTAACTCAAACCATACGTTGAGTATATTGAATGCCCATGAAATAACCAGATCAAAAAAGAGGCAACCAATGGCTGCCTCTTTGTATAACATCAATTCATGACTTAATTATTGCGGTATTTTTCCATGCGCTTATGCATTCTGTCGCCACACTCTTGCATGCGTTCATTTTGCAACTTCACAAACTCTGCTTTTTGTTCTGGCGTTAATACGCTCAGCATTTGGTGCTTTCTTTCTAGCATTTGCACACGGTGCTCAGTTTGGCGCTCAACCATTTCTTTTGCTAATGCGGTCGCTTGCGCTTCATCAAAACTATCCGCTAGTAAGAGTGACTGCATTTTTGCGTGGTGTGCTTGTCGCTCAGCCATACGGGCTTCGCGATTTTCAGAATATTTGCCTTTCATCTGTGCGCGGTTTGCTTCACGGAAAGACTTAAGCTGATCTTTTTGAGCATCCGTCAAATTCAAATCACGCATAATGCCGCGGTCCATTCCCATGCCACATTCATCACGCGGGCCTTGATGATGGTTTTTTCCACCGTAAGCGAATGCGCTTGCTGCGCCGAGAGTAAGAGGTAGAACAACAGCAGCAGCTAACACAAGTTTTTTTGCAGATTTCATAATTTGATTCCTTACACAGGTGAGTGATTCTTCTGAGCTGTTCTCACAGCGCTTGAGTATAGAATACGACCCACTAGGTAAAGCGACGTATAGGGAGCGTAAAGAATCGTAAAGAGTGATTTTTACCCTCTTCGCAGCACATCATTCCAATGTAATATTAAGCTATCGGTAACTTACTATAGGTGCCCCCATGGCAAACATTCTTTTAATTGATGACGATATCGAGCTAACCAGCTTATTAAAAGAAGTACTCAGTTTCGAAGGATTTGACGTCAGCGAAGCAAATGATGGCGAAGCAGGCTTAGCTGCGGTCAATGATAAGATTGATTTGATTTTGTTGGATGTCATGATGCCGAAGCTAAATGGCATGGAAACCCTTAAACGCTTGCGTGAAAACTGGGAAACTCCTGTCTTGATGCTGACCGCTAAAGGGGAAGAAATTGACCGCGTGATCGGTTTAGAGCTAGGCGCGGATGATTATTTACCGAAACCTTTTAGTGACCGTGAACTGTTAGCACGTATCCGTGCGATCTTACGCCGTACCAGCAGCACACAAAAAAACACCAAAAACAGCGATTGCATTGAGTATCAAGAGCTCCGTCTTTACCCAGGTAAACAAGAAGCATACTGCGATCAACAGTTGCTCGATCTCACAGCAACCGAGTTTGCTCTGTTGACCCACTTTGTGCAAAACCCAGGACAAGTGCTAACTAAAGAAACATTGAGCTTAGATGTGCTTGGTAAACGACTCGCCGCTTTTGATCGCGCGATCGATATGCATGTTTCGAACTTACGTAAAAAATTACCAGATCAGAGCAATGGCAAGCCGCGCATCAAAACCCTGCGTGGTCGTGGCTATATGCTGCTTGAGGAGGATTAATGCGCCTATCACGCATCAAACTGCCAAACATCAATAGCTTGTATGGGCGCATCTTTGCCATTTTTTGGTTCACTATGTTATTGGTGTTGATAGCTGTGCTATCACTGCCACATTTGGACCCTCGCAAAGCTCGCGACATTCCAGAAGAGCACTATAAACGTATGGTAGAAACGCGTGACGCAATCCAACAAAAATACCGTCAGCAAACTGATTTAGGTCGAATACTATTTCGTATCGAGGGTAACCGTCACGGTAAGCATGACCCTCGTCCGCGCGTATTTTTTTCTGACTACAGCGGTAATGTTCTTACGACAGAAAAACGCAGTAACTTCCAATTGCGTGCCATGCAAAACTTTGTCACCAGTATCGAAGATTACAACCAACCAAAGCAGAAACTGTATGGTCGATACATGATTGCAGGTCCAATCCCAATTACTTTGGCTGGCTCCGATATCTTGATGTATGTGGGCTTCAAGTGGAATGAGCCACCACCACTACTCTTGCGTCTGTTTGATCACCCATTCCAGCTGTTGCTCGCGGTCATGCTGGTTAGTACACCCTTGCTGTTATGGCTTGCTTGGGCATTGAGTCAGCCAGCGCGTCGTCTTGAAGCCGCCGCTCAACGTGTGGCGAAAGGCGAATTTGTCACAGACCCAAATTTAGAAAAAGGCACGGCAGAGTTTCGTCAGGCTGGCAGCAGCTTCAACCAGATGGTCGAGGCGGTCAATCAGATGATTTCAGGACAGCAACGCCTGCTATCCGACATCTCTCACGAGTTACGCTCACCTTTAACTCGCCTACGTATGGCGAGCGCATTAGCGACGCGTAAGCAGGGTGAAAGCCCAGAACTGACTCGTATCGATACCGAAGCGCAGCGCCTGGAGCAGATGATCAGCGAATTGCTTGAACTGTCTCGCATGCAGGCGAACAGCCATATGACTCGCGAAACGCAGCCACTGGAAAGTTTGTGGGAAGAGATCATTAAAGATGCGCAGTTTGAAGCTGAGCAAATGGGTAAGCACCTACACTATTCTGAACTGCCAAAACGAAGTATCTCCGGCAACCCTAAACTGCTGATGAGTGCGGTGGAAAACATCGTTCGTAACGCCATTTATTACGGGAAAGATGAGGTGCAAATCGACATCAAGGCCGATGATGATACGCTGCATATCACGGTTGATGACAATGGCGAGGGCGTTCCAGAAGAAGAATTAGCCGCGATTTTTCGCCCGTTTTATCGCGTTTCGACTGCCCGCGATCGCCACTCCGGCGGCACGGGTCTCGGCCTAACCATTACCGAAAGTGCCATCCGCCAGCACAGTGGAACGATCGTCGCCAGTCGAAGTCCGTTAGGCGGATTGCGCATGAGTATCACCTTACCTATCAATCGTTAACTTCAAGCCGATGAGCTAACAGTAAGCCACACCCTATTTCTAGAGTGAGAGATTCACGGCTTCATCTTCACTTTAGAAATTGGGTGGGAACGCCTTCGAATACCCTTACAAAGATCAAAGTTGATAATAATTATCGTTAGCATTAAAGTGAATTGTCCAATTAAGGAGGATTTACTATGTCACATACATTTCCCGCTCTGCCTTACCCGTACGATTCACTAGAGCCGTACATCGACGCGAAAACGATGGAAGTGCATTACAGCAAACATCACAAGACTTATTTCGATAAGTTCGTAAGTGCCGTTGAAGGGAGCGAGCTCGAAACTCAGTCATTAGACGAGATCTTTGACAATATCTCTAAGCTCAGCCCTGCAGTGCGTAATAATGGCGGCGGCTACTACAACCACATCATTTATTGGCATTGCATGTCTCCAAACGGTGGCGGTGAGCCTCAAGGCGCACTTGCTCAGGCAATTAACGATAAATTTGGTAGCTTTGCGCAATTTAAAGAAGCGTTTACCCAAGCCGCGATTAATACCTTTGGGTCTGGCTTTGCATGGCTGATCGTAAAAGATGGAGAGATTCACATTACGTCCACCAGCAATCAAGATAACCCTCTGATGGATGTAGTGGATGTACGCGGCGAGCCAATTCTCGCTCTTGACGTGTGGGAGCACGCGTATTACATCAGCTACCAAAACCGTCGTCCAGAATACATTGATGCATGGTGGAACGTCGTTAATTGGCGAGCGGTTGAAGAAAATTACGCTCACGCTCTATTATAAAGAGCATCGATAGTTACGGTATTAGCGTCCGCGCTAATGACTACTTTCATACCCAGGTCAATCTTGCTGAATCTCGCATATCTTGCTGACTTGGGTATATACTGCCCCTCTATTTGACCAACTCTATTTCAATACCATGTTTGATATCGCTTTATACGAACCAGAAATCGCGCCGAACACCGGCAACATCATTCGACTTTGTGCCAACTGCGGTGCAAACCTTCACTTAATTGAACCTCTGGGTTTCGATCTTGAAGAGAAGAAAGTCCGCCGCGCTGGTTTGGATTACCATGATTTAGCTCGCGTAACGCGTCATAAGAACTATCAAGCATTCTTAGAATATTTAGAGAAAGAGAAACAAGGTAACTACCGATTGTTTGCCTGCACCACCAAAACCACAGGTCACCACGTTGATGCACAATACCAAGCAGGTGACGTATTGATGTTTGGTCCAGAAACTCGTGGCTTGCCTGCTGAAATCATCGATAGCTTGCCAATGGAGCAGCGTATCCGCATTCCAATGATGCCAGATGCGCGCAGCCTAAACCTTTCGAACGCCGTTGCGATCATTGCTTTTGAAGCATGGCGTCAAATGGGGTTTGAAGGCGCGTTGTAAGCGCCACTAATTTCAGACATAAAAAAGGGCGCTCATGCGCCCTTTTGTTTTCTTTACTCTCTGACTCAATCAATTGAGCTTGTTGCGATCATCATCGTCTTTACGCTCGTATTCCCCTTCAAAGGTATTGCCATCTTCTGACTGGGAATTAAATGGGTCACGGCGAAACGGGTCTTGCTCAAATGGCCCTTGGTTAGAGAAACCACCTTGGAAGCCACCACCATGCATGGTTTTCACCACCATTTTACTCATCAAGTATTTGGCAATCGCGGCGCGTGGCGCAGGAAGCAACACCAGCATACCAAGAGCATCGGTCATAAAGCCCGGTGTTAACAGCAGCACGCCAGCCACCGCTAGCATTACGCCTTCAAAAATTTGCTGGGCTGGAATTTCACCTTGTTCCAGACGCCCCTGCACAGACATCAGAGTTTGGATGCCTTGGCTGCGCACCAACGATGCACCGACAAATGCCGTGATTAATACTAATGCGATAGTCGGCCACAAACCTAAAAAGCCGCCCACCTGAATAAATAAGCCGATTTCAATGATCGGGACAAAAATAAACGCCAATAATAAGATAGGAAACACACGCCCTCCTTTGTTTAATTCAGTGTAATGGTAAAAGCGGACTAAGCTCAAACGAATCGTTGTAAAAAAGCGTGTTCATACTGGTCTCTTCCTACGCAGAAAAAGCAGTAGTGGAGTGTTTCATTCAATTGCATACCGATTTTTTCGTGCTTTTAAAGTGCTAATTTCGAACTCTAAAAACCCATGTTTGTCGAGGAAAATCGAGTACCCATAAAGGGTTATTAATAACCCGTTCATACTTTGCAAATTATTGACTCATGAAAAACGAAAAAGGTGATCTAGTTACTATTTTTATGCGCTAGGTGCAGTATCATGTGCCACATAAGTCAGGACGGATTTTCCAGCCAAAAATTCTGATGAATGGATTCTAGATTGCAGAAATGGCTAATAAATAACTTTATTATCAGAATTATCATCTAAGGATCCTGCTATGGCTACCCTATCTGATGCTCCAAAAACAGCAAACCCAGCCACTCGTATTGAAGAAGATCTATTAGGTCAACGTCATGTCCCTGCAGATGCGTACTACGGTATTCATACGCTACGTGCGATCGAGAACTTCAACATCTCTAATATGACCATCTCTGACGTACCAGAATTTGTACGCGGCATGGTAATGACCAAAAAAGCAGCGGCGTTGGCAAACAAAGAACTTGGTGCGATTCCAAAAGACGTTGCAAACTACATCATCGAAGCGTGTGATTTGATCCTAGAAACTGGCAAGTGCATGGATCAGTTCCCATCAGACGTATTCCAAGGTGGTGCGGGCACTTCAGTGAACATGAACACGAACGAAGTGATCGCAAACGTTGCGCTTGAGCTAATGGGTAAAGAGAAAGGTCAATACGAATTTGTTAACCCAAATGACCACGTAAACAAGAGCCAATCAACCAACTGTGCGTACCCAACGGGTTTCCGTATCGCGGTTTACAACAGCGTACACAAACTAATGGAAGCAATTGAGTACCTAAAAGGCGCATTCGAACTTAAAGCAATTGAGTTTAAAGATGTACTGAAAATGGGTCGTACTCAGCTACAAGACGCGGTACCGATGACTGTAGGTCAAGAGTTCCACGCTTGGGCAGTAACACTAAACGAAGAGATTCGTGCTCTAGATTACACCTCTAAACTACTCCTAGAGATCAACCTAGGCGCAACCGCAATCGGTACAGGTCTAAATACACCGACTGGCTACCAAGCGCTTGCAGTAAAACATCTAGCGGAAGTAACAGGTCTTGACGTTGTTGCGGCAGAAGACCTTATCGAAGCGACTTCTGACTGTGGCGCATACGTAATGACGCACAGTGCACTAAAACGTCTAGCGGTGAAACTATCGAAGATCTGTAACGACCTTCGTCTACTTTCTTCTGGCCCACGCGCTGGTCTAAATGAATTGAACCTACCTGAAATGCAAGCAGGTTCTTCAATCATGCCAGCAAAAGTAAACCCAGTTATCCCAGAAGTAGTAAACCAAGTTTGCTTTAAAGTTCTAGGTAACGACAACACGGTTTCTTTCGCAGCAGAAGGCGGTCAGCTACAGCTAAACGTAATGGAACCTGTGATCGCACAAAGCATGTTTGAGTCTATCTCTCTACTACACAATGCGTGTGTGAACCTACGTGATAAATGTATCGACGGCATCACGGTCAACAAAGAGACTTGTGAAAACTACGTTTACAACTCTATCGGTATCGTCACTTATCTAAACCCATACATCGGCCACCACGAAGGTGACATCGTAGGTAAGATTTGTGCGGAAACCGGTAAGAGTGTTCGCGAAGTTGTGCTAGAGCGCGGTCTGCTAACCGCAGAAGAGCTTGATGAAATCTTGTCAGTAGAAAACTTCATGCATCCAACTTACAAAGCGAAACGCTACGAGTAATAACTAATTCGAAGGGGGCCACTCAGGCCCCTTTTTTAGGCTCTCATACGGTTAACCACATTTTTTATACGCCTTTATTGCCATTAGGCCACTGGGTTCTAATTCTCTGAGCATTTACTCCTGTTCCTGAGTGTTCAAAAAATCAGAATCAAATAAAAACTAAAGAGGTATCAATATGGTCATGGTCGAACTCTTCGTGGTTCTGCTCTTCATCTATTTGGGGGCTAGAATCGGCGGTATCGGCATTGGTTTTGCCGGTGGTGCTGGGGTCATTGCGTTGTCTTTGATCTTGGGCGTACCAACAAGCCAAGCTTACATTCCCGTTGACGTAATTTTAATCATCATGTCGGTCATCACGGCCATCGCAGCAATGCAAGTGGCTGGTGGTTTAGACTGGATGGTGCAAGTTGCTGAAAACTTTTTGCGCAAGCATCCTGAGCGCATCACCTTTTATGCGCCTATCGTAACTTACCTAATGACATTAATGGCGGGTACTGGCCACACGGCATTCTCTACGTTGCCAGTAATTGCAGAAGTCGCGAAAGGTCAAGGTGTGCGCCCTTCTCGTCCACTGTCTATCGCGGTCGTGGCATCACAAATCGCTATCACCGCATCACCAATCTCAGCGGCTGTTGTAGCGTTTGCGGCAATGCTGCATCCATTCGGCGTTGACTACCTAACACTATTAGCAATCTGTATCCCAACCACGTTCATCGCTTGTATGATCGGTGCGTTCGTTGCGAACTTCATGGGCTGTGAGCTAAAAGACGATTCTGAATACCAAGAGCGTCTAGAAAAAGGCCTAATCAAACTCAACACAGAAGCAAAACGCGAAATCCTGCCAACAGCGAAAAAAGCAACCTTCATCTTCCTAGGCGCGATCGCCTTTGTTGTGTGCTACGCAGCGGCTATCTCTGGTTCAGTAGGCCTAATCGAGAACCCTGCACTTGGCCGTAACGAAGCAATTATGACGGTAATGCTAGCAGCCGCGGCAGCTATCGTAATGAGCTGTAAAATCGACGCTGGCAAAATCCCAGCAGCAGCAACATTCCGCTCTGGTATGACAGCGTGTGTGTGTGTTCTTGGTGTGGCATGGCTAGGTTCTACGTTCGTTAACGCGCACGTTGACGGCATCAAAGAAGTGGCTGGTGCGCTACTAGCAGACTATCCATGGATGCTAGCACTTGTTCTATTCTTCGCGTCTATGCTGCTTTACTCGCAAGGTGCAACCACGGTTGCGCTGATGCCAGCAGCACTTGCTATCGGTGTGGCACCACTTACCGCAGTTGCATCTTTCGCAGCAGTAAGTGCGCTATTCGTACTGCCAACTTACCCAACGCTTCTAGCAGCGGTTGAGATGGACGACACGGGTTCAACGCGTATCGGTAAGTACGTATTCAACCACCCATTCTTTGTACCTGGTGTGGTAACCATTGCTTCTGCGGTAGCACTTGGCTTCGCATTTGGTGGTCTACTGATCTAGTAGAAACAGAGTCTTACTCGGGGAGCTTCGGCTCCCTTTTTTATTGCCTGTTGTCTTGATTTATGCTCAATAAATCTTCATTTTCATGAAACTTATTGACTCGCCTCCGGGTCTGATTGAGTTACACTAACGGCAATTATCTAAGATGAATTGACTCTTTTATGCGCGCATTACTTTCCGTTTTACTCTTAGGGCTCATTACCTTTTCCACTCCGTCTTTAGCTTTATTTGGCAAAGACCAGTTTACCAATAGCCAGAACAACAGTTTTGGTAGCAGCAGCGACAGCTTTGTTCCGGTCGATCAGGCATTTCCGTTTAATTTCTACCAGCAAGACGACAAATTGATGCTCGATTGGCAGGTACGCGATGGTTATTACCTGTATCAAGAGCGTTTATCTGTGTCTGGTGAGAACATCTCACTGGGCGAACTGCAAATGGAAAACGGCACGCCACATAAAGATGAATTCTTTGGTGATGTGCATATCTATACCACACCACTATTTGTCAATATCCCACTGAGTAATTGGCAAGAGGGCGCACGTGTCATTGTGCAATATCAAGGCTGTGCGAAAGCGGGCTTCTGCTACCCACCAGAAACACGTGAGATTCCAATCAGCGCGTTTTCTTCATCCAATTCCGACACCGTAGCACCGACTGGCAAGGCACCGACGACAGAAAAAGTACAGCCAGCAACAAAACCAACCACCACTTCAGTACCAGTCAGTGAGCAAGATAGCTTAGCCGCGAATCTAGCCGACAAGTGGTGGACGCCGTTGTTGTTTTTGGCACTTGGTGTGGGTCTAGCATTTACCCCTTGTGTGCTGCCGATGTACCCAATTTTGACCAGCATCGTGCTTGGCAGTGGCAAGCTGAGCCAACGTCGTGCGCTTGGTTTGTCATTTGTTTACGTACAAGGCATGGCGCTGACTTACACGCTGCTCGGCCTTGTAGTGGCGTCTGCGGGCATGCAGTTCCAAGCGGCGATGCAACACCCTTATGTGCTGATTGGTTTGAGTGTACTGTTCATCGCATTAGCTATGTCGATGTTTGGTCTGTACTCATTGCAGTTACCAAGCAGCGTGCAAACGTGGCTGAATAACTTAAGTAACAAGCAGCAAGGTGGTAGCAGTGCTGGCGTGTTTGCAATGGGGGCAATATCTGGCTTGGTTTGTTCTCCGTGTACTACCGCCCCACTCTCTGGTGCGCTGCTTTACGTCGCACAAAGTGGCGACTTACTCACTGGTGGTGTCGCCCTTTACGCGCTAGCGATGGGCATGGGTATTCCGTTGATCCTGGTAGCGGTATTTGGCAACAAGTTGCTACCAAAAGCAGGTGGTTGGATGGACCGTGTGAAAACGCTGTTCGGCTTTATTCTGCTTGCTGCGCCTATCTTCTTATTGGAACGCATCATGCCAGAAATGTGGTCAACAATTCTGTGGTCAACACTGGGCATCGCTGCCTTTGGTTGGCTGTATCATGTGAAAAACAGCTTGGAGTTTGGTGGCTGGAAACAAAGCGCCGTTGGCATCATCGCCGTATTGGGTTTGCTCGCGTCAGCACAGCCAGTATTAAATTACTGGTTTGGTAATAACGCAACGCAAGCTCAACAAACTTCCGTAAGCTTTACACGCATTGCCAATGTTGCAGAGTTGGAAGAACAACTAGCGCTAGCCAAAGCAGCTGGCAAACCTGTGATGCTCGACTTCTACGCCGATTGGTGTGTGGCGTGTAAAGAGTTTGAGAAGTACACCTTCCATGATCCAAGCGTCGAAGCCAAGCTAAAAGACTTTGTTCTTTTGCAAGCTGATGTAACCAAGAACCAAGTGCAAGATATTGAGTTACTCAAACACATGAACGTACTTGGCTTGCCAACCATCGAGTTCTGGGATGCGAATGGCGAACACGTTTCAAACGCGCGTTTAACCGGTTTTATGCAAGCCGAGCCTTTCTTAGAGCACATCCAACAATTCTGATCATCAGATATTCAAACGCCAGTGATGACCACTGGCGTTTTTTATTACCCAGATTTGAATGAGAAAATTGCGCTTATATGCAATTTTCCTAATAAAAGTCGATTTGGTTCAGACTTTTAGCGAATACATATTGTCCACTCTCTCAAAGCTGGACAATAATAAATTTAACGAAATAGTCAAAAGTGTTTAACGTCATGGATTCGACCTACACCATCATCATTGCAGATGATCACCCACTCTTCCGTAATGCCTTGTTTCAATCTATCCACATGGCAATCAGTGGGGCAAATTTGCTGGAAGCGGACTCACTCGACGCACTGCTGGCTTTGTTAGAGCGAGAAGAAGAGCCAGATTTGGTGCTATTGGATCTCAAAATGCCAGGAGCAAATGGTATGTCTGGCTTGATTCACTTGCGAGCAGAACACCCAGACTTACCAATCGTCGTCGTCTCGGCTAGTGAAGAGCCAGCGATCGTGACACAAGTGAAAAGCCATGGTGCGTTTGGTTTTATTCCTAAATCGAGCGATATGCGCGAATTGGTGAATGCGCTCAATCAAGTGCTCAATGGCGACCCGTATTTTCCTGAAGAGCTGATCACCAATAACGCGGCATGTAATGACTTAGCGGAGAAGATTGCCGCGCTAACGCCACAGCAATATAAGGTGTTGGGGATGTTGTCAGATGGCTTACTGAACAAACAAATCGCCTACGAATTGAATGTTTCAGAAGCCACCATCAAAGCGCATATGACGGCGATTTTCCGCAAGCTCGGCGTAAAAAACCGCACACAAGCCGTCATCATGCTAACGGAGATGAACGACTAGACTCACTCCTCGTCAGCGAGCAGGCTTTGCTCGCTTGGCAAACGGATACCTACTTTGGTGACTTGTTGGTCAACGACATCGGCAATGATCCATTGCAAGCCTTGCCACTCGAATTGGTCCCCTAACACTGGTGTACTCCCCAATTGTTCTTCTACAAGGTTTCTTAAGCTTTTATCGAGTGATTCATCGCCCAAGTTCAGGCCATACATCATCGCAATATCGGCAAGGTTCACTTCAATATCTAGGAAGAAATCACCAAAGAATCGTGCCAATGACGCTTTCTCAGGCGCTTCACTAAATAGCAAGCTCAGGGCATCCAAATCCTTTTCTTGCGCCAACACACACAAGGTATCGTCTTCTTCGAGGCGCGTACTACCTGACGGATGCAATAACGCTTTATTGCGAAATACTGCGGCGATGCGCGTTCCATCCGGCATCGAAAGACTACGCAATGGTTCACCAATACACCATTTATCCGCTTTAAGCTTATAGATAAACAGTTCCCACTCACTAGTTGGGTAAATCTCCACACCTGTGCGTGAAATTGGCTCAGGTTTAGAAGGTAGCTCTACCTTCGCCAGAGACATCGCTTTAGTCAATGTGCCACCTTGTACAATCAAAGAGACCATTACCACGAAAAACGCCAAATTGAAGTACAACTGCGCATCTGGCAATCCTGCCATCATTGGAAATACCGCCAAAATGATTGGGACAGCACCGCGCAAGCCCACCCAAGAAACAAACCACTTTTCACGTGGTGTGAAACTCTTGAATGGCAGTAAACCGATCCAAACCGAGATTGGACGGGCAAATAAAATCATCCCAAAGGCCAGCGCCAAACCAGGCAACGCAATAGAGAGCAAGTTGGAAGGCGTAACCAATAAACCAAGCACGAGGAACATACCGATTTGAGCTAGCCACGTCATGCCATCTAGCACATGAAGAATGGAATGGCGGCTGCGTGTTGGACGATTACCTAGCAGTAAACCAACCAGATAAATTGACAGAATACCGCTGCCACCTAATGCATTAGATAAAGCGAAAATCAGCAAGCCACCACTGACGGTTAAAATCGAATATAAGCCATCCGGCAGTTGATTACGATTGATGACCTTCCACAAAATCCAGCCACCAGCAAAACCGAGTAAAGCGCCAATACCAAACTGCTTAAGAAAACTGAGCGCCAAAAAGCCCACACTCAAATCTGCATCTGGGTTCGCTAAAATAGCAATCAGAGTAACAGTCAGAAACACCGCCATAGGATCATTGGTGCCGGATTCAATTTCCAGCGTTGAGCCAACACGTTCGTTAAGACTACGACCTTTGAGTAGAGAAAAAACCGCGGCAGCATCTGTGGAGCCGACAATCGCACCAACTAATATACCTTGCAGCAAGTCTAAGTCGAATAACCACGTTGCCATCAGCCCGGTCAAAATAGTGGTGATCGCAACCCCAAACGTTGCCAAGGACACCGAAGGCCATAACGCCACCCTAAAGCTGGCAACCCGTGTTCTCATACCACCATCGAGCAAAATGATGGCTAATGCGAGGTTACTGACCAAGTAAGCGATCGAAAAATTATCAAATAAAATACCGCCTAAACCGTCTTCCCCCGCCAGCATTCCAACGGCTAAAAATACCAAAAGAATTGGGATTCCCAACTTAGAGGAAACTGGGCTTAAAAGAACGCTAAGTGCGATTAACAACGCACCTATAAGAAAAAAACTATTAATGGTGTCTGCGTCCATTCTCACCCTCCCTTAATGAAAAACGATATGCTTGTGATGAGCTAAGGCGACTTCGTTAATAAGTTAATGCCTTAATCTGCCTCCTCCTTAAACCGTCCCAAAGCGCGAGGTTGTACGAGAATGACTCAGTTATATTACTTTATTGTGCGCTAAAACGGTGATTTGGTACGAAAACTTTATGTAAATAAATTACTTGTGAATTTTTCACGCCAATTTTTTCGCTGATTGATAAAAAGAAGAACGCAGAATGTTTCTGTTAAGGATCGCTAAAATCAATGAAGAAAAAATTAATCACGTCTCTTATTCGTGCTTTTTATCATTTCTCTCCTTAGACCTTTGGCTAATTTAACAGCTTTTTAACATTAATAAATAACCCTAACTTTTCTCTAAGCGACCATATCACGGGAGTTTTTTATTTTTTATACCCCGACTAAAGTTGAAAAGAGTTCTTGCCAACACCTTGCTAATGTACATGTTGAAACATTTTTTTAACAACAATACCAATCGTAAGGAGACGGCAATGGCATTTGAAAGCGAAGAAAGAGCCAAAGCCTATTGGGACAAAAACGTGAAGCTCATGATTGGCCTTATGGTCATCTGGTTCGTAGTGTCTTTCGGCTGCGGCATTTTATTTGTCGACGTACTTAATCAATTTCAATTAGGTGGATACAAACTTGGTTTTTGGTTTGCTCAGCAAGGCTCCATCTACACCTTCCTAGGTATTATTTTCTATTACGCATGGAAGATGCGCCAAATCGACCGTGAATTCGGCGTAGATGAGTAAGGAGTAACTCAGATGGATTTGAAAACTATTACCTACCTGGTTGTTGGTGCAACCTTCGTCCTCTACATCGGTATTGCGATCTGGGCGCGTGCGGGGTCAACCAAAGAGTTCTATGTCGCAGGTGGCGGGGTCAACCCAATCGCTAACGGTATGGCAACCGCTGCTGACTGGATGTCGGCGGCATCGTTCATCTCAATGGCGGGTCTGATTGCCTTTATGGGTTACGGCGGCTCCGTATTCCTAATGGGTTGGACGGGTGGTTACGTACTGCTTGCACTGTTGCTCGCCCCTTATCTACGTAAGTTTGGTAAGTTTACGGTGCCAGAGTTTGTTGGTGAACGCTTCTACTCGAACACGGCACGTATCGTGGCGGTTATCTGTCTTATCATCGCATCGGTCACTTATGTTATCGGCCAGATGAAAGGCGTTGGCGTTGCCTTCGGTCGCTTCCTAGAAGTTGATTACTCAACAGGCCTACTGATTGGTATGTGTATTGTATTCATGTACGCAGTACTTGGCGGCATGAAAGGCATCACATACACGCAGATTGCTCAATATTGCGTACTCATTCTTGCTTACACTATCCCTGCAATCTTTATCTCTCTGCAACTTACAGGTAACCCGCTACCTCAGATTGGCCTCGGGAGTACCATTCAAGGCACCGATGTTTATCTGCTCGATAGGCTCGACCAAGTGGTGACCGAACTCGGCTTTAGTGAATACACTACGCAGGTTCGCGGTAGCACACTAAACATGTTCGTTTACACCATGTCATTGATGATCGGTACTGCAGGTCTACCACACGTTATCATCCGTTTCTTTACAGTACCTAAGGTGCGTGATGCGCGTACTTCTGCAGGCTGGGCACTTGTGTTCATCGCTATTCTATACACAACGGCGCCAGCAGTATCAGCAATGGCACGTCTAAACCTAATGGATACCGTCAACCCTGCGCCTGGTCAGCACCTTGCGTATGATGAGCGCCCTGATTGGTTCAAAAACTGGGAAACAACAGGTCTATTAGGCTTTGATGATAAGAATGGCGATGGCCTGATCGAGTACACCTCAAATCCTGATACCAATGAATTGCGAGTTGACCGTGACATCATGGTACTAGCAAACCCAGAAATCGCTAAGCTACCAAACTGGGTCATTGCACTCGTTGCCGCTGGTGGTCTCGCTGCAGCACTATCCACAGCAGCGGGTCTGTTGCTTGCTATTTCGTCGGCGATTTCCCATGACTTAATCAAAGGGGTTATAAATCCGAACATATCCGAGAAGAAGGAGCTGCTTGCCAGCCGAATCTCGATGGCGGTGGCAATCGCAGCCGCAGGCTATCTCGGATTGAATCCTCCAGGCTTTGCAGCTGGTACGGTGGCGCTCGCCTTTGGTCTTGCTGCGTCATCCATCTTCCCTGCGTTGATGATGGGTATCTTCAGTAAAGGCATCAATAAAGAAGGCGCAATCGCCGGTATGATTGCCGGTATCAGTATCACACTGTTCTACGTATTCCAGCACAAAGGCATCCTATTCGTTGCTGACTGGAAATATCTAGAAAGCTGGGGAACCAACTGGTTCCTAGGTATTGAGCCAAACGCGTTTGGTGCTATCGGCGCACTATTTAACTTCATCGTGGCATTCGCGGTATCGAAAGTTACGGCGGAAACACCTCAAGAAGTTAAAGATCTTGTTGAACACGTTCGTGTCCCTGTTGGTGCAGGCGATGCCGTGGATCACTAAAATATAACGCAAGCCACAAAAGCCCCACTTGGGGCTTTTTTATTCACCTAACTTATTCTAATAATTAGATTCCCTGAGCCGTAGCAAGGAAGCACACGAATGGCATTGGTTATATGTTCGGGGAACGCAGAAACCATTGTTTAGAATAAGGCAAAGATTGCAGCAAGCTAGTTGCTCTACCTTCAAAATCATTAACGAAGTTATTAGTGATTTTAGCCAGTTAAAATGAACAGATAATTGATGGAATTAGTATTTTATGTTCAAAAACAAGCACTTTATTCTCGCTCTGCTGATTGCGCCGATTCTTTCTTTGATCGCCTACTTCGGCACCGATATGGCACTCAGCGAGAAACCCCACGCGGCACAAGAAGGGGAAACTTACAAACTCGCGAGTAAGTCTAACTGTCGTTACACCAGTGGACTGTGTGACATGGAAAATGGCGACTTTAAAGTGAAGTTTCGCTCAGAACAGCTCACGAAAAATGGCTTAGAATTGTCACTCAATGCCGCCTATCCACTCGAAGGGGTCAAAGTTTCCATCGTTAATGACGAAGAGAAAAATGCTCAGCCGATTGATATGAAGCCCGCCGATCAGGCTGGAAAAAGTTGGTACATTACCTTACCAAGACCAGCATCCGCAGAAAGTTGGTTAAGAGTCGTCATTCAATCTGGAGGCACACTTTATTACGGCGAAACACAAACCGCGTTTGTGAAGTACGAAACCTTATTTACAGAGTAATGGCCACAGATAAAGACACCGATATCCAAAACGTCGATACCTCATTGTCACCTCAGGACTAAATAATTCCCTCTCTGCCGACGCTTTTACGTCGGCTTTTGTTTCCGTAAGTCTTTCTTCAACAACCTCTTACTCTAAAAAGGGTTGCCAACCCACCACTTAATTGATAATAATTATCATTACATTAAACGAGAGGTGGTTATGGACAACAAACGGGACATCTTCAACGCATTTTTTAAAGCACAAGATAGATTCCTTCTCGCCGCACCACACGGCTTTGAGCCAGACGTAATTCATGACTATATTCATTGGGGAATGGTGTTGTCTTCCTGCTATGAACACGGTGCCGATGAAGAAAATCTATTGTTGTGTGAGCTGTTTTTGCGTCAGGTTTATTTCCATCTACTAGACGCAATTCAAGACTCCACTCGCAGTCGCATCTTCCGTCGTGTCTGTCTCGATTCTATCCATACGCCATTATTCTGTCTCAAACGCTATTACTATCAGTTTGAACAAGGCGACGTGAAATTTCTCGCATTACAACAACAATTACGCCTGATTCAAATCTCACTCGATTAACCAAAAGGATCCCTACCATGAGCACCGAATTCCGCATAGAAACTGACAGTATGGGCGAAGTGAAAGTCCCAGCAGATGCACTCTACCAAGCCCAAACTCAGCGCGCCGTCGATAACTTCTCATTCAGTCAACATAAGATGCCATCTGGCTTCATCCAAGCGTTGGCACACATCAAGCAGACTGCGGCACTCACCAACGCACAATTGGGGCTGCTTGAAGGTGATATCGCTAATGCGATTGCTGACGCAGCTCAGGCGATTATCGAGGGCAATCATATTGAGCAATTTCCAATTGACGTATTTCAAACCGGATCAGGCACCAGCTCAAATATGAATGCGAATGAAGTGATTGCAACACTGGCCTCCCAGCATCTAGGCGGTACCGTCAGTCCTAATGATCACGTCAACATGGGACAAAGCAGTAACGATGTGGTGCCAACGGCCATTCAAGTTAGCGCAGCATTAGCCATTGAAACACAGCTCTTCCCGGCACTGTCACACCTCATCCAAACACTAGAGTCTAAGCAACAAGCATTGAAAGATGTTGTAAAAACCGGTCGCACCCACTTAATGGACGCGATGCCAATTACCTTTGCTCAAGAACTTGGCGGTTGGCAGTTCCAAATCGAGCACGCAAAACAAGCGATTGAACAAGCACTTCCTGCGGTAAAAGCCTTAGCCCAAGGTGGTACAGCGGTTGGCACGGGGATCAATGCCGATCCACGCTTTGCAGACTTATTCGCTAGCAACCTAACCCAGTCAACTCGTATTCAGTTCACGGCCAGTGATAACTTCTTTTTCAATTTAAGCAGTCAAGATGCGATCGTCGCTCTGTCGGGACAGCTCAAAACAGCAGCAGTTGCGATCATGAAGATCGCAAACGATCTTCGTTGGATGAATTCAGGCCCATTGGCTGGTTTAGGTGAGATTGAATTACAAGGCTTGCAACCGGGTTCTTCCATCATGCCTGGCAAAGTAAATCCTGTGATCCCAGAAGCCGCAGCTATGGCCTCAGCGCAAGTCATTGGTAATGACACCACGATTACCGTCGCGGGCCAAGCAGGCAACTTCCAACTAAACGTCATGCTACCTGTCATTGCTCATAACGTATTGGAGAGCATCGAGTTGCTCGCTAACAGCGCAACCGCTTTAGCCGATAAGGCCATTGCAACATTTGAAGTTCGTCAAGATAACTTGGATATAGCGCTCGCCAAAAACCCAATTTTGGTCACGGCCCTCAACCCGGTCATTGGCTACCTGAAAGCGGCAGAAGTCGCGAAAAAAGCCTATAAGCAGGGGCGTGCGATTATTGATGTCGCAGAAGAAGAAACCGATTTAGATAGAGCCACGTTAGAACGATTGCTTAATCCAGCGAAGCTAACCCAAGGCGGCGTCGCGGAATAAGCGGCAAACTCAGCCTACAAACCAAAATAAGATTACAAACACAGAGACCTCCATTCGGAGGTCTCTTTTATAGCAACGCTAAAGCACTCTAAATTTATGCGACGCGGTTGAGCACCGAACGCAATTTAAGCGGCTTAACTGGCTTCGCAATAAAGCTGAACCCATTTGCCTTGATGCCATCAAGCATATCATCGGTGCGATCCGCGCTGATGATGACACCTTCAAAGCAGCTGCCTAGTCTCAAGCGACATTGCTGTAGCACTTCCAAGCCAGTACGACCATCATCAAGTCGGTAATCGGAAAAAATCACGTCCGGAATCCAACCATCCTCAAGCGCTTGTAGACTTTCAACTAAATCAATTGCAACTCGTGTATCGCAGCCCCATCGAGACAGTAAGTTTTCCATGCCGACTAGAATGTCAGGCTCATTATCGACACATAGGATTCTCAGATGACCAAGTTCAGATTGCTTACTCATTGCCACGTGAACTGGATGAGGCTGAACATGATCAGCTTTATCTAGGGTGATGGAAAAAACACTGCCTTTTCCAACCCAAGAGCGCATCGAAATTTCATGCCCAAGTACCTGAGCAATTCCCTTGGAAATCGCCAAACCAAGCCCGAGACCTTGGTCGGAACGAACTTGAGTTCCGCGATTAAACTCTTCAAAGATCTCTTGCTGCTTCTCTTCTTCAATACCTACACCGTTGTCCCACACATCAATACGCACTCGCCCTTTTACCCGGCGAACACCGAGCGCCACTTTGCCATTCGGGTTATAACGAAACGCATTGGTCAGGAAGTTTTGCACCACACGGCGCAGCAGTTTGGGATCCGATTTCACCATGAGTGAGGATGGAATCATGGTGAATGCTATGCCTTGTTGCTTGGCTAATGCGCTGAACTCCGCATTCAAATTCGACAACACATCGTTTAACGCAAAACCGTGCACATTGACTTCCAGCTTGCCCGACTCCAAGCGCGAAATATCCAGCAAATCTCCTATCAGGTCTTCGGCCGCCTCTAAAGCACTCTCAATGTGTGCCGACAGCTTTTTAGCTTCGCTGTCTTTGGCTACTTCCGACAATGAAGAAGCGAACAGGCGCGCAGCGTTGAGTGGCTGCATCAAGTCATGGCTTACTGCCGCCAAGAACCGTGATTTGGACTTCGATTCCAAATCGGAGCGTTGCGTCGCTGCCACTAGCTGTTTATTGAGTTGTTCTAATTCCCGAGTCCGCAGGCGCACCCTTTCTTCCAATGTCTCGTTGGCATCTTTCAGCGCTTGCTCTGCATCACGGAATACGGTGATGTCGGTAAAGCTCATCACAAAGCCACCTCCTGGCATTGGGTTACCTTGCACCTCTATCACGCGACCATCAGGACGGACCCGAGAAGAGGTGTGCCGAGTCCCTTGCTCAAGGTGATACACACGGCGACGGACGTGGTCATCAGGATCGCCTGGGCCACATAAACCTTGCTCTGCATTGTGCCGAATCACATCCGCAATCGGTCGCCCAACTTGGATCAAGCCTGGCGGAAATTCAAAGAGTTCTAAGTAGCGTTGGTTCCAAGCCACCAAGCGTAATTGCTTATCGACCACCGCAATACCTTGGCCGATATGTTCAATCGCCCCTTGAAGTAGGCCTCGGCTAAAATCGTACAGTTCAGAGGCTTCATCGACGATAGTCGCCACCTCTTCAAGCTGCATGTTTCTTCCTTGCAGGGCGGAAGTAAGTACTAACTTAGCAGAAGAAGCACCGAATACCCCGGCTAATACACGTTCGGTATGTCGAATCAGAGAAGATGGCGCCTGCTGATTCGGCATTAGCTCTTCTCGTTGCTGGCTCCAATACGCTTGAAAAGCCGCTTTTACTCGCGTTCGCCCAACAAACCTAGACGCTAGCATTTCTAGTTCAGCAACCGTAACACGACTCTGGTATAGGCTCATGTTTTCGCTTTCAGGCAGTGGCGTACCAACGAATGACGCCGATTGTAAGCGCTCACTTAGGCTTGGTCGTGTAGTCATAGAAACCACGACAAAACACACTGCATTGGCGACCACGCTGAGGATCATCCCCCAATCTGAAATCGCAATGTCAAAGCCAGCCAATACCTCTGGTGGGGTGATCAACCAAATCAAAAAGTTGTTACTGGCATTCCCGGCAAGCATGTCCGTTTGGCTCATTAACGTAATCAGCCAAATGGTAAAGCCTACCGCCAAGCCAACATACACACCTTTCTTATTCCCTTGACGCCAGTACATACCGCCCACCAGCGCAGGCGCGAATTGCGTGATCGCCGCAAATGAGAGAAAGCCGATCGCTGAGAGTGAGTGAATGGTATCTAACGCTTGATAAAAACCCCAAGCGCCAATTAGTAGGACTAAAATCAGACCACGGCGGATCCGCAGTAATAATTCAGAGAAGTGATGATGGTTACGCTGCGTCAATCGCATGCGACGCAACAGTAGTGGCATAACCAAGTCGTTCGATACCATGATCGCTAAGGCAATCGTCGACACGATAACCATGCCACTGGCCGCCGAAGTGCCGCCTAAAAATGCAAGCAAAGCGATTTCACTCGCCCCTACCGACATCGGCACACTGATCACATAAGTATCAGGCGAAGCACCACTCAACAAACCTTGCCCTACCCACGCAATAGGTAAAACAAAAATCCCCATCAAGATCAGATAAATGGGAAACAACCAACGAGCAACATGCAAATCTTGCGCGCGTTCATTTTCCACTACCATCGTATGGAATTGTCGTGGAAGACAAACAATCGCCAGCATCGTGAGTACGGTATGAATCAATATGGTCGGGATGTTTGGTGACTGATACGTCTGTGCGGCAACATCAACTAAGCTCAAATTCTCGGTGTTCATCGCCAACCAAACAATGAATACACCGACTACTAAAAACGCCAACAGTTTGATAATCGATTCGAAGGCAATCGCCATCATCATCCCACGATGGTGTTCCGTGTTATCAATGTGTCGGGTACCAAATAGCATGGTAAAAATTGCCAGTGCGACCACGACAAACCACGACACGCTATCGTTTTGATAACCAAAATCGGTAGCCAGTTCTGGGGCAATGATTTCTAGCCCCATGGTGATACCACGCAACTGCAAAGCGATGTACGGCAAAATTCCCGCAACCGCAATGAGTGTAACAACCACGGCCAAACCTTGAGATTTGCCGTAACGAGCTCCGATAAAATCAGCAATCGACGTGATGTGTTCCCGTTTAGCAATCAAAATAAGCCGAGCTAAAACGCGCCATCCGATGGTAAACACTAAAATGGGGGCAATATAGATGGGCAAGAAAGACCAAGGGTTACTGCTGGCCTGCCCGACCGTGCCGTAGAAGGTCCACGATGTACAGTACACCGCAATGGAAAGGCTATAAATCCACGGCCGCCAGCGTGCTAACCACCTTTTCTGAATGTCGCCGTACCACGCGATGATAAATAAGGCTCCCAAATACGCCAAAGAAACGGGAACCACCAGCCATCCTTGCATCCGATATCCTTTCTTGCCTTTCTTGCCGTTTTAAGGCAAGAGAATAAAAAAAACCTCTCCATTAGGGAGAGGTTTCATTTAACACTGCTTTCACAACGGAGACAAAGCTTAGTTTTTAACCTTTGTCACAGAAGTCTAATTCTGTGTTTCCAGTGACTTGTCTGATACATCGACCACATGATGTGGCTCTTGTGGTTCGAGCTTGATGAACAATGCCAATAAACCCATCGCGGCCATGCCCCAGAACACAAGTGGTCCCCAGTGCTCATAACCCCAACCGCTCAACACGGTCATCAGTGCGATGAATGCGCCTAGCGGAATCGCGTTATACAATGCTTGCAGCGCCACTATCTTATTCTCTTCCGAGTTTTGGATATATTGAATTGCAGCAATGTGTGCCGTTGCGAAGGTCACGCCATGCAATAATTGAACAATCACCAAAGCAACAATCGACGTTGTCGATGCCGTAATGCCCCAACGCATCATCACACCAACGGCAGCAACAACAAATAACGCGCGCATTGACCAACCGACAAATAAACGCTTGCTCAGCGCAAACACTGCCACTTCGGCTGCAACACCCAAGCTCCACAGATAGCCAATCACATCTTCCGAATGACCTGCGGCTTTCCAGTGAATAGCGCTAAAACCGTAGTAAGCCGCATGACTGCCCTGAATTAATGACACCAACACTAAGAATTTAAGTATCGGCTTGTCAGTCAAAAGAGCACTCAGTTTTGGACGCTCCGCGCTTTGCCCACCAAGCGTAACGGGCATCGGGTTAGTCATACGCATTGAAAATAGCAACGAAACTAATACCCCAGCCATCGCCGTGTACAAGATCATATCAGAGCCAAATTCAGCCACCAGATAACCCACGGCCGTCGAACCCGCAATAAAGGCAATCGAGCCCCATAAGCGCGTACGGCCGTAGTCGAGCATTTTCAGACGAGCGTAGTAGTTTGCCATCGCGTCCGATAATGGAACAATCGGCCCACAACAGAGGTTAAATAGCACCGTCGCTAACGCCATTAACCAAAAACTGCCACCTGTAAAAAAGTGAAATCCAACAAAAAGGAGGGCAGCGAAACTCAACCAACGTAAAGCAGGCATAAGGTGTTCAACTTTGTGCACTCGTGGGGTGATCACGATATTGGCGACACAACGTGTCGCAAGACCCAACCCAACTAGCAAACCGATGTCGGTCGAAGAGACACCTTGCTCCTTAAACCAAAGTGACCAAAATGGCAGATATACGCCATACGCAAAGAAGAATCCGAGAAAGTACTGGGAAATCCAGCCATACGGAGAAGGTTTCAACATTACTAATATCCTAAAACGGGAACATCAACGTTCGAACCGGGAATTATGGATCGCTATGCGTATTATAAAAAGGGAAGAATAGGCAACTTATCGTTTCCTCGATGGAATACTAACTTTGCGACATTGGCCATCTTAAAGCGAAATCATCGTGATTTAGACCAAAGTCGTCTGGCTTCCGGTAGGAAATTTGTCAGACTTAGAGAGTGTTCCTTCCATCATTGGGTGTTCTCATGCCTGACAAATTTAACATGCAATCTCCACCGTTCGACCGCTTAACCGAAGCACAACAGACACGACTGCGCTCGTCTCTGGACGTTGCCTACTATCGAGCTCGAGATGTAATTTTATCTTGCGGACAGAAGAACCCTCACTTGCATATTCTGATCAAAGGCGCGGTAGAAGAGCGCTCCCAAGATCAGCAGGAAGTGTTCGCGCATTATGCCAACGACGATATGTTTGATGTGCGCTCGTTACTTGAAGACAACGTACGTCATCAATACATCGCACTTGAAGACACGCTCTCCTATCTGCTACCGAAAGACGTCTTTCTGGCGCTTTACAACGAGAATGGTCAGTTTGCGGCCTATTTCGATAACAATTTATCAAAGCGACAAGAACTCATCGAAGCCGCTCACCAACAACAAAACTTGGCAGAGTTTATCCTCACCAAAGTTGACCGCAGCATTTATCACCCACCGATGATCCTTGAGCCAGACACGCCGATTAACGAGGTGACGCACACCCTAAAAGCACATGGGATCGATGCAGCACTTGTCAAACTCAATGATGACGATCCGCGATTAGAAAAATGGCCCTCGGCTCATCCATACGCCATCGTGACGCGAACCAACATGCTGCACTCCGTGATGTTAGATGGCTGCGCACTCAATACCCCTGTTGGTGATATCGCCACCTTTCCTGTCTATCACGTTGATGATGGTGATTTTTTATTCAACGCCATGATCACCATGACCCGAAATCGAATGAAACGTCTCATGGTATGTGATGGCAACCAAGCCGTCGGCATGCTGGATATGACCCAAATTCTCAGCGCGTTCTCTACCCACTCTCACGTATTAACGCTCAGTATTGCCAGAGCAAGCAGTGTGGAAGAGCTCGCATTAGCCTCAAACCGCCAACGTCAATTGGTCGAGAGCTTATTGAGAAACGGCATCCGCACTCGCTTTATCATGGAGTTAATTTCCGCCGTGAACGAGCAAATTATCGAAAAAGCGTTCGAGTTAGTGGTTCCACCAGCCTTGCACGATCATTGTTGCTTAATCGTGCTCGGCTCAGAAGGTCGAGGAGAACAAATTCTCAAGACAGACCAAGACAATGCTCTAATTATTCAAGATGGTTTGGAATGGCCTCATTGCGAACAAGTGATGCAATCCTTCACGCACACTCTACAACAGCTCGGCTACCCACTCTGTCCGGGTAAAGTCATGGTCAACAACCCGAAATGGGTCAAAACGCAGCAAGAGTGGATAAACACCTTAGACCGCTGGATAGCCAAAGCCGAACCACAACAAATCATGGACTTAGCCATTTTCAGTGACGCCCATGCTGTTGCAGGGAATCGCGAGCTGCTGGCTCCAATCGCGGCCCATCTTCGCGACACAATGAAAGATCGCATGTTGATACTGTCTGACTTTACTCGCCCTGCCTTGCAGTTTTCTGTGCCCCTAACTCTGTTTGGCAACGTAAAAAGTGCTAAGGATGGATTAGATATTAAACGCGGAGGCATTTTCCCAATTGTGCACGGCATTCGCACCTTGTCTTTGGAATATGCCATTGAGGAAAAGAATACGTTTGAGCGCATTGAAGCACTGAGAAATAAGCGCATCTTAGAGCCTGAAACGGCAGATAACCTCAACGAAGCACTGAAATTGTTCTTTAAGGTTCGCCTTAATCAACAACTCAAAAAGCAAGAAGCATTGAATAACATTGATATTAAACAACTGGATAGAACCGAGCGTGATTTACTTCGCCACAGCTTACATGTAGTGAAAAAATTTAAGCAATTTTTAGGCTTCCACTATCAAATTCGTGATTAACCATGATTTTCATAAATCATACAGAGGCGTAGGAAATGAACTGGTTACAACGCAAATACTGGCACTACAAACTGAAAGGATCTCCTTATCAGTCGCTTTTTTGCACGCCCGATAAAACGGAATACGTCTCTCTCGACTGCGAAACCACCAGCCTTGATCCAAATCGCGCCGAGTTGGTGACCATTGCAGCCACGAAGATCATCGACAACCGCATCATCACTAGTCAGCCATTTGAAGTCCGCTTACGCGCGCCGCAATCGCTCGATTCTGGCTCAGTCAAAATTCATCGAATTCGCCACCAAGACTTAGTCGACGGGATTAGCGAAAAAGAGGCGCTGCTCGAGCTGCTCGACTTCATCGGCAACCGACCACTTGTCGGTTATCACATTCGTTACGATAAAAAGATTTTAGACCTTGCTTGTCTGAGGCAACTTGGCTTCCCACTTCCTAACCCGCTCATCGAGGTCAGTCAGATTTATCACGACAAGCTGGAAAGACATTTGCCGAATGCCTATTTCGACTTAAGTCTGGATGCCATTTGTAAACACCTCGAACTTCCTATCCAAGATAAACACGACGCTTTACAAGATGCGATTTCTGCCGCTTTGGTCTTTGTTCGCTTAACGAAAGGCGATTTGCCCAACCTAACCGCGCCGTATACATAAAAATCAGTTGACCTAGCTCCCAGAAATACTTTTGTTTCAGCGATTTCACGGCGCTTCCTTCACTCTCATCCTAAAGTCTAATTGTGGAAATACGCGCAGTGACTGACAGTTATAAGCACAACGTCGTCATTACCACGACCAAGTTATTTAGAACCAAAAAACAGCCCTACAAAAACATATTCAAAATCTTATCTAGATTGGTGTAAGGCCGAGAAATAAGGCACAAGGAGAGAAGCCATGAGCGAAGCCCACGTTTATCCGGTAAAAGAAAATATTAAAACTCATACACACGCGGATAATGATACTTACTTAGCCATGTATCAGCAGTCGGTAACCGATCCAGAGGGCTTCTGGAACGAACACGGCAAAATCGTTGATTGGATCAAACCTTTCACCAAAGTAAAAAGCACCTCTTTCGATACTGGCCATGTCGACATTCGTTGGTTTGAAGACGGCACACTGAACGTCTCGGCTAACTGTATTGACCGTCATCTCGCAGAACACGGGGATGACGTCGCAATCATCTGGGAAGGCGATGATCCAACCGACGACAAAACACTCACTTTCAACGAACTACACAAAGAAGTATGTAAGTTCTCCAACGCATTGAAAGAGCAAGGCGTACGCAAGGGCGACGTGGTATGTCTATACATGCCAATGGTGCCAGAAGCCGCAGTGGCTATGCTCGCTTGTACCCGCATCGGTGCGGTTCATACCGTTGTATTTGGCGGTTTCTCACCAGAAGCTCTCTCTGGCCGTATCATCGACTCTGACGCTAAAGTCGTGATCACCGCTGATGAAGGCGTGCGCGGCGGGCGTGCCGTTCCACTGAAAAAGAACGTGGACGAAGCACTAACTAACCCAGACGTAAAAACCATCAATAAAGTGTTGGTGCTTAAACGTACAGGTGGTGATGTCGAATGGCATGAACACCGTGATGTTTGGTGGCACGAAGCAACAGCTAACGTTTCTGACGTTTGCCCACCAGAAGAAATGAAAGCCGAAGATCCGCTGTTCATCCTTTACACTTCAGGTTCAACAGGCAAACCTAAAGGTGTACTACACACGACTGGTGGTTACCTCGTCTACGCGGCGATGACCTTTAAATATGTGTTCGATTACCAACCAGGTGAAACCTTCTGGTGTACCGCGGATGTGGGTTGGATTACCGGTCACACTTACCTAATCTACGGTCCACTTGCAAATGGGGCGAAGACCATCTTATTCGAAGGTGTACCAAACTACCCAAGCACAAGCCGAATGAGTGAAGTGGTTGATAAACACCAAGTCAACATTCTATACACCGCCCCAACCGCGATTCGTGCGCTAATGGCAAAAGGTGATGAAGCGGTTGCAGGCACATCTCGTTCAAGCCTGCGCATCATGGGCTCAGTGGGCGAACCAATCAACCCAGAGGCGTGGGAGTGGTACTACAAAACGATTGGTAACGAGAACTCACCTATCGTCGATACTTGGTGGCAAACGGAAACTGGCGGCATCTTGATTGCGCCACTACCAGGGGCAACCGATCTAAAACCAGGCTCTGCGACTCGCCCATTCTTCGGCGTCCAGCCTGCTCTTGTCGATAATATGGGCAACATTCTTGAAGATACCGTTGCTGAAGGTAACTTGGTTATCCTTGATTCTTGGCCAGGCCAGATGCGCACGGTTTACGGCGACCATGAGCGCTTTGAACAGACCTACTTCTCAACCTTTAAGGGGATGTACTTCACCAGTGATGGTGCGCGTCGTGACGAAGACGGCTACTACTGGATCACTGGCCGTGTTGATGACGTACTAAACGTGTCGGGTCACCGTATGGGTACCGCTGAAATTGAATCAGCGCTAGTGGCGCACCACAAGATTGCAGAAGCGGCGATTGTTGGTATTCCACATGACATCAAAGGCCAAGCTATCTACGCTTACATTACATTGAACGATGGTGAATTCCCGTCAGCTGAGCTGCACAAAGAAGTTAAAGATTGGGTGCGTAAAGAGATTGGTCCAATCGCGACACCAGATGTACTGCACTGGACGGATTCCTTACCGAAGACTCGCTCTGGTAAGATAATGCGTCGAATCCTGCGTAAGATTGCAACGGGCGATACAAGCAACCTCGGAGACACGTCAACGCTTGCCGATCCAAGCGTGGTAGACAAACTTATCGCAGAGAAAGCAGAATTGGCATAAATTCAACCAACTGTTTTAAAAGCACTTTAAAAACCGCCATCACTCATGGCGGTTTTTTTGCTTTTGCGCACAAATTAGCCACATAAAGAACATGGCAATTATGTTGTTTTTGTTAACTTGGTTACAGAAACGAAGGTGGCTATTAGGAGATTAGACCAGTAAATTGCTGCTAATTGCTATGAATTAGCTATAATCTTGGTCGATTTTTTAAAATTTGCTCGGTTTTAACAAAAAAATCGTGCTGAACTATCGTATATTTGGGAATATAAACATTCCACTCACGATAAGGGAAGATAGCAACATAATGTCTGCAAAGTCACGGATTCTTGTTCTAAACGGACCAAATCTTAACCTATTGGGTCTGCGCGAACCGACACACTATGGTCACAGCACCTTAGCACAAGTTGTGGATGCTCTTACGAAGCAAGCTCATAACGCTGGGGTGGAACTGGAACACCTACAATCAAATCGTGAGTACGAACTGATTGAAGCCATTCATGCTGCTTATGGCAAGATTGACTTCATTATCATCAATCCAGCGGCTTTCACTCATACCAGTGTGGCACTGCGAGATGCATTACTTGGCGTCGCCATCCCATTTATTGAGGTGCACTTATCAAATGTGCACGCACGTGAACCATTTCGTCATCACTCTTATCTGTCAGATAAAGCAGAAGGCGTGATTTGCGGTCTAGGCGCACAAGGTTATGAATTCGCTCTGTCTGCCGCGATTAATAAGCTACAGGCAAAGTAACCCTAACACTCTGCAACCCCACGAGGGTTGTCTTAATCACAAGATAAAAGAGAAAGAAAAGATGGATATTCGTAAAATCAAGAAGCTAATTGAGTTAGTTGAAGAGTCTGGCATTGCTGAGCTAGAGATTTCTGAAGGTGAAGAATCAGTACGCATCAGTCGTCACGGCACTGCAGCCCCTCAAGCACCAGTTCACTACGCAGCAGCTCCAGTAGCGGCACCTGCTCCAGCAGCAGCGGCACCAGTAGCAGAAGCGCCAGCAGCAGAAGCTCCAGCAGCTGCAACGCCTGCAGGTCACCAAGTTCTTTCTCCAATGGTTGGTACTTTCTACCGTTCTCCAAGCCCAGACTCTAAAGCATTCGTAGAAGTGGGTCAGAAAGTAAATGCTGGCGATACGCTATGTATTGTTGAAGCAATGAAAATGATGAACCAAATCGAAGCGGACAAATCTGGCGTTGTTACAGCGATCCTAGCTGAAGACGGCCAACCAGTTGAATTCGACCAACCTCTTGTTGTAATCGAATAAGCGGGGCTTGCCTTATGCTAGACAAAGTAGTCATCGCGAACCGAGGTGAAATTGCACTTCGTATTCTTCGCGCTTGTAAAGAATTAGGTATTAAGACCGTCGCTGTTCACTCGACAGCTGACCGCGATCTTAAGCACGTACTACTCGCAGACGAAACCGTGTGTATCGGCCCTGCTCGTGGTATCGACAGCTACCTAAATATCCCACGAATTATTTCTGCAGCAGAAGTAACAGGAGCAGTTGCCATTCACCCTGGTTACGGCTTCTTGTCAGAAAACGCAGACTTCGCTGAGCAAGTTGAGCGCAGTGGTTTCATCTTCGTTGGTCCAAAAGCAGACACTATCCGCCTGATGGGTGACAAAGTGTCGGCTATCAATGCAATGAAGAAAGCTGGCGTTCCTTGTGTGCCTGGTTCTGACGGTCCTCTGGACAACGACGAAGAGAAAAACAAGGCGTTTGCTAAACGCATTGGTTATCCAGTCATCATCAAAGCGTCTGGTGGCGGCGGTGGCCGTGGTATGCGTGTCGTTCGCGCAGAAAAAGACCTAATCCAAGCGATTGCAATGACGCGTGCTGAAGCAAAAGCAGCGTTCAACAACGATATGGTTTACATGGAGAAATTCCTAGAAAACCCTCGTCACGTTGAAGTGCAAGTTATCGCTGACGGTCAAGGCGGCGCAATCCACCTTGGTGAGCGTGATTGTTCAATGCAACGTCGTCACCAAAAAGTAGTGGAAGAAGCGCCCGCACCAGGTATCACTGAAGAGATGCGTAAGTACATCGGTGAACGTTGTACTCGTGCATGTATCGAAATTGGTTACCGCGGCGCAGGTACGTTCGAATTCCTATACGAGAACGGTGAATTCTACTTCATCGAAATGAACACTCGTATTCAGGTAGAACACCCAGTAACAGAAATGGTTACCGGCATCGACCTAATCAAAGAACAGCTTCGCGTTGCAGCGGGTCAACCTCTGTCATTCACTCAAGATGACATTAAGATCCGTGGCCATGCGATTGAGTGCCGTATCAACGCAGAAGACCCAGAACGCTTCCTACCATCTCCAGGTAAGATAGAGCGTTTCCACGCGCCTGGCGGTATGGGTGTGCGTTGGGAATCACACATCTATTCTGGTTACACAGTACCACCTCATTACGATTCAATGATTGGTAAGCTAATCACGTACGGTGAAAACCGTGATGTGGCGATTGCACGCATGAAGAATGCTCTGGGTGAGATGATCATCGAAGGCATCAAAACCAACGTGCCACTGCAATTCTCCATTATGAATGACGAAAACTTCCAGCATGGTGGTGCAAACATCCACTACCTAGAGAAGAAGCTCGGCTTACAATAAGCCTTAGCTAACGTCTTAAAAAATGCCCACACCCGTGGGCATTTTTGTTTTGTATGGACTCTAAGCATTCAACAAATACGTAGGCTTATTTGGGTATATACTCAAACAAATCGTAGAGTTCTGGTAAACTCTGCGCCACTTCATTCACTTTAAGAGCAAAAACCCATGCCTTGGATTCAAATCAAACTCAACGCGACCAATGAAAACGCTGAGCAAATCGGCGATATGCTAATGGAAGAGACTGGCGCGCTGTCTGTTACATTCTTAGACGCGCAGGATACACCTGTATTCGAACCTCTACCTGGCGAAACTCGCTTATGGGGCGATACTGATATTCTGGCACTGTATGATGCAGAAGCAGACACTAACTTCATCATCGACCAAATTAAAGCGAGCAATATGCTGGCTGACAATTTTGCTTACAAAGTAGAACTGCTTGAAGATAAAGACTGGGAACGCGAATGGATGGAAAACTTCCACCCAATGAAATTTGGTGAACGACTATGGATTTGTCCAAGCTGGCGCGACATTCCAGATCCTGACGCTGTTAATGTTATGTTGGATCCTGGCCTTGCATTCGGTACGGGTACTCACCCTACAACAGCACTTTGTCTTGAGTGGCTAGAAAGCATGGACTTAAGCGGTAAGACCGTTATCGACTTCGGTTGTGGCTCTGGCATTCTGGCGATCGCGGCGATCAAACTGGGCGCTGAAAAAGTGATAGGGATCGACATTGATCCTCAAGCATTGCTTGCTTCGAAAGACAACGCAGAGCGTAACGGCGTTGCCGACAAACTAGAAGTTTACTTACCGCAAAACCAACCAGAAGGTCTGATTGCAGACGTGGTTGTTGCTAACATTCTTGCTGGCCCACTGCGTGAACTTGCACCAATCATTAAAGGCCTAGTTAAACCAAATGGCGACCTTGCAATGTCTGGCGTATTAGACACCCAAGCCGAAGATGTTGCGAATTATTACCGTGACGAGCTTCACATTGACCCGATTGTTGAGCAAAGTGAATGGTGTCGCATCTCTGGTCGTAAGCAAGGCTAGACAAGGTTTTCAGAGCTAATTGTTTGAAATTCATACAATTTACAAAAACAATTTGTAAATGCTCAAATATTAGTCTTTTCACGCAGTGAAAAAATGCGTAAAATGCGCGCCCTTGCTGGTACAGAACTGTGATGACGTTTTGAAAATCGGAAACTATCAACTTAAGAACAATCTAATCGTAGCCCCTATGGCTGGTGTAACGGATAGACCGTTTCGCGAGTTGTGTCTTCGCTATGGTGCGGGAATGGCCGTCAGTGAAATGATGTCTGCTAACCCAAAACTATGGGGAACGTCAAAGTCGAAACAGCGCATGGTACACGAGGGCGAATCGGGCATTCGCTCTGTACAGATTGCGGGTTCCGATCCACAGCTTATGGCGGACGCAGCTCAATTCAGTGTTGAGAACGGTGCACAAATCATCGACATCAACATGGGCTGCCCGGCAAAAAAAGTGAATAAGAAGCTAGCGGGCTCTGCTCTGCTTCAATACCCAAACATTATCGAAGAGATTTTGAAAGCGGTCGTGAATGCAGTGGACGTTCCTGTAACGTTAAAGACTCGAACTGGCTGGGATACAGACAACAAGAACTGTGTCCAGATCGCTAAATTAGCCGAAAACTGCGGCATACAAGCTCTTGCTCTGCATGGCAGAACGAAAGCATGTATGTACAAAGGTGAGGCCGAATATGACAGCATTAAAGCGGTAAAAGAGGCGATTTCAATTCCGGTTATCGCGAACGGTGATATCGATAGCCCGGAGAAAGCCAAATTTGTACTGGAGTACACCGGTGCGGACGCTTTAATGATTGGACGCCCTGCCCAGGGTCGTCCTTGGATTTTCCAGGAAATCCATCACTATTTGGAAAACGGCACCACAATGGAGGAGCTTCCAACTGAGGAAGTGAAAACCATTATGCTTGGTCATGTAAATGCTCTGCATGAATTTTATGGGGAGTTCTTAGGTCCACGTATCGCGCGCAAGCACGTTGGGTGGTACCTGAAAGAGCATGAACAGGCAAGTGAGTTTCGCCGTACCTTCAACGCTATCGACGCAGCTCCGCTGCAAATTGAGGCGTTAGAAGGTTATTTTGATAACGTTGCATCATAATTAAGAGAAGAGCTAGACCGAATATGTTCGAACAAAATCTGACTTCAGAAGCATTAACAGTAACTACAGTAACGTCACAAGACCAGATTACTCAGAAGCCTTTACGTGACTCTGTTAAAGCGTCTCTTAAAAACTACCTTGCTCAACTAAACGGCCAGGAAGTAACAGAACTATACGAATTAGTTCTAGCTGAAGTTGAACAGCCACTATTAGATACTATCATGCAGTACACTCGCGGTAACCAAACTCGCGCGGCAACTATGATGGGTATCAACCGCGGTACTCTTCGCAAAAAACTTAAGAAATACGGCATGAACTAAGACCGGCTTTCAAAAAGTATTTGGAACAAGCCGTTACCTTTTTAGGTAACGGCTTTTCTTTATCTACTAAAACACTACGAATAACGCTCACTTTGTTCAGCATTACCAACTGGCTTTAATATAACTACCGCTGAGCCAAACAATAACAAAGCCACGACAGCGACCCATTCACTACCTACAGAATAAGCAAAGCCCGCCAAGGCAGACCAAATCGCGACACCAAAGTGCATCATACTCATTCCAGAAGACATCAGCACACCTCGATGTTCATCAGATAAGCTTGCTATATGTGCTTGTAACGCCGGAGAGCCTACCCCTCCAGCAAGAGACCAGAGCACTAGAGCTGGAAGATAAGCGGTCACCGTACTCATCTCATTTGAGAACACCCATGCACTGCAAGGTATGCACACCATTAAAGCCACTCGCATAACGGCTCGAGAGCTACCAAGCCAACGGCAAGCTCTCCCCACGCACATATTTCCAACCACACTCACGATCCCTAGAGCAGCATAAATAGCGCCCACCCAACCGAGCGCCAACTCGCTGGTATCTCGAATATGAAGGCCTATCAGGTTAAATACACCAATACCTCCCCCTAGGCCTAAACACATCGCTAAAATCGCCCTCAACGCGCCTGGAAGATGAATGACATCTGTGATAGGCGGCAGAGTATCTAATACCTTGGACTCATCATGCTTGTTGTTCATGAACACTACGCTCATGGCACCGACAAGAAGAGCCGCAACCCCCAAAATAATAAAAGCGGCACGCCATGATAAAAGCTGGGTCAGCAATGCTCCGATCGCTGGGCTGGTTATCATACCCAGCGTTAATCCCGCCTGAACCATCACAATTTGACGCATCGCTCTATTACCCTTCGCGTCTCCCGCCAACGCGAATGCAATTGGCAACATGCCTGCACTTGCAATACCTGTGATCACTCGACTTGCAATCGCAAGTTCAAAATCATGAACTATGCCCGTCGTAATAGACGCAACCCCAAATACAAAGCAAGCAGGCAACATGATACGAATACGCCCAACCCGGTCTGATAAACGTCCCAGGTAAGGAGCACAAATTGCTATAGCTAAACTATATGCCGTAATAAATAACGTAACCTGACTCGGTTGAACACTTAAATCATTTCCGATAGGTTCAAGAATAGATCCAAGCATCAACTCATCAGCACCAACAAGAAAAGCAACAAGAAATAGGATCATGGACTGCATCATAGCTCCACCTCCTGTTCTGTTTCCGATTCAGCATAAGTGAGCAACGAAATATCTAAAACTCTATCAGGCCAAGATTGTAAAAACGCCTTCTCATGAGATACCACAATCACACTACCAGAAAAGCGCTGGAGAGCCTCTTTAAGCGCATTTTTACTGCTGCTATCCAAATGTGTCGTTGGCTCGTCCAACAGCAAAACATTGCATTTCTGGACTGATAAACAACAAAGTTTCACGCGAGTTTGCTCACCTCCACTTAATGTATCTAGGTGGCGCTGCGTCTTATCTCCGGTGACCCCAAAGCGAGCTAATAGCTTGCGTGATTCTTTGCTTGATATCGTTGGATCACAAGAGCATAGCTCCTGCTCAGGCGTGTGCTGAGGGTGACGCCAAGACAAATCTTGAGAAAAATACCCAATCATTGCACCTTTTGCCAATACCACCTCACCAGAGAGCGGCTCGATCTCCCCCATAAGGGTTTTAAGTAAAGTCGACTTACCTACGCCGTTAAAACCAGAAACGACCAACTTCTCCCCGCGCGCTAACGTGATATCAAGCGCAGGAAGCAGAGGCTGCTGATAACCTATCATCAACGCTTTTGCGTCAATCACATACTGCTGCCCAATAGGCTGGTGAGCAAAGTCAAACATCGATACTTTCTCTATATGATTCAGTTGAATACGTTCGAATTTCATTTTGCTGAGCCTTATATTGCTTTTCTAACAAAGCACCATCGTGATGCTTTTGCTGCATTGCTTTGACATAAGTGCCGCTGTATTTTCGGACCATTTGATAATCAATATCACAAATACTGGTCGCTACTTGATTAAGGAAGTCAATATCATGAGAAACCAGTAAAACAGTGCCAGTGTAATCGTTGAGAAACGTGACCAACCATTCAATGTGCAGAGCATCAAGATAGTTTGTCGGCTCGTCGAGAATTAACACATCGGGGTTGCGGAGTAACAACCTCCCTAAAAGGACCTTGTGTCTTTGACCCCCACTTAGCGAGACAAGCGGTGTATCTAAGCCAAATTGATAAATGCCAAGACCTACAGCAACTTGTTCAATTTTGGTATCAATTGCATAGAAGTCTTCATCTTCTAAATATGCCTGTAGTCGGGCGACTTGGCTTAAAAGAGATGTAGAGTGAGACTCGGTCATCGCCTGATACAAAGTCCAAAGCTTCTGCTCGGCAGCGTATAAGTTCTCAAAAGCACTCTTTAAGCATTCATAAACCGTCAGCGCATTATCCATCTTAAAATGTTGCTCTAAATACCCCACCTCAAGGTTTGGTAACCAGTCAATGCAGCCCTTATCTGCAGATAATTCACCGATAAGCAGTTTTAATAAGGTGCTTTTTCCAACGCCATTCGCTCCAGTGATACCTATTTTCTCTCCCACGTTAATTCGAAATGTCGCGTTGCTATATAAACTCTTATCAGCGATCTGATAAGACAAATTTTTAACTTGTAAAATACTCATGTTTTTAACCAAATAAAAAGGGCCGGTGATCAATACCGGCCCTTACTTCAATACTGGATAATGCTTTGTAGCTGCTTAACAGATACAAAAAGGCCGATGATGAAATATCACCGGCCATCTCTTCTCTTTTATCAGGTGTACAGACCCCTGCGTATAACTTAAGCGAAGTTACTCACGCATAAAACACCTGATGAAGATTAATTTAAGACTCCGAGCAACACTTCATCGCGTTTTTTGCACGGAGTTCAGCCTTCTTACAAAGCTTTTAAACAAGAGATATAACATGGTTTACTGTCGAAAAAATATTCGATGTGAAGCGTACACCTTTATAATAAAAAGTACCAGATAATTATTAAAACTATCGTGACTTACACGAAGGTCCACTGAAAGAAGACCTTTCCTCAGTCAATGTGCCAGGTGAACGACTTACTCAGCAAACACAGCTATGAGAGCACCTATACCGCTCACGTTATACGTACGTAGTGGTGGCTTTATCGGTTGGAGACGGTTAGAGGGGAAGAAGTAGCAAATATCCTTTAAGGCAGGCACTGGCTTAAATAGATCTACAAACAAAATCCATGTTCGGAAAGTTTTAAATGCGCTGAGTTTATTTTCATGAGCGCCTATGGCTAAATCAAAACATCTAAAGCAGAGAAATCTCCCCCGAAAATAACATAACCTAGTGAATAAACTTTCCAGGTAATAATAAAGGAAACTTTGGTAAGTAAGCACAAGGGCTCAAAACTAGCGCTCGATACTGGGACCCGGTTCAGCAGAAACCACACAGAACTGCGCAACACCTCACTCATGACAGGGCTTAGAAAGCATAGCGAAGAGGGAAGCTTGCCTCTCGATGCAAGGTTTCAATATGGAAATGCGGTCAAGGGAAGTCGGGTAACCAAAACGAAAAAAGCCCCAGTCTTTCGACTGAG
>Ga0207830_100051_pt1 | contig 113996 bp, 86 predicted proteins | sample TtanPargueraPR_6_FD_187740 | JGI IMG/M metagenome (GOLD analysis project Ga0207830, IMG submission 187740) | Aerobic enrichment media microbial communities from Bioluminiscent Bay, La Parguera, Puerto Rico - Tt and E2 (3) (SPAdes) | ecosystem: Environmental > Aquatic > Marine > Unclassified ...
TAGCAAAACCGCCGCCAATGCGTATAATACCGGCCGTTGATCGGCGTGTGGCGCAGCTTGGTAGCGCACTTCGTTCGGGACGAAGGGGTCGCAGGTTCGAATCCTGCCACGCCGACCACTTTCCCGCATTTATCTAGTTTTCCCCGTGTTCAACAAGTATTAATTCCTCCAGCTCAAATCCCTCAGCCTCAGCCCGCTCCTTGAACGCGTCCAGCACCTCATCGCTCACCTCAGGCGTGCGCGACATCAGCCACAGGTAATCCCGGTCATACCCGGTGATATACGCGGTGGTGTATTGGTCATCCAGCTCGAACACCACGTAGGACGCATAGAAAGGTCCAAAGAACGATACTTTCAGGTGGCCTACATTGCTGTCACCCACAAACACCGCACGGCCTTCGGCTTCTTTCCATTCACCGGCTTCGGCGCTGTAACCCCGGTTGATCACTTTGATACTGCCGTCATTGTTAAGGCTGTATTCGGCGGTAACCTGGCTCAGGCCCTCTTCGAACGAGTGATCCAACCGGGCGATTTCGTACCAGGTGCCCAGGTAGCGCTGCTGGTCAAAACCGGTCACTGGTTCAATACCCTTGGGCACACCGGTGCAGCCCGTCATCAGAAACAGTAACGCGGTTACAGCCAATCCAGTCTTCATGACAAACTCCCAAAGAACAGTCGTGAACCAACCATAGCAAAGCCACAGGCAAATATCGTCGAACAGGTGTTAAGCTCTAAAACACCCTGGCGCTCGTATACCCAGCGCTAACCAACCAAGGAGTCGAATATGATCGGATACGTCAGACTCGGAGTCAGCGATATGGGCCGGGCCAAGCAGTTCTATACGGAGCTGCTGGCAGATCTGGGCGCCAAGGTGCTAATGGACATGGAGCGAATTGCATTTATTGGCAAGAGCATGGGCGCCCCCATGCTGGCCGTCTGCACCCCGTTCAATGGTGAACCCAATCATCCCGGCAACGGCAACATGGTGGCCATCCCGGCGGGCTCCAAAGAAGCCGTGGATAAGTTTTACCACAAGGCCATTGAACTGGGCGCCACCTGCGATGGCGAACCGGGGCAGCGCATTCCGGACATGTTCTACGGTGCCTATGTGCGCGATCCGGACGGTAACAAGCTGGCGTTCTTCGAATTCGGCTAAGCGTCAACCGCCACCACCCCGGTCGGGTGGTGGCCTTACTGACTTACACCGAGAGATGGCGACGGAAGAGCAACAACGCCACCGTGAAGAACACCCCGCCAATGGCCATCAGGGCCAGCATCTGTGGCCACACCACCTCCAGCCCCGCACCCCGGTACAGAATGGCCTGGGCCATGCTGACAAAGTGGGTGGTGGGCGCCGCCAGCATCAGATCCTGCACCAGCTCGGGCATGCTTTCCCGGGGCGTGATACCGCCCGACAACAGCTGCAAAGGCAGGATGGTGAGAATCAGCAGCAGGCCAAACTGGGGCATGGTTCGGGCCACGGTGCCGATCAGAATGCCGATCGCGGTGGTGGAAAACAGGTGAATCAGGGCGCCGAGCAGAAACAGCAACACCGACCCTGCCACCGGCACCTGTAGCCAACCCTGAATCACCAGCGTTACCGACAGCGCCGCTGCCAGTAACACCACCAGACCATTGGCCCACACCTTGGACGCCATGATTTCGAAAGGCCGCAACGGCATCACCATCAGATGCTCCACGGTGCCGTGCTCCCGCTCCCGGATCAGTGCTGCCCCGGTAAGAATGATGCTGATCAGGGTCACCTGGGTTATCAGCTCCATGACACCGCCAAACCAGGTTCCGTCCAGGTTGGGGTTGTAACTCACCCGGGTGACCAGCTCGATCGGTAGCCCGGTGCTGGCAGAGCTACCCGGTTGCAGAAACTCCGCCACTTCCGCCATCGCAAAGCGCTGAATGTAATTGGTGCCAATAAAGGCCTGGCTCATGCGGGTGGCGTCGATGTTCAGCTGCAACGCTACCGGATTGCCCTGCCGGACATCCCGCTCAAAGCCTTCGGGGATCACCAGGGCAAAGGTATGGCTGCCCTTATCCAGCAAGTCGTCAATGTCGCCGTAGGCCACCAGATCCGGCGTCAGGAACCATGGCTGCTGGAGCGAATTGATGATGCGGCCAGACAACACCGTCTGGTCTTCGTCCACCACGGCGATCGGTGCGTTGTGAAGCTCCATGGAGCCGGCGGAACCTGCGGTGTAGATCATCACCGTAAATGCCACCAGCACAAACACCATCAATGCCTTGTCCTGCCACAGACTGCGCAGTTCCTTGATGCCGAGGTGCCAGATGTTGCGTAAGGAATTCATGTCAGCGCCCCTGTTTTCTGAGCAACGCCACCGCCATTACGGTCAGCACCGGAACGAACGCCGCCAGGGCCAGGAACGCGCCCTGCATATCCGCCAGCGACAGGCCTTTGGTAAAGACGCCACGGCTGATCTGCAGGAACCAGGTCGCCGGCCAGACCGGACCGATCAAAGCGCCGGCGCCGCTCAGGGATGACACCGGTTCGGTCAGGCCGGAAAACTGTACAGTCGGCAGTATGGTGAGAATCGCAGTGGCCGCCAGGGCGGCAATCTGGGTCGAGGCAAAGGTCGACATCACCTGACCCAAGGCCGTGGTGGCGGTCACAAAGAGCAGGGCGCCGAAGGTGAGCGTCAGCAGGCTGCCTTTGATCGCGACATCAAACACGTACACCGCCAGCAAGACCAGGCTCACGTAGCTGATCATGCTGAACGCGATGTAGGGCAGCTGTTTGCCCAGCAAGAACTCCACCCGGGTGACCGGAGTGACGTACAGGTTGGTGATGGAGCCCAGTTCCTTTTCCCGAACGATTCCCAGGGCCATCAGAATGGCCGGAATAAAGATCAGCAGAATGGGGATAACCGCTGGCACCATCGCATCCAGGCTCCGGAAGTCCTGGTTGTAGCGATACCGGTCCTCCAGCGTGACCAGTGTCAGCGTGGGTACCACGCCCAGAGTGCGCTGGGCCAGCTCCGTCAGGTAACTGATGTGCATGCCTTCAACGTAACCCAGGATGGTCTCGCCCCGGAAAGGCATGGCACCATCCACCCAAACCGCCATTTCGGTCGGTCGCCCCCGTTTCAGGTCTTTGCCGAAGCCCGGCGGAATCTCAATAGCCAGACTCAGCTCGCCGGAGCGCATGCGTTGTTCCAGCTCCTGGGTATTCTGCAATTCCGGTTGTTGCAGGAAATACCGGGAGCCGGACACCGCCGCAATGTAATCCCGGCTCTGGGGTGTCTGGTCCCGATCCAGCACGGCGAACGACAGGTCTTCTACATCCAGAGTAATGCCGTAACCCAGGATCAGCATCAACAACGCGGAACCGATAAAGGCGAAGGCCATTCGAATGGGGTCCCGCAACAGTTCCCTCGCTTCCCGGGTGGCGTACGCCAGCAAGCGCCGGGGACTGAACACGGTCGGCCGGTCACCATGACTGGCGGGCTCCAGAGCCAGTTGGTCGGCGCCGGTCTCCGGCTCTTTATCCACCGCTTCCAGGGTTTTCATGAACGCGCCTTCCAGGCTGTCGGTGCCGGAGGCTTCAACCAGTCGATCGGGCGTATCGCAAGCCAATACTTCGCCCGCGTGCATGAGCGAAATCCGGTCGCAGCGCTCACCCTCGTTCATGAAATGGGTGGAGATAAAAATGGTCACGCCATCTTCCCGCGACAGGCGCATCAACAATTGCCAGAACCGGTTGCGGGCCCCCGGGTCGACGCCTGAGGTAGGTTCATCCAGGATCAGCAATTCGGGCTCGTGCACCACGGCCACGGCCAGTGACAGCCGCTGGCGAACCCCAAGTGGCAGGGCGCCTGCTCGCTGGTCCAGTACATCTTCAAGACCGAACTCCCGAACCAGCACCGAAATACGCTCCGGGATTCTGGTGTCCGGCAGGTGAAACAGCCGGGCATGCAGATCCAGATTCTGGCGCACGGTGAGCTCGCCATAGAGCGAGAAGGCCTGGGACATGTAGCCCACCTTCTGCCGGGTGGCCAGGTCTTTGGCATCCAGTGGTTCACCGAACAGCCGGACTTCGCCTTCCGTTGGGGTCAGCAATCCGGTGAGCATTTTCATGGTGGTGGTCTTGCCACAACCGTTGGATCCCAGAAAACCGAAGATCTCGCCTTTCGGGATGGAAAAGCTGACGTTACGAACCGCCGTAAAGCTGCCAAACCGCAGGGTCAGATGCTCAGCCTCAATGGCCGGCGTCTGGTTTTCCCCGGTTGGCTCTCGCTGCGCAGCATTAGCCGTATCGCCGCTTTCCTTCACCTGTCGGTTTTCGGGTAACAGGGCGATGAAGGCATCGTCCAGCGTCTCGGTATTGGTCTGCTCACGGAGTTCGGCCGGTGAGCCTGTGGCCAGTACCTTGCCCTCGTCCATGGCCACCAGCCAGTCGTAACGTTCGGCTTCTTCCATGTAGGCCGTGGCCACCAACACGCTCATACCGCTGCGTTGCCGGCGAATGGTATCGATCAGATCCCAGAAACGCTTGCGGGAGAGCGGGTCCACGCCGGTGGTGGGTTCATCCAGAATCAGCAGATCGGGGCTGTGGATAAGGGCACAGCACAGCCCCAGCTTCTGTTTCATGCCGCCGGAAAGCTTGCCGGCGGGACGATCCCGGAAAGACAACAACCCAGTAGCTTCAAGCAACCGGTCAATCTGATCCTTCCTGGAGGGGCCTCGCAAACCAAACAGATCGGCGAAGAAGGCGATGTTCTCGTCCACCGTCAGCGTATGGTAGAGATTTCCGCCCAGTCCCTGGGGCATATAGGCAATGCGGGGGGCGGACCGGTTACGAAACCGCTGGCTGCGCATATCGCCGCCAAGCACCTGCAACTCGCCGGTCTGCAACTCACGGGCACCGGCTAGCAGGCCCAACAGTGTGGATTTGCCCACCCCGTCCGGGCCGATCAGCCCAACCATGCAGCCAGACGGAAACGTCAGGGAAATATCAGACAGCGCATCGGTTTCCCCGTAGCGATGGCTGACTCCTTCCAGCCGGGCCACGGTCTCAGTCATTGGGCAAAGCCACTTTCAGGCTCTCGGGCCAGGGCTGGCCCTCATCCAGTCTTACGTAGGCTTCGCCGGGTACGCCGGTTTTCACCCGGTCCCGATAGGCTTTGAGCAACTCCGGATCAATCCGGATACGAACCCGGAACATCAGCTTCTCCCGCTCGCTGCGGGTTTCCACAGACTTCGGCGTGAACTGTGCTTCGGCGGCGACGAAGCTGACTTCCGCTGGCACAACATAGTCCGGCAGGGCATCAAGAACGATCCGGGCTTCGGAGCCAACCCGGACTTTGCCCGCCTGGGCTGTGGGCAGGAAGATGGTCATGTACACATCGGTGACATCCAGTACCGTGGCTACTTTGCCACCGGCGGCCAGCACCTCGCCCGGCTCCGCCAGCCGATACAGAACCCGGCCACCCACCGGCGTGGTCAACTGGCTGTCATCGATATTGGTCTGGATACGGCGGGCACTGGCTTTGGCAGCTTCGATACTGGCATCGGCAGACGCCACTTGTACTCTGGCGGCCTGCAATGCCGCCTCGGCGGTTTCCGCCGCGGTACGGGCGCGGTCCAACTGCTCCTGAGAGGCATGGCCCCGATCGGCCAGCGATTCAATACGGGCCAGTTCGGCTTGGGCATACCGACGCTCGCTTTCCCGTTGGGCCACCACGGCCTCGGCCAGTCGCCGGCTCTGCTCGGCCTGGTGCAAACTGGCTTGCGCCGCTGCCAGGCTGGCCTCAAGTTCGTCGGTATCCATCACAGCCAGCAACATGCCGGCTTCAACCATGTCGCCCTCGCGGACTTCGAAGGATTCCAGGCGTCCGGGTATTCGGGTGGCAATATCAACTTCGGTGGCTTCAATACGACCGTTACCAGAGCCAATATGCTCCGGCACCTGATCGTCTTTCGGCATCAGGTACCAGGCTGCAACGGCAATCAGGGCCACGATCAGCACAACGAGAAAAAGTTTGGGAGCGGTGTTGGTGCTTTTGTGGGCCATGTGTCGTCCTTGAGGGGAAGAAGATGTATGACAGGGGAAGTATAGAGCAGAAGTGTGACGTTCAGGCTGACGGGAATCAAGATAGCTTCCAATCTATCCCGCCCGTCAGCTTGCCGCGAACTCAGTAAGCGCCGCGGATCAGGTCGATACCGGGCTTGAGCACGCTACGCCACGCCTCTCGGAGTTCGGGCGTGTATTCCGGATCGTGAGCGCGAACTGTTTTCAGCAACGCCTCCTGCCAGAGGTCGTACCACTCAGGCTGAATATTGTAATTGTGGCGATTATGGCTTTCTCCCAGATCCCGCAATTTGCGGTCGGACATACCCCGGGCAACCAGAATGATCTGCATCACACCGTTACGCAGCAGATGGCGCTGAGCAGACATATCCGTGTTCAGAAACCGGTTGCGGATGGCATCGGAGCTGGACATAAAGAAGTCGTAGAAATCCACAAAGAATTCATCCTTGCGGCAGCAGCGACCATAGCTCTGGAAAACAAGATCGGTCGGGTTCATTTGCAATCAGTGTCCTTGATCGTCGGGGGGATTGTCATTAAGGGCCACGGATTCTAAGCAAGCGAACAGGTTTTTCCATAGTGATATGTAACAACTGACGTCGATCGCGACAATTTGACGCTCTCTGAATCAGGTGTTGGTGAACCACCAGGTCGGCAACAGGCCCCGCACCGGTCGTTTCAGAAAGCGGTCATCAATCAGCCAGATTACCCCCCGGTCTTCCGGAGTGCGGATCACCCGGCCAGCGGCCTGGGCCACTTTCTGCACACCGGGGATCAGGTAGGTGTAGTTATAGCCTTCGCCAAATCGTTGTTGCAGACGGTCTTTGAGGATTTCATGCCAGGCATCAAACGGTGGCAGGCCAAGGGTGGCCACAAAGGCGCCAATCAGCTGGTCACCAGGCAGGTCGATGCCTTCGCTGAACACGCCGCCGAGCACCGCAAAAGCGATGCTGCCTTCAGCCTTCCGAAAGTCCGCCAGGAATTGCCGACGCTGCTCCGCGCTCATCCCCGGTTGTTGTGAACGCTGGGGAATATCAGGTGCCTGTTTTGCCAACGCATCGCTCACCTCTTTGGCGTATTTAAAGCTGCTGAAGAACGCCAGGTAGTGGCCCGGCCGTGCCCGGTACTGTTTGGCGATCAGTTCGGCGACGGGCTGCAGGCTGGCTTCACGATGCACCTGCCGGGTGCTGATCCCGGGCGTGAACTCAACCTTCAGTTGTCCGGCGCTGAACGGGCTGGGCAGGGAGGTGAAGCGGGCGTCTTCCGGCAAACCAAGCAAGTCCCGGTAATACACGCCGGGGCTGAGGGTTGCGGAGAACAGCAGCACCGAGTGAGCGGCTTTGAAGCGCTCAATGAGGAAATCCGCCGGGATCAGGTTCTGGATGGTCAGGCTGGCCCGGCCACGGCCGCTGCGCTGGAATTCGCACAGGGAATGATCACCAAAGCTGTCCGCCAGTTTCATGAAGGCCACACTTTCGAACATCACTTCCTGCAGGGCCAGGTCCGGCGGGTTGTCAGCCAGGTAATCGGTGATCACCGAGACCATCGCCTGCAGGGCACCCAGCAATTGCGACGGCAGAATCGGCAGGAACACCGGCTGGGCCTGTTCGCTGTGATCGCGAATCAGCGCCTGCCAGGCCCGGGCAGTACGATCCAGCGCCGCTTTGACCGGTTTGGGAGCGGTCTTTTTCAGCTTCAGCAAGCGCTGTTGTTCCAACTGCACCGAATACATGCCCCGGGCCCGGTCCACCAGATTGTGGGCTTCGTCCACCAGCACGCTGGCCTGCCAGTGGTTCTGGCGAATCAGGCCGTGCAGCAGGGCCGACTGATCGAACAGCCGGTTCACATCACCAATCACCAGGTCGCTCCAGCGGGCCATTTCCTGGGCCAGGAAGTAGGGGCAAATATCATGACCGGCGGCGATGTTCGCCAATGTCTCTTGAGTTAACGGCTCCTTGCTCTGTACCGCCTCGGCCCGGGCGTCGGGCAGGCGGTCAAAAAAGCCCTTGGCCAGCGGGCAGGAATCGCCGTGGCAGGCTTTGTCCGGGTGTTCACAGGCGTCGTCCTTCGATACCAGTTCCAGAACTCGCAAAGGCCAGGGCTGCAACTCATCCCGGGCATGCTGCAACTTATCCACAGCATCCAGCGCCAGCTGCCGGGCGGTGTTGCGGCAGGTGAGGTAGAACAGCCGGTCCTGCCTGGCGGCAGGCATTGCCATCAGGGCCGGAAACAGGGTACCCAGAGTCTTGCCCAGGCCGGTAGGCGCTTCCAGCAGGAGGGTGCCGGCTCTGACCGAGTTCTTGTACACGGTTTCCGCCAGCTGCCGTTGCCGGGGGCGAAAGTCCGGGAACGGAAAGCGCAGGTTGGCGAGCAGGGCGTCACGTTGTTCCCGGTGGTGTTCTTCCTGCTCCGCCCAGGCTTTGTAAAGACCACAGAGGGTTTCCAGCTCCTGCCAGAGTTCGTCGGCTTTGGCGCTTTCGGTGAGCAACGTTTCCTTGTCCCGGCCGATGTCGTAGTAGACCAGCGCCAGTTCCACGCTCTTGCGGTTTTCCTCCCGGCACAGCAAAGCGCCATAGGCCCGTAACTGGGCCCGGTGCAAAGCCCGCTGGTGAGGGCGGATGCGGGACACATCGCCCCGGTGAGTCTTGATTTCTTCCAGCCGGTTCTTGTGCGGATGGTAACCATCAACCCGGCCGGACAGCTCCATTCCGAGAACGAGACCGGTCACTGAAAACTCGCTTTTGTAGCCGTAGCCACGCTTTGACTGGATGGCCTGATGGCCGGCTATGCCCTCCTCGGCGGTGGGTGCAGGAGTGTAGCGAAAATCCAGGTCGCCGTGGCGGGCGGCGAACTCACACAGGGTGCGGACAGCAACTTTCACACAATGGCCTCATCATCCTGCCAGCGCACATAGCACACGCTGGCCGGGATGCCTTGCCGGGCGAAGAACTGCAACCAGCGCACCTGATGGTCCTGCAGGCGGTCGCCAGGGCCTTTCACCTCAATCATTTCATAGCGTTGTTCCGGGTGGTCTGCTTCTGGCACCAGACGGATCAGGTCCGGGAAGCCGCTGCGGTGTTCCTTGATGTTGTTGAGCAGGCGTCGGAACAGGGCCTCCAGGTGGCCCGAGGGAATGCAGTGCAGGGCCAGCTCCAAAAGAGCTTCATCCAAAACCGGCCAGAACACGAAGGGATTGGCGATGCCCTGTTTGTTCTTATAGGTGTCGAGGATTTCCCGGCGATAGGCGCCAGTGTCCAGCAAACGGAACCTTTGCTCGAACGCCTGCTGGCGACGGGCAACGAAGTCTTCCCGGGTCAGGTCTGCCGGACCAATATGAAAAGGATGGAAGAAGGCGCCGGGCAGGGGCTGGAAGATCACCGGCCAGCACAGCAGACCGAACAGGGCGTTGATCAGGGTGTTTTCCACATAGAACACCGGGGCGTCATCCGTGGCCAGATGTTGCAGCGCTGCCCACTCCACCGTACCCGTGTCCGGCTTCGGCAATGTGAGGGTGAATTCCTGCAGCGGGGGGTTGTCCACAGGCTTGGGCTGGTCGGCCCCTACCTTCGGCGCCAGCCGCTTCAGCAACCGGGTCAGGCCCTGGGCTTCGGCGTCGCTCAGCGCACTGGTTCGCCACTGACAGGCTATGCCCCAGGCCTCATGAAAACGCTTCATCCGTTCCAGCAAGCGAAGCTGTTTCAGCCGCGCTTCCCGGTGTCCGCTGTTTTCCAGAACCTCAAGTGCCAGTTCCCGTTCGCCCTGTCGCTCCGCCTGCCGGCCCAGTTCCAGCAACAACCGGTCCCGGCGGCTGGTGAGCCAGGGGTTATCCACAGGCCCCGGAACATCGGGCCAGACGTCGACCGCCGGTTCGCCGTTGTCGAGTCGCTCCCGGCATGCATGCATCTGCAGGTAGCAATCCACCTCTGCCCGCTGCCGGAAGGCCCGGGATGCCGGGGTAAATGGCACAGACTCGAACTGCTGTACGCCCAGTTCCACCAGTACAAAGTCGGTCCAGCTCTGGCGCAGGTTGCCGAAGAACATCAGGCGGATGCGTTCGAACAGGGCCATGTCCTGCAGCTGGACGACTTCCGAAGCTGCACCCTCATCCGGCAGCCATTCCGGCAAGGGCCTTGGCGCACTGAACGGTTCCGCCAGCAGCTCCCGCATCCGGGCCTTGCCCAGGGTTTTCGGGTGACCCTGCTGTTGCAGCCAATCGGCGAACACCGGCCGTAATTCGGCCAGGGTAAACAGCCGGAACAGGTCGTCCAGGCTTAGCTCCGGCGCAGGATCCAGCCAGCCCGCCTGCACCAGTGTCCTGAGTGCTTCCGATTCCGGCACCGGCAGTTCGGGATAACGCAGCTTGTCGGCCCGGAACAGCTCTCCGGTACGCATTACCATTCGGGTCAGCAGCGCACGGGGCCCGGTGGCCAGGCCGCTGAAGGCCGCCAGCCGGTTTCGCTCCTGTTCCGTTAACAGGTCCGCGTGGTGGTTCGCTACCCAGGCCACCAGAATATCCATGTTCTCCAGATAATAGAGCGGATCATCCAGGCTGGCGGGAACCGGTCGGTGCTTGATCATAGGAATGCAGACGTTGGATTGGCAGAGAGGCACAAACTTTACGCCGGAAGGCGGGCAGGCTCAAACCTGTTCCATGCACAAAAATTAATCATCACGAGCCTTGCCAATTCATTTAATGATAACTATTATCATTTGCATCAAGACAAGGAGGACGCCATGAAATTTCTCTGCCCACGCCACCGCCGGATGTTTGCCAGTCTTTCCCTGAACGAGAAAAATGATCTATGGCTGCTCTGGATGGAATATGCCTTTACCTTCAGTGAAAATCAGGATTCCGACAAGCTGGTGGCCGCGACCGGCAGTGCTTTCGATCTGGCGTGCCTGGCCCGCAAACATCACCCGGACTGCATGCAGGTAGAGCTGACCCTGGCGGCGATACTGGTATGCCGGGCGCTGCGCGACCGTGGCGACATCAGCGCCGCCGAGCATGTGCTTTTCCGGGCTCTGGACAGCCTGCAATCCAGCGAGCCCTGCCCGGGTATAACCGGTCGATGCAGCACCGATGAGTGTCTGGAGGTATTGCTGGATCATCGTCGTCATTCGGCATTCTTTGCCGAGTACCTGAACTGGCCCTCGTTCCCGTTCACAACGCCGACAACACGTCCGGCGATGGCCATGCACTGACAGGTTTACGGAGGAGCTATGGGTATGCCCTTCACACGCCCGAACCCGGTTCAGGCGCACAAGATTGAAGATCTGAGCTGGCTGGAGAGCCGGCATCATGATCGGGTTTGCATCAGCATTGATACCAAAAGTCTGGCCAGGCTGATGCAAAACAGGCAGTTGCACGCCGAGGATTTCTCTTGTCTGGATGCGTCCTCCCAGAGCCTGGTTCGTCATCTGCTTCTGGCTTGTCTGCGGCATTCCTGATCCGGCCGTCATCCAGATTCGCAACCTCTGTCTTTTGAACAATCACGACTGCCCGCGTCGCTCCGTCAGGTTACGATGGAGTGCGCCTGACGGTCTGTATTCTCGGCCAACTGCGGTAAGCTGTGGCCCGAGGATTGAATTGTTCATCAGACAAGGAAAACCATGGCCGACTCCACAGCCATTGAACCCGGCTTTCACGCCATCCATGCCAACCATCTGGAAGACCTGCGCCGCGCCGTGGTCTATATCTGCCGGCAGAACCCCATGCCGCCGCTGCAGAGCGAGACCTTTCTGGTGCAGAGTAACGGCATTGCCCAGTGGCTGAAGCTGGCGCTGGCGGAGAAGCGTACCGAGGATGGCGTGGAAGGCGGCCTGGGCATTGCCGCCGGCATGGATTTCCTGTTTCCTGCCCGGTTCATCTGGCAGGCCTATCGGGCGGTGTTGCCCGACGGCGAAGTACCGGAGCAGTCCCCCTTCGACAAGCGCCGCCTGGTCTGGCGGCTGTACCGATTGCTACCGGAGCTTGTGGGGCAGGATGAGGCGTTTACGCCACTGGCCCGATTCCTGGACGGCCGCGATACCGACCTGCGCAACTTTCAGCTGGCCGAGAAAGTGGCCGACCTGTTCGACCAGTACCAGGTGTTCCGGGCCGACTGGCTGGCGGCCTGGGAGCAGGGCAAGGATGTGGTAATCACCGCTCGGGGCGAGGAGAAAGCGCTGGATACGGAAGCCTGCTGGCAGCCCCTGCTCTGGCGCAAGCTGGTCGAGGACGTGGGCAGCGAGGCCCACACCAGCCGCTCGCAGATTCACACCCGCTTTATGGAACAGGGCCAGCGCATCAGCGAACCGGCTAACCCTGCCCGCCTGCCCAGACGCATCGTGGTGTTCGGGGTCTCGTCTTTACCCCGGCAGGCGCTGGAAGCCCTGTATGTCCTGAGCCGGTTCAGCCAGGTGGTACTGTGTGTTCACAACCCCTGCCAGTTCTACTGGGCCGACATCATCAGCGACCGGGAACTGTTAAAAGCCGAACGCAAGCGGGGCGCGCCACACCCGGTGTTGTCGCAAATTGACGACCCGGACCAGTTGCACCAGCCCGCCAACCCGTTGCTGGCGGCCTGGGGCAAACAGGGCCGGGACTACATTCGCCTGCTGGATGAGTTCGACAACCCGGACGACTACCACGCCAGTTTCCAGACGCCCGGCCAGAAGATCGACATCTTCACCGACCATGGCGATGTGGATAACCCCTGCCTGCTGCACCAGTTGCAGAACGATATCCACAACCTGACGCCACTGCAGGAAATCCGCCAGCAGCAGCGCACGGTGGATCTGACCCGCGACCATTCCGTAGTGTTCCACGACGCCCACGGCCCCCAGCGGGAAGTGGAGATTCTGCACGACCAGCTGCTGGCTGCGTTCAATGCCGATCCGACACTGCGGCCCCGGGATGTAATTGTGATGGTGCCTGACATCAACGTGTACGCGCCTCATATTCAGGCGGTGTTCGGTCGCTACTCGCCGGGCCGCAAGCGCCACATTCCGTTCACTATTTCCGACCAGGGACAGCGCCACCACGAACCAGTGCTGATTGCTCTGGAAGCCCTGATGTCATTGCCCCGCAGCCGCTTCGGTGTGAGCGAAATCATCAGCTTGCTGGAAGTAGCCGGCATCCGCGACCGCTTTGACATCAGCGAAGACGACATCCCTCTGGCCCGGCGCTGGGTGGAAGGCGCCAACATTCGCTGGGGCCTGCATGGCAAACACCGGGAAAGCCTGGACCTGCCGGCAGAGCTGGAACGCAACACCTGGCAAGCAGGGCTGCGCGCCATGTTGCTGGGTTATGGCATGGGCGATGACCAGCCCTGGGGCGGGGTAGAGCCCTATGGTGAAATCGGCGGCCTGCAAGCCAGCCTGGCCGGTCGCCTGGGCGAATTCGTGCACCAGCTGGAAGCCCTGTGGCAGGCACTGCAGGCCACCCGCACGCCCGGGGAATGGGAAGCCCTGTTCTCCGCCATGCTGGAGCAGTTTTTCCACAAGGTGGAAGGCCAGGACCTGCTGTTGCTGAACCGCTTCCGCCGTCAGTTGGAGCAGTGGCTGGACGATGCCCTGGCCGCCGGACTGGAACAGCAACCGCTGCCCCTGAATATCGTCAAGGATGTGCTGCTGCAGGGCCTGGATGAGGGCGGCCTGAACCAGCGTTTCCTGGCCGGCAAGGTCAACTTCGCCACCCTGATGCCGATGCGGGCCATTCCGTTCCGCAAGGTATGCCTGCTGGGCATGAACGACGGCGACTACCCTCGCTCCCGGCCGCCGGTGGATTTCGACCTGATGGCCCAGGATTACCGGCCGGGGGACCGCTCCCGCCGGGAAGACGACCGCTACCTGTTTCTGGAAGCCTTGTTGTCCGCCCGGGAACAGCTGTACATCAGTTGGGTGGGGCGCAGTATCAGGGACGACTCTGAACGGCCACCCTCGGTGCTCATCGGCCAGTTACAGGACCACCTGAACAGTCTGTGGACCGTGGCGGGGCAACCGGATGGTTCTGTTACCAAGGCTCTGACCACCCAGCATCCGCTGCAGCCTTTCAGCCGGGACTATTTCCCCAGAACCAACGGAGTGGGCGACGGTGAAGAGACCCAACCCAAACCCCTGGCCGATGTGCTGCGGGCCCGGGGACTGTTCACCTATGAACGGGAATGGCGCAGCGCTCATGCAGTGGATAACCCGGAGCAGATCCGGGAAGCGCTGCCGTACCAGACGCCCGAAGAGCCCATCAGCCTGAACGAGCTGGCGAATTTCCTGAAAAAGCCCATCGACACCTTCTACCAGCGCCGGCTGCAGGTGCGCTTTGAAGCGGTGGAGGAAGACGACACCGATAACGAAAACTTCGACCTGAACGGCCTGGATCGCTGGCGCCTGGACAACGAGCTGATCCATGAGGGTGTCGTCAAAGCCGCCAGTGAAGAGGAGTTGCACGAACGCCTGGAAGCCACTCTGGATCGTATGGCCCGGCGGGGCGACCTGGGTATGGGGGTGACCGAACATCGCCTGCGCACCGAGCTGGCCGGCCGCCTGCCAGACCTGTTTCAACGCTACCGCGGCGCGCTGGCCGAGTGGCCGGAAGCAGTGGCCGAGCCCTTACCGTTCGAGTTTCGGTACTCGGATAGCACAGGCGCAGTGGAGGTGGTCGATTTAATCGACAATCTGCGCTGCAACCCTTCAGGACAACTGTGCCGACTGGTGATCGCCAACTCCGGTCTGCTGACCGGCTCCGGTTACTCGAAAAAAGTCCGCTACGCCAATCTGCTGCGGGACTGGTTGGTTCACCTGGCCGGGCAACTCAGTGGCCAGCCCTATGAAACCGTGATCCTGGGCAAGGAAGAAGGCCGTAAATTCCACTTCCCGGTCATGGCCCCGGAGCAAGCACAAAAGCACTTCGAAGCCATTCTGGGCCGCTGGATGGAAGCCACCACCCGGACCCTGCCCATTCACTGCGAAGCCGGCTTTGCCTGGATCACCAGTTTCTATGGCGGCAAGAAATCTGTCGGCGACCACGAACGGGCCATTAGCGAAGCAGAACAGGCCTATTCCACCGCCCTGGACCGGGACACCGGCTACCTGCTGGGTGCCTTCGAAAGTCCGGAGGCACTGATGGCGAGCGGCGAGTTTGAAGCCCTGCTGCACCAGCTTTATGTGCCTCTGTGGGAGGCCGAACAGGGCAAGTCGGCGGCGGAGCAAATCGGGAGTATGGAATGACGGAACAGAGAACCAACCGAAACCCGAACCTGGACCCGCTGGCCCTGCCCCTGAATGGCAGCGCGCTGATCGAGGCCAGCGCCGGCACCGGCAAAACCTTCACCATCGCCATCCTGTATGTGCGCCTGGTGCTGGGCCATGGCCAGGCAGAAGACAGCCCGCTGCAGAACCTGTTGCCACCAAACCTGCTGGTGGTCACCTTTACCGACGCCGCCACCAAGGAGCTGCGGGACCGCATCCGCACCCGGCTGACCCAGGCCGCCGAGGTGTTTTCCGACGCCGCTGACCACCTCGAACCCACCCCGGAAACCGCACTTATCCACAAGCTGCGGGATGACAGTTATCCGGACCCGGCCAGGTGGCCTGACTGCCGCAAGAAACTGCTGCTGGCCGCCGAATGGATGGACGAAGCGGCGGTATCCACCATTCACGGTTTCTGCAACCGCATGCTCAGCGAACACGCCTTCGACAGCGGCAGCCTGTTCAAGCTCACCCTGGAAACCGACCAGAGCGAACTGCTGGACGAGGTGGCAAGGGATTACTGGCGTACCTTCGTTTACCCGTTACCACCGGCCCTTATGGACGAAGCCCTGAGCCACTGGAAAACCCCCACCGATCTGCGCAAGGCGGTACGTAATCTGATCGACGACCCGGATGCTCTGGGTACACCGCCCCAGAGCGTGCACGAAGCCATTGACCAGGTGGTCAGCGAACGGCTCGCGCGGGCCGGTGAACTGAAAGCCCACCCCTGGGCCCAGTGGCAACAGGAAGTCACTGACCTGCTGAACGATCTGAACAAAGGCAAGCGTCTGCACGGGGGCAGCAAGAACGCCATGCTCAAGGTGTGGGAGTTTCTGGTCGCCTGGGCCGAATCCGACGAGCTGTTGCCGGAGAAGCTGGACAGCGCTGCCGGTTACAAGAACCAGACCCCCGAGGGTCTGGACAACATCCTGAAAGGCGACGACCAGGCACCCCATCACCCGGCGTTTGACGCCATCGACGCCTTGCTGGCATTCGGCCAGAACCCGCCCAGTGCCAAGTCCGACATCCTGCGCCACGCCAGCCACTGGATTGCCGGGCGGCTGGAAGCGGAAAAGCAGCAGCGCTCGGAAATGGGCTTTGATGACCTGCTCACCCGCCTGGATGACGCGCTGCATGGCCCCCGCGGGGACCAACTGGCCGCCACCATCCGCCGCCAGTTTCCGGTAGCGCTGATTGACGAGTTTCAGGACACCGACCCGGTGCAGTACCGCATCTTCAACCGAATCTATAATGTCGAAGCCAACCAACCGGACACCTGCCTGCTGATGATCGGCGATCCGAAACAGGCCATCTACGGTTTCCGGGGCGCCGATATCCACACTTACCTGCAGGCCCGCCTGGGCGTGCAGGCACGCACTTACACCCTGGGCAAGAACTTCCGCTCCGCCGAAACCATGGTGAGCGCCGTCAACCGGGTGTTTGAGCACAGCGACCAGTTCAGCGCCAGGGGCGCCTTCCTGTTCGGCAAGGGCGACAGCACGCCGCTGCCGTTCCAGGGCGTCGATGCCAACGGCACCAGGCGGCTGTGGTCGGTGCAGGGTGAAGTCCAGCCCAGCCTGGTGTTCTGGACCCACGAATCCGGTGAAACCGACAAAGAGGGTAACCCCAAGGGCCTCGCCAAGGGCACTGCCACGGCTGAAATGGCCGAAACCTGCGCCAGTGAAATCGCCCGATTGTTGACCCTGGGGCAGGGAAGGCAGGCCGGCTTTGCCTTGCCAGACAGCCCGAACGACCTCGAACCCGTTGAACCCAGAGACATTGCCGTACTGGTGAATAACCGCAACGAGGCCGCTGCGGTGCGGGACGCCCTCGGCCGGCGGCGCATCAAGAGTGTCTACCTGTCGGACCGGGATTCAGTATTGACCTCACGGGAGGCGAACGAGGTACTGTGCTGGCTGCGCGCCTTTGCCGAACCCCGGCAGTTGGCCTTCATCCGGGCTGCGCTGGCCACACCGACCCTGGGCCAGAGCTGGCAGGCACTGGATCGGCTGCTCACCGACGAGCTGATACTGGAACGGGAAATCGAGCGCTTCCAGCGCTACCAGCAACAGTGGCAGAGCCAGGGCGTATTGCCCATGCTGCGGAGCTTTCTGATGGACTTCGAGGTTCCTGGCCGCCTGCTTCAACATTCTGACGGTGAGCGAAGACTGACTGACATCCTGCACATCGCCGAACTGCTGCAGCAGGACAGCCTGCAACTGGACGGCGAACATGCCCTGGTGCACCACTTCACCCAGATCCTGCGGGCGGCAGACGAAGAAGACGAACACCGCACCCTGCGCCTGGAAAGCGACGCCGGTCTGGTAAAGGTAATCACCGTGCACAAATCCAAGGGCCTGGAATACCCACTGGTATTCCTGCCCTTCGGCACCGCCTTCCGGGCAGAGAACCCGAAGCAGGCGTATGTTCGCTACCACGACGACACCGGCAAGCTGGTGACCGTGTTCGATCCGACTCCGGAAGACATTGAAAGGGCCGACCAGGAACGCCTGGGCGAAGACATCCGTAAACTCTATGTGGCCCTGACGCGGGCCCGGTTTGCCACCTGGGTGGGCGCGGCGGCTGTGGATAACTGGTATCAGAGCGGCCTGGGCTATGCGATTGCCGGAACACCGGAGCAGTCCATTAGCCAGGCTCTGGCCTCACTGGCCCAGGGCCGCCTGGAAATCCGGATTTCCCCGCTGCCGGAAGCCGGAAACACAATATTCACCGAAATGGCCCCGGACGCCCTGGGCCCGGCGCTGATCTCCACGCGGGAAGCGAAGGAAGACTGGTGGATCGCCAGCTACTCCACCATCGAATACACCGGCATGACCGGCACCGGTATTACCTTCACCGGCGAGGTGGAAGACGCCCAGACCCAGAACCTGCTGGAAGAAAGCGCCCAGAATGACACCGGGGAGGCCCCCGCCGTACCCGCCGTACGCAACCACCATCATTTCCCCAAAGGCGCGGGACCCGGCACCTTCCTGCACGAATTGCTGGAATGGTGCACCGCCCAGGGCTTCCAACGGGTTGTGGATAACCCGGAGCTGTTGCACGAGCAGCTGGCCCGCCGCTGCTCCACCCGGGGCTGGGGCGACTGGATCGAGCCCCTGCAACAGTGGCTGTTGGGGCTGATCCGCAAACCACTGCGACTGGATCGCAATGGCCAGGATGCCGCCAGCCTGGCGCAGTTGGCCAATCTGCGCCCGGAGCTGGAGTTCTGGTTTGAAAGCCGTAACGTCAGCATCCATAAACTGGACAAACTGGTCACCCGTTACACCCTGAACGGCGCGGACCGGCCCCGGGCCGAGGCCAACCGCTTCAATGGCATGCTCAAGGGCTTTATCGACCTGGTGTTTGAACACAAGGGGCAGTATTACGTGCTGGACTACAAATCCAATGCTCTGGGCGAGGACGACGACGCCTACACCGACCAGGCCATGGGCCAGGCGATTCTGGACAAACGCTACGACCTGCAATACATCCTCTACCTGCTGGCCCTGCACCGGTTGCTGAAGGCCCGTTTACCGGGATACGACTACGACCAGCACATTGGCGGCGCGGTGTACCTGTTCCTGCGAGGGGTGAACTCCGCCAGCGGCGGCGCCTTTACCGACAAGCCCCCCAGGGTGCTGATCGAACAACTGGACGCCCTGTTCGATGGCGAGCCGGTGTCCGGGGAGGTGGCTGCATGAGCCGTACCCGCCATACCGAAAACCAGTTCGCCCTGGACCTGGGTGACGACACGCCAGTGAACCGGGCGGCCACAGAATCACCGGAGGCTGTGGATAACTCCCAGCTGCTGGCCCATCCTGACGACACCGAGGCGCTGTTAGGGCAATGGCAACAGGCCGGCTGGATTCGCCCGCTGGATACCGGCTTTGCCCGGCTGATCAGGGAACTCAGCGAAGAGCAGGGCGAACGCCCGCAACCAATGGTGCTGCTGTTGGCGGCACTGACCTCGCACCAGGTGGGCCGGGGGCATGTGTGCATTGACCTGGCCACGCTACTCGACGATGCCGGCCAGATCCTGGCGCTGCCGCCGGAAGAACCGGCCAATACCGGCCTGTCTGAGAGCGAGGTGGCCAACCTGCAAGGGCGTTATCCACAGGAACTGCTGTCACGGGTACAGCTAAGCGATTGCCTCGCAGCCCTGCAGGGTTCTCTGGCCGTGAGCGATGGCTCCGTGCCGGCACCGCTGGTACTGAACGGCACCCGACTGTACCTGCGCCGGTTCTGGCGTTACGAACAACGCATTGCTGAGGGCATACAGCAACGACTGGCCCTGCCATCGCCGCTGGCCGACCCGCAATCGGCGGCCTCGCAAACCTTATCCACAGCGCTCAGCAAACTGTTCCGGTCCACAGCGCCGGTGGATTACCAGAAACTGGCCTGCGCCCTGGCCGCCCGTAACCGCTTTGCCGTGATCACCGGTGGTCCGGGTACCGGCAAGACCACCACCGTGGTGAATCTTCTTGCAGCCCTGCAGGCCGTGGCCGGGGAAAGCCCGGAGCGGGCAGGGCGCAAGTACCGTATCCGCCTGGCCGCACCCACCGGCAAGGCCGCCGCCCGGCTGAACGAATCCATTGGCGGTGCGGTCAGCAAGCTGCCACTGGCCGACCTACCCGGCTCCGTGAAACTGGAGGACATTCCCACCAAGGTCACCACCCTGCACCGGCTACTCGGGAGCCGGCCAGACACCCGCCAGTTCCGACATCACCGAGACAATCCGTTGCTGGTGGATATCCTGGTCATCGATGAGGCATCAATGGTGGATGTCGACCTGATGGCCTCGGTATTCGATGCCCTGCCCGCCAGCGCTCAGCTGATCCTGCTTGGTGACAAGGACCAGCTGGCCTCAGTGGACGCCGGTGCGGTGCTGGGGGAACTTTGCCAACGGGCCCTGGACGCCCACTACACGCCGGATACTGCCCGTTGGCTGGCCGCCATCACCGGCGCGCAGGTACCGGATAGCCTTGTGGATAACTCCGGCCAGGCACTCGACCAGGCGGTGGCGATGTTGCGCAAGAGCTACCGCTTCGGACAGGACAGTGGTATCCGTCAACTGGCAGAATCCGTAAACTCCAGCGAGCTCACCAGCCAGGTACTGGGTCAGATCCGGGACGCCGGGTTTGATGATGTAATCTGGCTGAACGGCCAAACACCAAAACCCGATCCGGATCAGACACTTGAGCTGATCTGCCACCACGCCATCACCGGCTCACCGGAGGCTTTCCGCAACTCCGGCCAGGGCCGGGTGGTGAATGGCCAGGCGCTGCCAACACCGGTAGGCTATCGCCATTATCTGGAAGTTATCCACAGCTGTGATTTGACCGCCGGCAGTCCCCGGGAAGCCTGGGATGCCCACGCCGCTGAGGTGTTGGAAGCCTTCAACGATTTCCAGGTGCTGTGTGCGTTACGCAAAGGCCCCTGGGGCGTGGAGGGCTTGAACCAGCGTATCGCCCAGAAGCTGCTGGCTGAAAAACTGATCGACAAAACCGACGGCTGGTACGCCGGCCGGCCGGTGCTGGTCACCGGCAACGACTACAACCTCGGCCTGATGAACGGGGATATCGGCCTCACCTTCAGTGTACCCTGGGATAAGACCGAAACCGGCGAGCCAAAAACGACCCTTCGGGTGGCCTTCCCGAGCGGTGACAGCACCGGCGGCATTCGCTGGATTTCCCCCAGCCGTTTGCAACAGCTGGAAACGGTATACGCCATGACGGTGCATAAGTCCCAGGGTTCCGAATTCAACCACACCTGTCTGGTGCTGCCGGATCGCCTCAGCCCGGTACTGACCAAGGAACTGGTGTACACGGGCATCACCCGGGCCAGGAACTGGTTCAGCCTGATTACCGGCGATGCGCAGGTGTTCAAAGACAGCGTAAGCCAACAGGTGGTGCGGGCTTCAGGACTGGCGCTTCGGCTCGGGGAGCAATAGCCCCGGGCATCAGTTATCCTCACTCCGATGTTGCTGTTCCCAAAGACGGGCGTAATGACCATCGCGGGCCAGCAACTCGTGATGGCTGCCACTTTCGACAATCCGGCCCCCGTCCATCACCAGAATGCTATTGGCATCGCGAACTGTGGATAACCTGTGGGCAATCACCAGGGTAGTACGCTGGTGGCTGACCTCTTTCAGGGCACCGAGGATGGCCTGTTCGGACAAGGAGTCCAGGGAGGAGGTTGCCTCGTCCAGAATCAGTATTGGCGGGTTCTTCAGGATAACCCGGGCAATGGCCACCCGCTGTTTTTCGCCGCCAGACAACTTAAGGCCGCGCTCGCCGACTTTCGTTTCGTAGCCTTCTGGAAGGCTGTGGATAAAATCTTCCAGGTGGGCCATGCGCGCGGCCCGGTAGACTTCTTCCTCGGTCGCTTCGGGGCGGCCATACGCCAGGTTACGGTAAAGGGTATCGTTGAACAGTACGGTGTCCTGCGGTACCACCCCGATGGCAGAACGCAGACTGTCTTGGGTGACCGATCGAATATCCTGGCCATCAATCCGGATAGCGCCGTTATCGACCTCGTAGAAGCGGAAAAGCAGCCGGGCGAGGGTAGACTTGCCGGCACCGCTGGCGCCCACCACCGCCACGGTATGGCCGGCAGGGATAGTGAAGCTAACGTCTTGCAGGATCAACCGGTCCGGGCGGTAGGCAAAGTGGATATGTTCGAAGCGTACCTCTCCGTTATCCACAACCAGGGGCCTGGCATCCGGCGCGTCCTTGATTGCCGGTTGGTCACCCAGCAGTTTGAACAGACGCTCCACATTCACCAGGGCCTGGCGAATTTCCCGGTAGACAAAGCCCAGGGCATTCAGAGGAATGAACAGCTGGATCAGGTAGGCGTTGATCATGGTGAAATCACCCAGAGTGATTTCGCCGCTGGCCACTTCGCCCACCGCCATGGCCATAATGACGATCAGCGCCACGCCGATGATCAATGCCTGGCCAGCGTTCAGGGTGGCCAGCGACAGGCGGTTCTTCAACCGAGCCTTTTCCCACTCATCCAGGTCCTGATCGTAAAGCTCGGCTTCATAACATTCGTTGTTGAAGTATTTGACGGTTTCGTAGTTGAGCAGGCTGTCGACGGCCCGCGAGTTGGACTGGTTGTCCCGGGCATTGGCTTCCCGCACGAACCTGGTTCGCCACTCGGTGATCCTGATAGAGAACACCACATACACAACCACCGCCACCAGAATGGCGACGACATACCCGACGTTGAACACCACCAGCAGGATGCCCGCCACCAGCAGGATTTCCAGGATGGTAGGCACAATGTTGAACAGGGTGAAGCGCAGCAGAAAGCTGATGCCGTTGGTGCCGCGTTCAATATCCCGGGCCAGGCCACCGGTTTTACGGTCCAGATGAAATCCCAGTTCCCTCTGGTGCAGGTGTTCAAACACCCGCAGAGAGACCCGCCGCATAGCCCGCTCCGCGACCCGCGCAAACACGGCATCCCGCAGTTCGCTGAACAGGGTGGCACCAAAACGCAGGCTACCGTAGGCCACCACCAGCACAATCGGGATCCACAGCAGCATGTCGGCACCGCGGTTCTGGTCCAGGTAGTCGACAATGTATTTCAGTGCCACCGGGGTGGCGACGGTGGCCAGCTTTGCCAAGACCAGCATCGCCATAGCCAACACGACCCGCCCCCTGAATTCCAGAAGATACGGCCACAGCCCGGAAATAATCGACCAGTCGGGCTTATGATCGGCGGGGTAGTCGTTGTCGGCGTAGGCTCTCAATGCAATATCCTTGAACTTTTGGAGATGTCGAGCGCCCGAGATGGGGAGCCTTTCCGGGACACGCTGTAAATACATCCCTGTACGCTCGACAAAAGCCATCCCTGGCTTTTGACGGTCCCGGAAAGGCTCCCCATCCCGTGCACTCTTGCTAACAGCTATGATACGTCTTCATCTGAGGACAAATCGTAAAAGAAACGGCTTAATTAAACTTTGATCGATCAGGAGAGTGACCATCAGCCCCAACCATCGTAAAGCTCTAAGACTTGTCATAGAGTTTATCAGTCCCTACCGACGAGCCGTGATCGGTGCTCTGATTGCCCTGGTTATTACCGCCGGCATCACCCTTGGTCTGGGCCAGGGCCTGCGCATTCTGGTCGATCAGGGCCTGGCCACGCAGTCTCCGGAAAACCTCGCCAAAGCCATCGGCCTGTTTTTCGTGCTGGTGCTCGGCCTGGCCTTTGGTTCGTTTGCCCGATTCTACCTGGTGTCCTGGATTGGCGAACGGGTGGTAGCAGATATTCGCAAACGGGTATTCAATCACCTGATCGATCTCACGCCCAGCTTCTTTGAACAGAACCGGGCCCTGGAGATTCAGTCCCGGTTTACCGCTGACACCACCGTACTGCAATCGGTGATTGGCTCCACCGTCTCCATCGCCCTGCGCAACACGCTGATGCTTATCGGTGGGCTGATTCTTCTGTTTGTCACCAACGCCAAGCTGGCCAGCATCATCCTGCTGGGGTTTCCGCTGGTGATTGCGCCGATCCTGTTTTACGGCCGCCGGGTGCGGGCGCTGTCCCGACTGAGTCAGGACCGGGTGGCGGATGTTGGCAGTTATGTCGGGGAGAATCTCAGCCAGATCAAAACCGTACAGGCCTTCAATCATCAGCCTCACGACCGCCGCTACTTCGCCGAGGTCTCTGAAAAAGCCTTCGATATTGCCCGGCAACGGATTCGCCAGCGCGCCTGGCTGACCACATTGGCCATTTCCCTGGTGATGGGTGCCGTCGGTATTGTCATCTGGATTGGCGGGCTGGATGTGATTCATGGCCGAATCTCACCGGGGGAGCTGGCAGCCTTTGTGTTCTATAGTCTTCTGGTTGGCGTGGCGGCTGGAGCCATCAGTGAGGTGATTGGCGAATTGCAGCGCGCCGCCGGTTCCGCAGCTCGCCTGTTTGAGCTGCTGCAGACCGAGCCGGAGCGGCGTCCCGAGACGGGAACGGACAGGCTCCCGGGCACAGTGACCGGTGCAATTACTCTGGATAACCTGAGCTTCAGCTATAGCGGGCGCACGGAACGGCCAGCGCTTGCCAGGGTCTCTCTGGAGATCCAGCCGGGTGAAACCCTTGCCCTGGTGGGTCCGTCCGGTGCCGGTAAATCCACGTTGTTTGATCTGCTACTGGGTTTCTATCCGCTACAGGCCGGTTCTATCCGGTTGGATGGCATAGACACCGCCAAGGTTCCACTGGCTGACCTGCGACGGTGTTTCGCTCTGGTGCCGCAGAATCCCGCCCTGTTTCATGGCACTGTCGCCGATAATCTGCGCTACGCCCGGCCCGAGGCCAATCAGGCTGAGATCGAGCAGGCCGCCCGTATTGCCCACGCCCACGAATTTATTCAGGCCCTGCCACAGGGTTACGACACGCCCCTGGGTGATGCCGGCCAGGGCCTTTCCGGTGGCCAGAAACAACGTCTGGCGATTGCCCGTGCGCTGTTGGCCGACGCTCCGATTCTGCTGCTTGATGAAGCCACCAGCGCCCTGGATGCGGAAAGCGAACTTCTGATTCAGCAGGCCATGCCTGCGCTCACGGAGGGCCGGACTACCCTGGTGATTGCTCATCGGCTGGCAACAGTGCGGGATGCCGACAGGATCGCGGTATTTGACGAGGGCCGACTGCTGGCAGTGGGCAGTCACGACCAGTTGATCCGCGATAACGCGCTGTACCGGCGCCTGGCCAACCTGCAATTCCGGGACACCGGGAGCCAGACAGAACACTGAGTGCCCCGTTGGTCGGTTTGTGTGTTGGGTGCGTACTCCCTACACTGGTACTAGAAATTCCTAATCCTGACACAGGGAGACACGCAAAGTGAGCAACAAAGAATTGCAGGCACTCAAAGAGCGATACGTCGCCGCGGGCGCAGCAAGCCCCAATGATCAATTTGCAGATCACGCCCTGAACGCAGAGGTCTGGGACGCAGATGGCAAACGCATGATCGATTTCGCCGGCGGTATCGGCGTATTGAACATCGGCCATCGACATCCCAGGGTGGTTGAGGCCGTCAAGGCGCAGCTCGACAAACTGATGCACACCTGCCAGACGGTGATGCCCTACGAGGGCTACGTGAAGCTGGCCCAGAAACTGAGCGAAGTGGTGCCGGTAAAAGGCCACGGCAAGGTCATGCTGGCCAACTCCGGCGCCGAGGCATTGGAAAACGCAGTCAAGATTGCCCGCGCAGCCACCGGCAAAAACAACGTTATCTGTTTTGACGGCGGTTACCACGGCCGCACCTTCTTCACCATGGCCATGAACGGCAAGGCCGCCCCTTACCAGACCTCCTTCGGGCCCATGCCCGGCCTGGTCTACCGCGCGCCTTACCCGGTGCCTTACCATGGTATTTCCGAAGAAGAGTCCCTGCGTGGCCTGGCGATGACCATGAAAGCCGACTCCCCGGCCCATGAAACCGCCGCCATCGTACTGGAGCCGGTTCTGGGTGAGGGCGGTTTCTACCCGGCACCGCCAAGTTTCCTGAAAGCCATCCGCAAGATCTGCGATGAAAACGACATCATGATGATCGTGGATGAAGTGCAAAGTGGCTTTGGCCGCACCGGCAAGCTGTTCGCCATCGAACACAGTGGTATTGAGCCGGACATTATGACCATGGCCAAATCCATGGCCGATGGCATGCCCATCTCGGCCATCGTCGGCACCGACAAGGTGATGGACTCCTCCGGCCCGAACTCCCTGGGCGGTACCTACACCGGCAGCCCCACCGCGTGCGCCGCCGCCCTGGCGGTGTTCGATGTCATCAAGGAAGAAGATATCCTTGGCAGGAGCCAGCGCCTGGGCGAGAAACTCAGAGCCCGGTTCGACCAATGGCAGGAGCAGTTCACCCATGTGGACAACGCTCGCAATCTGGGCCCCATGGCGGCCTTTGAGCTGGTGGAAAGCAAGGATAGTCACAAGCCCATGCCAGAACTGGCCGGGGCCATTACCAAGAAGGCAAAGGAGAAAGGACTGATCCTGCTGAGTTGCGGTATGCACGGCAACACACTGCGGTTCCTGATGCCGGTGACCATCGAAGACGAAGTGCTGGAAGAAGGGCTGAATATTGTTGAGGAATGCCTGAAGGAAGTGGGCGCCTGAACCAGGCGGTTACGTCTGACTTCCTATTCGTCGTATACTGCCGGAAGCTCTTTCCGGCAGTCTCCCCCCTCGGGTTCTGCCGTTGATTCACCGATCAGGCGGTAACCATGACGTCCCAGAGTAATTCTCCCACTCCCGACCACCAACCCAGACCCTGGATCGACCTGCTGGTCAGTATCATCATTCCCTCGGTGATTCTGATGAAGTTCAGTGGTGACGAACACCTCGGCAGCGTCAATGCGCTGATCATCGGCCTGGCGTTTCCCCTGGGCTGGGGCCTGTTCGAGCTGGTGCGCTACCACAAGAAAAACTTCATCGCCTTGCTGGGCCTGATCAGTGTCGGCCTCACCGGCGGCATTGGTTTGCTGGAACTGGATGCGGGCTGGCTCGCCATCAAGGAAGCGGCCGTGCCCGCCGTCATTGGTCTGGCGGTACTGGTGTCTACGCGCACCAGGTACCCCCTGGTTCGTACTCTGCTTTATAACCCGAATGTGCTGGACGTAGACAAGATTCAGGCCTCACTGGAAGAAAAGAACTGCGTGGAGGAGTTTGAAGGGCGCCTACTTAAGGCCAGCTATTTCTTTGCCGGCACCTTCCTGTTCTCGTCCATCATGAATTATGTGCTGGCGAAATGGATTGTGGTGAGCCCTTCGGGCACCCAGGCTTTCAATGAGGAACTGGGCCGCATGACCCTGGTGAGCTATCCGATGATTGCCATCCCCTCCATGGTGATGATGATGCTGATTTTCTATTATCTCTGGCGCACCATCCGGCGCCTGACGGGGTATACCCTGGAAGAGGTGATGGCGCCACATCTGATTGAAAAGGAAAAAGAAAAGGAGCGGAAGAGGGCAGAGTCCGGCTCCTCCAAATAGGTTATTACAACACCGGTTTCCGGGTTCCCCGGACACCCATAAAAAAACGGTGGCATCCACAAGGAGCCACCGTTTTTTATTGCCAACAAGGTTTGTCTGATCAGATATCCAGGTTGGTTACTTCCAGCGCGTTGCTCTGGATGAAGTCCCGCCGTGGCTCCACATCATCCCCCATCAGTGTGGTGAAGATCTGGTCGGCAGCAATCGCATCCTCAATGGTAACCTTCATCATCCGGCGGGTTTCCGGATCCATGGTGGTTTCCCAGAGCTGATCCGGGTTCATTTCACCCAGACCCTTGTATCGCTGGATGTTCAGGCCACGCTGGGCTTCCTTCATCAGCCACTCCAGGGCGCCCTCAAAGGACAGCACAGACTGCTTGCGCTCGCCACGCTGGATGTAGGCGCCATCCTCGATCAGCCCCTCCAGGGTCTCGCCCAGGCGCGCAATGGCACCGTACGAAGAAGACTCAAAGAAGTCATGACTGAACACATGCTCATGGGGAATGCCATGCACAAAGATGGTGACCTTGGGCAGGTACAGGCCCCGTTCCTCATCGCGAGTCACAGAGAAGGTGTACTTGGTACCGGTTCGGGTATCCAGATCAAGACCTTCACCCAGGCGCGCCACCCAGCGGGCCACTTCGGTCTCGTCCCTCAGGTGTTCCGGCTTGAGCGTGCTGTTGTAGACCATCTGTTGCAGTACCTTGGCCGGATAGGCCCGGGACAGGCGATCGATCATCGCCATCACTGCCTGATAGTCCTTCACCATGGTTTCCAGGGCGGAATCCTTGATGGCCGGTGCTTCCGGGTTTACATACAGCTGGGCGCCTTCCAGAGCCGTCTGGGTCAGATAGGCTTCTTTCGCCTTCTCGTCCTTCAGGTATTGCTCCTGTTTGCCACGTTTGACCTTGTACAGCGGCGGCATGGCGATGAATACATGGCCGCGCTCGATGATTTCCCGCATCTGGCGGAACAGGAAGGTCAGCAGCAGAGTACGGATGTGAGAACCGTCCACATCGGCATCGGTCATGATGATGATGGAGTGATAACGGAGTTTGTCCGGGTTGAATTCTTCCCGGCCGATGCCACAACCCAGCGCGGTGATCAGGGTGCCGACCTCGGCAGAGGACAGCATCTTGTCAAAGCGGGCTTTCTCGACGTTCAGGATCTTACCTTTCAGGGGCAGGATGGCCTGGGTCTTACGATCACGGCCCTGCTTGGCACTACCACCCGCAGAATCACCCTCCACAATGAACAGTTCGGAGAGGGCAGGGTCTTTTTCCTGGCAGTCTGCCAGCTTGCCGGGTAGGCCAGCGATATCCAGGGCACCCTTGCGGCGGGTCATATCCCGTGCCTTACGGGCTGCTTCCCTGGCACGGGCCGCTTCGATCATCTTGTTAACGATCTGCTTGGCTTCGTTGGGTTGCTCCTGCAGGTACTCCGCAAAGCTCTGATACAGTTCCTGCTCCACCGCCGTCTTCACTTCCGAGGACACCAGCTTGTCCTTGGTCTGGGAGGAGAACTTGGGATCGGGCACTTTCACACTGATGATAGCGGTCAGACCTTCCCGGGCATCATCACCGGAGGTCGCAACCTTGGCTTTCTTGCCCAGGCCTTCATGATCAATGTAGTTGTTCAGAGAGCGGGTCAGTGCTGCCCGGAAACCGGCCAGATGAGTACCACCATCACGCTGGGGAATATTGTTGGTGAAGCAGTAGATGTTTTCCTGGAAGGCATCGTTCCACTGCATAGCCACCTCCACCGCAATGCCGTCTTCCCGTTCACGGTTGAAATGGAAGACACGGTTGATGGCCGTCTTGTTGGTATTCAGGTGCTCAACAAAGGCCCGCAGACCACCTTCATATTCAAAAATCTCCTCCTTGCCTGAACGCTCATCCGTCAGGCGGATACGCACACCACTGTTCAGGAAAGCGAGTTCCCGCAGGCGCTTGGCCAGGATGTCGTAATGGAACTGGATATGAGTGAAGGTTTCCGGCGAGGGAATAAAGTGAACCTTGGTACCGGAGGCATCGGTTTCACCGACTTCGCCCAGGGGCGCATTGGGCACGCCGTGGGTGTAGCTCTGCTCGTAGACCTTGCCATCCCGGCGGATGGTGAGGGTCAGCGAGGAAGACAGGGCGTTGACCACAGACACACCCACGCCGTGCAGACCGCCGGAGACCTTGTAGGAGTTGTCGTCGAACTTACCACCGGCGTGCAACACGGTCATGATGACCTCGGCGGCCGAAACACCTTCCTCTTCATGAAGATCGACCGGGATACCGCGACCGTTGTCTTTTACGGTAATGGATTCGTCCGGGTGGATGATGATGCCGATTTCAGAACAGTAACCAGCCAGAGCCTCATCGATGGAGTTATCCACCAACTCAAAGACCATGTGATGCAGGCCGGTGCCATCGTCGGTATCACCGATGTACATACCGGGCCGTTTACGCACCGCGTCGAGTCCTTTGAGGACTTTGATACTGGAGGAATTGTAGTTCGATTCACTCATTAAAAGAGACTCCTGGAGGTGAGCCCAGCCCTGGCGACACGATCATTCGCGAACCCGCCAGGCTCAGCTATTCTTCCGTCAATTGTCCATGTTCCACGTGGAACATTCTGTATTCAGGTGTATCCCCATCGTGCCACAACGTGTCCGGTTCCGGATGCTCAATGGAGGTGATAAACACCTGACAACGCAGTTCCTGTAAGTTGCGAGCCAGCATAACGCGATGACGAACATCCAACTCGGCGTTGATATCATCCAACAGAAACGTCACCTGTTTGCCAAGATCACTCAACACCTTGCCCTGAGCAATCTTCATCAGGATCACCAGTGTCTTTTGCTGGCCTCTCGAGAAGGTTTCCGCCACCGGACGACCACCAAACTTCAGGCGGATATCCGCCCGGTTCGGGCCGTACAAGGTGTGGCCCATACGACGTTCCTGTTCGCGATGGTTAACCAGTACTTCGGTCAACGCTGTGCTTCGATCCCAGCCCGGGTAGAAGTCCATCTTCAGACCTTCCACCCAAGGCGCATCCAGCTCCGCCAACACCGATTCAAAAGCGATCTTGAAGCGATGGAAGACAGTTTCCCGGATGTCACTCAACGACTCCGCCAAGGCGCCGTACTGGGAATCCCAGACCCGCATCAACGATTCGTCCAGTCTACCATTTCTCAGCATTTGATTCCGCTGTGACGTGACCCTCTGAACCTGTTGCCACAGGGCAGAAAAGGAAGGTTCCACGTGGAACACTAACCAATCCAGAAACTGTCGGCGTTTGCCCGGACCACCGGCAACAATGTCGAACACACCGGGATCAATCACCGAGACCGGAAGATGCATCGCCAGAAACGAAAGACTGCGAACCGCCTCACCATCTACCCGCAACTGGGTTTCCTTGAGGCTGACATCCCGGGAAATACCAATCCTGTGCTCAACCTTTTCTGAAGACGCTTGCGCCAACAGACCTGAATCCAGTGCCCCGAAGACAGTCAGCTTCGACTGCCCGTGGGCCACCACTGCCTGATGCCGGCTGACCCGAAACGACCGGCCAAGGCCAAGATAACCAATTGCCTCCAGCACACTGGTTTTACCACTGCCATTGGCGCCATAAAGAAGATTGAAGGACGGTGAAAATTCTACAGGCGCAGATAACAGGTTTCGGAAATGCTGTGTCTGGAGTTTGACTAACGCCATGGGTAACGGAGTGCTCAGGCTGAGAATTCGGACGACCAAAACGAGAAAGGGCGATACCGTTTCCGATATCGCCCTAGTGTACTAGAAACCCCGGTAGACCGGTTAATGAAGCATGGTTAGCCGTTCGTCCATGAACACATCCATTTCTGGCGCCAGGATGTGAACATAGCGGTCGAAATACAAGAACTGCTTGAGCAGCAAGGCGAATTCACGGGGGAAATGCAAACCGTGACTTTCGCCAACCTTTACCATGTCCATCAGGATATTATTCACGTCGTCCTCGGCCCGTTCCACTTCATAGGGCACATCATCCGGCACCATGCGATCCATCTGACGATACAGACGCTGAAGATCAGCAGACAGATCGTCCACCCGCACGGTATGCCGGGTAACGCCAATCCGGATCATGGCATCAGCCATACCGTCAAAATTGCCCACCATAATCGCCGAAATGAAATCGCTCACGGCCTGCCAGGTATCCGGCCTGATCCGACCGACAATGCCGAAATCGATAAAACCAACGCGACCGTCCTCAAGCACCATCAGGTTACCGGCATGAACGTCTGCGTGAAAAAACTCGCACTGGGTCAGGCTGGCGAACCAGGTGTTCATGGCGGTAATCAATGTCCGCTCCGGATCCCGGGAAAAGCCTCGAATACTTTCCAGATCCGTCAATGGAACCCCATGGAACCGCTCCATGGTCAGAATCCGGCGAGTACTGCAATGCTCGTACACCCGCGGCACCGTCGCGTCTTCATTGTGGGTGTTCTGCAGAAATTCCCGGAACACTTTCAGGTTGTTGGCCTCTTTGATGAAATCGCACTCTTCCATCATGGTTTTCTGAATTTCATCCACAATGCCGGACATGGAGGTCCAGGAAAGTTTCGGGGCCAGCGTCTCGAGCATTCGGGCAGACAGGTAAAGAAAGTTGAGGTCCGTCAAAAGAATGTTTTCCACACCCGGCTTCTGAACCTTGATCACCACTTCTTCACCCGTTACCAGGCGAGCAGCATGAACCTGGGCAATGGATGCCGAAGCCAGAGCAACCGGATCAATTTCCGAATACACCTGATCAATAGGGCGACCAAGCTCGTCCCGGATGATCTTCTTGATTACGCTGAAGGGAAGGCTCGGGGTTTTGTCGAGGCAGAACTGGAACTCCTCCACATATTCCTTGGGGAAAAAGGTCGGTGAGCTGGCAATAAACTGTCCCAGCTTGATGTAGGTTGCGCCCAGGCTTTCGAAGGTCTGCCTCAACAGTTTCGGGGCAGGGGGCCGATCGCCCCGAACCCAGTTTACCCCGGTGCGGCCAAGCACAGACAGGGTCTGACCGATCCTGAACGCGCCTTTGATTCCATTCGTTACAGCACCCATAGAGCCCTCCAAACCTGATTACAGTCGCATCGGCATGACAACATACAGGCAACGGTTGTCGTTCTGAGCCTCAATCAGCGCACTGCTGTTGGGATTCGACAACGTAATCTTCACCTGGTCATCATCCAGTGCATTCATGACATCTACCAGATAGCCTACATTAAACCCGATCTGCAGTGATTCGCCCTGATACTCCACCGGCAAGGCATCTTCGGCCTGTTCCTGATCAGGGTTATTGGCGAACACCTGCAACTGGTTGGGAGAAAGGTTCAGGCGCACACCACGGATGTTCTCGTGAGACAGAATGCCCGCCCGCTGCAGGGTACTTTTCAGCGTTGAACGATCCGCCAGTACGGTCTTGTCGCCGCCCCGCGGGATCACCCGGTTGTAATCCGGGAACTTGCCTTCAATCAACTTGGAGGTAAAGGTATAGCTGCCCACCGTCGCCCGCAGATGATTGTCACCGATGACCAGCGTAACCGGCGATTCTTCATCATCCAGAAGCCGGGCCAGCTCCAGCACACCTTTACGAGGCACAATAACCTGCCGCAACTCTGGACACCCGGTATCCAGATCGAACTGGGCCATGGCCAGACGATGACCATCGGTAGCCACAACCCGGGCATGATTCACATCCACTTCCAGCAACAACCCGTTCAGGTAATAACGCACATCCTGCTGGGCCATGGCGAACGCAGTGGCATCCAGCATGCGACCGAGCTCTTTCTGTGGCAATGCCAGACGGAAGCTTTCCGGCTCATCCTCGACATTGGGAAAGTGCTCCGCCGGCAGCGTCGACAGGGTGAAGTGGGAATTTCCTGCGCGCAGATGCAGACGATCGCCTTCCAGTGCCAGATCGATAGGCGCCTCATCCCCCAGGGCCCGACAGATATCCGCCAACTTCCGCGCCGGAACCGTGATACGACCAGGCTGATCCACATGGACTGGTGCTACCCGAGCCACCAGCTCCACTTCCATATTGGTACCGGTCAGTGTCAGCGTATTGTCTTCTGCTTCCAGCAGGACGTTGGACAACACCGGCATGGTCTGTTTCTTTTCCACAACGCCCGCGATGCTTTGCAGCGGGGTGATCAGTGATTCACGGCTGATGGTCAGTTTCATGGCACTCGGCTTCAGTTATCGGAAGTGAATGTATGTGTTGTTCGTACGGGCCACCTTCAATCAGGTGGTCAGCAATCTCATAAAATTCTGATAATCCTCACGGATACCGGGATCGGTTTCCTGCAATTCAACAATCTTTTTACAGGCATGCAGAACGGTGGTGTGGTCACGCCCACCGAACGCGTCGCCAATCTCCGGCAGGCTATGGTTGGTCAGTTCCTTGGCCAGGGACATAGCCACCTGGCGCGGCCGGGTGACTGTGCGAGTGCGGCGTTTGGACAGCAGATCCGCCACCTTGATCTTGTAGTACTCAGCCACCGTTCGCTGGATATTATCGATGCTCACCTGCTTTTCATGCAGGGCCAGGAGATCCTTGAGGCTCTCACGGATAAACGGCGGGGTAATCTCCGAGCCAGTGAAGTGAGCATTCGCTATCACCAGACGCAGCGCCCCTTCAAGCTCACGAACGTTTGAGCGGATTTTCTGTGCAATAAAGAACGCGGCCTCGCTGCTGAGTTTCACATTGGCCTGTTCCGCCTTCTTCATCAGGATCGCCACCCGTGTTTCCAGTTCCGGAGGCTCGACCATCACCGTCAGGCCCCAGCCAAAGCGGGATTTCAGCCGCTCCTCCATGTCCGAGATTTCTTTCGGGAAACGGTCACAGGTCACGATCACCTGCTGGCCACCTTCAAGCAGCGCATTAAAGGTGTGGAAAAACTCCTCCTGAGAGCGTTCCTTGCGGGCAAAAAACTGGATATCGTCAATCAGCAGCGCATCCACCGACCGGTAATAGCGTTTGAACTCATTGATGGCATTCAGCTGCAGTGCCTTGACCATGTCGGCCACAAACCGTTCCGAACGCAGATAGGCTACCTTCGCGCGCGGGTTGCGACGCACAATCTCATTGCCAATGGCATGCATCAGGTGAGTTTTACCCAGGCCCACGCCGCCATAAAGAAACAGCGGGTTGTAGGCACCACCGGGGTTTTCCGCCACCTGCATGGAGGCAGCCCGGGCCAGCTGGTTCGATTTACCCTCGACAAAGGTATCGAAGGTAAAGGTTTCGTTAAGAAAACTCTGGTGTTTGATATCACCTTCTACCTGCACCGGACGGCGCTCGGCCTGGGCCTTGGGTGCCGGCGCAGACATCGCTCTTGGTGCTGAATCCGCAACAGTAGCGGCAACACTTCTTTCTTCTTCCGTAACGGTCTGCTCGGTTTCTTCCGAGACCCGGACCGGCGGCGCCACTTCGGAGCGAACCACCGGATCTGTGGGCTTGGGCGCAGAGCCCACTTTCATCATGACTCGTGGCGCCTGACCACCATTCAGATCCTTCAATACTTCTTCTATACGGCGAAGGTATTTTTCGTTGACCCAGTCCATCACAAACCGGTTCGGGGCAAACAGCATGAGCTGCCCTTCCCGGTGATCAGACTGAAGGGGCCTCAACCAGGTATTGAACTGCTGTGCGGGAAACTCATCCCGGAGTACTTCAAGACATTGATGCCACATACTGTTCGGCACGACCGCCTGCTCCCGAAAACCTGACTGATAAGGCACCGTTAAACCAACGCCAACCGGTGCCTGAAGTGACCGGAGATTCTAACCTGCACGAGCCTTCAGTAAAAGGCCGGAAACCTTTGTCATAAACACCCTGTGGAAACTTTTCTTCATAGTTTTCATATTGTTTCAGACATATCTACAGCCTTGTGTACAGAAAATGCCTGAAAAAAAGTTATTCACAGAAGCTTGTGCAAACCCGGGGTTCAGTCCTGTGGGAAAGATCTTGACGGATACTTGCATAACTCGGTTCACCATCACCCATCCCACTTGTGCACAATCCGTGATGACGAAATCCACAGGGCTCACCGGTATCTGTCACAAGCTTTGTCATGGCGTTAATTTCATGATTACTAAGATGAATTTTTTCTTATCCACAGAAATCAAGGTGCCTAACAACAGTAATAAATATCTTTGAAAGAATTTTAAAAAGACCTTACAGATTCTATTACTCGCCATGTCGGTTAGTACCCATGCCAGAATCTTGCCTGACCAAACCATAACCATTGAACTTGCACCCGTATTTGACTAGAATGCCGCTCCTGTTTTGGCTGTCTATTTTCCAGCCACTGATCAATGTCCATCGACGATTTGTGAGAACATCACCATGAAAAGAACATTCCAACCGAGCGTCCTGAAGCGCAAGCGCGTTCACGGTTTCCGTGCCCGTATGGCGACAGCCAATGGTCGCAAGGTACTGTCTCGTCGCCGTGCCAAGGGCCGTGCACGCCTGTCTGCGTAATCTGAAGCCTGCCTCATGAAGGCCTTGACGTTTCCGAAGTCTCACAGACTGTTGAAACCTTCGGATTACAGCAGGGTCTTCAATGACGTAACGCTGAAAGTTCCGCACAGGAATTTTCTGATCCTGGCCTCTGCCAATTCATTGGGACACGCCAGGGTCGGATTGATCTTCTCCAAGAAGAATCTTCGGCTCGCCGTTCAGAGAAACCGGATCAAGCGTCAGGTAAGGGAAACCTTCCGGCTCCAACCAGATCTGCCAGGCCTGGATATCATTGTGCTCGGCCGCCAGGGGCTGGATCGGCTGGATAACGATACGGTCCGTTCCTCACTGAATGATCTTTGGCATCGGGTAAAGAAAAAATACCGGCAGTCCACGCCTGATCAATCCGTCGGCAATCCCAGAGGTACGGAGTAATGCGTCAACTCCTGCTCTTGCCCATCCGGTTCTACCAGTATGCCATCAGTCCGATGATGGCCAGCCATTGCCGTCATTACCCTACCTGTTCACAATACGCCGTCGAGGCCATCCAACATCACGGACCTCTTAAAGGCGGTTACCTGGCAACAGCCCGGCTACTCAGGTGTCATCCCTGGGCAGAAGGCGGTTATGATCCGGTACCGGGAACGGAACTGAATACGGCGCCTCGCTCCGGCCAGGCCTGCAATCCGACAGAAAGCACTCATTCCACTACTCAGACCAGACACTAAGTTTATGGATATTCAACGCATCGTTTTGTTTGCCGGCCTCGCCATTGTCAGTTACCTGATGGTACTTGCCTGGAACGAGGATTATCACCAGCCTCAAACAGAACAGGTTGCCGAGGCGCAATCTCCCTCAGACAGCAGTGCTACCAACAGCACCGATGACATGATCCTGCCTGAGGATAACAACGCAGGCGGTGAAGAGTTTGCAACGCCGGAGACCGGCTCACTGGCGTCAACCTCCGCCAACAGCGATCAGGATCTGGCAGATCGTTTTATTACCGTGACCACGGATGTTTACGAGCTGAAGATCGACCGCGTAGGCGGTAATGTGGTTGACAGTTCCCTGTTGCAATACGACGAGTCTCTCGACAGCGAACAGCCACTGAAACTGCTGACCAATACCAGTACCCGCACCTATCTCCTGGAAAGCGGCCTGATCGGTCGCGATGGCCCGGATGGCAGCCAGGCCGGTGAAGCTCCGGTATTTCAGGCAGAAACCGGCAGTTACCAGCTGGCGGAAGGGGAAGATGAACTGACCATCAACCTGGTGTACACCACTGACAGCGGTGTAGCCATCACCAAACGCTATCATCTGGCCCGCAACAGCTATCAGATTGATGTCAGCTACCTGATCGACAACCGTTCAGAAAGCCCATGGCAAGGTAACTTCACCGGCAAGATCGTGCGTGATCAGGCGCCGGATCCGACCTCGCAGGCCAGCATGGGAATCCGGGCTTATCTGGGCATGGTGATCAGTACCCCGGAAGATCCGTATGAGAAGTACGATTTCGAGGATCTGTCAGAGAAGCGCGTCAATCAGTCCGTCACCAATGGCTGGCTGGCCTTCCTGCAGCATTACTTCCTAACCGCATGGGTACCCGAGCGGGACCAGAAAGCCCAGTTCCAGACCACCCGACGGGGTGATCTCCATGTCATGGGCTTTGTTTATCCTGCGACGACGGTAGCACCGGGTGAGACCGCAGAAGTGGGCGCCACTGCTTATGTCGGTCCCAAGATCATTGATCGGCTGGAAGCTCTGGCTCCGAACCTGGATCGCACCGTTGATTTCGGCTGGCTGTTCTTCATTTCCCTGCCGCTGTTCTACATCCTTGAATGGTTCTATGGCCTGGTCGGTAACTGGGGTGTCGCTATCATCCTGCTGACGGTGTTGGTAAAAGCGGTGTTCTTCCACCTCTCCGCCACCAGCTATCGCTCCATGGCGAAAATGCGCGCGGTCGCTCCACAACTGACCCGGCTGAAAGAGCTCTATGGCGACGATCGCCAGCGCATGTCCCAGGAAATGATGGCGCTGTACAAGCGCGAGAAAATCAATCCGCTCGGGGGCTGTCTGCCAATACTGGTGCAGATGCCGGTGTTCATCTCGCTTTACTGGGTACTGTTTGAAAGTGTCCAGTTGCGTCATGCGCCGTTCATGCTGTGGATTCAGGATCTGTCCCAGATGGACCCGTACTTCATCCTGCCGATCCTGATGGGCGCCAGCATGTTCATCCAGATGAGCCTGAACCCGACGCCTCCGGACCCCATGCAGGCCAAGATCATGAAGCTTATGCCGCTGATCTTCACCGTGTTCTTCCTGTGGTTCCCGGCCGGTCTGGTTCTGTACTGGCTGGTGAACAACATTCTTTCGATCTCCCAGCAGTGGTACATTACCCGCAAGATCGAAGCGGAAACGGCAGGCAAGAAGTACTGATTCAACAGTGCTTCTGACCTGACAAAGGCTCCCTTGTGGAGCCTTTGTCATTTCTATTTCAGGAAAACCAAGATGCAGCCAGCGACTGACACCATTGCCGCCATCGCCACTGCCCCGGGCCAGGCCGGGGTGGGGATTGTCCGGGTGTCCGGACCCAGAGCCATGGCCATTGCCCGCACCATGCTGGGCTTTGAGCCAAAACCCCGGTACGCCCATTACGGCCCGTTCCGGGATCGGCAGGGAGAGCTCATTGATGAGGGCATCGGTCTGTACTTTCCCAACCCGCATTCCTTTACCGGCGAGGATGTGTTCGAGCTTCAGGGCCATGGGGGTACGGTGATCCTGGATATCCTGTTGCGGGAAGTCTGCAGCCTGGGCGCCCGGCTGGCCCGGCCCGGTGAATTTTCCGAAAGAGCGTTTCTCAATGACAAGCTGGACCTGGCTCAGGCTGAGGCCATTGCAGATCTGATTGAAAGCAGTTCGGAACAGGCGGCCCGCTGCGCCGTGCGTTCCATGCAGGGGGTGTTCTCCAAACGTGTGGATAACCTGGTGGAGGCCATCACCCATCTGCGCATCTACGTGGAAGCGGCCATCGATTTTCCGGAGGAAGAGATCGATTTCCTGGCCGATGGCAAGGTTGCTTCTGACTTGCAGGGGCTGCTGGAGCAGGTGCAGCAGATTCTCGGTGAAGCCCAGCAAGGCACCATTCTGCGGGACGGCATGAAAGTGGTTATTGCTGGCCGGCCCAATGCCGGCAAATCCAGCCTGCTGAACGCCCTCGCGGGTCGGGAGGCTGCGATTGTCACCGCCATCGAGGGCACGACCCGGGATGTGTTGCGGGAACATATCCACATCGATGGTATGCCGCTGCACGTTATTGATACTGCCGGCCTGCGGGACAGCCCTGACGAAGTGGAACAGATTGGTATTGCCCGGGCCTGGGAAGAAATCCGACAGGCCGATCGTATTTTGCTGATGGTGGATGCCACCACCACCGACAAAACCGAGCCCCATGAAATCTGGCCGGATTTTATTGATCAACTGCCCAGGAGCGCGCCGGTGACGGTGATTCGTAACAAGGTGGATCTGTCTGGTGAATCGGTCGGCATCAGTGCAGAGCCCCATCAGACCGCTCCGGTGATTCGTCTGGCAGCAAAAGCTGCGGAGGGCCTGGAGGTCCTGCGGGAGCACCTGAAAGAATGCATCGGCTTTGCCAGCACTACCGAAGGTGGCTTCCTGGCCCGGCGCCGGCACCTGGATGCCCTGGAACGTGCCCGGGATTCCCTGCTGCAAGGCCAGACCCAGCTGGAAGGTTACGGCGCCGGTGAATTGCTGGCCGAAGACCTGCGGGCCGCTCAGGATGCCCTGGGGGAAATCAGCGGGCATCTGACCCCGGATGAGCTTCTGGGTAAGATATTCAGCAGTTTCTGTATCGGGAAATAATGAAGGAAGGAGCCCTCAGCCCGCTCTGGCTCTCGTGTGTTCCCTTACGAAAACAAACAGTTTATCTGTAAAACAACGTTAAAAGCTCGGGTAAAATCCACTACTGTCTCATCGTGCCGCTGCCTGTGCAGCGGACCAAGTCATTCGTGGTAAAGGAGATAACCCGTGCGCAAGTTGGCCTCTTTGTTAGCTGCCACGCTGGTGTTTGCCGGCGTTTCTGTGCCCGCCCTGGGCTCAGACAAACTCTACATCTACACCGAGAACTTTCCTCCGTACAACATGAGTTCCACCGGCCGTGCCTTCGAGCATAACGGCGATGGCATTGATGGACTGTGCACCGAGATGGTGAAAGCGGTGCTGCAGGCGTCCGGGCTCGACTATGTCATCAAGCTCCGGAACTGGGATTACGGCTACAACCGGGCCCTGAACAAAAAGAACCATGGGATCTTCTGCACCACCTATACCGAAAGCCGGGCACCGCAGTTCAAGTGGGTAGGGCCATTGGCGAACAACCTGTGGACCATCTTTGCCCCGGCCGGCACCAACCTGCAGATCGACGATCTGGAAGATACCCGGGGTTTGCTGTATGCCGGCTATCGCGGTGACGTCATGACCGAATACCTGCTGGAGCGCGGCTACAAGGTCTCGGAGATGGAAAGCGATGACCTGAACCCGAAGCGCCTGGAACTGGGGCAGGTTGACCTCTGGATTGCGGACCAGCTGGCCGGGCCCTATTTTGCCTCCCAGCAGGATGTGGAAGGGCTGGTTCCGGTGTATTCGTTCAACAAGACCGAACTGTACCTGGCCATGAACATGGAAACGCCGGACGAGGTTATCCAGAAACTGAATCAGGGCCTGGAAACCATCAAGAACAACGGAATCTACGAGGCTATTGAGACCAAGTACGGCCTCTGATCAGAGCTTTGTTCCGTTGCAAAAGGGGAAGCCAGTGGCTTCCCCTTTTTCGTTATTGGGCCATCGCTTAACCGGTGCGGCGCAGATCCGGTGAACGAACCGGGCGCAGGGCCTCGGTATGGCTGCGATTGCCCAGAAAGTAGGGCCGCGGTTTGTTGCCGCAGAATGGCTGTTCCAGACGGTTTTCCACACTGTTGTAGACGAAGAACAGATTGCTGCGGGGCCAGGGTGACATATTGGCATTGGAGGCATGCAACGTGTTGCACTCGAATATGATCAGAGAGCCCGCTGGCCCGGTAGGCGCCTGGATGCCGTACTGATCGGCCATCTTCTGCAGGTCCTGCTCGTTGGGGACCCCCAGCTCCTGCTTTTTCAGTGAGGACTGGTAGTTGTCCTCGGGCGTGCGGCCGACACAGGGCACAAACGTTTTGTGGGAGCCGGGAATCAGCATCAATGGGCCGTTGAATGGGGTGTTGTCGGTGAGGGCGATGGAAAAGCTGACGGCCCGCATTCGCGGCATACCGTCCTCGGCGTGCCAGGTCTCGAAATCCGAATGCCAGTCAAAGCCCTTGCCGTGGAAACCGGGTTTGAAATTGATGCGTGACTGGTGGATGTAGGCATCACTGCCCAGTAGCTGGTGCACCATATCCAGCAAGCGGGATTCCCGGGTCAGTCGGTCGAAGCGATCAGACAGTTCGTGGATCCCGAAAATAGAGCGGATCTCCTGCTTGCCCGGCTCAGTAATAGTGCCTTCGGAACGCAGGATGCTGTCGTCATTCTCATAGGCTCGCAGGTCGTCCCGGAAACGTTTGACCGTTTCCTGATCCAGAAAGTTGTTAAATACCAGAAAGCCGTCCCGTTCATACCGGGCCAGTTCAGTTTCGCTCAGCGGTCCATTGTGACGGTCGGTTCCCTGGCTGTGGATAACCGGGTCCTTGCGCTCGAAACTCTCTGCCGGGCGCTCGAGGCGGGTGGGATAAAAGTCGTCAGTACGATTGTCCATTTTCGAACCTCCTTCTTTTATACGCGAGAATGGTGATGTCTCTAAAAGTCGTTAAACCTCAGTGCATTGTGAGAAAAGTGGTAAGGCAGGGGGAAAGTTGAGGTCGTATCAACGGGATTTCAACCCCGGTTTCCGGATGGTCATGAACAGCCAAAAATGTCCCGGGCAGAGCCCGGGACGGGAAAATACCGGAGGTTAACCGGTAAAGGCCATCTCTTCTGGTGCCACCTGCATGAGGTTGCGGGTCGGGCTCAGCATGCTGGTGGCGTGGGCCTGGGCCCGGGGCAGCAAGCGCTCATAATAGAACTCGGCGGTCGCCAGCTTGGTGCGGTAAAAGGCGTCAGATTCATCGCCGCCGTTTTCCAGTTTATCGCTGGCCACCGCCGCCTGGCGTAGCCACATGTACGCCATGGTCACGTAGCCGCTGTACATCAGGAAGTCGTTGGCGGCGGCGCTGACCACGTCGCGATCCTTGCGTGCTGCCAGCATCACGCGCACGGTCAGCAGGTTCCACTGGGCGGTCAGTTTCAGCAGCTCCACCGCCATCGGCCGCAGTTGTTTGTTGGTCAGGTGCTTGCGGGCAAAATTGGCCACCTTGAGGGTGAATTCCCGCACTGCTCCGCCCTGGGTCATCAGCAAGACCTTGCGCCCGAGCAGGTCCAGCGCCTGGATGCCGGTTGTACCTTCGTACAGGGTGGCAATACGGGTATCCCGGACGATCTGCTCCATACCGTGTTCGCGGATGTAGCCATGACCGCCGAACACCTGCATGCCCAGGTTGGTGGCCTCACAGCCCAGTTCGGTCAGGAATCCCTTAAGGATTGGCGTCAGGAAGCCGAGTTTGTCGTCATATTTCTCAACCTTGGCGGTATCGCCTGCGGTATGCGCTTCCACCATATGGTCCGCGATCTTGGCGGCGTAATAGAGCATGGAGCGGCCGCCTTCCGCGATGGCTTTCTGGGTCAGCAGCATACGCCGGACATCGGCATGGTGAATCAGGCTGTCGGCAACCTCATCCGGCTCTTTCTTGCCGGACAGCGCCCGCATGGAACGGCGCTCCTTGGCGTAATCCAGAGCCCACTGATAGGACAGCTCGGCGGGGCCAACCCCCTGAATTGCCGTACCGATGCGGGCTGTGTTCATAAAGGTGAACATGCACTCCAGGCCCTGATTCTCCGGGCCGATCAGATAGCCGGTGGCGCCATCGAAATTCATCACACAGGTGGCCGAAGCCTTGATGCCCATTTTCTTCTCCAGCGCGCCGCAACTGACGGCGTTGCGCTCACCGACACCGCCCTGGGCATCGGGCAGGAACTTGGGCACGATAAACAGGCTGATGCCTTTGGTGCCTTTCGGGGCATCCGGCAGACGGGCCAGCACGATGTGAACGATGTTTTCGGTCAGATCGTGCTCACCTGAGGAAATGAAGATCTTGGTGCCTGTGAGTCTGTAGCTGCCGTCGGCCTGGGGTTCGGCCCGGGTTTTGACCTGGCCCAGGTCGGTACCGCACTGGGGCTCAGTCAGGCACATGGTGCCGCCCCAGCGGCCTTCGGTCAGCGGCGCCAGATAAGTCTGTTGCTGCTGCTCATCACCGTGCAGGTAGATGGTATTCATGGCCCCCAGGGACAGGCCCGGGTACATGGAAAAGGACCAGTTGGCGGTGCCCATCATTTCCTGCTTCAGCAGGCCCATGGAGGCCGGCAGGCCCTGGCCCCCGAATTCCTCCGGCGCCGACAGGCCCTGCCAGCCGCCCATCACATATTGCTCGTAGGCTTCTTTATAGCCCTTGGGGGTGATCACTTCACCGTTTTCCAGGTGGCACCCTTCTTCGTCGCCGGACTGATACAGCGGGCTCAGCACCTCTTCGCAGAAACGGCCACATTCGCTCAGAATGGCGTCGACAATGTCGGGCGTGGCGTTCTCACCGGAGGCCAGTGTCTGGTAGTGCCGCGGGTAATCGAATACGTCATTGAGCAGGAATTTCATGTCCCTCAGGGGCGCTTTATACACAGGCATAGCCAGTCCTCACATGCATTGATCATCCGGAATTGGTTGGGCCAGAAAGGCCACTGTGTGTGCAGTTGTACGGTATTCCCGGCGGGCTGCCATTGACGGAAAGCACTGGTGCTGATGTCAGAATGGACAATTGGCTGAAATGACGGTTGGGCCCGGGGACTGATCGGGCACGGCCATGGGTCCGTAATGCTGTAAACGTTCTGTTGCTATCCGGTAGTCGCCAAGGAGTGTAAAAGTCATGCAAACGCAGCCTTTCCCCGGTCTTTTCCATGGTCTTCGAAGCGGTGGTCTTATACTGTTAATGACCCTGATGCTGGCAGGGTGTGCCGGGCCGAATCTGGAGGATTATCAGGGCCAGGCACCGGAGCTGGTGCCCTCGGAGTTTTTCCGGGGCGAACTTTCGGCCCGGGGTGTGGTCAAGGACTACGCCGGCCAGGTTATCCGTACCTTCGACGCAGACATTGTGGCCAGTTGGGATGAAGACGGTGTCGGTACGCTGGATGAAGTGTTCCGTTTCAACGACGGCGAGGTCCAGACCCGGATCTGGACGCTGACACCGGACAACGGCAGCTATCACGCCAGCGCCGGCGACGTGGTGGAAGCCGGCACCATGCGCTGGCAGGGCAACGCCATACACATGAATTATGTCCTGCGGGTGGCATACGGAGATGGCACGATCGATGTCCGGATGGACGACTGGATGTACCTGGTTACTCCCGACACCCTGATCAACCAGACCACTATGAGCAAGTGGGGTGTCGATGTGGGTGAAGTGGTGTTGGTGATTCAGAAACATGAAAGCGGGGCTGTCCCGCAGAACTGAACTCGGAAAGGTTTGCGATACCCATGTGGAAGCAATGGCTGATTGCGGTGGTACTGGTTGCAGCGGGTGCCGGAAGTGCGGTGTTCTTTTTGGCGATGGATTCCTCGTCCACAGAACAGGCCGGTGAGGAGCCGAGGGCCAGCAAAGTCAGTGCAGTGGCGCCCAGATTGCAGCAGGTCAGGGATGAGATTCGTTCGGTGGCCAACCTCAAGGCACTGAATGCCGTGGAACTGACCACCGAAGTCACCGGTCGGGTGGTGCAGATCAACCTCGAACCCGGACAGAAAGTATCTCAGGGCGATGTCCTGTTACGTCTCGACGATCGTCAGGCCCGTGCCGATCTTCAGGTGATTGAAGCCCAGCTGGCCGATGCCAGGCGGCAACTGGAGCGGGCCCGGCGTTTGCGCTCCAACAATAGCGTGTCCCAGTCCCAGGTGGATGAACTGGTCACCGCCGTGAGTGTGGCTGAAGCCCAGCGACAGGCTGCCCGGGTACGGCTGGAAAACCATCGCATTGAAGCGCCGTTCTCCGGTGTGGTGGGCCTGAGCGACATCAGCGTGGGGGCGTATTTGCAAGCGGGCACCACCATTACCACGCTGGACACCACCGATCGTATGGAAATGGGTTTTGCGGTTCCGGAACGTTTTGTCGGCCAGGTTCGGGTAGGCCAATCGGTGATTGCCTCCTCGCCGGCATTCCCAGACGAGGTCTTCCGGGGAGAGCTGGTGGAATTGGCCACCCGCATCAGCGAATTGAGCCGAACCCTGTCGGTGCGAGCCATTATCGATAATCCGGACGGTCGCCTGCGGCCGGGCCAGTTCATGTCGGCGTCACTGACCCTGCAGGAACGGGAAGGGCTGGTGATTCCGGAGCAGGCAGTGATGATTCGTGGCGATGACAAGTATGTGTTTGTTGCCGAAGACGGCGTGGCACGCCGGGTATCGGTGGCGACCGGTTCGCGCATGCCCGGTCTGGTGGAAATTACCTCAGGCCTGACCCTGGACGATGCCGTGGTAGTAACCGGGCAGGATCGCCTGAGTACCGGCGACCGCATTGAAGTACAGAGTAACGACCAGGCGATTCCGGAAAACCGGTTTGCCCGGACCGTGGAGTCCTGATCCATGGTGCTGTCCGATGTCTCCATCAAACGCCCGGTGTTTGCCACCGTTCTGAGCCTGCTGATTGTCGTATTCGGCGTGGCCGCCTTGCTGGGCTTGCCGGTTCGGGAATATCCGGATATTGATCCGCCGGTGGTTTCGGTGTCCACCGATTACACCGGCGCTGCGGCGGAAGTGGTCGACACCCAGATTACCCAGGTGATTGAAGGGGCCATCAGTGGCATTGAAGGCATTCGCTCCATCGAATCCTCAACCGAACAGGGTGAATCCCGAACCTCAATAGAGTTTGATACCTCCAGGGATGTAGACATTGCCGCCAACGACGTACGCGATGCGGTGTCCCGGGTTCTGAACCAGTTGCCGGATGAGGCCGATCCCCCGGTGGTTCAAAAAGCGGATTCCGATGCCCGGCCAATGATGTGGATAACTCTGATCAGTGACGTCTGGGACAGTGCCGAACTCAGTGACTTCGCCGATCGGGTTCTGGCCGACCGTTTATCGGTTCTGGACGGTGTTGCCGATGTCCGGATTGGCGGTGAACGCCGTTACGCCATCCGGGTCTGGCTCGACCGCACCCGCCTGGCGGCCCGCAACATTACCGTTGCCGAGGTGGAGCAGGCACTGCGGCAGAACAACGTGGAGTTACCGGCCGGTTCAGTGGACTCGTCCACCCGTAACTTTACCGTGCGCGCGGAAGGGCGGTTGTCCAATGTGGAAGATTTCCGCAATCTGGTGATCCGCCGGGATGGCAACGACCTGTTGCGCCTGGGCGAGGTTGCCAATGTTCAGGTCGGGGTGGAATCGGATGTTGGTCGTTTGCGGGCCAATGGCGAAACCGCTATCGGTATGGGGGTAATCCGCCAGTCCAAGGCCAACACGGTAGCGGTGTCGGATGCGGTGAAGGCGGAGCTGGTGAAGATTCGCGAGACCTTGCCGCCGGAAGTGCGTATTGCCGAGAGCTATGACGAATCGGTGTTTATCCGGGCTTCGATCAAAGAGGTTCTGACCACGCTGGCGATTGCGGTATCGCTGGTGATACTGGTTATTTTCCTGTTCCTGCGCTCCTGGCGCGCAACCCTGATTCCGGCGGTCACCATTCCGGTGGCGGTGATCGGTGCGTTTATTGGCCTGGGTTTCCTGGGCTTTTCCATCAATGTACTTACCCTGTTGGCCATCATTATGGCCATCGGCCTGGTGGTGGACGATGCTATTGTCATGCTGGAGAACATCCAGCGTCGCATTGATGAAGGCGAACCACCGTTGCTGGCGGCCTACCGGGGCGCCAAGCAGGTGGCTTTCGCGGTGATCGCCACCACGCTGACACTGGTGGCGGTGTTTGTGCCCATCTCGTTCATGGGCGGCAACGTGGGCCGGTTGTTTGCGGAATTCGGCTTCACTCTCGCGGCTGCCGTGGTGGTCTCCAGCCTGGTTGCTCTGACCCTGGCGCCGATGCTCTGTTCCAAGTGGCTCCGGCACAGTCCCGAAAGTGCCGAGGGGCATCGGCTCTGGGCCTTCAGTGAACGCTTCTTGAATGGCCTGACGAATGGCTATCAGAGAATGCTTCGCTTCTCCCTGAACCAACCGGGGCTGTTGCTCGGGCTCGGTATCGTCGGGCTGATCGTGGCGGTGGTGATTTTCCCTCGGTTGCCCCAGGAACTGGCCCCGACCGAAGACCGCGGCGTAATCATCATGCCCGTCAGCGCACCCCGGGGTTCGACGGTTGAATTCACCGATCACTTTGTCAAACAGGCCGAAGAGCGACTGTTACCCTACCTGGATGACGGTATCGCCGAGCGTTTCCTGTCCATCGTCGGATTCCGGGATGAAGAAGACAATGCCTTCATGATCATGGGGCTGGTGCCCTGGGAACAGCGGGAGATCAAGCAGCAGCAGGTCACCACCGAGATTCGCGACAAGCTGTCTGACATTTCCGGGGTGCGGATCAGTGTCATCAACCCGCCGGGGCTGGGCCAGCGCGGCTTCAATCAGCCAGTGGAGTTTGTCATTGCCGGCCCTGACTATGAGTCGGTGCAGGCCTGGAGTGAGGAGATCGTTGAACGGGCAAAGGAAAACCCGAATCTGCTGAATGTCGACACCGATTTTGAGCTGACCCGGCCGGAACTGAAGGTCAACATTGACCGCGACCGGGCAGCGGATCTGGATATCACCATTGAAGACGTAGGCCTCACCCTGCAGACCATGCTGGCTTCCCGGCAGGTAACCACCTATCTGGATCGGGGCCGGGAATACGACGTCATTATCCAGGCGGACGATGCCGACCGGGCCACGCCCGGTGATATGGAGCAGATCTTCCTGCGGCCTCGGGCAGGTGGGGAACTGATTCCACTCAAAGCTCTGGTATCTGTGGAAGAGATCGGGGCCAATCCGGATCTGCGCCGGATTGACCGGCTGCCGGCGGTGGTGGTGAGTGCGTCCCTGGCCGAGGGCTATGATCTGGGTTCAGCGCTGACCTACCTGAATAACCTGGCTGTGGATAACCTGCCTCCGGAGGCCCGGCTCAGTTACAAGGGCCTGTCCCAGGAATTCCAGGATTCATCGGCGGCCATCTACCTGACCTTCGGGCTGGCGTTTATTATCGTGTTCCTAGTGCTGGCGGCCCAGTTCGAGAGCTGGATCCACCCGCTGATTATCATGCTGTCGGTGCCGCTGGCGGTGACCGGTGCGCTGATCGCGCTGGCCTGGTCGGGCATCAGTCTGAACATCTACAGCCAGATTGGCATCATTATGCTGCTGGGACTGATGGCCAAGAACGGCATTTTGATCGTGGAATTTGCCAACCAGCTTCGGGACAAGGGCTACGAGGTGAAAGAAGCCATTCTGGAAGGCGCCAGCCTGCGCTTCCGTCCGGTACTGATGACCACCATATCTACGGTGTTCGGGGCGGTTCCGCTGGTGATTGCCACTGGTGCCGGGGCCGAGAGCCGGGCGGCCATCGGCATGGTGATCCTGGGTGGCCTGATTTTCGCCACCACCCTGACTCTGTTCATTATCCCGGTGTTGTACAACCTTCTGGCCCGCTTTGCGAAATCCTCGAACGCGGTGGAGCAGGAGCTGGAACGCCTGGCAGCGGGCCCATCCGGCGGTAGCAGTTCGGCGGCGGTGCCACAGCGCAAGGCGGACGATTTCTGAACCCGACCGGGTGAAATCCCGGTATCAAAGGGTGTCCGGGAACAGAACCTGACCGTCCAGGACCTCATCCGGATGGATATCCACGCAGAAGATCCGGTGGCCCTGGGCCAGTGAGGTGCCGGTGGACAGGGTAACGGTTCGTCGGGCGTCCGGAAGGGCCACGTAGGGGCGGCTGCAGCTGATGTGTTGCGGTCGCTCCAGGGCGTTGCGGAAATATTCCCGATGGCTCCAGCAGGCGCCAGCGGACTGATACAGCGGGTTGAATGCGGCATTCCGGGAAGCCCCGGATTGGGCCAGACTGCCTTGCTGAACCCCTTTTTGATCGAGCAGGAAGCATCGCCGTACGCCCTCCATTTGCAGCAGAGGACGGCATACCCGATCAAATTCCTCGCCCCGGGCCAGGGCATGGCAGGCATCCATGATTTCGAATCTCAGCAGCTTGAGATAGGTCTCGCGGGTCCTGAAATCGTTCTGGCACCAGCGTTCGGATTCCGACATGACCTGTCGCAACGCGGTTTCGGCGGTCTGCGTCAGTTCTTCGGACCCTTGCCCCGGTCGGGCAAACAGAAAGCCCTGCAGCAGATCCGCTTCGGTGGCCAGCGCAATGTGGGCCTGGGCATTGTTCTCGATGCCTTCAATCAGCACCAGGCTGCCACTCTCGCGAATCATCCGGACCAGGCTGTTTAACAGCAATCGCGCGCGGTTGTGATCCTGGGCGTTCATCAACAGAGACCGGTCAATCTTCACGATCAGCGGGTTGATTCGCCACAGGCGCTCAAAATTGGAATCACCCATGCCAAAGTCGTCGATGGCGATCTGGAATCCCCGGGCCTTGGCTTCCTGGACGAACTCCAGCAGCGTGGCGCTGTCCCGGGAGGCGGTCTCCACCAGCTCCAGCACGATCTTCTCCGGATGCACGCCCAGTTGATGGCAATGGTCAGCCAGTACAGACAGGTAGTCGTTATGGTGGAACAGAGTGTCCGGGTTGATATTGATAAACAGCCAGATAGGTAGGTTGGTCTGGGTGAAATTCTCCAGATGCAGGTTCAGCAGGTGCCGGTCCAGTTCCGAGGTGACGCCCTGAATGCTGGCCTGCTCGAAAAGCGAAGGCGGCGGTACTGGCTGATTTCCACGACGAACCCGTACCAGTGCCTCGTAGCCGACCATCTTCTGATGGGTGGGGCTGAGAATGGGTTGATAGACCGACCGGAAATCGTGATGTTCGATAAAGCTGGCGGTTTTGCCAGAGGGGCGGTGCCGGTGCTCGGCAAGTCTGAGAACGCGCTTCATGGTCAGGAACCCTTGTACTGCCTGTTCGAGCCTTCCTGGCCGTGGTTGAGAAACTGCATTCCAGGCTCAAGCGAGTTCTGTGCCAAAAGCTCTGGTTGGGCGCCTGGCACCGGGGCCAGACGACCGCGCTGGCGAGCCTGCGTGGAAACTGGCCCTTTGTTGGTGCACTTGCGTTCAGGGGTACCGGTTTTTGCACCGTATATAGGCATCTGCTAAAAACGCTGTGGATAATTACTGGGATAATTTGCGAATAATGCCAGAGTAATTTAATTAAATTTATATTTAACAAATAGTTACCGACGTTTTTTGCTGTAAGTGAAGGCATCAATTGTGTGGATAACTTTTTGAAAACTTTTTTGAACAATGTATGACAAGGCTATGAAATCCTGAAACTTTCGGAATTTCCTTATCCTGTACGAACCCTGTCAGAGAGCGGCGTCGCACTGATCATCGGCCAAGGCCAGCCACCAGGGTTTTTATTCACCTCGTTGCTGGTTAAAATTTGCACATTCTGACTGCAATTTTCCGGGCGAGGCGTTATACTCGCCGCCCTGTTTTTTTCCCCGATTTCCGAGGTGTAGTGTGGAGTTTCCGACCCGTTTCGATGTCATTGTCATTGGTGGTGGCCATGCCGGTACTGAAGCCGCCCTGGCGGCAGCGCGTATGGGTTCGCAAACCCTGCTGCTGACCCACAACATTGAGACTCTGGGGCAGATGTCCTGTAACCCGGCCATCGGTGGCATTGGCAAAAGTCATCTGGTGAAGGAAATCGATGCCTTGGGCGGCGCCATGGCCCGGGCCACCGATCAGGCAGGCATCCAGTTCCGGGTCCTGAACAGCCGAAAGGGCCCGGCGGTGCGTGCCACCCGTGCTCAGGCAGACCGGATTCTGTATAAAGCCGCCATTCGCCATATGCTGGAAAACCAGCCTAATCTGACCCTGTTCCAGCAGGCGGCCGATGACCTGATTGTGGAAAACGACCAGGTGGTGGGCGTGGTGACCCAGACCGGCATCCGCTTCAACGCCAAAACCGTAGTTTTGACCACCGGTACCTTCCTCGGTGGCGTTATCCACATTGGTATGCAGAATCACGCCGGTGGTCGCGCCGGTGATGCGCCGGCCAATGCCCTGGCCAAACGCCTGCGGGAGCTACCGTTCAACGTTGGCCGTCTGAAAACCGGAACACCGCCGCGCATTGATGCCCGCACCGTGGATTTCTCCGCGATGCAGCAGCAGTGGGGAGACGATCCGACACCTGTGATGTCGTTTATTGGCAGCCGTGACGAACATCCAGAGCAGATCTGCTGTTACGTGACCCGCACCACCGAAGAAACCCACGACATTATCCGCAGTGGGTTTGACCGCTCGCCCATGTTCGCTGGCAACATCGAGGGCGTGGGCCCGCGTTATTGCCCGTCCATCGAGGACAAGGTCAACCGCTTTGCCGACAAGGATTCGCACCAGATTTTCGTCGAGCCCGAAGGCCTGACCACCAACGAGCTGTACCCGAATGGTATTTCCACCAGCCTGCCGTTTGATATCCAGCTCAAGGCAGTGCGCTCGATTCCCGGTTTCGAGAACGCCCACATCCTGCGCCCGGGCTATGCCATCGAGTATGACTACCTGAACCCGCAGGACCTGCGCCACACCCTGGAAACCAAGTTTATCCAGGGCCTGTACTTTGCCGGCCAGATCAACGGCACCACCGGTTACGAAGAAGCCGGTGCCCAGGGCTTGCTGGCGGGCATCAACGCCTCGCTGCGGGCCCAGGATAAAGAAGAGTGGTACCCGCGCCGGGATGAGGCCTATCTGGGCGTACTGGTGGACGACCTGATCACCATGGGCACCCAGGAGCCCTACCGTATGTTTACCAGCCGTGCCGAATACCGGCTGATCCTGCGGGAGGACAACGCCGACCTGCGCCTGACCGAAACCGGCCGCAAGCTGGGCCTGGTGGACGACGAGCGCTGGCAGAAGTTCAGCGAGAAGTGCGAAGGCATTGCCAAAGAGCGTAGCCGCCTGGAAAGCACCCGTATCCATCCGAACACCGAGGCGGGTGAGCGAGCCAATGGCTACCTGAAACAGCCGATGACCCGTGACCAGTCTCTGGCGGAGCTGCTGCGCCGTCCGGAGATTGTCTACGATCACATCGCCGAGATCGGGGCCGAACGGGCGGAGGACCCGAACGTAGCCGATCAGGTGGAAATCGAGATCAAATACGAAGGCTACATCTCCCGCCAGGCGGATGAGATCGAGCGCCTGCGCAAGAACGAGAACACCGCATTGCCGCTGGATCTGGATTACGACGTCATCGGTGGCCTGTCCAACGAAATCAAGCAGAAGCTCAAGGACGTGCGCCCGGAAACGATGGCTCAGGCGTCCCGTATCCAGGGTGTGACCCCGGCGGCGGTCAGCCAGATTCTGGTGCATCTGAAAAAGCGCGACCTGTTGAAAAAGCAGAGCGCCTGAGATGAGTTATCCACAGTGGCCCGGCCAGCTTCGGGACGGCCTCGCGGCCATGAACCTGTCTTTGTCCGACAGCCAGCAGCAACAGTTGCTGGCTTTTCTGGCTCTGCTGAACAAGTGGAACAAGGCCTACAACCTGACCGCCGTGCGGGATGAGCGGGTCATGGTCTCCCGCCAGTTGCTGGACAGTCTGAGCATCCTGCCCTGGGTGACCACAGACCATTTGCTGGATGTGGGCGCCGGCGGCGGCCTGCCGGGTATTCCGCTGGCCATTGTCTTCCCGGAAAAACGCTTTACCCTGCTGGACAGCAACGGCAAGAAAACCCGATTCCTGAATCAGTGTGTGCTTGAGCTCGGGCTGGACAACGTTGAAGTTATCCACGGCCGGGCGGAAGACTGCCAGCCCGATCAGCCCTTCACCCAGATTAGCAGCCGGGCCTTCACCGCGCTGGAAAACCTGGTGACCTGGTGTGGTGGTCTGCTCGCGAATGACGGCGAGTTCCTTGCCATGAAAGGCCAGTATCCGGATGATGAAGTAGCTGCCCTTCCGGCGGGCTGGCAGGTAGAATCCAGCCATTCCCTGACCGTCCCCGGAGCCGACGGCGAACGGCATTTACTGATCGTCGCCCGGGCTGAACGACACCGGTAACCCTCAACAGCAGGAGGCAAAGCATGGCGCGCGTGATTGCAGTGACCAATCAGAAAGGCGGTGTGGGCAAAACCACCACCTGCGTCAATCTTGCCGCGTCTCTGGCGGCCACCAAGCGCCGGGTGCTGCTGGTAGATATGGATCCCCAGGGGAATGCCACCATGGGCAGCGGTGTGGATAAAAATTCCCTGGAGCTGTCCGGATACGATGTGCTGACCAAACGGGCTACTCCGGCGGACGTGATCGTCCACGCTGAAGCCTCCGGTTTCGACCTGCTGCCCGCCAACGGTGACCTGACCGCCGCCGAAGTGGAGCTGATGAACGAGATTGGCCGGGAACACCGGTTACGGCTCACCCTCAACACCGTTCGGGAAAACTACGACTACATCCTGATTGATTGCCCGCCTTCACTCAGTCTGCTGACCGTGAATGCTCTGTCTGCCGCGGATTCGGTACTGATCCCGATGCAGTGTGAATATTATGCCTTGGAAGGACTGGCGGCACTGATGAACACCGTTCAGCAGATTCAGGAAACGGTCAATCCCAATCTGGAGATTGAGGGTATCCTGCGCACCATGTACGACCCCCGCAATAGCCTGACTCTGGATGTCTCCGGTCAGCTCAGTGAATATTTCGGTGACAAGGTTTACCGGGCGGTGATTCCCCGCAACGTCCGGCTGGCAGAAGCGCCCAGCTACGGCATGCCGGCACTCAAGTATGATCGGGTGTCCAAGGGTGCGGTGGCATATCTGGCGCTGGCTGGCGAGATGGTACGCCGGCACGGATCGAAAAAGACATCGCCCGCGGTTGCGGTGTAACATAGACCGCCGTCAGGCAACCATGCACCCACTATTTCAACAGGAAGAATGACAACTACCATGGCGGCGAAGAAGCGAGGCTTGGGCGAACGGGGACTGGGGGCACTGCTCCAGGGCTCGAAGGTGACTCTCAATCAGGAGACCAGTGATCACGATGGTGAACTGCGTGAGATCCCGGTCGACCTGATCCAGCGTGGTCGTTATCAGCCGCGCCGGGATATGGACCCCGCCGCTCTGCAGGAACTGGCAGACTCCATTCGTCAGCAGGGCGTGATGCAGCCGGTCGTGGTGCGTCCGGTGTCGGAAGGCCGTTATGAACTGATTGCCGGTGAGCGCCGCTGGCGTGCCACCCAGCTGGCAGAATTGGACCGTATTCCTGCTATTATCCGCGATGTCCCGGATGAAGCCGCCATTGCGATGGCGCTGATCGAGAACATCCAGCGCGAAAACCTGAACCCTATTGAAGAAGCCTTCGCCCTGCAGCGCCTGCAGGACGAGTTCGGCCTGACCCAGGCTCAGGTGGCCGAAGCGGTGGGCAAGTCCCGAACGACGATCACCAACCTGTTACGGTTGATCGGCCTGACCGAAGACGTAAGGGTAATGCTGGAGCATGGTGATCTGGAAATGGGCCACGGCCGTGCCATGCTTACCCTGCCACCGGAGCAGCAGATGCAGGTGGCCCGTCAGGTGGTCGCCAAATCGTTGTCGGTACGCCAGACTGAAGCCCTGGTGCGCCGGGTTCAGCAGGAAAAACCGGAAGACAAAGCCAGCGCCAAGCCGGCTCTGGATCCGAACATCCGGGCCCTGCAGGACGATCTGTCTGACCGGCTCGGTGCCCGGGTGGCGATCAATCATGGTAAACGCGGCAAAGGCAAGCTGGTGATTGAGTACAGTTCACTGGACGAGCTCGACGGCATTCTGGGCCACATCCGTTAGTCGGTCCGATAAAACCTGAAAATCATCCTAAAGTCCCGTCTGGTGCCGGAAACACCACATGTGGTTGTGGTGATCGATGAGCAACACAACCTGTGTAAAACTTCAGGTTTCGGCGGCAAAATCTGCTCACTTTTTCGCCAATTTTTCCGTGCGGTTATGTTGAACACCTATCGGTTAACACATATAATTCCGCGCGCTTGGAATGACAGCTGGTGATATGAACCGTTCTTCGAGAGCCATCACGTACGTACCACTTGGCAAGTGGTTGATTATAGAGATGGCGGTTCTGCTGATTCTGAGCCTGTTGTGGCTGTTGGAAAGTCGTTTGGCCGGGTATTCCGCCCTCATTGGCGGTCTTATTTTTGTAATACCAAACGCGTACTTTGCTCACCGCGCTTATCGTTATCAGGGTGCCCGACAGATGCACCTGGCAGTGAGCAACATATTCAGGGCAGAGAGCATCAAGCTGGCCCTTACCGCAGTGTTTTTTGCGGCCGTTTTCACTTTAATGGAGCCAGTCCACGTACCGGCTCTGTTATTCACTTTTGCTGTGATGGTTGTGTTGGGTACGGCATTGCGCTGGCTCATCCGGCCGCGACCACAGCGATGACTGGACGAGAGCAGTATGGCAGCTGATACCCCAGTAGAGTATATAAAACACCACCTCACCAACCTTACCTATGGCAAGCTCCCGGAAGGCTATGAGCGCGCGGATGGCAGTGTCGTGCAGGAGGCCACCTGGACCTTCGCACGAACTGGTCAGGAAGCCACAGACATGGGCTTTATGGCAATCCACGTCGATACCCTCGGCTGGTCAATCGCCATGGGTATTCTGTTCCTGGGCCTGTTCCGCTTTGTGGCCAACCGGGTCACCGAAGGCACGCCGAGCGGCTTGCAGAACCTGATCGAGATGACCTTTGAATTTGTTCAGGGCATCGTGCGCGATGTTTTCCACGGCAAGAATCCGCTGATTGCGCCCCTGGCGTTGACGATTTTCGTCTGGATTCTGCTGATGAACATCCTGAAGCTGATCCCCATCGACTATATTCCGTCGATCGCTCATGCGCTGGGGCTTGAGTACTTCAAGATTGTTCCGACCACCGATCCGAATGCCACCTTCGGCATGTCGATTGGTGTGTTCCTGCTGATTCTGTTCTACAGCTTCAAGGTGAAAGGCGTCAGTGGCTTCAGTAAAGAACTGGCCTTCAACCCGTTCAATCATTGGATCATGATCCCGTTCAACCTGCTGCTGGAAATCCTGGCACTGATCATCAAGCCAATCAGTCTGGCGCTGCGTCTGTTCGGTAACATGTACGCTGGTGAAGTTGTGTTTATCCTGATTGCGCTGTTGCCACTGTGGATTCAGTGGACGTTGAACGTCCCCTGGGCGATCTTCCACATCCTGGTTATTCCGCTTCAGGCCTTTATTTTTACGGTGCTCACTGTGGTTTACCTCAGCGCGGCACACGAAGATCACTGATTAACCCTTAAATAAACAAACCCTTAACTATCTGAAAAAACTGAGGAGTCTTCAATGGAAATGGTATTTATCGCAGCTGCGTTGATCATCGGTCTGGGCGCTCTGGGCGCTGGTATCGGTTTCGGTCTGCTGGGCGGCAAACTGCTTGAGTCCACTGCCCGTCAGCCGGAAATGGCCAACCAACTGCAAACCAAAGCCTTCATCATGGCTGGTCTGCTTGACGCGGTTCCCATGATCGGTGTTGGTATCGCGATGTACCTGATCTTCGTTGTTGCTGGTTAATTAAACCGAGAGCTGTGGGCGCCGGCTAAGGCCGCGCCCCTCCTTCCGGAAACCAGGACGCAACGAATAGCAAGAGGTATATCGCCGTGAATATAAACCTTACGTTGATAGGGCAATCGATTGCCTTCGCTATTTTCGTCTGGTTCTGCGTCAAATATGTATGGCCGCCGATTACGGCTGCCATGGAAGCGCGCCAGAAGAAAATTGCAGATGGCCTATCCGCGGCCGATCGGGCATCACTCGATCTCGAACTGGCCCAGGAAAAAGCCACCAAAGAACTGCAAAAGGCGAAAGAAGAAGCTGCAGCCCTGATTGACCAGGCCAACAAGCGTGCCGCCCAGATTGTGGAAGCCTCCAAAGAGGATGCCCGCAAAGAAGGCGAAAAGCTTATTGAGCAGGCCAGGGCGGAAATTCAACAGGAGCGTGTTCAGGCTCGCGACGCACTCAGAGCAGAAGTGGCCACCCTGGCCGTTGCCGGTGCCGAGAAGATTCTGGAAACCTCTGTAGACGCCAAAGCTCACAGCGAGATGCTGGAAAAGCTGGCCGCAGAACTCTAAACGAGGGTCATCATGGCAGAACTTACAACGTTAGCCCGACCCTACGCGAAGGCCGTTTTTGATGCCGCGCAGGACCAGAACGCCGTTGATCAGTGGGATCAGGCTCTGGCTTTTGCCGCTCAGGTTGCGGCTGACCAAGAGGTAAAGAACATCCTGGCCAACCCCGGCCTGTCTGAGCAACGCAAGGCGGAACTCTTCGCAGAGTGTTTTGAAGAGCCGCTGCCTGAAGCACTCAGAAACTTCCTGTTGATTCTTGCTGAAAACAAGCGTCTGGCCCTGCTGCCGGAGATTTCTGCTTTGTTCCGTTTGTACCGTGCAGACCTTGAGAAGTCTGTGCACCTGACAATCGATACCGCATTCGACTTGTCTGCAGACGAGCAGCAGAAACTGATCGACGCACTGTCCAAAAAGCTGGAGCGCAAGGTCGAACTCGAGACCACCGTGGATCAGTCCCTGATCGGTGGCGTGATCGTACGAACAGGCGACCTGGTTATCGACGCTTCAGTCCGTGGCAAACTGGCCAGAATGGCCAGGGCTCTGGGCTCCTGATTTCAGCACAAGGTTTGAGGACAAAGGCATGCAGCAACTGAATCCATCCGAGATCAGTGACATCATCAAGAAGAGAATCGAGAAACTCGACATCTCTTCCGAAGCAAAAAACGAAGGTACGATCCTGTCTGTATCTGACGGTATCGTGCTGATCCACGGTCTGGCCGACGTTATGTACGGCGAGATGATTGAATTTGCCAACGGCACATACGGCATGGCGCTGAACCTGGAGCGTGATTCTGTTGGTGCGGTTGTTCTGGGTGACTACGAAGGTCTGGCCGAAGGCCAGAAGGTACGTTGTACTGGTCGTATCCTGGAAGTACCCGTTGGTAACGAACTGCTGGGCCGTGTGGTTGACTCCCTGGGTAACCCCATCGACGGTAAGGGCGAGCTGGGCAACAGCTTGACCTCCCCGGTCGAGAAGGTTGCACCGGGCGTTATCGCCCGTCAGTCCGTTGACGAGCCGGTACAGACTGGTCTGAAAGCCATCGATACCATGGTTCCCATCGGCCGCGGCCAGCGTGAGCTGATCATCGGCGACCGTCAGATCGGTAAGACCGCGGTTGCCATCGACGCGATCATCAACCAGAAGCACACCGGCATCAAGTGTATCTACGTTGCCGTTGGCCAGAAGCAGTCTTCCATTGCCGCCGTTGTGCGCAAGCTGGAAGAGCACGGTGCCATGGACCATACCATCGTGGTTGCTGCTGGTGCCGCCGATCCGGCCGCCATGCAGTTCCTGGCTCCGTACGCCGGTACTTCCATGGGTGAGTTCTTCCGCGACCGCGGTGAAGACGCCCTGATCGTATACGATGACCTGTCCAAACAGGCCGTTGCCTACCGTCAGATCTCCCTGCTGCTGCGTCGTCCGCCAGGACGTGAAGCATTCCCGGGTGACGTTTTCTACCTCCACTCCCGTCTGCTGGAGCGTGCGTCCCGTGTAAATGCTGACTACGTTGAGCAGTTCACCAACGGCGAAGTGAAAGGCAAGACCGGTTCCCTGACCGCGCTGCCGATCATCGAGACTCAGGCTGGTGACGTGTCTGCGTTCGTACCGACCAACGTAATCTCCATTACCGATGGTCAGATCTTCCTGGAAACCAACCTGTTCAACTCCGGTATACGTCCGGCCATGAACGCCGGTATCTCCGTATCCCGGGTAGGTGGTGCAGCCCAGACCAAGATCATGAAGAAGCTCGGCGGTAACATCCGTCTGGCCCTGGCCCAGTACCGGGAACTGGCGGCGTTTGCCCAGTTCGCTTCTGACCTCGACGAAGCAACCCGTAAGCAGCTGGAGCATGGTCAGCGCGTCACCGAGCTGATGAAGCAGAACCAGTACAGCCCGATGACCGTTGCGGAAATGGGTACCGTACTGTTCGCAGCGAACGAAGGCTTCCTGGACGATGTGGATGTCAACAAGGTTGTGAAGTTCGAAGCCCAACTGCTGGACTGGATGCGGTCCGAGCAGAAGGAACTTCTGGACAAGATCGGCCCTGAAGGTAACTTCAACGACGACATCACTGCCGGCCTCAAAGCTGCTCTGGAGAAATTCAAGACCACTCAGAGCTGGTAAATCCAAAAGGCCCGCCGTTGTGCGGGCCTGCTGGTCCATTTGAGTGTCTAACTTGAAAAGGCAGTGACATATGGCCGTCGGAAAAGAAATACGTAACCAGATCGGAAGCATCAAGAGCACGCAGAAGATCACGTCTGCCATGGAAATGGTAGCCGCGAGCAAGATGCGTAAGGCTCAGGAGCGTATGCAGGCAACTCGCCCGTACGCTGAAAAGATGCGCCAGGTAATCGGACACATTGCGAAGTCCAACAAGGATTACCGCCATCCGTTCATGCAGGAGCGCGAGGTCAAGCGGGTAGGCTACATTGTGGTCTCCTCTGATCGCGGTCTTTGCGGTGGTCTGAACACCAACGCGTTCAAGCTGCTCGTCAGAGAAATGCGTGAATGGAAACAACAAGGTATTGAGACCGATATCTGCGCTATTGGCCAGAAGGGTGCCTCCTTCTTCCGCAACTACGGCGGGAACGTGGTGGCAGCCGTGACGCACCTGGGCGATAGCCCGAGTGCAGATCAGCTGATCGGTAGCGTCAAGGTGATGCTGGATTCGTTCGTGGAAGGCAAGATCGACCGCCTGTTCCTGATCAGCAACGAATTCGTCAACACCATGACCCAGAGCCCGAAGGCGCTGCAGTTGCTGCCGCTGCCGGAAGGCGATGATGAAGAAATCGGTCACCAGTGGGATTACATCTACGAGCCGGATTCCCGTCCGATCCTTGACGGGCTGATGCCACGTTATATCGAATCCCAGGTGTATCAGGGTGTGGTAGAAAATCTGGCCTGTGAGCAGGCTGCCCGGATGATTGCCATGAAGAGCGCGACAGATAACGCTGGCAGCATCATTGACGAGCTTCAACTGGCCTACAACAAGGCCCGTCAGGCAGCGATCACACAAGAGATTTCGGAGATTGTGAGCGGCGCGGCATCTGTTGGTTAACGCTCACAGACCTACTGGTTTTATTGACTATCAAGATAACGAGGAACCGAGCATGAGTAGCGGACACATCGTTCAGATCATTGGCGCGGTTATCGACGTGGAATTTCCACGTGACTCCGTTCCAAGCGTTTACGACGCACTGCTGCTTGAAGGTGGCGAAACAACTCTGGAAGTCCAGCAGCAGCTGGGTGACGGCATTGTTCGTACCATCGCCATGGGCAGCACTGAGGGCCTGAAGCGTGGCCTGAAAGCAGAAAACACCGGCAAGCCGATCTCTGTACCTGTTGGTACACAGACTCTGGGCCGGATCATGGACGTTCTGGGTCGTCCCATCGACGAACAGGGCGACATCGGCGAAGAAGAGCGCTGGGCTATCCACCGCAAAGCACCGGGCTATGCCGATCAGGCAGCATCTGCCGACCTGCTGGAAACCGGCATCAAGGTTATCGACCTGATCTGCCCGTTCGCCAAGGGTGGTAAGGTTGGTCTGTTCGGTGGTGCCGGCGTAGGCAAGACCGTAAACATGATGGAACTGATCAACAACATCGCGAAAGAGCACTCCGGTCTCTCCGTATTCGCAGGTGTTGGTGAGCGGACCCGGGAAGGTAACGACTTCTACTACGAAATGAAGGAGTCCAACGTTCTCGATAAGGTTGCCATGGTTTACGGCCAGATGAATGAGCCCCCTGGAAACCGTCTGCGTGTGGCCCTGACCGGTCTCACCATGGCTGAGAAGTTCCGTGACGAAGGCCGTGACGTACTGCTGTTCGTTGACAACATCTACCGTTACACCCTGGCCGGTACCGAGGTATCTGCACTGCTGGGTCGTATGCCTTCTGCGGTAGGTTACCAGCCGACCCTGGCGGAAGAGATGGGTCAGCTGCAGGAGCGTATCACCTCTACCAAGACCGGTTCCATCACTTCTATCCAGGCGGTCTACGTACCGGCGGATGACTTGACTGACCCGTCTCCGGCCACCACCTTCTCGCACCTTGACGCGACCGTGGTACTGAGCCGTGACATCGCTTCCAAGGGTATCTACCCGGCGATCGACCCGCTCGACTCCACCTCCCGTCAGCTGGATCCGCTGGTGATTGGTGAGCAGCACTACAACGTTGCCCGTGGTGTTCAGAACGTTCTGCAGCGCTACAAGGAACTGAAAGACATCATCGCGATCCTGGGTATGGACGAGCTGTCTGAAGACGACAAGCTGATCGTATCCCGCGCCCGTAAGATCGAGCGTTTCCTGTCGCAGCCGTTCCACGTTGCTGAAGTATTTACCGGTTCTCCGGGTAAGTACGTGTCTCTGAAAGAGACCATCGCCAGCTTCGAAGGCATTCTCAACGGTGACTACGACGACATGCCGGAGCAGGCGTTCTACATGTGCGGCGGCATCGAAGAAGCGATTGAGAAAGCTAAGGCAATGAAAGAGAAGGAAGGTAAGTAAGACACCTTTTTTCCTTTCTGACCCAAGAGGCGTATGAAATGGCTATGACCGTACATTGTGACGTCGTAAGTGCCGAGGAAAAAATCTATTCGGGCCTGGTGGAGATGCTGATCGCCACCGGTACCGAAGGTGAGCTTGGCATCCAGTATGGCCATGCTCCGCTACTGACCGAGCTGAAGCCCGGCGCAGTGCGGATCATCAAGCAGGGTGGCAGTGAGGAGATTCTGTACGTATCCGGTGGTTACCTGGAAGTACAGCCCAATCTGGTTACCCTGATGGCCGACACCGCCGTTCGTGCAAAGGATGTGGACGAAGCAGCGGCCCTGGAAGCCCAGAAGCAAGCCGAGAAGGCACTGGCGAACAAGACAGGCGAGTTCGAGTACTCGCGTGCTGCTGCCGAGCTGGCCGAAGCTGCCGCTCAGCTGCGCACCATCCAGAAGCTGCGCAAGCACCTGCGTTAAGCAGAGCCTGTGTCAGCGCCCGGACTGGCCTGACAGTGAACCGCATCCTCAGGTGGAGGGCCCGGTATTCCGGAAACGGAGTGTCGGCGATTCCACCGGGACGCGGTTTTTTCATTTATGGACGTTTTGAATACCGGAGCTGATTGCCCCATGAGCCCGTTACACGTTGTGATCCTGGCCGCAGGCCAGGGCTCCCGCATGAAATCCTCCCTGCCCAAGGTACTGCATCCGGTGGCGGGTAAAGCCATGCTGCACCATGTGGTTGATACCGCAAAACAACTGGGCGCGGAGAAAATTCACACGGTGATTGGTCACGGCGCCGATCAGGTTCGGGCGTCTCTGGAAGACGACTCGGTGAACTGGGTGTTGCAGACCGAACAGCTGGGCACCGGCCATGCCGTGGCCCAGGCGCTGCCGGCACTGCCGGATGATGCCCGGGTGCTGGTGTTGTATGGTGACGTCCCTCTGACTCGCAAAGATACCCTGGAAACCATGGTCGCCGACCTGGACGAAAGGAATCTGGCTTTGCTGACAGTGGATATGGACAACCCCCACGGTTATGGCCGGATCGTTCGCAACGAACAAGGCCTGGTTCAGGCCATCGTTGAGCAGAAAGACGCAACCGCTGAACAGCAGCAGATTCAGGAAGTGAACACCGGCATTCTCGCGGTATCCGCCAGTCATCTGAAGCAATGGCTGCCCGCTCTGTCCAACAGCAATGCCCAGGGCGAGTATTATCTGACTGACATTATCGCGATGGCGGTCGACCACGGCTTGTCAGTGACGGTTTCCCAGCCGCTGAATCCGTTTGAGGTTCAGGGCGTGAACAACCGCCTGCAACTGGCGGAACTGGAGCGCTGGTACCAGCGTCAGCAAGCCGAGCGTTTGATGACCGAGGGTGCATCCCTGGCGGACCCGGCCCGCATTGAGGTGCGCGGTGAGCTCACTATTGGCAACGACCTGTGGATAGATGTGAATGCGGTCTTTGAAGGCCGGGTGAGCCTCGGCAACAACGTCGTGATCGGACCCAACTGTGTGATCAAAGACGCCACCATCGCCGACGGTGCCGAGATCAAGGCCAACACCGTGATTGAAGGTGCGGTAGTGGGTGCCAACGCCCAGATCGGGCCATTCGCACGCCTGCGCCCGGGCACTGAACTGGCCGCCAACACCAAGGTTGGCAATTTTGTCGAAACCAAGAAGGCCGTGGTGGGTGAGGGCAGCAAGATCAATCACCTCAGTTACGTTGGTGATGCCTCACTGGGCCGTAATGTGAATGTGGGTGCAGGTACCATCACCTGCAATTATGATGGTGTGAACAAACACCAGACGGTATTGGGTGACGGGGTATTTGTCGGCTCCAATACCTCACTGGTCGCCCCGGTGAACGTAGCAGAACAGGCCACCATTGGTGCCGGCTCGACCATTACCCGCGATATCAGCGAAGGGGAACTGGCGGTGGCCCGTGGCAAGCAGCGCAACATCGCCGGCTGGGAACGGCCGAAAAAAGCGTAACCAACGATTAACGAACAGGTGATAACAGCATGTGTGGGATTGTAGGAGCGGTATCTGAACGGGATGTCCAGGGTATTCTGCTGGAGGGCCTGCGCCGCCTGGAATACCGGGGGTACGACTCCGCCGGCATGGCCGTCATCAATGGCCAGCACCTGGTGCAGCGAGCCCGGGAAGTTGGCAAGGTGGCGGCCCTGGCTGATGCCATTGAAGCAAACCCCCTGGCTGGTCACCTGGGTATCGCCCACACTCGCTGGGCCACCCACGGCGAGCCCTCGCAGGTGAATGCCCATCCCCATATGTCCGGCGAGCGGCTGGCCATAGTCCATAACGGCATCATCGAGAACTACCAGGAACTCCGGGATGAACTCAGGGCCGAGGGTTTTGAGTTCACCTCCCAGACCGATACCGAGGTGGTCGCGCACCTGATCGAGAAATACTTCCGTGAACAGGGCAAACTCTATGAAGCGGTAAAGGCGGCCATTCAGCGTCTGCGCGGTGCCTACGCCCTGGCCGTTGTTCATGCCGATGAGCCGGATCACCTGGTGGTCTGTCGCGAGGGCAGCCCTCTGGTAGTTGGCGTCGGTATTGGCGAGAACTTTATCGCGTCTGACCAGCTGGCCCTGTTGCCGGTGACCGACCGATTCATGTTCCTGGAAGAGGGCGATATCGCCGATATCCGCAAGGACAGCATCCGCATCCACGATCGCAGTGGTCAGCCGGTGGAGCGGACCATTACCCGTTTTGAGCACGGTGCTGACTCTGCAGACAAAGGTGAATACCGCCACTTCATGCTCAAGGAAATCTACGAGCAGCCGAAAGTGATCAAGGCCACCATGGAAGGCCGGATTACCGACAGCCGGGTCCTGGAGCAGGCGCTCGGAACCGACGCGGCCAACCTGCTGGATAACGTCCGTCACGTTCAGATCATCGCCTGTGGTACTTCGTACCATGCCGGCATGGTAGCCCGCTACTGGATTGAGGAACTGGCCGGCGTGCCTTGTTCGGTGGAAGTCGCTTCCGAGTTCCGCTACCGCAAACACGTGATTCAGCCCGACACCCTGTTCCTGTGCATTTCCCAGTCCGGTGAAACCGCCGACACTCTGGCGGCATTGCGTCAAGCCAAACAGGCGGGCTTCCGCGCGGCTCTGGCCATCTGCAACGTGCCGGGCAGTTCCCTGGTGCGGGAATCCGATCTGGTCATCATGACCCAGGCCGGTCCGGAAATTGGTGTGGCGTCGACCAAGGCGTTCACCACCCAGCTGACCGCCTTGCTGATCTTCACCCTGGCCCTGGCGCGCCATAATGGCCTGAGTGAAGAGAAAGAAGCAGACATCGTTGCCGCCATTCATCAGTTGCCCAAGCAGGTGAGTGATGTCCTCGCCCTGGATGCCGACATTGAAGAGATGTCCAAGGCGTTTATGGACAAGAACCATAGCCTGTTCCTGGGCCGTGGCTCCCAGTTCCCGGTGGCGATGGAAGGGGCCCTCAAGCTCAAGGAAATCTCTTACATCCACGCCGAGGCCTATCCCGCCGGCGAGCTCAAACACGGTCCGCTGGCCTTGGTGGACAGTGAAATGCCGGTAGTCACGGTGGCACCGAACAACGACCTGGTGGAAAAGCTGAAATCCAATCTGGAGGAAGTTCGCGCCCGTGGCGGTGAGCTGTTCGTGTTTGCCGACAAGGCGGCGGATGTGAAGCCGGAAGAAGGCATCCACGTAATGCAACTGCCGTCCGTGCACGAGATCACCGCGCCCATCGTGTACACCGTACCGCTGCAGTTGCTGTCTTATCACGTGGCGGTGTTGAAGGGTACGGATGTGGACCAGCCGCGGAACCTGGCCAAGAGTGTGACGGTGGAGTAACACCGCTCCGGGTGCCGTGAGTAACAGCTTGGGATATTGGTCGTGTGAGCCCGCTGGCCGAAACCTCCGCAGACCGATATCCCGGGTTTCGCCTGCCGCTAGAAGATCTCAAAGTGATCTCTCGGCAATTACTTAGCCGGCTCTTTTGCTTCTTTCAAATATATAACCATTTGTTTATGAAATGTTTTCAGAAACGACTTAATGAATTTCAAAGACTCTGACAATTTACTTTCGTAAACTTACAAAATCGTGCTGGTACCCGGAAATCTATCGAACTAATTTCCCCGTAGATTCCGGAGAATACAAAAGGTACCCAGCATTGTTACGTTTTCCTCTATTCTTTGTTCTGATTTTTTCTGCGTTTTCTGTTTCGGTCTATGCAGAACCAAAGCTCTCGATTTCCAGCAAGTCCGAAACCTTGGTACTTGATCGTACAGAACTCGAAAGCTTTCCTCAGACCACCTTGTTCACAACCAGTCCGTATTATGACGGGGAGGCTCAGTTCTCAGGTCCGACCCTCGCACGTGTTCTGGAGACATTTGGTATTACCCACCAAACAGAGATTACGCTGACTGCGTTGAATAATTACAAGGTTACCGGTTCACTGAGCGAACTCCTCTCAGTGGACGCCATTGTTGCTACCCGCCGAAACTCATCCACAATGTCGGTCCGTGAAAGAGGACCGTTCTGGATTATTTTGCCTCTCTCGCAGCGCCCTGAACTGGATACGGAGGACTTTCACCGTTTCATGGTCTGGCAACTCAGCGGCATAGAGCTGAAATAATCGTGAACAAGGGCACCCTCCTTTCCGGGTTGTTTTCACGGACTACGGTTGTCTTTCTGTTTCTGATCGTATTTCTGCTGCTGGGCGGGAGTTTTTACACCTATTTTCAGGACAGGCAATTGCAGGCGGTATCTCTCAGCACCCTGAGAATGGCATCCTGGAATCTGGCCCAGCTGGGCAACGAAGCAAGCGCGTTTGATAAAGAACTGGCTTTGGCCGCAAAGGGTGTGGGTGATCAGGATGCGTTGACTCTTCGCTATGACGTTTTGTGGAGCCGGTACGACTACCTGTTGAATGGCGCTGAGTCGCGGGCAACCCGGAAGCACGAGGATAACGAGCAACGCCTGGAAGATCTTTTCAAAGAGTTGAGAGCACTGGAGAAACCCATCCTGTCAGGTGTTGAAAAGGAATCCGAAAACCTGAATTCGGTGCTGGAGCTATGGAACCAACAGAAAACAGGTATCCAGCAGCTCGTCATTGACAACTTCGTCGGCGATGAAGCCAGCCGCTTAGTGACCGCCGTGGAAGAGTCTCGTTATCGTCTCGCCAATCTCCGAATTTTTACACTTGCGGCTCTGGTTTCCGTATTCCTCTACCTGGCTCTGGCCATCGCTTTCGTGCGCAGGCAATCCAAAGAGGATCCGGTGACGGGTCTTCCAAACAGCCAATATTTGCACAGTATCCGAGGCGTATCCGCCAGGAAAGCAATCATTACTTGCGAAATCCGGGGGTTTCAACTGGTGCTCAGTGATTTTGGCACCGAAGGCGGTAATGATTTGCTTCGGGCCTTCGCGCGTAAACTGAAGAATGAGCTACGGACCGGTGATGAGCTGATTCAGGCTTCCCAGAGTGGGTTCCTGATGTTCGTAACATTGAATCAATCGGAGGATATCGAAGCACTCACCGAGCGGTTGGTGCAGGCGACCACCTTTGATTGGCGTACAGGAGATTCGGTCCTGCACGTATCTGCAGTTTTGGGTGTTGACCCCCAATGCGAGGACAATTGTCCTGGTTGGAACATTCGATACCAGCGGGCGCACAGGGCTTTGAGCCAGGCCAGGTTGGAAGGGCGGGACTATTACATAAACCGGGAGGATCTCCGGCGTCGGATTGAAGAAGATCGGCTGGTTCACACCGGCCTTATCCGCTTTTTCAACAATGAACCGAGCACGCTTCATCTGAGTCTGGTTTATCAGCCTATTGTCAGCTCGGAGAATATTCGCCTGGTTACTGGTGCTGAAGTGCTCCTGCGCTGCCGGGATGAACGTGTCGGTTTTGTGCCCCCCAATCGTGTTGTGGATCTTTGCGAGCGTTACGGACTGGGTGTTGCGTTGGGGCGGTGGCTGTTCAGGCAGATCGCCCGTGAGACACAAACGCTTTATCGGAATCTCAACTATGCTGGCAACCTTTCTATCAACCTCAACCCGTCCATGCTGGACGATCACCTGGTTCAGGATGTCCAGAATCTGCTGATTGATGCGGGCATCCCGGCCACCGCATTGTGCATGGAGATTACTGAGGACAATGCGGCTCTTGAATTCCAGCATATCAATCAGTTGATTGGAAGCCTGCATGAACTGGGTGTGACCTTCGCCCTTGATGACTTTGGAACCGGACATTCATCGCTGGAGTATGTTCGGGAACTGAAGGTTGACCGGCTCAAGATCGACCGCTGCTTTGTTGATGGCATAGAAGAAGATGAAGACAAAGCCCGGTTCCTGGGTTCCGTGATCGCAATGGCTGACCAGGCATATATGAAGAGCGTCATCGAAGGCGTCGAGAATGAGGCCCAGTGGGGGTTAATCGAGAGTATTGGTGGCGTTCTCATCCAGGGCTTCTATGCGCACAAACCCATGCCACTGAATGACTACCTGGCTCTGCTCCTGGACACGAGTGTTTCGTACCCTTGCGCGCTGACAGGGTGCAGGGCATGAATCGAAAACAATGGTTGTTACCCTGGATAGCTGCAGCAGTGCTGATCGTTGTTCATCCGGTTACCGCTGACAGTGCCGAAAAACCGCTGTTGTTCGGTATCGTTCCCCAGGAGTCTTCAAGCAAACTGGCGGATCAGTGGACACCCCTGATGCGGCATCTTTCCGAACATCTGGGCCGGAAAGTGCGTTTTAGTACTGCGCCGGATATACCCACCTTCCAAGAGCGTGTGTTGGCCGGCCAGTACGACATTGTCTATATGAATCCCTACCACTACGTGGAATTCAGCGAGTGGCCGGGATACCGTGCCATTGCCCGTGAGGGCGGCAAACCGATTCGCGGCATTATTGTGGTTGGGGAAGACAGTCCGATAACCACTCTGGAAGAACTTGAAGGAGAAATCCTGGCTTTTCCGGCACCGGCGGCATTTGCTGCCACCATACTGACTCGCGCTGAACTGGAACGGCATGGTATCAGCTATACGCCCCGGTTCGTGGCCTCCCATGAATCCGTTTACCTCAATGTCCAGAAGGGGTTTGCTGCTGCCGGTGGGGGAATTGAGCGCACCTTTAATGCGGCAGTTGCAGACGGATTAACTGGTGTTCGGGTGCTCTGGCGTTCTGAGGGTTATACACCCCATGCCTTTGCTGTGCACCCAGACCTTCCTGACGCTCAATGGTTACCCATACAGGCGGAACTAACAGGACTCGCTAACAGCGAGGAAGGCGCATTGATCCTCAAGCGGGCTAACCTGAAACCGCTCGTCCCGGCAGAGGATGACGATTGGAACGATGTCCGGGGGCTAGGTCTGAACTTTATCAAAGCAAAGGATAATCCATGAAGCTGTCAATCCGGACACAGGCCGTGATTGGGATCGGCTTGATCGAAAGTGTCATGCTGATGGTGCTTCTGTATTCGGTGTTTCACTTCATCGATTCGTCGACGACAGATGAGGTAGATCGCCGGGCCCAGTCCATTGCCCGGATTTTTGCGGCAACCGCTGCGAACGATGTACTTTCCCTGGATTTGGGTTCGCTACAGTCCTTTGTTGAGGCCGCCGCAAGAACACCGGGAACGGCCTTTGCCCGGGTAACCGATTATAACGGTCATCTTCTCGCGGAGGCGGGTAATCCTGATGCCCTTCGCCAATCCTTCCAGCGCTCAAGAGATACCGCTGGCCTCTCTCACCTCTACATGGCGAAAGCTACCATTGTGAAAGCTGGCCTGAACTATGGGACCGTCGAAATAGGCCTCGACTTGAGAGAACAGTTGCAGGGCATAGAAAAGGTAAAGCGAAGAAGTCTGGTAATTGCCGGCCTGGAAGTGTTGGCTGCGGCCCTGTTTTCCATTGCTGCCGGGTATTATCTGGTTCGGCGGCTGAAACACATCAAGGGCGTGCTTGAGCGGGTCAATAATGGCGAGTACACCGAGCGGGTCAAGGATCTGCAGCTTGATGAGGTTTCGGAGGTCGCTTCGGAAATCGACCGCCTGACTGAGCGGATTGCTTGGGAAAAGACGACCAGTGAACGGAAGATCGCCGAGCTGGAAGAGCTGAACAGTTTGCTTCAGAAGAAGCTTGCTTCACAACGGAATCTTCGCTGATTTAAGGTGAGCATCAATGACAGTGGCGTTTTATGATCAGACTTGATTCACAAAATCCGGAAGATATAGTTCAGGCAGCGCGTCTGCTTGATGAAGGGCGCCTGGTGGCCATTCCGACCGAAACCGTCTACGGTCTGGCGGCCGATGCCAGCAATGAGCAGGCGGTTCGCAAGGTGTTCGAGGCGAAGCAGCGTCCTCTCGGGCATCCATTGATTGTCCATGTGGCGTCCGCAGAGCGAATTGAGCTCTGGGCTGAGAGTGTGCCAGACGTTGTCTGGCGGTTAACGGAAAACTTTTGGCCCGGCCCACTGACGATCCTACTGCCCAAGAAACAGGGTGTCAGTGATGTGATCACGGGGGGGCATCCCGGCGTGGCGATTCGAATGCCCGCTCATCCTGTCACCCTGACACTGATTGACGCGCTGGGAAGGGACGTGGTTGCGCCGTCCGCCAACCCTTATGGCCGGATCAGTCCAGCATCGGCGGAGCATGTGCAGCGGGGCCTGGCCGGAAGAATTGACGCCGTGCTTGACGGCGGCGAGTGTTCGGTGGGTATTGAGTCCACCATACTCGATCTGACTGGCAGCGTGCCGGCCATCGCTCGCCCGGGGCTTGTGACGCAATCCCGGTTGGAACAGTTTCTGGGCGTCTCGTTTGTGAGTCGGGTACCGGCGACGATGGCCGTGCCTGGCAATGTGAAACAGCATTACCAGCCTGTTACTCGGACTCTGGGCATTGCTTCAGATCGTTTTCAGGTGGAGCTGTCGGCGCTGATTTCGCAACCCGGTCGTACGGGTGTGATCTGGTGGCAAACGCCACCGCCTGAGTCTGATGCGGTTGAGGCTATTCAGCTCAGTGATGAACCGGAGTTGTATGCCCGAATGATTTACACCGCACTGCATGTTCTGGATCAGGCAGACCTTGCCCGCATTGTGATTGAGTGGCCACCGCAAACCGAAGCCTGGCGAGCCCTGCACGACAGGCTCGGTCGGGCCTGTGCCTGAGGCTACCCCGGCTGCTTTTCCGATTGGTCGGAGGACGACGGGGGGATCAGTCTGGAGTTGACGGCATGGGCCTCCATACCATTGAAAAACCGAACCTGATTTTTGCCTCGCTGTTTGGCCTGATACATAGCCATGTCGGCCTGGCGCAGAAGAATATCGGGATCAGTATCGGGCGATTGGGGGTATAGGGTAACGCCCAGGCTGGCGGATACCTGCACCGTATGCTCGGCCAAGTCGACAGGTGCCGACAATGCGGACAGTAATCGGGTCAGTATGGGTTTGCAGTCGGTGCCGGACGATAATTCTGGTAGAAGCACCACGAACTCATCACCACCAAGACGGGCAACGGTATCGCACTCACGCAGGGTGGTTTGCAGACGGCGGGCCAGAGCTACCAGCAGTTCATCACCGGTGGCGTGGCCGTAGGTATCGTTGATGGCCTTGAAGCCGTCAAGATCCATGAATACCACCGCGAGCACGTCGCCGTGGCGCCTGGTTGTTGATACCGCGTGGCGCAGCCGTTCACTCAGCAATAGTCGGTTGGGAAGGCCGGTCAGAGTGTCATAGTGAGCGATCTGGCGCAGCTGCTGCTCATTCTGTTTAAGATGAGAGATATCGGCAAACAAGGTAACGTAGTGTTCTATTTCGCGCTCGCTGTTATAGACGGCGGCGATCGTCATCAGAGATGGAAACACAGATCCGTTGCGGCACGGAACCCAGCATTCACCGCTCCACACTCCCTCATTTCGGAGCGAAGACAATACCTGTTTTCGGAAGCCCTGGCTGTGTTGATCCGCTGCCAGCATGAATTCATAGCTCTGACTCACGGCCTCACTGCGGGCGTAGCCGGTGAGTGTGCAAAACGCCGAGTTCACATCAAGAATGATGCCTTTGGCACTGGTGAGCACAATGCCCTCACGTGCATGCCGGAACACCCCGGCGGCCATAGAAAGGCTGGCCTCGGCCTGCTTGCGTTCGGTAATGTCCTGATGGGTTCCGTACATTAACAGTGGCTGGCCATTCTCGTCCCAGGACTGAACGCTACCTCGATCCAGTACCCAGACCCAGTGGCCATCTTTGTGGCGCATCCTGGCTTCGCATTCGTAGTTGTCCAGCTCGCCACGAAAGTGTTTATCGAGCAGTTCGGCGCTGCGCTGCAGGTCTTCCGGGTGCGCCAGCTTCATCCAGGTATCTATGGAAATCGGTTCCAGCTCTTCTAGCGTGTAACCAACGATATCTGCCCAGCGATCGTTAAACACAGTGTCGCCGGTCTGAATATTCCACTCCCAGGTGCCGGAACGGGTACCGGTGATTGTGTTTTTGAGCCTGCGCCGTTCGATTCTCAACGTTTCCCGGGACTCTTTGATGGAGTCCACCATGGTATTGATGCCTTCGCTCAGAACCGCAAGTTCACGGTAGCGAAACGCTGGCACGGGTTCACGGGGAATGCCCTCCTGATCGCTGTTTTTCAGAGCTGCATCGATGGCCAGAATAGAATTGAAAAAATAGCGTCTGAGCACGGCCGTCAGAAGCAGTGACAAGGTAGTGGCCAGAATCAGAACGGTCAGGAGCTCTTCCAGCAGAACCCTGTCCAGTTTTCTGACCAGAACATCGTCTGAAGCGTAAACCCAGACTTCACCCAGAACCCCACCGGTAGAGCCAATGATTGGTGCACTGCCGGCATAAAAAGCCTGATCCAGTTGTTCGGTTAACGGCGCGGTTCGTGTTTGAAAATCAAGATATTCGCCATCTTCCTGTAGGAGTTGCCCGAACAGGTAATAGGGCTGGCCCAGGATTTCGCCCATTTCGTAGTCTTCAACCACAACGGCAAAATGGCGCTTGAGGGCGGTTTCGGTTGCAACCAGGTTTTCGTACTCGTTCACCGAATAGGCTTCGATAAAGGGGGCAAGGCTCTTGCTCAGTCGCTTCAGGCTTTCGGCCACATCCAGCTCAATATCGTCAATAATTTCCGAGCGTTCTGAGGTATAGATGTAAAACGCGTGAAAGGCAGACACCACCAGGATGACACCCACCACCGCCAGGGTGGTGCGCGTCAGAAGGGACGGACTTTTGGGAATGGATGACGCCATTGTGTCGATTATTCCTGTGGCGTTTTGCCAAGCACGTTCCGGTGGATTACCGGAAGCAGCTGTTTCAGGTTCTGGCCTGATACAGGCAACACCGGCAGGCGCTGTACTTTTTCGACAGTCTGGCCGGTCAGGTGCCGGTGCATGGTCTCGACGGCTTTTTCGCCCATCAAGAACGGTTGTTGCATACCGGCACCAACCAGAGCACCCGTTTCAATCATCTCAATGAATTCGGGTTCGGCGTCAAAACAGATCAGTAGAATTTCACCGGTTTTCCCGGCATCGGCGATCGCGTCCAGTGCTCCCTGATAGCGATCAGAACCCTGAAGCCATACGGCTCGCAGCTGCGGATGGTCCTGAATCAGTCGGCGGGTGAATTCGTAAGTTTCGCGATAGGAAAAATCGGATTGCTGGTAAATACCGGCAGACTTTACTCCCTGTTCGTCCAGCGCCTTTAGAAATCCTTCCGTTCGGGCCTTGCCATTGGCGCGTTTCTGAGGAATGGCGACGATACCCACGGTGCCATTGTTCCAGGCTTTCGCGTGCAGGGCCGAGGCCAGGAGGTTGCCAAGATCGTAGGCGCCCTGATAGTTATCGGATTCGATGTAGCTAACGTAGTTGTCGGACTTTGCGCCGATATCGGAGATAACAACCGGGATGTTGGCTTGCTCCGCCAGCTTCAGGATGGTGACGGCTGCCGAGGAATTGGTGGGAGACAGGATGATGCCGTCAACACCCCGACCAATCGCGGCCACGGTTGCCTCGAGTTCGCTTTTGGCCACGTTATCGGCGCTGTGCACTGATAGCTCATAGCCCAATTCGGAAGCCTGTTCCCGAATGCCTCGGGCCATGATGTCCCAGAATGGAATCCGATTGTCTGAGACCAGATAGGCCAGTTTCCGCTCGCCGGCCGACACCTCCAGCCCCAGAGTACCGATAAGAATAAAAATAACCGGGGCGATCCGGAGTAGCCGGCGGATTAGCAGTGTCATGTTGAGGCCGCGTCGCTGAATTGATTGCATTCTACTACGTATGAATTTACGACATATACCCATTAAGGCTGATATCGGTCAAGGCCTGGTGCCGCTATATTGGGCGCCGCTTCCAGCCGAGTTGATTCATGTCATAAATGGTGATTGGTCGCAGGTAATTGGTTCCCGGGGCGTCCTGACAACCGGATTGACTGTCGTTATTCTCGGGAGGTGGCAGAATTGCTCAGGTTGGGGTCGGATCATGGTTCTCGCTGATAATTTCCTCACTATCCACCAGCAGTTACGGTGTTCTACGCACAACGCCCATGTTCGGTTGAACCGGCACCCGTTATTAGGGCAGTTGACCCGCCCTGGACTTGATCTCCCCACCTACACCCACCTTCTTACGATCTATCTGGATTTTTATCGCTCCATTGAGGCCGTCCTTCATGACTATTTTGCCGAGGGCATTGACGGCTTTAGCTACGGGGAACGGTACAAAACCGACTGGTTAAATCAGGATCTCTGCAGCCTCGGGTACAGTCCGGCAAAGCACCTTGGAAGAGAAAGGATCTTCACCAGACCTCAAAATACGGCCCAGCTGGTGGGCATGCTGTATCCGCTGGAGGGCTCGACTCTGGGCGGGCAGCTGATCAGTCGTCGGTTGCAGGCAAACCTTGGCCTGGATGCAGAAAAGGGCGGGCGGTTTTTCCATGGGTATGGTGCAGATACCGCCTGGCGCTGGACCGAGTTCCTTGCCTTTGCCGAACGTTCGGTCCAATCACCCGAGCAGGTCGCACAGGCCTGCGCAGTTGCTCTGGCGGTTTTCAACAGGCTTGAGGAATGCCTCGATGGCCAAGCTTGATAAGCTCGGACAGTCCGAATCGGAAATAATTCTGCAGCAGGCACTCAGAGGTTGCGAAAAAGAGGCTATTCATCAACTGGGTGCTGTTCAGCCCCACGGAATACTGTTGGCCCTGGACAGTGAATTTGTCATCCGCTATTGCAGCGAAAATGTGGACAGCCTTTTTGCCAGACCCTGGCGTGGGATGCTCGGTCACTCACTGTCGAGCCTGGTGAGCGCATCGACTATCGAGGCTATACGGGGACTGGAGGGGCTGGGAGACTGGCGCTCGTCGGCGATCATCAAGTTGAACATCGAGAGCGCCGGTGCTATCCGGACACACGATGCTGCGGTTTCATTTAATGCGCCCTTTTGGCTCCTGGAGCTGGAAACCACGGCGGCTGATCAGAGCGAGCTATTCAGCCAGATGTTCGTACCCACCCGGGACCTTCTCTGGCAGCTCGATTCCGAGCAGGATCTGCAGAAGTACACCGGCAAGGTGGCGGAACTCGTACGCCTTGCGACTGGTTACGACCGGGTGATGATGTACCAGTTTGACAGCAACTGGGATGGTGAAGTCATCGCTGAGAGCCGCTCTGAGCTGACCCGAAGTTACCTAGGGCACCGGTTCCCCGCCTCTGATATTCCGGCCCAGGCCAGGGCCTTGTATACCCGTAATCTGACCCGGATTATTGCAGATGTAAAAGCGCCTTCTGTCAGTATCCGCGGTGAGGACAAGGAGACGGCAACGGGCCGGCTGGATTTGACCTACTCGACCTACCGCTCGCTCTCTCCGGTTCATCTTGAGTATCTGGGCAACATGGGGGTGGCCGCCACACTGACCATCTCACTGATCCAGAATGGCCGTCTTTGGGGCATGCTGGCTTGCCACCACAAAAGCCCGAAATATGTCACGCTGCGTGAACGGGAGTTGTACGAGCTGATTGGCAAAACCATCTCCATCAAGCTGTCGGATCTGAAACATCACGAAGAGAAAAAACTGAAAGAGAGGGTGAACCGGCTGTTGCTGAATGCGGCCATCACCAGTCTGGAAGGGCTGTCCGGCCATCACGCCGAGGAACTCATGTCGATTGCCGGAGCGACAGGGCTCGTGGTGGTTGATAACGGCAGCCGATACTGCTTTGGCGACACCCCGTCCTGTGATCAGCTTCAGCGGCTCGAAGCTGAGTTAAGGCAGTGGCAACCCAGGCAGGTGTTCCACACCGATGATCTGGCTTCCCTGTTTCCGGAGGCAACGGATTATGCCGACGTCGCTTGCGGCATCATGCTGGCCCCGCTGAATCACGAGCTGGATCACTACCTGTTGTGGTGTCGCGGACGCGTTACCTATACCCGCCATTGGGCTGGGCAGCCGCATAAGGAAATCAGCAAAACCGGCGAGGGTTTCCGGATTTCCCCCCGACGCTCCTTTGACCGCTGGACCCAGACCTACGACAACAAATCGGCCCCCTGGACTTCGGTGCAAATAGAATTGGCGATGGATCTGGCCAATGCCTTCATGCAGCAAGTGAGTCAGAAATCGCTGCTGGAGCAGGGAGAGCAATTTCGAAACCTGGTTGAGCTTTCAACCACCATGATCGTGCGTCTCGATGAGTGTGGGCGTATCCGCTACGCATCCGCTGCCAGCGAGCGGATTCTGGGGCAGGCCCCTGCGAGCCTTGAGGGTACGGAGTTTATATCGCTCCTCAGTGAAGAGGACGCAGGTCATTTCAGGCAAGCGTTGGCAACCCTCACGTCTACCGGAGCTGCGGAAACACTGGTGGTGAATTTTGCCCACACGGATGGCCGGTTTGTCTGGGGAGAAATTGAGTGTACGCCGGCGGCTGACGGCCACTCGCCAGCCGTTATTCTCACCGTGAACGACATCACTCAGCGCCATAATTATCAGGTGGCTCTTGAGGATTTGCACCAGCGTAACGCCATGACCCGGGAGGTGGTGCTTTATCAGACGTCGGAAGCAGTCGTGATTACCGATTCTGATAATCGAATACTGTCGGTTAACCGCGCGTTCTGTGAGATCACAGGATACCGTGAAGACGAAGCCATAGGCCGGAATCCGTCGTTTCTCAAATCGGGTATTCATACTCCGAGTTTCTATCAGGAGTTTTGGCACAGTCTGAGGAGCAACGGGCATTGGGAAGGCGAAATCTGGAATCGCCGGAAGACTGGCGAGGTCTTTCCTTTTCGTGGCCGGATATCGGCGGTGAACGAAGAGACTGGCGCCGTGCGAAATTACATTGGCGTTTTCTCTGATCATTCACAAGCACGTGCAGCCGAAGAAAACCTCCGCCTGGCAAGAAACTACGACCCCCTGACTGGCCTGCCAAACCGGCAATTCTGCCTGGACCGGATTCGCCAGAGTATTGCAGTAGCAAGCGAAAAGGGTGCAGCTCTCGCTGTGGTTCTCCTGGATATTGATAGTTTTAAACTGCTTAATGATTCGCAGGGGCACGACGTTGGCGATCGATTCCTGAAGGCTATGGCCGAACGGCTGCTCGAAAAACGGCCGGAGAATGGCACCCTCTGCCGCTGGGGTTCTGATGAATTTCTGTTGTTACTAGAGTCGGTTACCGATAAGGAATCGATCGCGCTGGTGCTGGAGGAGCTGTTGGCTAACCTCTCGAGGCCCTTTCTGCTGCAGGATCATGAGGTAATCCCCTCAGCCTGCGCCGGGATCAGTTTTTATCCTGACGATGCAGTGGATACCAAAGGTCTGATACAGGCGGCGGATACCGCATTGTTCAGAGCCAAGGAATGTGGCCCCGCCAACGTTGAGCTATTCGCGCCTGTGCTTGCGGAGCGAGTGCACCGACGATTTGAGATTGCCAGCGGGCTTCGACGTGCCATCCGGCATGACGAATTGCAGCTATATTTTCAGCCCCAGGTGAGCAGTCAAAACGGAGCTTTGATTGGCGTTGAAGCCCTGGTGCGTTGGAATCACCCCCGCAAAGGCCTGGTCCCGCCGGCCGATTTCATCCCCCTGGCTGAGGAGTCCGGGTTGATTGAATTGCTTGGCGATTGGGTGCTGATGCGGGCACTGGAACAGATGGCGCAGTGGCGTGCCTGTGGTCTGGGTATTCCCAGGGTGGCGGTGAACATTGCACCCCAGCAGCTGGTTCCCGGGTTTGTGGATCGGGTCGGTGAGCTGCTTTCCCGATACCAAGTATCGGCGGATGCCCTTGAACTGGAAATTACCGAAGGGGTTCTTGACCGCAATGAACAGGTGCTGGACCTGTTGCATCAACTCCGCCAGATCGGCGTGCAATTGTCGATCGATGATTTTGGTACCGGTTATTCGTCACTGGCCCATCTGAAACATCTGCCGGTGAACTGCTTCAAAATCGACAAGTCTTTTGTGGATGGTATCCCGGAGGGGCAGTTTGACGTTGCCATCCTCCGCGCCGTTCTCGCCCTCGGACACACCCTGGATATCAAGATACTCGCCGAAGGCGTGGAAAAAGAGTCACAGGCCAACTTCCTGAGGGAGCAGGGGGTCGACAGTATTCAGGGATACTTTTTCGGCAAGCCAATGGCGGCGAAGGATCTTGTCCATTGGCTGGATTGCCATGGTTGATCAGCGAGCCTCTCTGAGTGCGCACAATTGCCAGTGTTAAGAGATTATTTACATGCGTGTTTGCAGTAGTCAGTTCTACGTTCTTGAACATTATCTTCGCCTGGTTACGAGAAAGCCTGAAAACTGGCTTTCCGCTTTGCAGATCTTGACTGGCAGCCCGAGACTATCCCAGGAAATTGCGCTGGAGTCTGGCAAACAGGGTTTCAAGGCTCGCCTCGCCTTCATCGCCTCGGAGACCATCAATGCCAGTGGGCTTTATGTTCATTCAGCCATGAAAGTGTTTGGTGTAAATACTGCTTACGCAGCCATCATCATGCCAGTCCGTGGAACGATAGAGTTCGAAGTTCAGGGCCTACGATTTCACAGTGGACCGGGTGTTCCATTCGTCTTGCAATCCAATCAGGAGTTCAGGGCCGAACTGTCGGACCAAACCGAGGCGTTGGTGATTCAATTGATCAATACGGGGGTTGCCTCGATACCGCGGTCCTTTCGCAGTGGCGATCCGGGGCTCGCCAAAATATTGGACGCCTACCTGATTGAAACGCCCTTTTTCAGAAACCATGATCACGCTGTAGAAAGGACAAATTGCCTGGAGCGCTCGCTGAATCGATATGGCGAAGGGGAATTGCAGGCATTGACGGTGGATGAGAGGAGGATTCTGAGGGGCAAGGATCGCCGATTGCGAAAAGCTCTGGAATTGATGAACGAGGAGCCGGAACAGGATATTGATCTTGAAGCGGTTGCACGGGCATCAGGTTTGAGCCTGAGGAACCTGTATTACCTGATGAAAAAACACACCGGGATGACCCCCACTGCCTACCGGCGTTCTCGCCGTTTGATCAAAGTACGTGAGTCCATCGTCTGCAATGCCTCAAATGATCTCAGGGTATGTAACCACGCCCTGAAATGGGGATTTAACCATCTGGGCCGTTTCTCATCTTACTACCGTGACCATTTTGGAGAGTACCCCACTGACACTATCCGATGTCTCAAGAAACTTACGGGGCATGCCCGGAATGTCGTGCCTGTCGGTCAGGAAACACCGCAGGGGCGTTTGATGTGGTACACCTCAACCATACCGGCCGTCCCTGGCCAATTCGTTTGTCAGACAGGTTATATGGACCGTTGTTGACGCGGAGACCCTGCCGATCAGGCACTGTTGCGCTGACGCAGCCGATAGACCAGTCTCGCCACCGCGCCAATCTGTTGTTTCAGCTCGTGCATGGACTCCTGAGCTTCCCGAACCACTGCCATTGCGGTATCACCAAGATCGTTGATACTGACAATCTTTCCTGAGATCTCCGCGGACGCATTATGCTGCTGCTCTGCAGCGGCAGAGGTTCCGTCACAGGCTTCGGTGATCTTTTCTATGAATGTGACCAGCTCCGTGAGCGTGTTCTCTGAACTGACCGCGTTATCTGCTGTTTTCTGAGCGTAGCGGCCACACCTTTGCATGGATTGCGTCGCTTGTGAGACGGTTTCCCGGAAATCCTCGAGTGTACTGTTGATTTGTTCGGTTGTTGACTTGGTCCGCAGGGCCAGGCTCCTGACTTCATCCGCCACAACGGCGAAACCGCGGCCGGCGTCTCCTGCCCGGGCTGCTTCGATGGATGCATTGAGCGCCAGAAGGTTGGTTTGCTCAGTAATGTCTCCGATCACGCTTAAGGCTGCCGCAACCGCCTTGCTGGCCTCAGCGAGTTCGCCCACCGTGCTGGAGGCCGTCGCGAGTTCACGGGATAGCAGATCCATGCTGTACCGGGTTTCCTGGGTCAGTTCGCGGCCGCTGGATACCCGCTCGTTAGCCATCCGCACCTGATCCAGCATTCCGGACGCATTGCTGGCAACTTCTCTTGAGGTTGCGGACATTTGCTCACTGGCAGCAGCGATGGTGTCGGTTGCTGTCGATTGCTCCTGTACCGCGGTGTGGGCCTCGGTACTGCGGTTAATGGTGCGTTCGGCCCCCGTCTGCAGTTTGCCAATGACATCGTCCATGCGCTTAACAATGGCATCGAGTTCCGCCTGCTGTTGGGTAATCACCAGTTCCAGGCTGCCAATGTCATCAACCCGGCCGGTGAAGATGTTCTCGGCCACGGTGTCGTCTATCAAGGCTCGCGCTCGTTTAATGCACTGGTTCAAGGGGCGGGTGATCGCCGCTGCGGCAATCACTGTGGCCAGCAAAGTTAGCACTTGGATGGTCAGCGTCGTTGCCAGCGACGAGCTGAACAACTGAACGGCGCCGGACACCAGCAGAATCAGCATCAGGGCGATGATCAGTTTTCCGGAAATCGGGAGCCCCCGGCGAAGTGTTGTTGCCTTGACCGGGCCTTTGGTTGGCTGATCCTGACGAAGTTTTGCGTATAGCCTTTCCGCCCGGGCCTCGGCTTCCGGATCAAGCTTTGATCGAATGGACTGCAGTTCCGCGACACTGCCATCCTTTCCGATGACGGGAATGGCATAAGCCCGAACCCAGTAATGGTCACCGTTCTTGCACCGATTCTTCACGGCCCCCATCCAGGTTTCACCGGCTTTAAGCCGACGCCACATCTCCTCATAGGCGGCTCTGGGCATGTCGGGATGACGAATAATATTGTGAGGTTGGCCAATCAACTCTTCACGGGAGTAACCGCTGATGTCGATAAACTCGTCATTGATATGAGTGATCTGGCCCTTGGGGTTGGTGGTAGAGAGAATATTGGCATCGGAGCTTACGGGAACGCTTCGATTGGTAACGGGATTGTTTATACGCACGGGCAGGTCTCTTTGGAGTTAACGGCATAGTGTTTTAGCGAGAACATATACGCGCGCAATTATGGGTCAGCTCTTTTTATATGCAGCTTTATAATCCATGCCTTTTCAAGTAAAAATGGCGGTTTGACCATTTTAAATAATTGAATATAAATGATTATTTGATTCTATTTCGAGCGCACTACTGGTTTATTTTTGCAGAAAGTGGATATAAAAAACCGTTATTTTGCAAAATAGGGATAGTGATGGGGCTTGGTCAGCCACTCGCGCCTGCGGCTAATCCCCGGTAAACTAGGCGCCCTGCCAGGGGTACGCCCCGCCTACACCTGAATGTGGGCCTTTCTACCACCTTCGGGCCATTACTCCGGGCACAAATATCAAGGAAGATAACGGCTTCATGCCGCATACTTCTCCGGCAGTCATCTTCAGAAGAATTTTGTAATGCCCAACACCGTAATTGCTGGCTTCACCCATAATTTTCTTGGCAAGGCACCTGTCTGGTACAAGCAGGTTATTCTGCTATTCCTGATTGCCAATCCTGTCGTGATGTACGTGCTTGGGCCGGGCGTTGCGGGCTGGTTGCTGATCGCCGAGTTCATTTTCACCCTGGCGATGGCGCTGAAATGCTACCCACTGCTCCCGGGGGGCTTGCTGGCGGTGGAGGCCCTGCTGATCGGGCTGACGTCCGCGGATGCGGTGTACCATGAGGTTCTGACCAATTTCCCGGTCATCCTGCTGCTGATGTTCATGGTGGCGGGTATTTACTTCATGAAAGAGCTGCTGCTGGTGACCTTCACCCAGATTCTGGTGGGGGTGCGGTCCAAGTCGGCGTTGTCGCTGCTGTTCTGTAGCGCTGCGGCAGTGTTGTCTGCGTTTCTCGATGCCCTGACCGTCACCGCCGTCATCATCAGCGTTGCGGTAGGTTTCTTCTCGGTCTATCACAAGGTGGCATCCGGCAAGGGCTACCAGCAGAAAGACCACAACACCAACAGCGACGACGAAGTGATTGAGCTGCACCGGGAAGATCTGGAAAACTTCCGGGCCTTTCTGCGCAGTCTGCTGATGCACGGGGCGATCGGTACCGCCCTGGGTGGCGTCGCCACCATGGTGGGTGAGCCCCAGAACCTGCTGATTGCCAAGGTGGTTGGCTGGGATTTCGCCGGCTTTTTCCTGCACATGGCACCGGTGAGTATTCCGGTTTTGTTCGCCGGTCTGGCCACGTGCTGGGCGCTGGAGAAACTACGCTGGTTTGGCTATGGCGGTCGACTGCCCAAGCCGGTGCGACGGGTGTTGGAAGAGTTCGCTGACAATGAAAAGGCTCGGCGCACCAAGTCTGATCAGGCGGCGCTCTGGATTCAGGCGGTGGCCGCGGTCATTCTGGTGTTTGGTCTGGCATTCCACATCGCCGAAGTAGGATTGATTGGCCTGCTGGTGATTATCCTGATTACCTCCTTTACCGGCGTGACGGACGAACACCAGATTGGCAAGGCGTTCCAGGAATCCCTGCCCTTTACCTCATTGCTGGTGGTTTTTTTCGCCGTGGTGGCGGTGATTCACGAGCAGCACCTGTTCAAACCGATCATTGATTACGTACTGGCGCTGCCTGAAGGCCAGCAGCCGGGCATGTTCTTCATTGCCAACGGGCTGTTGTCGATGATCAGCGACAACGTGTTTGTGGCGACCGTCTACATCAGCGAAGTGAAACAGGCGCTGGACGCCGGCAGCATCAGCTACGAGCACTTCCAGACCCTGGCCGTAGCCATCAATACCGGTACCAACCTGCCGAGCGTAGCCACACCCAATGGCCAGGCGGCGTTCCTGTTCCTGCTGACCTCAGCCATTGCGCCCCTGGTGCGATTGTCCTACGGGCGCATGGTGATCATGGCGTTGCCTTACACCATCGTGATGGGGGGCGTCGGTCTGTACATGGTCACCCACGCGTTCTGAGTCATGGTTTTGCATATTTTACCGCACAGTTTTCATAGGATCTGTTAACCTTCAGGTAAACAGATAAAAGAAAAGCGGTATACATGCGCAGTTGCCAACAACCCCAATCGATCCTTTCGCGCGCCTGTCTGATGGCGCTTTTTCTTGTTCTGGTTTTCTCCTATTTGTTCTATCCCACCGCTGTCCGTGCCTCAGAGGCGGAGGCTATTGTCGATAAAACCATACGGGTTGCTTATGTCGAGTTTCCGCCGGTCACTTATCGGGATGACAGGGGCGAGCCCGCCGGAGAGTTTGTGGACATCACCCGCAAGGTGGCGGCAGAGGCGGGTTACCAACTGGAATTTATCTACCTGCCGGTGGCACGCACCTACCTCTATCTGAAAAACGGCACGATCGATTTGTGGATGGGGCTAACCGACATTCCCGCTTTAAAAGACGACATTCTCGAAAGCTGGATCAGCCCGATTCCGGTGGAACTGAGCGCGTGGTATCTGGAAGGCCTGCCGCCAGTGGATCATATGGATCGCCTGCGCAACAAAACCGTGATTCTGATCGGCGGCTATACCTACGCCGGCCTCAGAGACTGGCTGACCTCCCAGCCCGATATCCAGATTACCGAAGCACCGAACCATCGGTCCGGCCTCAATATGCTCAAGCGTCATCGCGGCGATTACCTGCTGGACTACCGGCAACCGGTGCAGGAAACCCTGAGCCGGACGACAGATGCCGAGATTCGCGAATCGGAAATGCGCAGCCGCAATGGCGCCTGGCTGTTTTCCCTGGCCAATCCGCGTGCGGCCATTCTACGTGAGGCCTTTGACGACGCTTACCTGCGCCTGGCCGAAAAGGGCGAAGTACCGCCGGTGCGACGGTTTCAGCAAACCTATGTGGTGCCAGGATTCCCGGAGCAGTACCGGTAACACCGGCAGGTTTTAAAGCGTTGCCAGCACCCGAATGGCATTGGCCGCTGCCGCCGTCCGGTTTTCCACATTCATCTTCCGGAACACCTGCTCCAGGTGTTTGTTCACGGTGCGGGGGCTCATCTCCAGAATCTGTCCGATTTCCCGGTTGGTCTTGCCATTGGCGATCCACAGCAGGACATCCGACTCCCGCAGGGTAAGATCAAAACGTTCCCGCAGCGCCGCTGAGGCGCTGTTCTGGTTCTGGGGTGTTTTCAGACGCAACAGGTATTCCTGGCCATCCACCAGGGCCAGATATTCAATGGAGCGGGGCGTGTCCAGTAACCGGATGGGCAGACTGTGGCCGGGATCTGGCCGGTGGCCCAGCCAGTCCTCAAGTTGTTCGCGTACTCCCTGAAAGTCCTCGTGATCCGGCGGCGGCAGGCAACGGCATACTTGCGGGGTACCCCACAGCAGGTTGCCCTCGCGGTCGACCGCAAACAGGTTCTGACCGGCGGTATCGAGCGCGCAACGGGCGCTGCGGGTCATTCTGGCGTTGGCCAGGTGCACCGCCATGCGGGCCAGTAACTCGGTGGTGTCGATGGGCTTGGTAACATAGTCCACGCCGCCGGCATTCAGGCCCATAACCACGTGTTCGGTATCGCTCAGGCCGGTCATGAAAATGATCGGAATGTCCGCGAAGGCGGGGTTTTCCTTGAGTCGACGACACGTCTCGAAGCCATCCATATTCGGCATCAGCGCATCCATCAACACCACGTCGGGGGTGATGTTCTGGCTGATGGTCAGGGCCTGATTACCTTCCAGCGCCACCAGCACGGTCATGCCTGCTTCTTCCAGTGCATCATTGATCATGCGGATGGAATCGATGGCGTCGTCGACGACCAGTACCACGGTTTTGCGGTCATCAGGATGCTTCATGTTCGGTTACCTCAAGAAGTTCGAGAATTTTCTCGAACTGGAAATCGTTGGTGAATTTGGTGATCTCCTGAACGAAGGCGTCACTGGCGTCTCCGGCATACTGCAAGCTGTGCAGTGCCTCCAGCAGGCCCTTGCGATGGCCGATTCTGGCCAGGTCCGCCAACGCCTCGCAGTGCTCCCGGGCGGGCAGTTCAAGCGCGCCGCTGGCTGGCAGCGGTAGCGCGGCCAGGGGCTCCGGGCTTTTCTCGAAGCGCCAGTCCAGGCCCATGACCCGGCCAATGGTGTCCAGCAGCAGGTTCAGTCGCACCGGTTTGATGATGTAACCGTCGTGCAGGCGCGGTGCCTCGGCGCTATGGTGGCCCTCGTTGGCGTCGGCCGAGACCATCACCACGGGCAGGTTGTATTTCATTTCCCTGAGCTCGGCCAGCACCTCCCAGCCGCTTTTCCCGGGCATCGACACATCGAGCAGAATCAGGTTGGGGCGCTCCTGTTCCACCCGTTCCGGAACGGTCATGGCATTGCCGGTGTCGCTGATTTCAAAGCCAAGTGGCGACAGCATGGCCCGGATCACCTGACGATGGGAGTCGTCGTCATCCACCAGCAGGATTTTCCGGCGGGCGCCATGGTAGCCGTAGATCCTGCGGGCTGGCGTCGAGATCGAGCGTGGGCTGGCGGAATGCAGGCTCGACAGCATCAGGCTGACCTTGAACACGCTGCCCTCGCCAGGTTCGCTCTCCACCGAGATGTCGCCGCCCATGATTTCCGTCAGCAGTCGGGTGATGGTCAGGCCCAGGCCGGTTCCGGTGCGGCTCTGGCCGGGATTGCGGATACGCTCAAACGGCCGGAAGATGCGTTCGATGTTTTCTGCGGCAATGCCCTCGCCGGTATCACGCACGGTGAATTCCGCCACCTGGCTGCGGTAGCGGAGGGTCAGGGACACGCTGCCCTGGTCGGTGTATTTGATGGCGTTCGACAACAGATTGATCAGTATCTGGCGCAGGCGTTTTTCATCGGTGGTCACCAGCTCCGGCAGAGGGTGAGGGCAGTGGTAGTCGAACGCCAGGCCCTTTTCTTCGGCCTGAAGCCGGAACATGGTGACCAACTGCTCCATCAGCAACCCGATGCGCACCTGGTCCCGGTGCAGATCCAGCCGGCCCGCCTCAATTTTTGAGATATCCAGCAACCCTTCAATCAGATCCGCCAGGTATTCGCCGCTGCGGCGAATGACCCCCAGGGCTTCCTTGCGATGAGGCGGTACCGAGTCGTCGTTCTCCATGAGCTGGGCGTAACCGAGGATGGCGTTCAGGGGCGAGCGTAACTCGTGGCTGATTCCGGTCAGGTACCGGCTCTTGGCGCCGTTGGCGGCCTCAGCCTGTTCCTTGGCCTGCTGCAGGGCCTGGTCGGTGCGCTCGTGGGCGACAATCTCCTCTGTCAGCAGGCGGGTCTGGCGCCGGGATTCCTCCTCCGCCACTACCCGGCTTTCATGGGCCAGTACAAACAGCCAGCAGATCACCCCGGTGACAATCACCAGAATGAAGAACACTTTCCACAGGGTGACAGACAGCAGCGTAGCCTCGGCAAGCGAAGCCACCGGGGTTTTGAAGTAGATCAGCGACAGCAGCAGTGCGGAAAACCCGTTGATGACCACCAGCAGCGACAGGAAATGCCCGAGCCGGGAGCGCAGCGCTGACAGCAGTGGCGCCGGAAGAAACCGCCCGAGAAACTGCTGCATCTGCTCCTGGTAGCCGGCGCCCGGCTTGCAGGCGTCCTCACAGCGGGCATCCAGCGAACAGCACAGCGAGCAGATGGCGCCATCGTAGGCGGGGCAGTGGGTAACATCTTCCGGCTCGAAGCGGTGTTCGCAGATGCTGCACCCCACCAGTTGGTGATCGGTGGCGAGGGGCACAAACGGGCGGGCGGTGTAGAAACGTCCACCGGTCTTCCAGGCAATCAGGGGCGCGGTGACCAGTGCCACCGCCAGGGCAATGAAATGGGACAGGGCCTGGGCGTAGTCACCCAGTACCCCGGTGTGGCAGGTGATTCCCACCACCGAGGCGGTGATCATGGCGCCCACGCCCACCGGATTGATGTCGTACAGGTGCGCCCGTTTGAATTCGATATGGGCCGGGCTCAGGCCCAGGGGTTTGTTGATCACCAGGTCTGCCACCAGGGCACCCACCCAGGCAATGGCGACAATGCCGTAGAACCCCAGGGTCTCTTCCAGTGCCCGATACACGCCAAGTTCCATTACCAGCAGGGCAATGGCGACATTGAACACCAGCCAGACCACCCGGCCAGGGTGGCTGTGGGTCAACCGGGAGAAGAAATTGGACCAGGCAATGGAGCCGGCGTAGGCATTGGTCACATTGATCTTGATCTGACACAGGATCACGAAGATGCCGGCCATCGCCAGCGAGAGCTCGGGGGAATGGGTGATGTAGTTGAACGCCACCAGATACATCTGGGTTGGGTCGGCCGCTTCTGTCGCGGAAATGCCCTGATTCAGTGCAAGCACGGCCAGAAAGGAGCCGGCCAGAATTTTTACCATGCCGATGACAATCCAGCCGGGGCCGCCGGCCATTACCGCCACCCACCAACGGCGCCGTTCCGGAGCATTGGTGGGCTCGGGAATGAAGCGCAGAAAGTCCACCTGTTCGCCAATCTGGGCAATCAGGGAGAACACCACCGCGGCGGCGGCCCCGAACAGCAGCAGGTCAAAGCCATTGTCGGCGGGCAGGCCCACGCCCTGGAACTGCGTCCAGTCGGTGATGGAAGAGGCATCTGCGTAGATGATGAACACGAAAGGCGCCAGCTGCAGCAGGATAAACAGGGGTTGGGTCCACACCTGAAAACGGCTGATGGTGGTGATGCCGTGGGTGACCAGAGGAATGATTACCACGGCGCAGATCAGGTAACCCAGTACCAGGGGAATGGCAAACAGCATTTCCAGCGCCATCGCCATGATGGCGGCCTCAATGGCGAAGAAGATAAAGGTAAAGGAGGCGTAGATCAGCGAGGTGATGGTCGAGCCGATATAGCCGAAGCCGGCGCCCCGGGTCAGCAGGTCGATGTCCACCCCGTAGCGGGCGGCGTAGTAGCTGATCGGGATCGCGGTCAGGAAAATCACCAGGCTGACCGCGAGGATCGCCGCGACGGCGTTGTCGAAACCATAGTGCAGGGTAATGGAGCCGCCGATGGCCTCCATAGCCAGGAACGAGATGGCCCCCAGCGCAGTATGGCTGACCCGCGCAGCCGACCACCGGCGTGCACTTTTGGCGGTAAAGCGCAGGGCGTAGTCTTCCAGGGTCTGGTTGGCTACCCATTGGTTATAGCTACGCCGGACCCGAAAAATATTCTGTTTTACTGCCATTCCCGCCCTGCTCCTGGCCCGCCGGGCCGCCCTGAATTGGTGCGCGTTTGCTGCCGTCACGCACCGGATCAGAAAGCTGGAACAAGAACCGTGCCATAAACCGGTGCAACGGATGTGCGCCTTGGGGTTGCCTGCGGTTGTAACCTGTCTGACCTGGCACGGGTATGCGTCAAATGACGTACCACGCTGGGGTGAATGCCGAATGGGCACCCATGACAGCCCTGAGCAGAATGATTGACGTGGGCACTGTGCTTCCGGAGCGGAGCACGGTACCGGCTTTCAACCACTGCGAGGAATGACCATGGGAACCACAACCATTGCCGCCGGAGGGCGGAGTCACAAGAGCAAAGGGCTACGAAAGAGCCTGGCCACCCTGGCCGCATCCATCATGCTGGCCACGTCGGCCCAGGCGGCCACGCCGGCAACCGATGAGGTAAACACCACCGGACTGGCGGTCACTGACGACACCGTCAAGGTCGGTATCCTGCACTCCATCACCGGCACCATGGCTATCAGTGAGATTGGTTCGGTGCAGGCCGAGAAGCTCGCTATTGAGCAGATCAACGAGTCCGGCGGTGTCCTTGGCCGGCAGATCGAGTTTGTCCAGGAAGACGGCGCCAGTGACTGGCCCACCTTCGCGGAGAAATCCCGCAAGCTGCTTCGCCAGGACAACGTCGCGGCCATCTTCGGTGCCTGGACCTCGGCTTCCCGTAAAGCCATTCTGCCGGTCATCGAGCAGTACAACGGTATGCTGTACTACCCGACCTTCTACGAGGGTCTGGAGCAGTCACCCAACGTGATCTACACCGGCCAGGAAGCCACCCAGCAGATTCTGGCGGGTATCGACTGGGCGGTGAAAGAGAAAGGCGCCAAAACCTTCTACCTGCTGGGCTCGGATTACATCTGGCCCCGTACCTCCAACAAAATTGCCCGCAAGCACATCGACAAACTGGGCCTGAAAGTAGTGGGTGAGGAGTACTACCCGCTGGGCCACACCCAGTTCAACTCCGTGATCAACAAGATCAAGCTCAAGAAGCCGGACGTGATCTTTGCGTCGGTGGTGGGTGGTTCCAACGTGGCCTTCTACAAGCAGATGAAAGCCGCCGGTGTCGATTTCACCGACGAGAAGCCGCTGCTGCTCACCATCTCCGTCACCGAGGATGAAATCCGCGGTATCGGCGGTGAGAACGTGGAAGGTATCTACGCCTCCATGAAGTATTTCCAGAGCCTGGATAACCCCAACAACGAAGAATTCGTGGCCGCCTTCAAGGAAGCCTGGGGTGACGACATGGTGATTGGCGACGTAACCCAGGCGGCCTATCTCGGCCCGTGGCTGTGGAAGATGGCGGTGGAAAAAGCCGGCTCCTTCGACATCGACAAGATTCGTGAAGCCTCACCCGGTATCGAATTTACCAAGGCACCGGAAGGTTATGTCCGCATCCACGAAAACCATCACCTCTGGTCCAAGACCCGCATCGGCCGCGCCAAAACCGATGGCCAGTATGAAGTGGTTTATGAAACCGACGAGCTGATGGAACCCGATCCGTTCCCGGAAGGTTACCAGTAAGCAGCCGTGGCCGGTGCCTTCGGGCGCCGGCGTCCGGCTCGGACGCAAGCACGTGTTCTTAAGCGACGGGAGTAAGGGTCATGTTTGACGGATACACCACCAGCGAATTGATGTCGATTTTTGCCATGCAGGGCTTTGCCGGGCTGTCCCTGTTCTCGGTATTCGTACTGATGGCACTGGGCCTGGCGATCATTTTTGGTCAGATGGGGGTGATCAATATGGCCCACGGGGAATTCATGATCCTCGGCGCCTACACCACCTACCTTGTCTCCGGGTTTTTCCAGTCGGTCCTGCCCGGTCTGTTTGGCGGATACTTCTTCGTCGCCATCATTATTGCGTTTCTCATCTGTGCCGCCCTCGGGGCCTTTATCGAATGGGCCATGATCCGGCACCTTTACCGGCGGCCACTCGACACCCTGCTGGCCACCTGGGGCCTGAGCCTGATCATGCAGCAAACCTACCGCTCCATCTTCGGGGCCCGGGAAGTGGGTGTGGAACTGCCGGAGTGGATGATGGGCGCCATCCAGGTTACCGATCTGGTGGAACTGCCCATCAACGGCTTGTTCGTGATGATCATTGCCCTGTCCATCGCCCTGGGGGTTTACCTGCTGATGTACCGCTCCGGCTGGGGCAAGAAGGTTCGTGCCGTGGTACAGAACCGCCCGATGGCCGAAGCCGTGGGCATCAACAGTGCCGGGGTTGACCGTATGACCTTCGCCCTGGGCTGTGGCATTGCCGGTATCGCCGGTGCGGCCTTCACCATGATCGGCTCCACGGGCCCGTCCTCCGGCCAGGCCTACATTGTCGATACCTTCCTGGTGGTGGTTTTCGGCGGTGCCCAGAGTCTGATTGGCACCATTGTCTCTGCCTTCGGTATTTCCCAGGCCCAGTCCACGATGGAGTTCTTCCTCAGTGGTTCCATGGCCAAAGTCCTCACCCTGCTGGTGGTCGTTGGCATCCTGATGCTGCGCCCGGAAGGCCTGATGGCGCTCAAGGTCCGTCGCTAGGAGACTGTCATGAAAAACACTTCCCCTTTGAAATGGTTTGCCTCCCGAGAGGGACTCTACTATCTGGCACTGGCGTTGCTGCTGGTCGTCATCCTGCCGCTGGCGCTGGACCCGTTCCGCCTGAACATGGTGGGTAAATACCTCACCTACGCCTTCGTGGCCATCGGCCTGGTGATGTGCTGGGGCAAAGCCGGCATCCTCAGCCTGGGCCAGGGCGTGTTCTTCGGCCTGGGCGGCTACTGCATGGCCATGTTCCTGAAGCTGGAGGCCTCCACGCCGGAGGCCACGGCCATCCAGTCCACCCCGGGTATCCCGGACTTCATGGACTGGAACCAGCTGACCGAGCTGCCGTGGTTCTGGGAACCGTTCCACAGCTTCTCGTTCACCCTGCTGGCGATCGTCGGTGTGCCGGTGGCCCTGGCATTCATCATCGGTTTTGCGATGTTCACCCGCCGGGTGGGAGGCGTCTACTTCGCCATCATCACCCAGGCCATCGCCGCCATCCTGACCATTCTGATCATTGGTCAGCAGGGCTACACCGGGGGTGTGAACGGCATTACCGATCTGCAGACCCTGATGGGCTGGGACATCCGCACCGACGAGGCCAAAACCATCCTGTACTTCGTGTGCGTGGGCCTGCTGTTCGTGTGCCTGTTCGTGGCCCGGTTTGTCCAGAACCGCAAGCTCGGTCGCATCCTGGTGGCCATGAACGCCCAGGAAAACCGGGTGCGTTTCTCCGGCTATGACGTGGCCGCGTTCAAGATCTTCGTGTTCTGCCTGGCCGCCGCCTTTGCGGGCATTGGCGGCGCGCTGTTCACCCTGATTGTCGGCTTCATGTCGCCCTCGTTCATCGGCATCGTTGCCTCCATTGAAATGGTCATCTTCTGTGCCCTCGGGGGTCGCCTGTCGATTCTGGGCGCAGTCTACGGCGCGTTGCTGGTGAACGCCGCCAAGAGCGGCTTCTCCGAATCCTTCCCGGAATTGTGGCCGTTCGCCATGGGCGCGTTGTTCATCGGTGTGGTGCTGGCGTTCCCGAACGGCCTGGCCGGCCTGTACCAGACCTACGTGATGCCCCTGGAAGACCGTCTGTTCAAGCGCAAGCCGAAAGCAGCGGCGAGCGCCCCGGCGAAGCCAGCGCCTGCTGCCCGCCAAGATGAGGGCCGTGATTACGACCCGATGCTGGATCAATACAGCCCGGAGAAATCCTGATGAACGCAGCCAAAGCACAGAGCAAGGACTTCCTGCTCGCAGTCGAGGGCCTGACCGTCTCATTCGATGGCTTCAAGGCGGTGGATGATCTCTCGTTCTACCTGGACCCGAAAGAGATCCGGGTCATCATCGGCCCCAACGGGGCCGGCAAAACCACGGTACTGGACCTGATTTGCGGCAAGACCAAGGCGACCTCGGGTTCCATCAAGTTTGATGGCAAGGAGCTGACCAGACTCAAGGAGCACCAGATTGTGCATTCCGGCGTTGGCCGCAAGTTCCAGACGCCTTCGGTGTTCGAGGACCTGACGGTATTTGAGAACCTGGAGGTGTCCTATCCACAGGGCCACAGCGTGATGGGGGCGCTGGCCTTCAAACGCTCGGCTGAGGTGGTGGCTGCGGTGGAAGACGTGGCCGAGACCATCTTCCTGAAAGATGCCCTGGACCAGCCGGCGTCGCTGCTCAGTCACGGCCAGAAGCAGTGGCTGGAGATTGGCATGCTGCTGATCCAGAAGCCGGACCTGTTGATGCTGGATGAACCGGTGGCCGGTATGTCGGTAGCCGAGCGCAAGAAAACCGCTGAACTGCTGCGGCGCATTACCAAAGACCACACGGTGCTGGTGATCGAGCACGACATGCAGTTTGTCGGGGATATCGCAGACCGGGTCACGGTGATGCACCAGGGCAAGGTTCTGTCTGAGGGGTCCATCGAGCACGTGAAGTCGGACCCGAAAGTCATCGAAGTCTACCTGGGGCATTGATCATGCTGAGCGTCAAACAACATTCGGTGGCCTATGGCCAGAGCAGCATCATCCAGGACCTGAACCTGGAGGTGGGCAAACAGGAAATCGTGGCGGTGGTTGGCCGCAACGGTATGGGTAAAACCACCCTGATGAAATCCCTGGTGGGCATGACCCCGAGCCGCGGTGGCCAGGTCACGCTGGATGGCACGGACCTGTCGAACCTGAAGAGCTTCCAGCGGGTGAGGGCCGGCATCGGGTTTGTGCCCCAGGGGCGGATGATTTTCCCGACCCTGACGGTGAAGGAAAACATCGAGACCGGTCTGGCCGCGGTAGGCGAGAAGAAAATTCCGGAAGACCTTTATGAGCTGTTTCCGGTGCTGAAGGAAATGCAGCACCGCCGGGGCGGCAACCTTTCCGGCGGGCAGCAGCAACAGCTGGCCATCGCCCGGGCCCTGGCGACCCGGCCCAAGGTGCTTCTGCTCGATGAGCCGACCGAGGGCATCCAGCCCAACATCATCAAGGACATTGCCAAGACCCTCCGGCGCATTCGCGATGAGCGGGGGTTGTCGATTGTGGTGTCGGAGCAGGTGTTGAGCTTTGTGATGGATGCGGCGGACCGGATTCTGGTGATCGAGAAGGGGGAGATTGTGCACGAGGAGCTTCGGGAAGAGGCGGATCAGGACAAGATTGCCAGTTATCTGGCCGTTTAGCTTTGTTGAGGGGGAATTAATATGAGACACGGTGATATTTCCAGCAGTAACGATACCGTCGGCGTGGCGGTGGTGAACTACAAGATGCCCCGGCTGCATACCAAAGCCGAGGTGCTGGACAACGCCCGCAAGATTGCGGACATGATCAAGGGTATGAAGGTGGGGTTGCCGGGAATGGATCTGGTGGTGTTTCCGGAATACAGCACCATGGGGATCATGTACGACAACGACGAGATGATGGAGACCGCCGCCACCATCCCCGGAGACGAGACAGCGATTTTCTCGGCGGCCTGCCGGGAGGCGAATACCTGGGGGGTGTTTTCCCTCACCGGCGAGCGCCATGAAGATCATCCCAACAAGGCGCCCTACAACACCCTGGTGCTGATCAACAACGAGGGTGAGATTGTCCAGAAATACCGCAAGTGCATTCCCTGGTGCCCGATTGAGGGCTGGTACCCCGGCGACACCACCTATGTGACCGAGGGGCCGAAGGGGATGAAGGTCAGCCTGATCATCTGCGACGACGGCAACTACCCGGAGATCTGGCGCGACTGCGCCATGAAGGGGGCGGAGCTGATTGTGCGGTGCCAGGGTTACATGTATCCGGCCAAGGAACAGCAGATCATGATGGCCAAGAGCATGGCCTGGGCCAACAACTGCTATGTGGCCGTCGCCAACGCTTCGGGTTTTGATGGCGTCTATTCGTACTTTGGCCATTCCGCCATTATTGGTTTTGATGGCCGGACCCTTGGGGAATGTGGCGAGGAGGATATGGGCATTCAGTATGCCCAGCTGTCGGTCAGCCAGATTCGTGATGCCCGGGCCAATGATCAGTCCCAGAACCACCTGTTCAAACTGCTGCACCGGGGTTACACCGGGGTTCATAACTCCGGGGACGGAGACAAGGGCGTGGCGGACTGCCCGTTCGATTTCTACCGCACCTGGGTTATGGATGCCCAGAAAGCCCAGGAAAACGTCGAGGCCATGACCCGCAAAACCGTGGGCACGGCGGAATGCCCGGTGGGTGAACTGCCGTTCGATGGCAAGGAAAAAACTGCAGGGGCCTGAGCCCGGGAGACCGCGATGCCGTTTATCAATGAGCGGCTGGAAGCCAACCGGGAAACGCTGGCAAGGAACCGGGCCGATTCAGGCCCGGTTCGTGTTTCCCGGTTCCGCTTTGAGCCGGACGCCGTAATGGCGAGCCTGCGGGCCAATATCGTGGGCCAGCAGCACGCCCTGGAGGCGATGGAATCCATGCTGGTTCGGGTCAAGGCCGACATCGGTGAAGAGAACCGCCCGCTGGCGGTTCACTTGTTTCTGGGGCCGACCGGGGTGGGCAAGACTGAAACCGTACGGCTGATTGCCGAGGCCATTCATGGCAGCCGCGATGCCCTGTGCCGCATCGACATGAACACCCTGGCCCAGGAGCACTACGCGGCCGCGCTGACCGGCGCGCCGCCCGGTTATGTGGGCAGCAAGGAAGGCCACAGCCTGTTTGATCTTGAGAAGGTTCAGGGGTCGTTCAGCAAACCGGGCATCGTCCTGTTCGACGAGCTTGAAAAGGCCAGCAAGGAGGTCACCCGGACCCTGCTCAATGTGCTCGATACCGGCCGGCTGGTGTTCCCCTCCGGCAACCGGGAAATCGACTTCCGCAACACGCTGATCTTTATGACCAGCAACGCTGGAGCCCTGGAAGCGGAAGCACACCATCACCGCTATCAGCGAGGCTGGCGCCGCTGGCTGGGGCTGGAGCCGGGCCCGCAGGAGAACCTTCGGGACAAGGCCCTGCGCCGGCATTTCGACCCGGAGTTCCTGAACCGGATTGACCAGATTCTTACGTTTAATCCCCTGACAGACCAGTGGCTGTATGCCCTTCTGGAGATTGAGCTGGCCGGCTTGAACAAGCGCCTGGCCCGCAAACAGGCCTCGCTGGATTTGTCGGTGGAGCTGCGCAGTGTGTTGTGCCGCGATTACGACAGCCGCTATGGCGCCCGCGAGATGCTACGGGCGTTCCGCCAGAAACTGGAGCCGGCGCTGGCCCGTGCGTTGCTGGCGCATCCCGAGCATTCCTCATTTCTGGCCGAGCTCAAGAGGCAGGAGATAGTGGTGCGCCAATACGTCGAATGACGTAGGTGCCGGGGGCAATTCGCGAATACCGCGCCGCTGGCGTATCGCGGATAGTGAAACGGTCAGCGCAGGCGCCGTCGGGCACTGCGTTCCCAAGCTTAGACGCCGAACGCCAAGAACCAAGGAGCGACCGCTATGGCCGAAACACTCATCAAGATCGATTTGAGCAAATCCGCGTACGAGAACGAGAATATCCACAACCGCTGGCATCCGGACATTCCCATGGCGGCGACGGTCAAGCCCGGGGACGATTTCATCCTCGAGTGTTACGACTGGACCGGTGGCCAGATCAAGAACAACGACAGCGCAGACGACGTGCGCGACGTGGATCTGACCCAGGTTCACTTCCTGTCTGGCCCGGTGGGCGTGGAGGGCGCAGAACCCGGCGACCTGCTGGAAGTGGACATCCTCGACATCGGTGCCTTCAAGGACAGCCAGTGGGGTTTCAACGGTTTCTTCTCCAAGAAGAACGGCGGCGGCTTTCTGACCGAGCACTTTCCGGAAGCCCAGAAATCCATCTGGGATTTCAACGGCATGTTCACCAAATCCCGCCACATCCCCAACGTTGAATTCGCCGGCATGATCCACCCGGGCCTGATCGGCTGCCTGCCGTCCAAGGAAATGCTGGCGGAGTGGAACAAGCGCGAGAAAGAACTGTACGACACCGAACCGGATCGGGTGCCGGGCCTGGCAAACTTGCCCTACGCCGACACTGCCCACCTGGGCAAGCTGGCGGGTGATGCCGCCAAAGAGGCGGCGCTGGAAGCCGCCCGCACCGTACCGCCCCGGGAACACGGTGGTAACTGTGACATCAAGGACTTGTCCCGTGGTTCCAAGGTGTATTTCCCGGTCTATGTGAAGGGGGCAGGCCTGTCGGTGGGCGACCTGCACTTCAGCCAGGGCGACGGCGAGATCACCTTCTGCGGTGCCATCGAAATGGCCGGCTGGATCCACCTGCGGGTGAACCTGATCAAGGACGGTATGGCCAAATACGGCATCAAGAACCCGGTCTTCAAACCCAGCAGCATCAAGCCGCGCTACGAGGACTATGTGATCTTCGAGGGCATCTCGGTGGATGAAGAGGGCCAGCAGCACTACCTGGACGTGCACGTGGCCTACCGCCAGGCCTGCCTCAACGCCATCAACTACCTGACCAAGTTCGGTTACACCCCGGCTCAGGGTTACGCGTTGCTTGGTTGTGCGCCGGTGGAAGGCCACATCAGTGGCGTGGTGGATGTGCCCAACGCCTGCGCCACCCTGTGGTTGCCGACCGAAATCTTCGACTTCGACATCAACCCCACGGCGGAAGGACCGACCAGGAAGGTCACGCCGGGCACCGACGTACCCCTTTCACCGGACAAGGAGTAAGCCATGCCACTGTACGACTACAAATGCCGGGAACACGGGCTGTTCCAGGAACTGGGCGCCATGGCCGAAGCCGGTAATCCGGCCCATTGCCCCACCTGCAAGGCGCTGTCACCCCGGGTGATTGTGCTGCCGCCGGAGCTCCTGGCCATGGACCCGGCCCGCCGCAACGCGGAGGCGCGGAATGAGAAGGCGAGCCATGAGCCCATCATCTCCACCGCCGACCAGCGGGCCCGGGACGCCGAGCACCGCAAGAGTTGTGGCTGCAAGAAAAAGTCGGACGGTAAACACATGCTGTTCTACACCGCCGACGGCAAGAAGATGTTCCCGTCCATGCGGCCCTGGATGATCAGCCACTGACCATTGCTTTCACGTGTTTGGCCCCCTTGAGGGGCCTTTTTTTATGGCCGATCAGCGGTTTTGCTCCAGGGTGAGGTCGCCATACCAGGCCGTGGCCTGCTCGCCGGTGTTGTCGGCGTCGGTCATGATGGCCACGCCCACAATGGCGGGCGGTTCTTCGCCGAAGGCCTGCCGGTAATCTGCCACCAGGTCCCGGGTAACGGTCACCCATTCGCCCACCCGCGACGGCCCGGAGTTGACGGCAATCATCACGGTTTTGTCGGTGTAGGCGTTGGCGACCATGCTCTGCTCTGGTAGCTGATTGGCCCAGATGTAGTTCAGGGCGTTGCCGGGCAGGGTCTCGCCGAACAGCACTTCCACGGTCTTGCGCTTGGCCCGTTCAAAAAAGCCGGCCTTGTCCGGCTGAAACTCAAAGGCGACGTAGATGCGGGCAGGGTAGTCATCACCGGACTTTTCGCGGGCGTTGCCGGCTTCGTAGATGTTCGACACCTTCCAGCGCCATGACAACGTGAGCGAATCGCCGGGCACCAGCTCAACACGGGCAATCAGCCCGGAGGCGCTGGCGTCTGCGTCGGCACGGACCACCTGCTGGCCGTCGTCCGTGTCCAGGGTGTAGCGGGTATGTGTCTCGATGTTCGGAAAGGTCAGGGGCTCCCAGCCGTCCTCCAGTGAGGTCATGGTGGAGAACCGGGTTAGCCGGTCTGTGTCTGCCCACACCGGGCTGGCGGCGAGACCGAGCATCAGGGTACTGGCCAAAAGCAGTGAAATTCTCACATTCATTCCTCAAATCCGGTGGTCTGGAGATGGACAGGCTCTGTTGCAAAAAGTGCCTTGTCTTGGCGTATTCGGCCCTATATAGTGACCGGATCCTTGGTTAACTACCATATATTGTGATCAAACTCTGATCATCTTGATCACAGGGTAGTCGGGAATCCGGTGAGAATCCGGAACTGACGCGCAGCGGTATTGGGGAACGAGCGTGGCAAGATGACACTGGCGCAAGCCGGGAAGTCGCCACGTTAGGCAGAGCTGAAAGGTTCACGCCCCTGAGTCCGAAGACCTGCCAGGGATCAGAAGCCCCCCATGGGTTTCTGGACTGCACCTTCGCGATTCAAGGGTGAGCAGATTGGTCAGGCCTGCCCGTATTCGGGGCAAGGTGTGCCACTGCGTTCGCGAGGGTGAAACGGAACCAACGCGAATTCAGGAGAGCACCATGACAGCCACTGCCATTGCCGAACCCCCGGCCCCCGCGACCGATACCCAATCCCTGCAAGTTATCAAACGAAACGGCACCCTGGTGAGTTTCAACCCGGCCAAGATCAGTGTCGCGGTGACCAAAGCCTTCCTGGCGGTGGAAGGGGACCAGGCAGCCGGTTCCGCCCGCATCAACGACGCCGTGCACCGGGTTACCGAACAGGTAGTGCAGGCCATCAGCCGCCGCCTCAAGGCCGGTGGTAAGGTGCACATCGAAGACATCCAGGACCAGGTGGAACTGGCCCTGATGCGGGCCGAAGAGCAGAAAGTGGCCCGGGCCTACGTGCTGTACCGTGAAGAACACGCCCGCCAGCGCGCCGTGGACGAGCCGGTGGAAGCGCATCCGCACCTGACCGTGAAAAAAGCCGATGGCAGCATCGCCCCGCTGGACCTGGGCCTGATGAAGCAGCAGGTGGAACAGGCCGCCACCGGCCTGGATGGCATCAACGGCGACTCGCTGGTGGAAGACGCCCTGCGCAACCTTTACGACGGCATCGAAGAGACCGAAGTCCTGTCTGCCCTGATCATGACTGCCCGGGGTCGCATTGAACGGGAACCCGACTACAGCGCCGTAACCGCCCGCCTGCTGCTGGAACAGCTCCGGCTGGAAACAGCGGAAGCCCTGGACCTGCCCCGCAGTCTTCCGCTGGCAGAGATTTATCCACAGGCCCTGAGCGCCTTTGTTCACGCCGGTATCCGCTACGAACTGCTGGACGAAGCCCTGGCGGCCTTTGATCTGGAACGCCTTGGCAACGCCCTGAAACCGGAGCGCGATCTCCAGTTCGGCTTCCTGGGCCTGCAAACCCTGTACGACCGTTACTTCCTGCACTGGAACAAGGCCCGCCTGGAACTGCCCCAGGTGTTCTTCATGCGGGTGGCCATGGGCCTGGCACTGCGTGAGGACGACCCCAACGCCCGCGCCATCGAATTCTATGAGCTGCTGTCCAGTTTCGATTACATGGCCAGCACGCCCACCCTGTTCAACAGCGGCACCCGGCATTCCCAGCTGTCGTCCTGCTACCTGACCACGGTGGGCGACGACCTTGAGGGCATTTACGGGGCCATTCGCGATAACGCCCTGCTGTCGAAATGGGCCGGTGGTCTGGGCAACGACTGGACCCCGGTGCGGGCCCTGGGCTCCCACATCAAGGGTACCAACGGCCAGAGCCAGGGCGTGGTGCCGTTCCTGAAAGTGGTCAACGACACCGCCGTGGCCGTGAACCAGGGCGGCAAGCGCAAGGGCGCGGTCTGTGCCTATCTGGAAAGCTGGCACCTGGACATCGAAGAGTTCCTGGAACTGCGCAAGAACACCGGCGATGAACGCCGCCGTACCCACGACATGAACACCGCCAACTGGGTGCCGGACCTGCTGATCGAGCGCATGCGCGAAGACCGCGACTGGACCCTGTTCTCCCCCAGCGATGTGCCAGATCTGCACGACCTGTACGGCAACGCCTTCCGCGAGCGTTACCAGCACTACGAAGCCCTGGCCGAGCAGGGCAAGATCAAGCTGTTCAAGAAAATTCCGGCCAAACAGCTGTGGCGCAAGATGCTCACCGTGCTGTTCGAGACCGGTCACCCCTGGATCACCTTCAAGGACCCGTGCAATCTGCGCTCTCCGCAGCAGCATCAGGGCGTGGTGCACAGCTCCAACCTGTGTACCGAAATCACCCTGAACACCAGCGCCGATGAGATTGCGGTGTGCAACCTGGGCTCGGTGAACCTGGCTGCCCACATCAAGGACGGCGAGCTGGACGTCACGCGCCTGGAGCGCACCGTGAACACCGCCGTGCGCATGCTCGATAACGTCATCGACATTAACTTCTACGCGGTGCCGCAGGCGCGCAATTCCAACCTGAAGCATCGCCCGGTGGGCCTGGGCCTGATGGGCTTCCAGGACGCCCTGTACCAGCTGGGCCTGCCGTACTCCAGCCCGGAAGCGGTGGAATTTGCCGACGTTGCCATGGAGCAACTCAGCTACTTCGCATTGCGTGCCTCCGCCACGCTGGCCGGTGAGCGAGGCGCCTACGACACCTACGAAGGCTCGCTGTGGAGCCAGGGCATCCTGCCGATGGATTCGGTGGGCCTGCTGAAGGACAACCGCCGGGACGGCGACCTGTCGCTCAATACCAACAGCCGCCTCGACTGGACCCCGGTGCGGGAGCTGATTGCAAAAAACGGCATGCGCAACAGCAACGTGATGGCCATTGCCCCGACCGCGACCATTTCCAACATCGTGGGCGTGTCCCAGTCCATCGAACCGGCGTACCAGAACCTGTTCGTGAAATCGAACCTGTCCGGCGAGTTCACCGTGGTGAACCCCTCGCTGGTGCGTGATCTCAAGGCCGAAGGCCTGTGGGACAACGTGATGGTGAACGACCTGAAATACTTCGACGGCAGCGTGCAGCAGATCGACCGCATCCCCGCCGAGCTCAAGGCCCGCTACGCCACCGCATTCGAGATTGACCCGCGCTGGCTGGTGGAAGCGGCGGCCCGGCGCCAGAAATGGCTGGACCAGGCCCAGAGCCTGAACCTGTACATGGCCGAACCCAGCGGTAAGAAGCTGGATGCCCTGTATCAGCTGGCCTGGGAGCGTGGCCTCAAAACCACCTACTACCTGCGTTCCCTGGGGGCCACTGGCGCCGAGAAGACCGCGCCGGTATCGGCGCCACAGCCGCAGGTGTGCAGCATCGACAATCCCGACTGCGAAGCTTGTCAGTAACCATTTACTTATTTGGGAGGCGCCCACATGCTGGACTGGGACGACGAACCAAAAGCGCAAACCACTGCCGCCGCCACCGGCGGCCCGGCGCCCGTGAATGTCGACGACAAGCGGGTGATTAACGGCGAGACCGACATCAACCAGTTGGCACCGTTCAAGTACCCCTGGGCCTGGGAGTACTTCATGAACGCCAACAAGAACCACTGGACGCCGCTGGACGTGAACATGGCGCAGGACGTTCACGACTACCACCACCGGCTGACGCCGGCGGAAAAACACGTGTACGAGAACGTGCTGGCGTACCTGACCACCTCCGACATCCTCGCCATGCGCAATATCGGCCTGGCGGTGATGGAGAAGATGAGCGCGCCGGAACTGCAGATCTACCAGGCCCGCCAGGTGTACGAGGAAGCGCTGCACACCTGGACCTACCAGCACTGCATCGAAACCCTGAACCTGGACCAGAGCGAGATCTACAACCGCTACCGCGTGGTGCCGGAGATCAACGGCAAAATCCAGCTGGCCAACCGCCGGCTGGACGCCGCCATGCGCTCCGACATGAACCTGCGCAACCCGGACGAACTGCAGGACTTCGTGATGTCCTACCTGTTTTTCGCCGCCGTGTTCGAGGGCTGCTGGTTCTACAACGGCTTCAGCCCCATCTTTGCTCTGCAGCGCCGGGGCCTGATGAGGGGCACGGGCGAACAGTTGCAGTACATTCTGCGGGACGAAGCCATGCACTTCTCCTTCGGCCTGAAAGTGGTGAACCAGATTCTCGAAGAAGAGAAAATCACCCTGGACCCGAAAGCGGTGCGCGAGATGTGGGACGAATCCGAAGCCGCGGAAATGGCCTACGCCAACTACGTGCTGCGGGACCCGATCCTGGGTTATTCGGCGGAATACCATAGCGAACAGTTCCGCTTTGTGGCCAACCGCCGGGCCCGCACCGTGGGCCTGGAAGAACCGTTCCCGGGGGCGAAGAACGTATCGCCCTGGCTGGACGAGCAGGCCACCCTGCGCAAGGAGAAGAACTTCTTCGAAACCCGGGTGATTGAGTATCAGACCGGTGCGCAGCTGGAGTGGTAAGTTTCTGCTAGGCTAGTGCCATACGCACTGGCCTGGCCGATTCGCTTTGAGGCACCCACCATGACCGATCCTCGCACACCCATCTTCTGGCGCGACGCCCGCATGCCCCATGTGGAACTGCGCAAAGTCGCGGATGGGCGCGAGGTCTGTTATGCCCTGCACACCCACCGGCACTGGTCGATCGGGGCCATAACCGGCGGTGAAAGCTCGTTCCTGTACCGCAGCGACCAGTACCACGTTAGCGCCGGCACGCTGGTGTTGATGAACCCGGAATGGCCCCACGCCTGCAACCCCATTGATAACCAGCCCTGGGCGTATCTGATGCTGTATGTGGATACCGCCTGGCTGACCCGGCTCAGATTTGAAGCGGGCCTGTTGCCCAGCGAAGACTGGCAGGACCTGGACACGGCAGTGATCACCGACCCCCGCCAGTACCAGGACTACTGCACCATGGCCGATTGCCTGCTGGACTCGGGCCGGGACCTGCTGGAAAAGCAGAGCCGGGTTGCCGAGTATCTGCTGGACCTGATGCAGAGCCTGGCGGAAGCGCCGGCCCGGGGCATTCCGCGCCCCTCGGGCACCCTGGCCGCGGTGGCTGAGTACCTGGACAGCCACTGTACCGACGAGGTATCGCTGGACGACCTGTGCCGGCTCAGTGGCTACAGCCCGGGGCATCTGGTGCGGGCGTTTCGCCAAAGCTACGGGTTAACGCCCCACGCCTACCTGATCAACCGCCGCATACAGCACGGCCAGAGCGAACTGAAACGTGGCGTGAGTATTGCCGACGCGGCCCTCAACGCCGGCTTTGCCGACCAGGCGCATTTCCAGAGAACCTTCAAACGCGTGGTGGCGGCCACCCCGAACCAGTATCGCCAGCCCTCAGTCCAGCAGCAGGAACACGCAACTTCCGGCAAGTAACAGCGCCAGAACCCGATTGAACCCGCGCAGGATTCGCGGCTGCTGCACCAGCCGGCGAAGCCCGACCCCGACATATACCCAACTCGCCAGCGACAGCCAGCAAATGGGCAGATACAGCCCCGCAAACAGCCAGAGCAGGGTGCTGTCGCCGCCCTCGGTAAACGCACTGATACCCGCCACTGACGCAAGCCAGGCCTTGGGGTTCAACCATTGCATCAGGGCGCCGGTGACAAAGCCAGGGGCAGGGCGTGCCTCATCCTCACTGAGATGGCCATCGGCGGTGGCCAGCTGGTAGCTCAAGTACAGCAGGAAGGCGACGCCAGCCCAGCTCAACCAACGCTCGAACCCGGGCGCATGTTCCAACAGCGAATTCAGGCCCAGGCCCACCGCCATAAACAGCGCGATAAACCCCAGAGTGGCCCCGGTGACAAACACCAGCCCCTGAGACACCGGATAGCGCGTGCCACTGCTCAGGCACACCAGATTGACCGGCCCCGGCGATACCGAAGCCACCAGGGCGAAGGCCGACATCGGCAGGATAATAGACAGACTCATAGCATCAGCACTCTGTGAACCAACGGAGGCGCCCAGTGTGCACGGCGCCTCGTAACCGGTATTGAACAAAATTGCGGTGGCTCGCCGCCCGGCATTTGATTTATGTTTGAAGAACCCCGTACCCACCCAGACCGGATGAGGCCAATCCCATGAAAGTGGCGGTTTTCAGCACCAAACCCTACGACGAACAGTTCCTGGCACAGGCGAACCAGGCCAGCCACCAGCATGAACTGGTGTTCCTGGAACCACGCCTGAACGCGGCCACTGCGGCACTGGCCAAAGGCTTCGACGCCGTATGCGTGTTCGTGAACGACCAGGTGGACGCCAACGTACTGGAACAGCTGGCCGCCGGCGGCACCCGGGCCGTGGCCCTGCGTTGCGCCGGGTTCAATAACGTCGACCTGAAAGCCGCCGAACGCCTGGGCATCGCTGTGGTGCGGGTACCGGCCTATTCCCCCTATGCGGTGGCCGAACACACCGCCGCCCTGATCCTGACCCTGAACCGGCAGATCCACCGGGCCTACCACCGCATTCGTGATGGCAACTTTGCCCTCGACGGCCTGCTGGGGTTCGATCTGCGGGGCCGTACCGTGGGTGTGGTGGGCACCGGCCAGATTGGCGTGGAAGTGGTGCGCATCATGCGCGGGTTCGGCTGCCGCGTGCTGTGCTACGACCTGCACGCCAACCCGGAGGCGCAAAGGCTGGGCGCGGAATATGTGAGCCTGGACGAACTGTTCCGGGAAGCAGACATTGTGACCCTGCATTGCCCGCTCACCCCGGACACCCATCACCTGATTGATGCCGCGGCCGTGGCCAAAATGAAGAAAGGCGTGATGCTGATCAACACCAGCCGGGGCGCCATGGTGGACACCGCCGCCATCATCGAAGGCCTGAAATCCGGCCAGGTGGGCTACCTGGGACTGGATGTGTATGAGGAAGAAAGCGACCTGTTCTTCGAAGATCTCTCCAATATCGTGCTGAAAGACGACGTGTTCGCCCGTTTGCTCACATTCCCGAATGTGGTCATCACCGGCCACCAGGCGTTTTTCACCCGTAACGCCCTGGAAAGCATTGCCCACACAACACTCAGCAACCTGACGGACCTGGAAACCGGCGGCGAATGCGCCAACCGGGTGCTGGCCGCCAACGGCAGCACCTGAACTGAGACAAGCCGCCCGCGCCTTCGTACAATGCCGCCATGCCCAGACCCTTCTACAGAACCGGCCCCGACCACCGCGCCGGGGCACCGGTCAGCTTTCTAGACGTGCGCCGGCGGTTCCAGTTTCGATCCGTCGAGATTGGCCGCTGGGTAACCGAGCCTGAAAAACAGCGCAGTGCCGCCCTGTTCTACGATGCCCTGTGCGACCTGATGACCATCCTCGGCGGCACCGAAAGCCTGATCTCCCTGCGCGGTACCCTGGCCCTGCAATACGGCATTGGCGGCCGCCCGGGGGTGTCTGCCCATTACACCCCCGCCACCCGCAGCTTCGCACTGGCCAAAAACGCCGGCCCCGGCAGCATCGCCCACGAATGGTTTCATGCCTTCGACCACTACATCGGCGACAAACTGTTCCCCAACATACCCCGTGGCCAGTTCGCCTCCCGACAATGGCTCACCCGCCAGGACGCCATCCAGCACCCGCTGAACCAGCGCCTGCAAGCCTGTTACCAGGCCATCCTGCTGGACGACAGCGGCCAAAACCCCAGCCCCCTGTTCCGGAACTCCGCAAAAGCTGACAAAGCCGCCGGCGTGAACTACTACAGCCAGCCAGAAGAACTCTGTGCCCGAGCCTTCGAAGCCTTTATTCAGGATGCTGCAGTGAAGAACGCCTTTCTGGTGAAGGGCACCAAAGAGAGCGAAGAAGCTCGCCTGGGGCTTTACCCACAGGGCGAACAGCGGGACCGGATAAACGTCGCCTTCCGAACCTACTTTCATTCTCTGGGCCGGGCCCTACTGCAAAAACCGGCCTAAAAACCGGAGTTATACGAACGCGTTCGCAAAACCCCAGGCAGGCTCCGGAAATTGTTGCTAACCTTCTGATAAGTTTGAAAAGGAAAAACAGGGCGGGTGGAGTTATACGCCCCCAACATGGAGCAGGGGTGGCTCGAACATGGGCGTATAACTCCGGCGGTAGCCGTGGTGGGTTCAGGTAATCTGCTGATTTTATTGGTGAAGTTGGGGTTTGCGAGGGCCGCGAGTTTTGGAGTTATACGAACGGGTTCGTATAATTAGCTGTTATGTGCGTTGAACCTACGGACGAAAGTTAATGGATCTGTCTGAGATTAGGGTCGTAATTGCGAGCGATGTCAGTGACCGGGATGGCATAGGTGTAGAGCTATATCACGGCGATGAGATGCTGATGGAGATCTTTCGTGACGACACAAAGAAAGAGCGTGAAGTTACTCTGTACCGTAAAGATCTCCCGCTAAACATCGTTGAGCACGGTATCCGACTATTTAAGTCAGAATTACCCTGGGACTTCATCGAAGATGAGTAGTCATCACATAACAAGGCCAGGCACGGCGACGTCTACTACATTGCGGCTTCGCCTCCATTCCGTAGCCGCGCATGCTGGCTGGCGTTATAGCGGTGGGTTGATTGCATAGGGTTTTCTTGCCTTTTCTCGGAAGGTTACCCGAATATACTGTATATATAAACAGTCTTTTTCTGGTTTTGAAACCCGGTGCAAGAAAACAAATAGAGCGGATCGCCGTTGAACGCTCTCCCTGCTACCCTCAAGAGCCAAGCCAGACGGATAAGTCGCGCTTGATCCGTCTGGCTTGGCTCTTGAGGGAAGGCGGATCAATCGGCAATCGTGGTCGCCTTTGTTCCGTGCCTTCGCATCTTCGGTGCCCCCGCTGACTACTGGCCTGATAACTTCCCAGGGATGTCTGCAGAGTGTGGAGTGGTCTGTGAGTAGGGTGGAGTATGAGAGTCTTTCAGGACGGTCCGTATAACCACACGTTAAGTCGGACCCTGGCTGGCGCCAGTGCCGCTTAACATCCGTCGTTAGCGTAAAAATTTAACTCGTGAGAAGTATGGCAAAGAGTAGAAAGACGTTTATCGATTTTCTTCATTGGAAGATTGCTGAGGAGTATCTTTTAAAGCACGCGGCATTCCCAAAAATCTCGGATGAGGTTTCTGGGTCTAAAGCAAAAATGGAAAAGTTTCTCTTTGAAGATATGAAAGAATTGGAGAGGTTTCGGGAAGAGTTATGGGAATCACTTAGTCCAATTGAAGCGTCACGAGACTCTGTTGCAAGGAAATGGTGCCACTACCTGAGTGTTAGAAAACTGGCTCTTTCATTCTGGTCTTCCGCACTGATTGGCGCGTTTTTGGCTATGATCGCGTTTGGGGCAAGTGCATTCATATCCTTAGCAGAGTTCTTAGGTAAAAATGCACCTTATGGATTCATCGCTTTTTTCGCGCTTGTCACTCTCGGCTTCGGGCTTACGAAGTTCTATCTGGAGCGCAAACAGTATTGGTATGGTTTCCTGCAGATGAATTTAGAAGAAGTGATTCACCGGAAGCGCTAACAAGTGGGGGAAGTCCAACGCAGCATAGCTGCGCCGGTGTTTGAGGCATTAGCCTACATAAATAAAAAGAACACATAAAAGGAAATTCCTAATGTTTCAAAGCGAAATTCGAGAAAGCCAAATTAATGACCTGTTTGAGAAGGTGCGTGGCCGAAATTATGGGAAGTACCTTCTAAAAATTGTTATTGATAAAGCCAGATCAATTTCTAATAAAACCATTGAATTTGAGTTTCCTGTTACAGCTATAGTTGGTCCAAATGGAGGTGGTAAAACCACTATCGCTGGAGCTGCCGCAATCCTATATAAGGAAATCGCGCCTGCATTATTTTTCGCAAAAAGTGGCAAGTATGATGCAAGTATGTTGAATTGGAAAATCGAATATGAAGCTATTGATAAAAGCATCAAAACCAATGATACGATTAGAAGAACAGCGAAGTATCACAACCTTAAATGGGCTAGGAGCACTCTAGATCGGGAAGTGCTTGTCTTTGGTGTATCAAGAACTGTTCCTGCTGCAGAACGCAAAGAGCTTCGAAAGTGCGTATCAAATTACTTTGAAGTCGACGAAGACAAAGTTCTTTCTTTTCCCGGTGAAGTTGCACGCTCAGTATCTGCAATTTTGGATAAGGATGTGTCTGAATATAAGAACATTCAGGTTGATGATAAAGGTAATGTTACTTTGCTTTCTGGAGTCAACAGCGTCGGTGAAACATTCTCAGAGTTTCATTTCGGAGCGGGTGAGTCAAGTATTATTCGAATGGTAACACTTCTTGAGAAAGCTAATGATAATACCTTAGTCATTATTGAAGAGATAGAGAACGGACTTCACCCGGTCGCAACCATACGGATGGTTGAGTATCTAATTGAATTGGCGGAAAGGAAGAAAATTCAGGCCATATTCACAACGCACTCTAATGACGCACTGATTCCATTGCCAAGCAATGCAATTTGGGCCTCTGTAAATGGCGAACTATACAAGGGAAAACTCGATATCCGTTCACTTCGAGCAATAAGTGGTCAAATAGATTCAAAATTGGTGATTTTTGTAGAAGACGAGTTCGCTGAAATGTGGGTGAACTCTATTTTAACCTCAATCGATGATGTTGCTCGTGATGCAATATCAATACACTCAATGAAAGGCGATGGGACTGCTGTAAAAGTCCACACTAATCACAACTTAGATCCCAGCGCACGACAAAAGTCAGCCTGTATAATTGATGGCGATTCCAAACAAAAAGAAGATGAAAAAGAATATATTTTTAGACTACCTGGACAGTGCCCTGAATCTGCTGTCTACGATAATATCCTAGAGAATATCGATCAGATATCTGGAGAGTTATCGGTTGCTTTGCTAAAGCCTTACGAGTTTGAGGGCCAATTAAAAGGTCTTATGCAAAGCGTACGAAATACCAATCGAGACCCACATTTACTTTATGCTCAATTAGGGAAAAATCTGGGATTTATTCCTGAAGCGAGAGTAAAAGAGGCTTTCTTGACGATTTGGTGCCGGTTAAATTCAGGTTATGTAGAGCATATATCACAGGGGCTTCAGGGGCTAATTCCTTTTGAGTCAGATGAAGTTGGCATCAGTAATGGCTAAAAATCGTTACACCGAGCAAGCCGGTGAACGCGGCGCTAGCTGTGGTAGACTTTAGGTAAATCGGAGAAACTCATGGGGTGGGAATCACTATTTGGGTCTGTCCTTTCGCTACTGCCTGTTTTAGAGGCTCGAAAGGATAAGGAGCATGATCGAGCTACGGCAGCTCTTGAGGCCTTAGCTGATGCTTTTTATGAAACTGCCGCGTATTACGAGTCCGGCACAACAGGCGGTAACGCTAGACGGCGTGCGCAAATTGAAATAGCGAGAAAATGGGATCGCGTTGCAAATCTCATGAGGCCGTTTGACAACAACTTGTGGAGCCGATTTAACCTGAAAAGCCGTTTTTGGTACGAAGGTGAAGCTTGGACGCCTGAACAAATCAGGGATGCAAACATCGGCCTAGAGCGAGTTCGTCAGGATGGGCGCTTTTTACTTATCTCGAGACAGAGAAGCGCTAACAAGTGAAGTCAGCGGATGCCCTTAAGACACTCGCTGTTTAGAGGATCTATGGAGCAAGACGAGTTTTTTCTCAAGGTGTCGAGAGCGCTGTCAGGGTGTCAAATGGTAGAGATGGAGCTGAAACTTTACTTAGCTCACGCTGTTGCTCTCATTAAAAAACGTCTAGGCGGTCGAATGCCCTTTGGAATGTCCGGCGACGATTTTCAAAACCATTCTCTCGAGAGACTGATTACTGAGTTTAAGAAGTTTTCCGATAATCAGGAGTTGGTTAAACGCCTCAATAAGTTCAAAGATGAACGAAACTTCCTAAGCCACAAGGCAATTGCGTTATGCATGGATGAGCACGACGGTTACCAGGAATGGCAAGCTGCTTCTCTCGACGAACGTTTGTTAAAAATTGAGAAAGAAGCAGCAGATCTGTTTCATGCGATTCACGACGAATCGGCAAAGTTCTTGGGATACTTGTGGTTTGAAGATGAAGCTTGAGGTGGCAGCTACCAATTAGCTGCACATCGACGGATTTCCCGCCGCTTCGCGGCTCAAAATTGGCGCGAGAGGCGAGCGTTTAATTTTAGGAGACTTGTGTCTGTTTGCGAGGAACTAGAGGCAAGAAGCCTGGAAGAGCTCGAAGATACCTATGATCGATTCTCACGGCCCGCTGTTAAGTGTCTTGGCTTTTATCACGAGGAAATAACGAGAAGAGAACCCAAGAAAATGGCAAAGTAGATGCAGGCAATAGCTTGTCAAGTGGGCAAGATGACAATTGCTATCTTTGCTCTTATGGTAGTTAATGATGTTGTCAGTCTCTCGTGCAGTCAGTATTTCGCTAATACGAAAGCAATATCAGGGAGAAAACATAGCAAAGTGTGAAAGCCACTCAGAACGGCTCGAATGCCCAAACTATGGTGTCATGACATTGCTGAATAGTTCGAAAATGAGAACCCCGTTTATGGGCTAGGCCTAAATAAAATTTTTCATTCAGTATCAGACTGCTTCGAAAAAGGACGGCTGAAGGAGCAGAACGGCGACCCAACGGTTGTATGTCAGACTTCTGGCGTGGTCGTCTCTGATTAATCTAACCAATGTAGGCGCGGTGACGCCCTTTATATCCCACCTTCTGCTCCATTTCAAGGACGCGCATGCCGCAGGAATTATAAGGTAAGGTCCAAGAGTCAGAATAAAGCCGCCAGATTAATAAGAACACATACTGATGCTGGAATCGAAAAATAACTAGCTGGAATCTTCAAATGCGAATTCAATCGATAGTTATAGAAAACTTCAGAGCCATAGAATCTCTTGAGATTAAGGGATTATCTGATGCAATAGTTATAGCCGGGCCAAACGGCTGTGGAAAATCCAGCATCTTTGATGCGATTCGATTGGTAAAATCGGCATACGGCCAGTATCGAAATAATGAATTCACTAGCTGGTTTAATGAGTTTCAAATAAATCTGAATAAGCTTCAAAGTGAGTCTAAAAGGATATTGAATCGTCCCGATAAGCCATTAAAAATTGAGATTGAGTTCAACCTGAGTGATTCTGAAATTAAATTTTTGCGGGAAAATGTAGTAGAAATCCTAAAAAAGATCAGGTGGTCACAGTTATACCGACAGCGAAGCCCTGATGGAGAAGTCCAAATTCGAGATCCTAGAACTAAAGTACAAGATGGAGCCATAGTAGATCGCGAAGCACGAATAATGGCGGATGAGATTCTCGAAGTGATTGACAAAGAGTTTCATTTGGCTTCACTCACGATGGTACCTGGAGACACTCCCTCAATTGTCGCATCGCCGGTATTAGAGCTAGTTTTTTCAATTTATCAACCTAAGGACATCGGAGTAATTGACTATCAGTCACCGACCAGAACATATGCACGAGAGCAAGTAAGTAACTTGAATCTTCAAATAAGAGACGCGTCTGTTAACAAGAGTGCCCAGCACGCTTTGTATGACACGCAGAATAAATACACTGGCGTTAAAACAGAGATGGCTCAGTCATATGTTAGAGAACTCTTGGCTGAAAAAGCGGGTGTTCCAATTCCTGAAGAAAATACTCTGAAATCTACATTGGATGAGCTTTTCTCCATATTTTTTCCAGGAAAGAAATTTCTTGGCGCGATCCCTACTAAAGAGGGGGGCCTTGAGTTCCCTGTTGAGCTCCAGAATGGCCGAACGCATGATATTAATGAACTCAGTTCTGGTGAAAAAGAAGTTCTTTTAGGTTATCTGCGTTTGAGAAATAATGCTCCCCAAAACTCAATTATTTTACTTGATGAGCCGGAACTTCATCTAAACCCTAGTTTGGCTATGGGTCTTCCTCGTTTTTATCAAAAGCACTTAGGTGCAACGCTAAATAATCAAATCTGGTTGGTCAGCCATTCTGATGCAATTTTGAGGGAGGCCGTGCAAGATCCAAATTATAGCGTCTTTCACATGCAGTCAGCAGGGCAGGCAAACACTGGGAACAATCAAGCCGAGCAGATCAGTGTATCAGCCGATTTAGAGAGCGCTATTATTAGCTTAGTTGGAGACCTTGCCACATACAATCCGCGATCAAAAATAGTGTTGTTGGAAGGGGAAGACTCTGAACTCGACGCAAAGATTATAGCTGAACTGTTCCCGAATTTTTCTGATAGGGTTAATTTAGTATCTCTGGGAAATAAAAAGCGGGTTCGTACCGCTCATGATTTTCTAGAATTGGCTGCCGAGAAGGGTAGGCTTGATGCTAGATTTTTTTCTATTGTTGATCGTGACTTCGATGCCGATGACTTAGTTGCATCAGATAGGAGATTTCAGTGGAATGTTTATCATGTAGAGAATTTTCTGCTTGTTCCAAAATATATAAGAGAAGCCTTAAAGAGCATTAGTCTCGATGAGTGCAGCGCTAATGATGACGAAATAAATAACGATCTGATTGAGTGCGCCAAAGAAACCATCGATGAATTGATCAGAATAAAAATGATTAATGTTGTGAACTCGAAGTTTATTGGTGCTATTTCACTGTCTTTTGATCCGAAAAAGAAAAGTTCTGAGGGATTTAATGAGGCTATATCAAGGTCGTACGAAAAGATAACTGATGTTATAGGCGGGCCTTTGAGCCACAAAAACCTAGAAAAGCTTGAAGATGAAGTTAGAGAAAACTTGTTAAATGCATTAGAAAATGGGCAATGGAAAAGCGTTTTTCGTGGTAGGAACATACTTAAAAAGTTTTGTGGAAAAAAAGGTGTTTCTTACGAGGTTTTGAGGAATGTCATCGTCAGCAGAATGCGCTTAGATGAGTATAAGCCCCAGAATATGCAGTGCGTGATCGATAGTATTTTAAGGGTTTAGGGCTTTTAACTTTTTAGAGGAGCTATGACCTATAACAAGTAACTGTTGTTTGACGTGGACTTCCCCTAGTGTAGTGCACACGCATCGCTAACCCCGAATGTACCCACGAACAGTAAACACCTTCTATAGCTAGGGAAGCCCTTGGCTCAAAATGCTTCATAAACCACGGAGGGATTGTATGGAAATCAAATGTATCTCAGGTTTTGCGTCCATAACCAAAGACCCTGCCGCAAGTGCGTCTCTGTATGAAGATGCGCTGGGCCTGCCGCTGGAGAAGATGGACGACTATCGCTTCATGGATAAATTCCCCGGAGCGAACCATTTCGGAGTATGGCCCCTTTCGATGGCAGCCAACTCTTGTTTTGGCCAGGAGGAATGGCCTGACCATATTCCTGAGCCGACGGCGACCATCGAATTTGAGTTAGCGGATGCGGCGGCTGTAGAGGCGGCAGTGCAAGAGATGAAGGAAAAGGGGCAGGAGTTCGTTCATGAAGCCCGCACTGAACCCTGGGGGCAAACCGTGGCACGGTTTATGAGCCCCGAGGGTGTGTTGGTTGGTCTGAGTTATGCGCCATGGCTTCATGAATAATGGCCTGACTGTGGCGTCAACTCGGATGTGCTTGTCCGCTGATGCTCCAACGCCAGCCGGTTATGCCGGGCGTTAAATGCCAGAGGGATCTATGTCGGAGATAGCAAAAACCCCTGAGCCGCCGTATTACGCGGTCATTTTCAGTAGCCATCGCACCGAGGGCGACAATGGCTACGAGGCAATGGCAGACCAGATGGTTGAGTTGGCCGCAAGCCAGCCAGGGTTCCTGGGAATGGAATCGGTGCGTGAGGAATTAGGTATCACCGTTTCCTACTGGGAGAGCCTGGAGTCCATCACCAATTGGAAAAAGAACGCAGAGCATCGAGAGGCTCAGAGACTTGGTCACCAAACCTGGTACTCGAGCTTTCGGGTTCGTATTGCGAGGGTTGAGCGCGACTACGGCATTTAATCTGTTCCCGGCCCCAAGTCCGTCCAACCGGGCGGTTATCATCGGCGTTATATCGACAAAAGGTGCAATCCGTGAGCGAGTTGTTCGAATTTGGTAAAGGCATATTAGAGAGTCAGCCATTCAGCGTGTTGCTTGGTACTGAGCTTGAAGTGTTTGAACCGGGTACTGCGGTTCTCACGCTTGAGGTGCGCGAGGAGCTGAAGCAGCAGCATGGTTTCGTCCACGGCGGTGTTCTCAGTTATCTGGCAGACAAC
>Ga0207830_100054_pt1 | contig 107871 bp, 102 predicted proteins | sample TtanPargueraPR_6_FD_187740 | JGI IMG/M metagenome (GOLD analysis project Ga0207830, IMG submission 187740) | Aerobic enrichment media microbial communities from Bioluminiscent Bay, La Parguera, Puerto Rico - Tt and E2 (3) (SPAdes) | ecosystem: Environmental > Aquatic > Marine > Unclassified ...
AGTATCCGGGACGAGAAGGTAAAGGTACTCAAGGCGCTGAAGCGGATTACCCCGGACATGATGGATCGGTACGTCGTGCGTGGTCAGTACACTGCAGGCACCAGCAATGGCAAGCCGGTTCCGGGTTATCTGGAGGAGGAAGATGCCAACAAGGGCAGTGCCACCGAAACCTTCGTGGCCCTGAAGGCTGAGATCGACAACTGGCGCTGGTCTGGCGTGCCATTTTACATCCGCACAGGCAAGCGACTACCGGAGAAGCTTTCCCAGATCATCATCCATTTCAAGCCCGCGCCTCACTACATTTTTGACCCGGACCAGAAGCATTTGGCCAACAACAAACTGATTATCCGGTTGCAGCCAGATGAGGGAATGGCACTGAAAATCCTCACCAAGGATCAGGGTCTGGATAAGGGGATGCGATTGCGGCAGGGACCGTTGGAGCTGACCTTCTCCGAAACCTTTGAAGCGGAGCGCATTCCGGATGCCTATGAGCGTCTGCTGTGGGAGGTGATGAAAGGTAATCAATACCTTTTTGTTCGCAGGGATGAGGTGGAATACGCCTGGCGCTGGGTCGACGAGATCATCGCTAACTGGCGAGACAGTGGCGAACCGCCCAAGCGATATGCCGCCGGCACCTGGGGCCCGGTTGCCTCCATTGCCATGATCACGCGGGATGGGAGGAGCTGGGATGAGGATGCCTGACATTCGCTTGCCAGAGGGGGTCGGGTTCCACGCCGACGATAATGCCGAGGGCGTGGCCCGGGCCTTGGCCTCGACGGTCGCCGATGTGCTCGCCAGTCGTCTTGAGCAGGCGCCCAGGGCCAGCCTGGTGGTGTCCGGAGGCTCTACGCCTTTGCCCTTCTTCAAGGCGTTGTCCGAGGCCGATCTGGACTGGTCCAGAGTGGATATTGTGCTGGCGGACGAGCGCTGGGTGCCGGAGGGCGATCCTGCCAGTAACACAACCCTGGTCAAAAACAATCTTTTAGTGGGCAGGGCTGGGAAAGCCCGTTACCTGGCACTGAAGCAGCCGGGGGAAATCCCGGATCAAGGATTGGAGGCAGTTCGGCAGGCGCTTTCGGTGCTGGTTCTGCCGTTGGATGTGGTGATACTGGGAATGGGCAATGACGGTCATACCGCTTCGCTGTTTCCGGATGCGCCTGAATTGCCTGAAGCCATGGATGAGTTCAATACTGGCCTGGTAGCGGCGATGACACCCGAATCCCAGCCTCAGCCCAGGGTGACTCTGACCCGGGCAGTACTGGCGCAAGCGCGCTTTACCGCGCTGCACCTGAAAGGGGAGGACAAGCTGGAGACGCTCAGAAGGGCGTGTTCGGCTCTGGATGATGTATTGGCCATGCCGGTGCGGGCCTTCCTGAAACCCGGCCTGGAAGTGTTCTGGAGCCCGTGACGCCGCGCTGCTTGTCTGGTCACCGCCGCTAACTGCTTTAGGAGATCATCATGAATCAATTGTCGGACTATCATCGCGAGCGGGTACAGGCCGTTCTGGCCGCCTCACCTCTGGTGCCTGTGATTGCGATCAAAGACCCGGACGATGCCATCCCGCTGTGCCGTGCGCTGGTAGATGGAGGTATCCGGGTACTTGAAATCACCTTGCGCACCGAGCATGGAGTGCGGGCCATTGAAAAGGTCAGGAAAACCATTCCCGAAGCCTGGGTTGGTGCAGGAACGGTTACCAGTATTGCCCAGTATCGACAGGTGGAGTCTGCTGGTGCGCAGTTTGTGATTACCCCCGGGGTTACTGAGGCCATTCTGGAGTTCGGTGTTACCTCCGAGGCACCGCTGTTGCCTGGGATTTCGACGGTGTCCGAGCTGATGATGGGGTATGCGCTGGGCTATCGGGAGTTCAAGTTTTTCCCGGCGGAAGTGGCGGGGGGTATCCCTGCGCTTAAGGCCTTCAGCGGGCCATTTCCCGACGTCGTCTTTTGTCCGACGGGTGGCATTAGCCGGCAGACAGCCAGAGACTATCTGGCGTTGCCGAATGTCCGTGCTGTGGGTGGGTCCTGGCTCACGCCGGCAGAGGCCATTGCCGGTAAAGACTGGCCGGCAGTGTCGGATATTGCCAGGGGAAGCCTGGGCGACCTTTAAACCGGTAAACACAAAACCCACCGCCGTGGTGGGTTTTGTGTGTCTGGCCGAAGGCTGTGCCAGGCGCTGCTTGGCGGCTAGCGGATATCGCTGCCAACGCGCACGATTTTCATAGTGTTGGTGCCGCCCTGAGCGTTGACGTAATCCCCTTTGGTAATCACCACCAGATCGCCTTCGCCGACTACGCCGCGTCTGCGCAGTTGTTCCACGGCCTCAGCATTGGTCTGCTCATTGGCAATCCGGGCCGAATCGAAGGGTATGGTCTGTACGCCGCGGAACAGAACCACCCGGTGCTGGGTGGAGTGATGGCGCGACAGAGCAAAGATCGGCAGGCTGGATTTGATGCGGGACATCAGTCTGGGAGTGGCGCCCGTTTCAGTCATGCAGATGATGGCACGCACACCCTGCAGGTGGTTGGCGGCGTACATGGCAGACAAAGCGATGGCTTCGTCGACCCGCTCCATGCTCTCGTGAATCCGGTGTTTGGACTGGTGCATGGAGGGATGCCGTTCGGCGCCCAGGCAGATGCGTACCATGGCCTCTACCGCTTCTTTCGGATAGTCACCTACTGCCGTTTCGGCCGACAGCATGACCGCGTCGGTGTAGTCCATTACGGCATTCGCGACGTCGGACACCTCGGCCCGGGTGGGCATCGGGTTGGTGATCATCGATTCCATCATCTGGGTTGCGGTGATGACCGCCCGGTTCAGAACCCGGGCGCGGGCAATGATGTGCTTCTGAACTGCTACCAGTTCGGCATCGCCAATCTCGACCGCCAGGTCGCCCCGGGCGACCATGACGGCGTCTGAGGCAAGGATGACTTCATCCAGGGCCTGGTCGTCGTGCGCCAGTTCCGCCCGCTCAATTTTGGCGACCAGGCCCGCCTCAGAGCCGGCCTCGCTCAGCAGTCTGCGTGCGACGTGCATATCTTCGGCGGTGCGCACGAATGAGACGGCGACATAATCCGCGTCAAGTTTGGCAGCGGTAACAATGTCCTGCTTGTCTTTCTCGGTCAGAGCTTCGGCAGACAGTCCTCCGCCTCGCTTGTTCAGGCCCTTATTGTTGGATAATGGACCGCCAATAAGTACCTTGGAGGTAATGCTGTGCTCGTCTACCGACATTACTTCCATTTCGATGCGGCCGTCGTCGAGCACCAGAATGTCGCCGGGGGCAACGTCTTCAATCAGTTGCTCGTAGTCGATGCCCACCCGCTCGGCTGTGCCGGCGTTCTTGTCCATGCTGGCGTCGAGAACGAAGGTTTGCCCGGCTTCCAGAAATACCTTGTTATCGGTGAACCGCGCGATGCGCAGCTTGGGGCCCTGAAGGTCGGCGAGAAGGGCAACAAAGCGGCTCTGTGCTGCAGCGGCTTCACGAACCTGGCGGGCTCGGGCCATGTGCTCTTCGGCGCTGCCATGGGAAAAATTCAGGCGAGTCACGTCTACGCCAGCCTTGATGATGGCGGCAAGTGACTCCGGTGTATCTGTGGCGGGGCCGAGCGTGGCGACAATTTTCGTGCGCCTGAGCATATGTGGGTGTCCTTATTCCAGGTTCGCCGGTATGGTCGAAGAGTCGACAGTGCCGGCGGTCAATGAAAATGGGTGCCAGTATATGAACTACTGATGACCCTTCTGTGACACCGTTTCACCTCGCTAGATGTACGAGGGCTCCCGATGCCTGCTTTCGTGATATGTAGTAAAGTTACCAAAATAATGGCGATAATTTTTTGCTGTGTCTATGTTTTGAAGCGTTTTTTACTATTCTTTGTTCTATGTTCGAGTGAACCCGTAAAGGAGGCTGCAGGATGCATCCAACCATAGTGAAGGTTACTCAGAGAATTGTGGCCCGAAGTCAAGCCACGCGGCAAGAGTACCTCCGTCGTATGGCGGAGCTTAAAAAGAACTCCCCCCAACGGGGCACGCTGTCCTGTGGCAACCTTGCCCACGGCTTTGCCGCGTGTAATCAGGCGGATAAGAACACGCTCAAGCTGATGAACAAGGCCAACGTGGCAATCGTAACGGCCTACAACGATATGCTTTCGGCCCATCAACCCTACCAACGGTTCCCCGATATCATCCGCGAGGCGGCCCATGGTATGGGGTCGGTGGCCCAGGTTGCCGGGGGCACACCCGCCATGTGTGATGGCGTGACCCAGGGGCAGCCGGGCATGGAGCTCAGCCTGTTCTCCCGGGATACGATCGCCATGAGCACGGCGGTTGCCCTCAGCCACAACATGTTTGATGCCACGCTGTTGCTTGGGATCTGCGACAAGATTGTTCCGGGGCTGCTGATCGGATCGCTGAGTTTTGGCTATCTGCCGACCGTACTGGTACCCGCCGGCCCCATGCCGTCCGGATTGCCCAACAAAGAGAAGCAGCGCATCCGCCAGCTCTATGCTGAAGGCAGGATTGGCAAAGAGGAGTTGCTGGAAGCCGAGAGCAAGTCTTACCACAGTCCCGGTACCTGTACCTTTTATGGCACCGCCAACAGCAACCAGCTGTTGGTTGAAGTGATGGGGCTGCACCTCCCGGGTGCTGCCTTTGTGAATCCAGGCACACCGCTGCGTGATGCGCTGACCAGGGCAGCGACGGAACAGGTGATCCGGCTATCGAAACCTAACGGCGGAGATCTGGGGCTGGGCGACATGGTAGACGAAAAGAGCATCGTCAATGCTCTGGTGGCCCTGCTGGTAACGGGCGGCTCAACCAACCACACCATTCACTGGATAGCCATCGCCCGCGCTGCCGGCATAATCATTGACTGGAATGACTATGCCGAGCTCTCTGCGGCTGTGCCCTCGTTGACCCGTATCTATCCCAATGGCCAGGAGGATGTGAATGCCTTCCACGAGGCGGGTGGTACGCCGTTCCTGATCCGCGAACTGCTTGCTGGCGGATACCTGCATAACGACGTGCACACAGTGATGGGCCCAGGCCTGGAGCAGTACGCCCGCATGCCGGAACTCGACGATGATAGGCCCGCCTGGAAGCCTGCAGCAGAGCAAAGTGCCATGCCGGAGGTACTCCGTGGTGTGGCCGAGCCTTTTGCGCCGGATGGTGGGCTCAGGGTGCTGGAGGGCAATCTGGGCAGGGGCGTGATCAAGGTCTCGGCAGTCGCGCCGGAACACCATGCCATTGAGGCCCCGGCCGTGGTATTCAACGATCAGAACGAGCTCAAGGCGGCCTTCGAGGCCGGAGAGCTGAACAGGGATTGCGTTGTGGTTGTGCGATTTCAAGGTCCCCGTGCCAATGGTATGCCGGAGCTACACAAGCTCACCCCTTATCTGGGGGTGTTGCAGGACAGGGGCTACAAAGTGGGCCTGGTGACGGATGGCCGGATGTCTGGCGCTTCCGGGAAAGTGCCTGCCGCCATCCACGTATACCCAGAAGCGTTAGATGGCGGACCTTTGGCCCGAGTTGAAGACGGGGATACCGTTGTCCTGGACGCCCGCAACGGAACCCTCAGCATCAGGGTAGACGATGACGTGCTGGCCGCCCGCAGGCCTGCAACGACGGATTTGTCCGGCTATCATACGGGCTACGGGCGGGAGCTGTTTGGTTGGTTCCGTCGTTCGGCAAGCAACCCTGAACAAGGTGCCAGTTTTTTCTGGAACCACGAGGCATGACAGCAGAACACTATTCTCTGGTGGGGGACATTGGGGGAACCAATGCACGCTTTGCTCTGGTGAAGCAGGGCAGTATAGAACCAGAAGCTATTGAAGTTTTGCCCTGCCGTGATTACGAGAACCTGGATCAGGCGGTGGTCACCTATCTGGAACGTGTAGGTGTGGCGTCGGTCAGGCAGGCCTGTCTGGCCGTGGCCTCCCCCTTGCGCGGTACCCGGGTGACAATGACCAACAACCACTGGCGCTTTGACATTGAGGCGGTGCGACAGCTCTTTGGCTGGTCGGCCTTCAAGGTCATCAATGATTTTACCGCCATGGCGCTGGGCGTGCCCCATGTATCGGACGCCAATCTGGTGCACGTTTGTGGCGGCCCGGGAGACCCTGGCCGGCCGAAACTGGTGATGGGCCCGGGAACGGGCCTGGGCGTTTCCGGTCTGGTTCCGATTCGAAATGGCTGGGTGCCTTTGGTGACTGAAGGGGGCCATGTGGATTTTGCCCCCACCGATGACACGGAAATGGACGTGTTGCGCCTTCTCCGGGCCAGGTTTGGGCGGGTGTCGGTCGAGCGGATTCTGTGCGGCCAGGGTTTGCTGAACCTGTATCAGGCCCATGCCGAAATCCGTGGCGTGGCGGCCCCATTCGATGCTCCGGAGAAGATCACAGCCGCCGCTGTGGACGCTTCCGATGCCTTGGCCGGGGAAGTCCTTCAGCATTTCTGCGAAATGCTTGGGCGAACCGCAGGCAATTCGGCGCTGACGCTGGGGAGTCTGGGCGGCGTGTACCTGTGTGGCGGTATGCTGCCAGGGTTTCTCGACTTTTTTCTTGAGAGCCCGTTCCGTGAAGCCTTTGTAGCCAAGGGGCGGATGCGTCCGCTAATGGAATTTACACCGGTTTACGTGGTGACAGAGCCCTATACTGGTTTACTGGGAGCTGCCGAAGCGTTAGGAAATTCCGAGGTATGACCGATTCTTTGATAAACCTGTCCTTTGATGAGCTGGTTCGGCGTGTTCGTGCCTGTCAGATTTGTGCAGGCGATCTGCCCCACGAGCCGAGGCCGGTCATTCAGCTTAGTGAATCCTCCCGCATTCTCGTGGTCGGGCAGGCGCCGGGTCGACGGGTACACGAAACCGGTCTGCCGTTTAACGACCCCAGTGGCGACCGGCTGCGCCAATGGATGGGCATTACCCGCGACACCTTTTACGATGAACAGAAACTCGCCATCCTGCCCATGGGATTCTGTTATCCGGGCACCGGTAAATCCGGAGACCTTCCTCCACGCCCCGAGTGCGCTCCGGCCTGGCGCCAGGCGTTGCTCGACCGCTTGCCGGAGATTCGCCTGACCTTGCTGATCGGTCAATATGCTCATGCCTGGCATATTCCCGGCGCAAGGCGTGCGGTTACCGAGAATGTGCGGCAGTGGCAACAATTCTGGCCTGATGTCATTCCGATGCCCCATCCCAGCCCCCGCAATAACCTCTGGTTGCGAAAGAATCCCTGGTTTGAAGCGGAAGTGGTGCCGGCCATTCAGGCCAGAGTTGCTAGCATTCTGGACTGACCTGGCCACTCCGGGCCATATACTCAGATAGCTCACTGTATTGTTCCGGGTTAATGTACAGGCCCTGTTTGGTTCGCCGCCAGAGCAGGTCCTCTGGTGTGATCGCCCATTCGTGGGTCATCAGATAATCGACCTCGCGACGAGACAGGGTATCGGTAAACCAGTGGCCGAGATCGGCCATGTTCTGACAACCTTCCAGAATGTGGTAGCTGCTGGTGCCATAGCTTCGCACAAACCGATGGATTACAGCATCGTCCAGCCAGGGGAAATCGGCCGCGAGTTCGGTGGCCAGTTGCTCCTGAGTGTTGAAGTCGCCGCCGGGCAACACGGCCGTTCGGGTCCAGGATCGGCCGGAGCCGGGAAAATAGCGACTGACCTGATCGGTCACAGCTTCGGCGAGCTTCCGGTAGGTGGTGATCTTGCCCCCGAATACCGAGATCAAAGGGGGCAGCGAGTCCTCATCATCAACCTCGAATGAGTAGTCGCGAGAGGCAGACTGTGCGGTGCCACCCTCGTCGTCCATCAGCGGCCGAACACCGGAGTAACTCCAGACTACATCATTGGCGGACAGTTGCCGGCGGAAATACTGGTTGACGATCGACAGCAGATAGTCGGTTTCCTCTGGGGAAATCCGTGCCTGCGACGGATCGCCCACGTAATCGACATCGGTGGTGCCGATCAGGGAGAAGCGGTCCTCGTAGGGGATCACGAAAACAATGCGCTCGTCCTGATTCTGAAGAATATAGGCTTCGGTATCCTGATTGAGCCTGGGTACCACGATGTGGCTGCCCTTGACCATGCGGATCTGCTTGGGAGCTGGCATAGACAGGCTTTCACCGAACAGGCTGCTGACCCAGGGGCCGGTGGCGTTAACGACCACCTTGGCGCGGATGTTGTACTGCTTGTCCCGGTGGTGATGGTCCAGGGTGGCGTGCCATTGCCCGTTACGGCGCTCGGCGCGGCTACAGCGGGTGCGGGTCAATACGGTTGCGCCTTTTTCAGCGGCCTTGCGAGCAGACAGTACCACCAGCCGGGCATCATCAACCCAGCCATCCGAATACTCGAATCCACGGCTGATGTCTGGTTTCAGGGGCGAGTCCGGGCCAAAGGTAATAGACCGGGAGCCGGGCAGCAGTTCGCGCTTGGCCAGATGATCGTAGAGGAAAAGGCCGGTACGGATCATCCACGCTGGTCGCAGGTGGGGCTGATGGGGCAGGCGAAAACGCATCGGCCACATGATGTGGGGGGCGTTTCGTAGCAGGGCCTCCCGTTCACCGAGTGCTTCCCTGACCAGCCGGAATTCGTAATGCTCAAGATAGCGCAGACCGCCGTGGATAAGTTTGCTGCTGCTGGACGAAGTGGCAGAGGCAAGATCGTTCATCTCACACAGAACAACCCGAAGCCCCCGGCCTGCGGCGTCCATGGCAATTCCGGTGCCGTTTACGCCGCCCCCGACCACCAGAACATCGCATTGCGTGGGGGGAGTGTGAGAGTTGCCTGAAACCAGTCCTTTGTTATTTGCCACTGCCTGAGTGCTCCTGATAATCGCACATAACGCCTGTCATGGGACGATTATCAGGAAACTGCCTGGTCCGGTAAAGCGACCCTGTCACAGGCGGGTGGGCTTACCTGCCTCTTTGCGGCGTTGCTCCCACTCTTCGCGGGTTTGTGCGGCTTCATCACCGGGCAGGAAGTCGATGATCTCGAAGTAATCAGAGCTGAACTGGTCTGCCACCACGGTTTCACGAGGTTTGATCCGGACCACGTAGACGGTCTGGACATTCTGGTGGTCGAACTCGCGCCAGTACTGTTCATCTTTCAGGAAGCTGTAGCGATGCCCCTCAAGGGCCCGGATAACGGCGTCTGTGTTGGTGCTGCCGGCCCGTTCGACAGCATCCTTGTACTGGTAAACAATGCTGTAGGCCGAGGCCGCGGATGATGAAGGGCGCATTTCATAGCGGTCCGAGAAGGCCTCAACAAAGTCTTTACCGCGCTGGTAGTTGTTCTCGTAGGGCAGGTTCCAGACCCAGGGGGCGGCACCAACAACACCTTCCATGATGGTCGGGCCAACCTGTCTGACCATCCCCAGTGTCAGGTTGGGCACAACGATCTGCATTTTTTCCGTCAAACCCATTTCATAGGCTAGGTTCAGAGCCCGGACCATGTCATCGCCGAACAATACCATCATCAATACCTTGGCATCGCTCTCCTGGGCCTGTTCCAGCGCTGCGCGGAAGTCATTGATCAGCGCCCGGGGGAAGGGGGTTTTTACACCCTGGTGCACGTCGGTGTTTTCGGTATTGGAAAACTTCCGTACTGATTCTTCCACGGACCATCCCCAGGTGTAGTCTGAGGTGATGTAGAAAAACTTCTGGTCGGCGTGGTTACGATTGAGATACTGGCTTAGTGCCTTGGCCGTCATCCAGGCGTTGTAGGGCTCCCGGAACATATATCGATGCCCCTCGGCGCCGGTGGTGGCATTGGAGTAGGTCAGGGTGCCGAAGTAGATTCGGTTACGATCCCTGGCGGCTTTGCCGGAAGCAATAGCGACGGCGCTGGAGACGCCACCGAAAACCATCTGCGCGCCCTCGCGGTCAATCAGTTCGGCGGTATTCCTGGCGCCCTGGTCTGGTTCTCCACGGGTATTGCGAATCACCAGTTCGAGGGGCTGGCCCATAACACCGCCTGCCTGGTTGATTTCATCTACCGCCAGATAGGCGCCAAGCCGTTGTTGAAGGCCCTGGTCCTTGTATCTTCCGGTCTGGGGGTAATTCAAACCTATCTTGAGGGTATCGGCGAGGACGGTCGTGCTGGATAATAGCAGGACAGTCGCAAAGATCAGCGCGTTCCTTGGTCTCATTTACGTTGGCCTCCGTAACGGCAGCACAGCTGGTATGGCTGCGTTGCAAACAGTTATTTTGATTGTTTATTGGGCAACTCAAGTGTCAGCCGATACTGTCCGGCCAACAATGGGACTAAAGTTGAAGTTCCGGTAACAATTTGTAGGACGAGCGTTCGATCACACAACCGTTGCTATAAGGCAGGGAAACATTGAGAAGAATGACCTATTCGCGCTCGACTGAAAGCCTGTCGGTGGTGCTCATGGCATTGCTCGCTTTGCTGGTGGCGCTTCCGGCCAGTGCCGAGTGGCACCGATACTCCGACACGGCAATGACAACGCCCGTTGAGCTTGAGTTCTGGGCTAATGAAAGCGTGACCGCCGATGTGGTGGCCCGTGAGGTATTCGATGTATTTCACCGTGTTGATACCCAAATGAGCCGGTACCGGGCAGATTCTGAATTATCAACGCTGAACCGGGAGGCTGGAAAAGGCCCGGTTAACGTCAGTGATGGTCTGTTTAAGGTGCTTCAGAAAGCCCGTGAGGTGTCCGAGCTGAGTGAGGGGGCATTCGATGTCACCTTTGGCTCGGTGGGTTACCTCTATGACTTTCGGGCCGGCAAGCAGCCAACGGATGAACAGGTAGCGACCGGGCTCACGCGGGTAAACTTCCGCGATGTCGTACTGGATGTATCCGGGCAAACGGTGGCGTTTCGCCAGCCGGGAATGCTGGTGGACCTGGGCGGCATTGCTAAAGGTTACGCTGTCGATCTGGGTATTGAAGTGCTGGAAGCCCACGGCATACGCCACGCCCGGTTGAGTGCTGGCGGTGATATGCGTCTGCTGGGGGACAAGCGGGGGCGCCCGTGGTATGTGGGTATCCGGGATCCCCGGTCTGGCAATGACAACGCGGTGGTGTTGCCGTTGGCAGATGTTGCGGTATCCACATCCGGCGACTACGAGCGCTTTTTTGTTGATGACGCCGGTGAGCGCGTGCACCACATACTGTCACCGAGCACTGGCCGTTCTGTGAAGGGAGTACAGAGCGTTACGATTATTGGTGACGATGCATTGACCACCGATGGCTTGTCCACCGCGGTTTTTGTTCTGGGCCCGGAGAAAGGCCTCAAGATGGTGGAGCGCTTGCCGGCGATCGAAGTGGTTGTGATCGACGACAAACGCATGATGCATGTGTCAGAAGGGCTCGCTCCCCCAGAGCAGTAGTAGAGGCAACGTCCCTGCCGTCAGCCGTTGATGGTGCCGTTGACCACATTGGAGAACGCAATCAGGCTGTCCTGCATGGTGCTGTTGCCCAGGCCGTGGCCGGTAAAGCGAGCGCCAAAATCACCCTGTTCGCCATGCAGTGCCATGTAGTTCAAAAGCACCGTTTGAACCAACTGGTTGACGTTGTTGGCGGCCGGGCTGGAGGCGGTTTCCACAGAGGCATCTGAGCGCATGAAGCCAATCTGGTTACGGATGGCTCCGGGGCGACCGGCAGGGTTGTATACAAGGAAAAACGAAGCAGCAGTCTGCTGATTGTCGCCGGTCCACTCGCCCTTGCCCCGGCCTTCCAGAGAGTCGTCAATGCGGCCGTTGCTGGATACAGAACCGTCACTGAATACGTAGAGCATTAACGGGATCTGCTTCCTCGCCGCATATTCCAGGCAGGCGCCCATGCAACGCCCAGCCTGTTCATCACGCCGCTCGCCCGTGCCCCGCTCGCCGGTGTGATAGTCGTACCCGCCCATGGTGATGGTGCCAGCCCCGGCATAGCCTTCCAGGACCAGCTTCATGACCGAGGCGGTTTTCTGAAACTCCCGGTTACCACTGAATTCGCTACTGGAAAAAATGCCCGCCGGACCGACAATGTCAGGATCCGCCACCGGATCCAGGGATGCCGGATTGCCAAAACGGTCCGCCAGGTCCGCACTCTTGATATAGCCACAGCGAACGAGTTGTTTAACCACGTCATCGGTGGAGATGTTGGTATTCACCCGGCCCATTTTGGCATCGCTGATGCGATGGATTGATTCCATTACGGCAACGGCGTCTTTCTGATCCAGGATGCCGATCAGGTCACCCACGTCTACCAGGCCGGTCACGTCGGAGGGGCGATCAATTTTGGTAGGGCGTACCTTGGGGTCGATAAGGTTCATCGGTGCGAGGGAGTTGCCGCCAGACTCCGAGCTCTGTGAGCCGACCAGTGACAAAAGCGAACCATCCGCGCCGGCCATGTGAATACCGTACATCGGGTTGTGGGGATTATTCCCGGTATCGTTTTCAGAGCGCGCGGCGATGATGGCCCCGTTGGTGTTGGCGCGGGTGCCAGCGCTGGTGCTTTGCATAATACCCCGAAGGAAGCCGCTGTCTGAATGAAACGCCAGCCCCAGATCCGTGTTCACGAACGCGGGATTATTCGGGAGCATGTCGCCCGGCAGGCCAAGCTTGTTGTAGCCGGCAGTGCTCAGGAAATCCATCTGCCCCCCGGACTTTCCCATCAAGACATTGGAGCCGGCGATATTGGCGCCACCAGCCAGGTCAAAGCAGATGAAGGGAATTTTGCCGGCGCCATTCAGCGCAATACCGCAGCTTTCTTTCAGGTTCTCCAGATCCGGGGAGAGCGCGGCTGCAGCTTCGCGGGGATTGGCGAACAGGCTGAAAATGGAGGCCCCGAAGACTGTGGCGGTGCCCGCCATCAACCCTTGAGAAATGAACTCGCGGCGGGTGCGGGGTTTGCCATGATCATCGTGTAGTAGTGGACTACCGTTGGCCAGGGGCTTGTTTCTGTTTTTACGAATAAACATGATTGGCGTCCTCTACTGAACCAGGGTAGTCGCGCTGCCCAGGACAGCGGCACACGTTGCCTTGACCACCGTCTCGGTGCGATCTGCGGAGCAACCGGCGTCGCAAACCGTCAGGTTGTCGATTAGCTGGCCAAGCTCCGTTTCGATGTCGGTGGTGCTTGGCTGGGAAGCCAGATTGGTGCCAACGAACCGGGAGATCAGCGGGTTGATAATCAGGCTCTTGCCTCCGTGCACAAAGGCACTGTCGGCCGGAGCCGAGAAGTTGAATCCCGGGAACATGTCACTTCGGAGCTGGCTGCTGGATACCAGTGCATCACAGTACTGAATGGCCATCTGGGTAACCGCCATCTGGTGCGACGACAGGAAACCCTGAATGTTCTCCACCGTGGGCAGTTGCTGCTTCACGGTATTGTAGGTGGCGCTTACATCCGGATGCGTGGTGGCAACGCCTGTCATTCGGGCCATGGAGGCATTGATTTCATCAAAGGTTTTCAGACCGATTTCCGGTGACGCCGGAAGGTCTGCCGGCTCGGGCTGCGGCAGGGGCGCGGGTTCGGTCCGGGCAAACTGGTTGCTGCCGATCTGATCAAAGGTCAGGAAGAACTCGTCGATTCCGGGGCCGCCCTCAAGCGCAATAATGGTGCCCAGAGGGGAAAGTGGCTGGCCGATGCCTGGCTGGTAGAGGTCTGCATCCAGCACGACATCGAGGTTGGCCCAGGCTTGCCCGACAGTGGCTTCTTTGCCGTTGATGCCCAAACGCATGCCCCTGAGCGGGATATTCGAGGGCTCGACGCTGTCATCCAGGCTGATGAAAAACGGACTGGTGAATCGGTAGGCGTAGCTGTCGAACTGGCTGACTTCAAAGACGATAAAGCTCTGTGGCAGGTCAATCAGGTGGGAGACCCCGAACAGCAGATAGAACTTCTGGCCCACACCCACTTCAAAGTTGGCCTGAATCTGCTGGGGTGTCAATGCACGGTTGTGAATGGCCACCATACGGATGGCCCCCTGCCACGGGGAATTGCCGTCGGTTTCATTACCCAGCACCAGGGCAAAGCTGTCGTCCCACTCGGTTAGCAGTCCGCCCTTGTCGGGATCAAGGTCGCCTGAAAACTCACCGTTGACAAAGATCTGTCGACCGGTCGCCGGGCTGTAGTTAACCACCACATGCTGCAAAGTCGCTTGCAACAGCATATCGGCATCCTGAGTCGCAAAGGCGCTGTTCTCATCGCTGGTGGTGGAGCGATGCAGTACTTCGTAACGCTGGAGCGACTGGCTCAGGGTTACATTGCGTGTGGTCGCGGAACCGGAATAGGTGACGATGCGGGCGTCTTCCTGGGTGATATTCCCGGGAGCTACCCAGGCTTCGATGCTGTATTCACCGGAGGTGGTCAGCTGGGTGTGGAGTTTTCGGCTTGCCGAGGTGCTGCCCTGGGCCTTGCCGGCAGGCACCATGAATCCTTCGCTGTTTTCTCCGGCGGGGCCAAGGTCGATGCCCCAGCCGCCAACCCAGTCAACGTTGCCGCTGAGCGTGAGATTGAGCGGTGGCTCAATACCGCTGGTATCAAATGCAGTTTGCCCTTCACCTTCTTTGAATTCGTACAGGGCAATGACATTGTCTTCATAGCGACCGCCGGAGTTGGCCAGCAGGCCATCGGCACTGAGCTCAACCGCCTTGCTGACCACCAGGGCAGGGTCGACGGGGGTTGCCTCCAGGTTCTCAACCATTTCCAGAATCTTCATTTCCATCAGGTTGGCCGAGGCTGCGCAGTCACCATCCCAACAGTTATGGAAGTCAAAGCGTAGCCTTTGTACCAGGCGAGAGTCAGCGGGCACCGTCGCATCAATGCGGCTTCTGGCCTGGTCGTAGGCAGTATTTACATCGGCACTGGCAATATAGGGAGTCTGACCGCCATCGCTGTGGCACTCGCTGCAGTACTCTTCGAGCACCGGATACACTGTGGTGGCGAACAGGCCGGACTCGGCAGGCAGAGAAATGGTGGCTCCCGGATCTTTCAGGGCCGGTGCACGTAACTCGACAGTTTTGGCCGAACCTCCACCGCCTGCCCAGTTTGTGATGTAGGTTGTCAGGATGTCGGCGCAGGCAGAATTGCTGGATAACCAGCAGTTATGGCCACCTGCTACTTTGGTTACCATCAGGGAGTCAGACGGATCCGAGAGCTTTACAATCCTCTTTGCCTGGGAATAGGCACTGTTGACGTCCTGCTCATTAACAAAGGTGGGCGACTGACCATTGGCCCCGTGGCAGGCCCCGCATTTGTCCTGGGTAACCAGATTGTCCCAAACGCTGCGTTTGAAATTGGACACATCCTCGGTTGCCGGCGCCGGACCACTGTAGACAATGCCGCCTGAGTTGCTGGAGGTGTTGGGAAGAGATTCTGTAGATTCTCCGCCACAGGCTGCCAGCAGCAGGGTGGCTCCCACAACAACGAATACCGATTTCAGAGCTTGCGCCGGTGTGTGTGCTCGCAGTGTCATCATCTGTTACTCCCCCATGCAGTAAACAGCGGATTCAGCGAACACCTGCTTCAGGTTGTAGCCCTGGTTCGCGAAGCTGACAACCATACTGTTGACCTTGGCCCGGTCGTCACTGTCCGATGGTGGGCGCAGGCAAACGTTCTCGAAGACTTTCTTCACCTGACACTGGGCGAAGGCCTGGGAGTGGGCGAATTCCCGACCCAGGCTTTTGGCGCCGTTGCCGGAGCCGGGCAGGGTCGGATCCCAACCAAGGCGTCGATTGGCACCCTGGCGCCAGTAATTGTCCCAGCGGTCGTCAGGTGTGACATAACCCTGCTCAAACGTCGCCGAGTTAATGTGATATTTGCTCTGTACCCGGGTGCCGGTTACCGGATCTGTCGTGCCGGCGGCGTTATAGACCAGCCGCCCTAATTCACCGTCGGGGTCGTTGTTCTGGTCATACCGGTAGTCGTAATAGGCAAAGGCCTGGGTCATCGGATCCATGCCTGTGTGGCAGCCTACGCAGTTATTGAGAAAAACCCGGCTGTCTCCGCCGGGGCTGCGAGAGACATCCTGCCGAATACGGTCGGTGGGCAGGGTAACGTCAGCGACCTGCTCCAGGTCGTTGCACATGTGGTTGATCAGGGTAAACCGGAACATGGCGCGGTTGGTGCCCGCGCTGAAGAATGCTCGGGCAGAGGCGCGGGAGGTGATTACGCCGGCCGTGGCCGAAGATGGCAGTCCGTTATAGCTGGACTGGCTGACCCGAATCAGGTTATCGCGCAGGCTGATGCCCCGGGATTCCAGTTCTGAGTAATGGTTGTTGTTGCTCACAGAGTAGGGCGGTAAGCCGAGAGACGGATCGCCCATGTAGAGCACGTCTTCAAAAAGGATTTTCCGAAAATCCTGGTCGTCCCGAACCATGCCGACAACGGTGGCAATGTAATCGTTGAGAGGCACGAACTTGGACATGGCCTCGTTGGTCCAGGGCGCAGCAAAGTTCTTGAGCGTGACATCGTAAAAGGCGGGATCTTCCATGGCGATGAACGCAGCGCCTTCGGGATTGGAAGGTATCAGGTCGGCCATCGACTGCAGGACGCTCTCGGATGGTGGAACGCCCGCAATACGGTCGTGTATCTGTTTGGCCTGTTCCCTGGCGCCTGCCTCAGCCAGGCTGGACCCCATTCCTGAAAGAACGATGATACTGCAAGCCATGGTCATCAGGCTTGTCATCCTGTTCCGGGCGGTCATGTCCGTATCCCTCAATGATGGTTAGCATCCGCACATTAATGCTTTTTGACAATTGTTAAAAGTTTACGACTTGCTATATCTTAAAAATTGAGTCCCAGGCCACGTTATTACATTGCGTTACGTAAAAGCTTTGGAGTGACAGGTTCGAACCGACTTAATTTATGTCATGGAATGTCATCCACCACAGGGTTTGTCACATTGGAAGTCACGTCATCGGTTCTCTCTGCTCGCTATCACCGTGGTCGGTTGCTGGCCTGTATCGGTGCACTGTCGCTGACAGGATGCCTGTCTGGCGGTGACAGCCAGAAGGCTGATCCGGTTGTGGTCGAGGAACCTGTTGCCTACATAGAACGGCAACTTGTATTCAATGAAAACACCGGATCGCTGGTTGAGGATGACCTTGCGAACCCCGCAGAGTTCAGGCCAGGCGCCCGCCTTTTGCTGAAGTCCAGCGCCGCAGCACGTTCTTCGGCAAAGGATATATCCTCCGCTGCATTTTCTGGTGGCACTCCTGGACAGGGGGGCTACGACGTCAAAGATCTTCACGTGTCCCAGGATGGAAACCGGTTACTCTTTGCCCTGCGTGCCCCAGAGATAGAGGGTGCCGACGATGACGAACAGCCCACCTGGAATATCTGGGAATACGATCGAACCGCGGCATCGCTTCGCCGTATTATTGATTCGGACGTGACCGCCCGCGCGGGTCAGGATGTGGCGCCGGCTTATCTGCCTGACGGCCGGATTGTTTTCTCATCCACACGTCAGCGCGTATCCAAGGCGATTCTGCTGGATGAGGGCAAGCCTCAGTATTCCGGCCTGGACGAGGAACTGGACAGTCCGGCGTTTCTGCTTCATGTCATGGATGACGATGGCCGCAATATCGAGCAGATCACCTTTAATCAGAGCCATGACCTGGACCCCGTGGTTATGGGCGATGGCACCATCATTTTCAGTCGTTGGGATAATGCCGGTCAGACTCGAAACAATGGTGTGAACCTTTATCGCGTCAATCCTGACGGTACCGGGTTGAGCTACCTTTACGGCCGGCATTCCCATGAGTCCATTCCGGAAGCCGGCGACATCCAGTTCCTGCGGCCTCAGGCACTGGATTCAGGCAACCTGCTGGTTCAGCTGCGCCCCTTTGAAAGCGACGACTATGCGTCGGTGCTGGCAGAAATTGATGTTGAACGCTTTGTTGAGGCCAATCTTCGCGTCGATGGCACTGAGGCTGTGGGACAACGCTCATTGATTCCGGGCATTCGCCTGAATGGGGAGTTGTCTCTTGGCGGGCGCTACGGGTTTGCATCGCCGCTACTGGATGGCACCGGCCGTTACCTTGTCAGCTGGACTCCTTGCCGGTTGCGGGAAGTTGCGACCGATCGCATTGTAAATTGTACGGAAGACCGACTGGCTTCTGACCAATATCGTCCGGCCCCTCCGGTCTATGGGCTCTGGCTTCTGGATGCGGCTGAAAGCACCCGCCGTCCGATTGTGACTGCGGTAGAAGGCGTCCAGTTTGACGAGGCCTTGCTGATGCGAAGTCGCCCACTGGAACGTTTTATTCCAGAGGCCCAGTTCCCCGGCGAAGCTGGCGCGTTGGCGGATGACGGCTACGGAATTCTGCACATTCGCAGTGTTTACGATCTGGACGGCTCGGACACCACGTCAGCCGGCATCCCCGCCATGGCCAATCCGGTGCAAACGCCCCCGGAGCAGCGGCCAGCAAGATTCCTGCGCCTTGAGAAGCCTGTGGCGATACCCGATGACGACGTACGGGATTTCGACAACAGCGCATACGGGCGAAGCCGTGGCCAGCTAATGCGTGAGATCCTCGGTTATGTGCCGGTTGAGCCGGATGGCTCGGTGAAAGTGGCGGTCCCTGCCAATGTTTCCTTTGCGATCAGCGTGCTGGACGGGCAGGGACGAAGACTCGGGCCAAGGCATGAGAACTGGCTGTCCGTGCGCCCTGGCGAGACCCGGGAGTGTTCAGGTTGCCACAATCCGGATAGCTCCGCTCCTCATGGCCGCACCGATGCTGGCCCCGCGCCCGCCTGGGCCGGGGCGCCAACCACTGGCCGGCCATTTCCGAACACCAATCCTGCACTGTTTGCCGACATGGGCGAAACCATGGCCGAGGTCTATGGCCGAATCAACGGCATTCGCCGACCGTCACCGGATCTTGTGTACGAAGATGAATGGACCGACCCGAATGTGGCGCCATTGGGCGCGAGTTTCGCGTACGCTTACGGTGACCTGGACACGGCTCCGCCCATTTCCGGTGTCTGTGCTGGCGAGTGGTCGCCCAACTGCCGTATTGTGATTAACTACGAACAGCATATCCATCCACTTTGGGGTAAGCTCCGGCAGGAAGTGGACCCTGTCACCATGGACGTCATTTCTGATTCCACCTGTACCGGCTGCCACACTACCGCTGATGCAGCAGGCGCTGCTCAGGTCCCCGCCGGGCAACTGGATCTGGGCGATGGCCCGTCACCTGCAGAGCCGCTGCACTTCAATTCTTATCGCGAACTCCTCTATCCGGACAACGAGCAGGCGTTGATGAACGGCGCCCTCGTGGATGTGCTGGTGGATTCCGGGGAGGTGCTGCGGGATGAAGAGGGCAATCCGATCCTTGATGCTGATGGGAACGAGCAACCGATCATGGTAACCGTGCCGGTTCGGCCATCCATGTCTGTCAATGGCGCTCGGTTCAGTCGATTCTTTGATGTGTTCGGAGCCGGTGGCAGCCATGAAGGTTTTCTGAAGCCTTCCGAACTGAGGCTGGTTTCAGAATGGCTGGATATTGGTGGCCAGTACTACAACAACCCCTTCGATGCCCCGGAAGACTGATCCAAGGACTCAAGCTCGCGCCATGCCCATCGCCATTCTCATGATTTTACTCTTGCTCCCTTCCCAGAGTTGGGCCGGTTGGTTATGGGGCTCTGAGGGCCAGGACGTGGCCCGGGTGCAGGTAACCGAAGCCTATCTGTCCTGGAGGACGGGCCCGGCATCCGGATACCCGGTGTTCCATACAAGTGAGAAAGGCGAGTGGCTGACCATCCTTCAACGCAAGACCAACTGGATCAAGGTGATGGACTCCCGAGGCAGGGAAGGCTGGGTGTCGGTGGCGGACCTGGCTCAAACCGTGGATGTCACGGGAGAGACCGTGAGCCTACAGGTTCCTGACCTGGATTCGTTCGGGAAGCGACGGGCAGAAGCCGGTTTGATGATGGGCGAGTTTGACGGTGCTGCCGTGATGGCTGGCTATGGAGGGCTTTGGCTGACCCGGAATCTGTCTGCAGAGCTGTGGGGGTCTCAGATTCTCGGCAGTGCCTCCGAGATTCGGATGGTTAATGGCAATCTGGTGCATCAGCCATTTCCGCACTGGCGGATATCGCCTTTTTTCACTCTGGGGATTGGCCATATCTGGGTTGAGCCGAAAGCGTCTCTCGCCCAGCCGGAGGAACGTGATAACAGCATCGGCCATGCCGGCCTTGGAATCAGGGCCTACATCACTGATCGATATTTCATCCGTGCCGAGGTGAAGGACTACAAAGTCTTTACGACCCGGTCCACCAACGAAGAAGCGACAGAATGGAAAATCGGACTAAGCATCTTTTTCTGAAACCGCTGTGCCTTGCGGCAGGCCTTTGCACCGCAGCGGCAGGACAGGCGCAGGAAGACCGCCCGCTGATCGAGCCCGATGTGACGCCGGTGCCGGTTACCGAAGCCCTGATCGATACCGAGAACTTCGAGATCGGGGCATTTGTGGGTGTGCTGAACATTGAGGATTTTGAATCGTCCCTGTTGTACGGCGGCAAGCTGACATACCACCTGAGCGAATCGTTCTTTTTCGAAGCAGGTGTCGGCTTTGCAGAAGGCGGCGAGACCAGTTTCGAGAAGCTGGCCGGAGATGTGGAGGTGCTGACCGACAGTGAACGGGACTATAGCTACTACAACATCAACCTGGGGTACAACGTGCTGCCGGGTGAGGCGTTCCTCACAGAGAATTACGCCTTCAACACCAACTTCTATCTGATTGCCGGGGCAGGGGCCACGGAGTTTGCCGGCGATACCCGTTTCACCCTGAATGCGGGTGCCGGCTATCAGGTTCTATTGACCGACAGCGTGTCGGTGCATTTTGGGGTACGGCAACACTTTTACGACATTGATGTGCTTGGGGAAGAGAAGACCTCCGTCAATACCGAGGTCAGTACCGGGTTGTCTGTGTTTTTCTGAAATTAAGGAGGAATGGCTGTGAGAGCATCCATAGCAAGACTGGCATTGACGGGTGTACTGGCCTGCGCGAGCCCCTTGGCCGCGGCTGAGGCCATTAACATACCGGCGCCAGACTTTACCCTGGAAAGCCGCTCCGGGGAAAACCTGCGGCTGGAGGATCATCGGGGAGAGGTCGTTATGCTCAACTTCTGGGCTTCCTGGTGTGGGCCCTGCCGTCAGGAAATGCCCCTGATGGACGAGCTATACAGCCAGTACAAGGATCTCGGTTTCACCATTCTGGCGGTGAACGTGGATGAGAACCGGGACGAAGCCCTCCGTTTCCTCGACAAGGTGCCGGTCAACTATCCGATTCTTTACGATCCGGAGAGCTCGGTCAGTGAACTGTATGAGGTTCAGGCCATGCCAACGACGGTGATGATTGACCGGAACGGCAATGCCCGATATCTGCACTACGGCTACCAGCCAGGTTACGAGGATGAATACGAGCAACAGATTCGCGAACTGGTGCGCGAGTAACTTCTGGACGGTGCCCGCTATGCGAATTTTGTCGATCCTGTCGTCCCTGTCTCTGGTTGCACTGCTGTTTATGTCGACCGGCTGCAGCTCGGTAAAACCCTGGGTGAAACCCTACGAGCGTGACAACCTGGCGGATCCGGTCATGAGTCTGAGCAGGCATGGCACGGCTGACGCCTACATGCATCACGTCTATCAGGCCAGAGAATCCGCTCGCGGCGCTGAAGGCGGTTCAGGGGGTGGCTGTGGCTGTAACTGACAGATTTCGGGTTGCTGCTCTCAGTCTGACGGCCCTGATGGTGTTACTCACGGTTCAGTCCGCCACAGCGGCGACCTTACCCGTGGACAAAGTAGACGTGCTCTATCATCGTTACGATGGTGGCGGCATGGTGATTGATGGCCCGTCGGTGCTGGTCCGCAAAGGGATTGGCCCCCAGGTCTCCTTTTCCGGTCAGTATTACGTGGATTCTGTGTCTGCTGCCTCGGTGGATGTGCTGGCGACAGCCAGTGCCTACGAGGAGGAGCGTACAGAATACACCGTGGGTGTGGATTACCTGCACGACAAGGCCATTCTGAGTCTGGGTTATACCAACAGTACGGAAAATGATTACGAGGCCAATACCCTCTATTTTTCGGTGAGCCAGGAATTCTTCGGAGGCATGTCCACGGTGACCATGGGCTATGCCAGTGGCTGGGACGAAGTGGGTCGGGTTGGTAATGATTCCTTCAGCGAGGAAGCCGATCGTCGTAACTACCAGTTGGGTCTTAGCCAGGTCGTTACCCGTAACAGTCTGGTAGGCCTGGACCTCGAGGTGGTCACAGACGAGGGTTATCTGCAAAACCCGTATCGTGTGAACCGCTACATTAATCCCGACAAACCAGCGGAGTTCCTGACTCAACCGGAACGGTATCCGGAAACCCGAACCAGTACCTCCGTGGCTGTGCGAGCGCTTTACTATCTGCCGTATCGCGCCTCAATACGCGGTGAATACCGCTATTTTTCAGATACCTGGGGTATTAACGCCCATACCATGGAACTGGGTTACGTGCACGGGTTGAACCAGCACTGGACCCTTGAAGGTTCCGTCCGCTATTACACCCAGAACGAGGCGGATTTCTACAGCGATCTTTTTCCGTTCGAGAACTCCCAGACCCATCTTGCCCGGGACAAGGAGCTCAGCTCGCTTTCAGGGACAACCCTGGCAGTAGGCGCGGTGTACGAATGGAAACAGACGTCGCTTCCGGGCATTGATCGTCTGCAGTTCAGTCTGTTGGTGGACTGGCTGAATTTTGATTATGACAATTTCCGCGATGTCACCGCGGCCGGAAACTATCTCCCCGGCGAAGAACCCCTTTACTCCTTCGATGCCTATGTCACCCGGGCGTCATTGATTCTTGAATACTGAGCATGCAGGAAGAACGACCATGGCCACTTGCTTGAACTCCCGATTTCCGGCGCTGTTAGCGGCATTGACCCTCGCCCTGACAGCCCCTGCCTTCGCCCAGTCCAATCCCGGGGAGGAGAAGGACGAGACCGCGGTCGCCGAGAAGGTCGAGGCCCTCAAGAAGAAGGTTATCCGGCTTAACCGGGATCTGTTTATCCTTGAGGAGGACCTGCTGTTTCCGGCCAACACCCAGGTTGCAGTGTTTCTCAGCGTGGATGCAGGCAAGTTTCTGAAGCTGGATGCGGTCAAGCTGAAGGTTGACGACGAGATCGTTGCCTCTCACCTCTATACCGAGCGTCAGGCGAAAGCACTTGAGCGCGGGGGTATGCAGAGGCTTTACGTGGGCAACCTGAAGACCGGAGGCCATCAGGTGACGGCGTTCGTCGAGGGCATCGGGCCGGATCAGCGGCCTTACAAACAGGCAGCGTCGCTGGAATTCGAGAAGGGTACTGGCACAGCCGCTCTGGAAATCCGTGTTGAGGATCGCTCTTCCGATTATCAGCCCTCAGTTTCCATCGTGGAGTGGGAGTAAGCCGCGCCGTGGGATTGACAGTGAACAAGCTATTTCGAACGCGTTCGGTATTGTTTACCGGCGCTTTGTTATGGCTGACGATGGTTGCTCCGGCCCAGGCCGATGAGCCCCGGCCTGAGCGGGCGAAGGACCTTCGGTACGGTTGGGCTCTGTATGAGTATCATCAGGGCAATGTCTTTGAGGCTCTGACCCAGCTGGCGGTTGCCCGTGAGCAAGGCGGTATCGAAGGACATGGTGATCACCCGGCTTTGGTAGAGGGCGGGCTGATGTTGTCCTGGGGCATGACCCGTGAGGCCAGCAAATTGTTCACGGAGCTGCTCGGTAGTGACGGCGCGGGTAGCACGCTTTCGCCGGATGTTCGCAATCAGGCCTGGTTCTATCTGGGCAAGGTGTTTTTCCTGGAAGGTAATCGTGAGCTGGCCGGTGAGAATCTCGAGCGCGTGGATGCCGAGGCACTCGCTGAGGCCAACCATGACCTCTTTCGGGAGTGGGTTTATCTGCGAGCACGAGTGGCCATGATGTCTTCGAAGATCGAAGACGAATCGAAGCTGACGTCGCTGAAGGAACAACTGGAAGACACGGACATCTGGTCCCTTTACCTGCAATACAATTCAGCCGTCGCCGCTCTGGACGCGGGAGACGTCGCGACAGCCGAGGCTGAACTGCAGACACTCATCGCCATCATTCAACAGTCTGCCGATTCCGCCAAACCAGAGGCCGAACGCGAAGGCCTGTTGGACAGGGCCCGACTGTCACTTGCCCGGCTTTACCTCAGGGATGACCGGTTCGACGCGGCGCTTGAGATCCTTGGCGACATGCCGCTGAATGGCGTATTCGCTGACCAGGCCCTTTTCGACTATGCCGTAGCGGCGGCCGGGCAGGGCAGGCCGGATCGGGCACTTGATGCGCTTGATACGCTGTCAAACAGGAATCTGTTTTTGCCCTGGCGACAGCAGGTTCCGTTTGCCCGGGCCTATGTTCTTGAGCAGATGAGCAGACCGCAGCGAGCACTGTCAGCCTTCAAACAGGCAGCGGACCTCTACCAGGCCCGTATCAAGGAGCTGGACAATATCCGAAATCGGCTCAATGAAGAGAGTCTGATGGCGCAGCTCGACTTCACTCGTGACAGCGACGGGATTCTCACGGATTCCTACGGCCGTTTGCGGGTCCAGCCTGCCGATTTCGGTATGGCCGAAGTGCTGGCTTCGGAGACTTTTCAGCAGGCGCTTGCAGAATTGAACGAGCTCTACCGAATGCAATCCTTTATCGCCGAGCGGCAGTCCCGGTTTGAATCCTTCCGGATCATGCTGGAAACCCGAGAACAACAGCGTCAGGTGCGGATTGCGGAAACCCGTCGGGCGCTCGAAAATCAGCAGGCGGACCAGTGGCAAGCGTTGCATGAGGAATTCAGGGAAAAGATCGCCACTGCGTTGGCTGAAGAAGACGTTCAATTCTTCATGACCGCAGAACAGAAAGCACTGAGAGACAAGCTCAATGAGGTTGAAGAAACGCTGGCGGGCTTGCCTGATGATGCCACCACGGCCAGCCAGCGTGAGACTTATCGGAGAATGCGTGCCTACTTCGACTGGTGGATTGCGGATGACTATGGCGTGAATCGCTGGGCGGCACAAAAGCAGTTGCGGGAGCTGGATCGTGAAATGCAGCACTTTCAGGCCCAGCGGCAGAGGGTTGAAACCCTGATGTCCGACGATGACCGCCATGCCGAACTGGTGCGGCGCATTTCTGCCAGCGAGAGCGAACTCGCCACCCTTGGCCAAGAGGTGGCCGTTGCATTGAGCAGCGCCCGGCGAATCCTCCTGAGCCAGGTAGACAGCATGCTTGTCGCCCAGCAGGAAGAGCTCAATGGGTATCTGGTGGCTTCCCGCCATGCCCAGGCCAGGTTGGCGGACCAACTGTTCCGCACATCGCAAAACCCGGGAGCCGGTGATGAGTAACGGGATCCCAGGAAAGATGGTGAAAGGCCTTGTCGTGGCAGGTGCGCTGCTCATGGCCAGTGGCTGTCAGATGTTACAGTCGATGATTCCCGCCGGCGATGAGGAAATGCCCAGGGTCCGTGAGGGCACCCTGGCCGCGCTTCCGGCGACTGAGACCCGTCAGGTTCAGGGTGTCGAGACTGGCAGCGGCCCCTCGGATGATGTCTCCATTGAAATAGTGATGGAAAGCTACAAGGCGCTTTTGCCGCTGGTGGACGATCCCCGCAAGCAGGTTACCATCCGCCACCGGCTGGCCGATCTGGAATTTCAGCGGGCGGAGCGGAAAATGGCCGATACCGCTGTCGATGAGCTCGCCGGTGCTATCGAGGCCTACCAGCGTCTTCTGTCCGAATACCCGGAGCGCGAGGGCAATGACAAGATCTATTATCAGCTTGCCAGGGCCTGGGAGCTTCGGGGCGCGACGCCCCAGCAACTCGATACTCTGGATACTCTGGTCCGGCGGTACCCCGATTCTGACTACTGGATAGAAGCTCAGTTTCGCCGAGGCGATTTGCTGTTTATCGATGGCCGATACCGGGAAGCCGAGCAGGCCTTCGACGAGGTTACTCTGGCCAGCCAGGAGCGTATGGCCGATGCCTCATTTCTGGTGAACGCGCATTACATGAAGGGCTGGAGTCTGTTCAAGCAGGCGCAATACCAGGAAGCCCTGTTCAGCTATGTAGAAGTGCTTGATCTGGTGATGCCGGAGGGGCAGCCGGTGGAAGATGTGGATCGGCGGAGCCAGACCCTGATCGAGGATCTGTTCCGGGTCGTAGGGCTGTCCCTGTCTTACCTTGATGGCGCGGAAACCTTGCAGGCGCTGTTTCGCCAGACGGGCGGGCGTCCATACGAAATTCTGGTTTATGACCGCTACAGTGGGCTTTTGGTCGAGAGAGAACAATACGGTGACGCCATCGACGTCTTTGAAGCCTTCATAGAAGACCACCCGGCGAGTCCCTGGGCGCCTCGCTACCACATGCGGATTATCGATACCCTGGAACTGGCCGGTTTCACCCGTACTGTGCCTGAACGAAAGGCCGACTTTGTTAGCCGTTACGGAATTTACAGCGACTACTGGCAGTCAGCGGGCCCGGAAGCGATTGGTTTTATCGGGCAACAGCTGGAGCAGCTCCTGCCTGAGCTGGCAGACCGCCAGTACCTGTTGGCAGGGGAGGCCTCCGATCAGCAGCAGTCCGATGATCACTACCGCAAAGCCGCCAGTTATTACGCCGAGTTTGCCGCCACCTTCCCGGATCATCCCCGCACCCCGGAGCGTCTGTTCCTTCTGGGTGAAACCTATCTGGAGCTGGAAGACTGGGCGGAAGCCATCGCCGCTTTCGAGCGTGTGGCCTATGACTATCCGCAGGACACCGTATCCGGGCGGGCAGCCGAAGCCGGCTACGCGTCGGTTCTGGCTTTCCGTGAGTATTCAATAACCTGGAACAGTCTATCCGTATCAGAACAGGCGGCTTATCAGGAACTGCAGCAGTTGAATCGGCTGAGGTTTGCAAATGCGTTTCCCGAAGACCCCAGGGCCCCGGCGGTGTATTACATTGCACTGCAGCGGGAGTTTGACCGGAAAAACTGGGAAGAGACCGTCAATATGGCGGCCCGGCTTGTGACCTGGCAGCCCACGCCTTCCGCTGAGTTAACGACAGAAGCCTTACTGTTCTCTGGCCACAGCCTCTCTGAACTAGCTCGGTACGCTGAGGCGGAGCAGGCTTACCGTGATGCCCTGGCAACCATGGCCGAGGATGATGAGCGAAGAAGCGGGGTACGTGAAAACCTGGCCGCTGCGGTCTATCGGCAGGCCGAGCAGTTGGCCGATGCCGGTAATGTGGAAGCTGCCGTCAGCGAGTTCCTGCGAGTCGGTGCTGTGGTTCCGGAATCCGCACTAAGGGCAAACGCTGAATATGATGCCGCCTCACTTCTGATAACCGCCAAGCTCTGGGAACCGGCCATTGGTGTGCTGACCAGTTTCCGAAGGGCTTTCCCGGACCACGAATTGATTGATACGGTCCCGGCAAAACTGGCGTTGGCCTATCGTGAAACGGCGCAGTGGGAGCGAGCAGCCGACGAATTGCAACAAATGGTGGCTCTGGCGACAACGCCGGAAGAGCGAAGAGAAAACCTGTTGATTGCAGCAGAGCTGTACGATCAGGCCGGAAACCGTGACAAGGCCATCGATACCTGGCGGAATTACGCCAACAGCCATCCCGAGCCGGCCGATGTCTACATGGAAGCGGCCAATCGGCTGGCTGAGCTCTATCAGCAAGCTGATGACACCGTAAAAAGAGATTACTGGTTGCGCAAGCAAATGGAAACGGTGGACCGGAATCCGGACGCGGCGGACGACCGCATGCGCTACCTTGCCGCGTCAGCCTCGGCCATTCTCGCCCGCGAAGCGCTTGCCCGGTATGACAGCATTCGCCTGACGTTGCCACTGAATGAGAGCATGGCTGCAAAGACCGATGCGCTTGAACGGGCAGTTAATGCCTACAAGAAAACCGCCAGTTACGGCCTTTCGACGTTCGCAACCGAGGCCGGATACCAGATTGCCCATATCTATGGACGCCTCGGTGCCGATCTGATGGATTCGGAGCGGCCCACCGGGTTGAGTGAGCTTGAGCTGGCCCAGTACGAGCTTTTGTTGGAAGAGCAGGCCTATCCATTCGAAGACAACGCCATCGATATCCACGAGCAGAACATCCGGCGGGCCCGGGAGGGCATTTTCGATGAGTGGGTCAAGCGCAGCTACGAGGCCCTGGGAGTCCTGCTGCCAGGACGCTACCGGAAGGAAGAAGTGACGTCGGGGGTTGTCTATGAACTTGATTAAGTCCGGTGGTCTCTGTCTTTGGTTGTTAGTTGGGTTGTCTGGATGTGTCACGGCCCCGACGCCGCCAGAATCTGATCCTCGGGCCGAGCCGGCTGTCCTCGAGGCGTCATTCCGGGAAGCGGTCCGGGCCATGGAGCAGGACAACCTTGCCGAAGCCCGGACTCGTCTGGAGCAACTGACTACTGACTACCCGGACAAGGCCGGTCCCATGGCCAACCTTGGCATTATCGCTTTCCGGGAGGGGGATTCCGATAGCGCGAGACAATGGTTTGAGCGCGCGCTGGCAGTCAATCCTGAGCATGTCCAGGCGTTGAATCATCTGGGCGTGATTGCCCGAAATGCCGGAGAATTCGATGAGGCGGAACGGTATTACCGAGCTGCGTTGGCGGCGGATCCGGACTACGCGCCTGCGATTCTCAATCTGGCCTTCCTGCTGGATATCTATCTGGGTAACCCTGCCGATGCGATCGAACTCTACGAGCGTTATCAATCGGCTGCCAGCGAACCGCACCCGAGACTGGAAGACTGGATATTTGATGCGAAAAACAGGATCTGATTTGGATAAGTCGATATGAAACGTCTTGCGCCGATCATTCTGGTCGCTTCCGCTCTGATAGCTGCGGCGCCCGTGCTTTACGCCCAGGACACCCCGGGTGTGGTAACCATCGAAGGTACCCGCATTCGTGGCGACCAGGAAGTGCCCACAGTCATGTATCTGGTGCCCTGGCAACCACCGGAAGTTGAACAACTTCGGGCGCCAGACGAGCGGCTCATGGTTAATCAGGGGATTGCGCCGCTGGAACGATATGAATTCCAGAGGCTGGTGCAATACCACAACGAATTCCTGAAACAGACACAACCGGCAGATGAATCGCCAGAGTGAGACATTCCTCACATCTGCTCTGTGTTCTTGCGCAAAAATAAACAAACCCTCACACAGACTTGCGCGAACTTACCCTGCCCGGGCGAGCTCGCGAATAGACTGATCTGAAAACGGACCATGGAGTGCCCAGAAAATGATCGATACCGCCGTTCGCTTCTTCCAGGAAGGTGGCTTTTTTATGTTTCCGATCGCCGTTGTGCTGATCATCGGACTCATTGTTGCCATTGAACGTTACGTCTACCTTTCCGCCCAGAAACTGACCAACCGTCGGGATTTCAACCGCCTGCATCAGATGATTGCAAAGCGCGATCTGAGGGGCGCCCTGAATTACACTCAGGAGTCCGGTAGTGCCATGTCCACCATGATCGGTTTCGGCCTTCAGCGCCTGGCCCGCCGCCAGGGTCGCGAAGAGATCGAATACGCCATGGAAGAGGGTTTGCTGGATGTTATGCCTCGGCTGGAAAAGCGCACACAGTACCTGGCAACACTGGCCAACATCGCCACGCTGCTGGGCCTGCTTGGTACCATTATCGGTCTGATTGCTGCCTTTACCGCAGTAGCCGCAGCGGATCCGGCCCAGAAAGCGAGCCTGTTGTCCCAGAGTATCTCGGTCGCCATGAACACGACAGCGTTTGGCCTGATGTCAGCCATTCCGATGCTGCTGATCCATTCACTGCTGCAAACCAAGACCAACGAGATTGTTGATAGCTTCGAGATGGCCGGCATCAAGGTTCTGAACCTCCTCAGCGATGGCTCCGGCAACAAGTCCGGTGCACAACCACAGGGTCAGACTGCCGCTGCGACGGCACAGGTAGCGACACCGGCCGGTAGCCCGGCCTGATAACCAGTCAGAAGGATGTCAGGCCATGAGACGGAAGCATCGTCGCCTACAAAGTGAGGCAGATCTCGACATCACGCCCTTCATGAATCTCATGATTGTGCTGGTGCCGGTACTGCTGCTGAATATGGTGTTTGCCCACACCAGCGTTCTGGAACTCAACTTTCCGACCGGCGAGAGCCTGTCGGCAGAGCAGGCTGAAGAACTGCAGATCCAGGTTGTGATCTATGAAGATCGGCTGGTTGTTGCAGATAACCAGGGCGGCGTCATCAAGGACATACCCCGGCGTGAGGGCGAGTATGATTTTGCTCTGCTCAAGGATGTCATGAAAGAGATCAAGAGTCGGGTGCCGGACAAAAAGGATGTGATCATCATGCCGTCCCGGCAGACCTCTTATCAGTCTCTGGTTTCCGTGATGGATACGGTGCGCTCCTATGAAGCCGTAGTGGCTGGCAGTGTTGTCGAGGCAGAACTGTTCCCCGAAATCTCCCTCGGAGATGCACCTGCCCAGACCTCGGGCACCGCGGAGGTAAGTTCATGAAAGAATCCGCGAAAGCCCGTCGTCTGAAACGGCATTACCGGCGCAACAAAAGCCAGGGAAAAATGAACCTGGTGTCGCTGATGGATATTTTTACCATCCTCGTGTTCTTCCTGATGGTGAACTCTTCGTCTGACGTACAGGTACTCAACCAGAACAACACCATCAAATTGCCCGATTCGACTGCCCAACAACCCCCGGGTGATGTACTGGCACTAACCGTGACCGACCGGGATATCCTGGTGAACGGCCGGCTGGTGGTGAAACGCGACGCGTTCCAGACCTTCGAGGGGCAGGTTGAGCCATCGCTGAAGCAGGAGCTCGACTACCAGGCCAGTCGTTCGTCGGCGCCAGCACCGGAGGCAGGTCGCCCCATTACCATTCTTGCGGACCGGGAACTTCCTTACGAGCTGCTCAAGAAAATCATGTCCACCTGTGTGGACGCCGGTTATGCCAGCATTTCCCTGGCGGTTAATCAGCGCATGGAACAGGGGGCCTGAAGCTAATGGATTATCGCTACGGATTGCCCTGGAATCAGGAGAGGGGAGAGCGCAAGAGACTGTTTGCGGCGGCGGTTGTCGTGGTGCCCCTGTTTCTGATTTTCGCGGGCTATGTGAGTTGGGTTGAGTTGCCGGAACAGGATCGGCAGGAACAGGAAGCCTTGCCGCCCCAGTTGGCGAAGCTGATTGTTGAGAAAAAGGAGCCACCCAAGCCGATATTGCCAGAGCCCGAGCCGCCAAAGCCTGAGGAAAAGCCGGTGGAGCAGGCGAAGCCTGAGCCAAAACCCGAACCCGCTCCAGCGCCGGTTGTTCCAGAACCGGAAGTGGCTGAAAAACCGGAACCAGAGCCCAAACCGGAAGAAGTAGCCAAGGCTCGGGAAAAGGCGAAAAACACCGGTATTCTGGCCATGGGCAACGAGCTGTCGAAGATCAGTTCGCTGGCAGAATCGGTCAAACTGGATAGTCCGGTTACCAATACGGCCGAGCCGATCGCCAGGAAGACCGGTGATACCCTGGCTTCCCGTGCTACCGAAAACACCCGCAGTAGTGGTGTGAATGAAACTGCTTTGAGCCGGGAAACCCGTGAGCTTGCCCTGGCAGAACGGGAGCGCGCGGAGGTGGCCGAGGCGGAACGTGTGGCTGCGGTAAAAGAGACGGTGCGCAGGGAGCAGCAGGAAACTGCCTCGAAATCGCGTAGCCGGGAGGAGTTGCGCCGTACCATGGATGCCAACAAGTCCGCCATTTACAGCATCTACAATCGCGAGCTGCGCCGAAAACCCTCGCTGCAGGGCAGTATCACGCCCGAACTGGTTATCGAGCCGAACGGTGCGGTGTCCAGTTGCTCGGTTGTGGAGTCAACACTCAACGAACCGGCACTTGAGAACAAGATCTGCAACCGGTTGCGGTTGGTAGACTTTGGAGCACGACCAGGAGTCGACAAGACCACCATTCGTTATCCGATCGAGCTGTTGTCGAGCTGACGGTTGGCTCCGGTTCAGGGGTGGTGAAGGATCGCTCCTGATCAGGCGCTTTCGACAGTGTGGGGCGCAAACAGCTTGTAGCGGTTTCGCCCCTCCCGCTTGGCACGATACATGGCGATGTCGGCGCCGTTGATCAGTTCCTGAACGGTGGTACCGTCTTCCGGATACAGGCTGATGCCAATGCTTGAACCCACGTTTATCTGGTTGCCGTTGATCTGATAGGGCCGTTTGTTTGCTTCAATCAGCCTGTCGGCCACGGCAAACACGTCGGATAGCCGTTCCATCTCAGGTAGCAGCACAATAAACTCGTCGCCTCCAAGTCGGGCGAGTGTGTCGTCTTCCCGCAGGCAGTCTTTTACCCTGGTAGTGAACTGAAGCAACAGGTCATCCCCCACCGCATGGCCCAGGGTGTCGTTCACTTCCTTGAAACGGTCCAGATCCATAAACATCACTGCAAGCAGCATTTCCTTGCGATGGGCATGGCGAATGGCGTGCTCCAGCCGGTCTTCCAGCAATCGTCGGTTCGGCACACCGGTGAGGGCATCGTAGTAGGCTAGCTGTCGGATCTGTTCCTCGTTCCTGCGATTTTGCGTGATATCCGTGAACAGGCCCGCGTAATGTGTGGTATTGCCGTCATCGTCGGTGATTGCCGTAATGGTCAGTAGTTCCAGATAAAGCTCACCGGTTTTTCGGCGATTCCAGATTTCTCCGCGCCAGTAGCCGTGGGTTTCCAGGGAATTCCACATGCGCCGGTAGAACTCGCTGTCGTGGCGCCCGGATGAGAGCAGATCCGGTGACCGACCGATGACCTCTTCGGCGGTATAACCGGTCAGTTGGGTGAATGCCGGGTTGACGAATTCAATGCAGACGTCTTTGTCGGTCACCATTATGCCTTCAAAAGACGATTCAATGACCCGCTCCGCCAGTTGCAGGGTTCGCCTCGATTTGGCCAGGGCCTGATCCCTTTGTTCGAGGGCTTCGCGAAGATCGTCCAGATACATTTGCTCAGCGCCGGTCAGCATGTCGTGATAACCGATCAGGCCGGTAACCTCTCCAAGCTGATTGACCACGGCAAGATGGCGGATGCGATGATCTATCAGCAGATCGCGGGCGTGAATCAGCGGGTCTTCTTCGTTTACGGTGAGCAGAGGCCGGGTCGCCAATTCATTGACCAGGGTGTTGCTGGTGTGGCGTGCAATAAACCGGACCATATCCCGCTCGGTCAGAATCCCCAAACCTTCTTCGTCGCAATCGACCACCACCGCATCGGCATGATGGCGATGCATGTAACTGGCCACTTCCGCCAGAGACTGGTCGCCCCGAACCACCAGTGGCGGGCGCGGTACGGCCGCCCGCACTTCCCGCAGTCGCAAGTAGGGTTCCAGGCCCTGGTTGAGGGCCAGGTCGGTCTGGGAAAGGATCCCGGCCGGTTTGCCGCTACTGTTAGTCACCAGAAAATGGCGTTTTCCGGTATCGCGTAAACGAACCGCGGCTTCACCGGCATCGAGTGTCTCGGGTAAGGACAGCACAGGTGAGCTCATCACTGTACTTACCGGCTGTTGGAATGTTTCGGGATCTGTAAAGTCGATCGCCAGGGCGTCATGTTCTGTCCAGATACCAACAACCGTTCCGCCATCGGTAATCAAAATGGAACTGACCGAGGTTTCGGACATCCGGGCAGCCGCATCGGCAATGGTTGTGTCCAGCTCACACTGAAGCAGGACGCCCGTGTGCATAATGCGTGATATCGGAAGCGGCTGCCCCATGGGCACTCCTGTTATTCTTGGTCTGTCTGTTGCGAAGAATTCGGTAAAAGTGAACCTTCGCTCATTTATATTGAAGTCTATCAACCCCCGGCTTCCGATGCCTTAACTTTTACGTAGCTTCCAGGCGCGTCCTCAATCGCCTCAAGCGGGCCTTCCCCGGGCTGACGGGGCTGAACTTGCTCTCCCTCGAATGTCGCCAGCCATTCACGCCAGTGTGGCCACCAGGATCCAGGGTGATGTTCTGCGCTATCAAACCAGTCATCCGGCGAGCCTGGCAATTGGTTATTGGTCCAGTACCCGTATTTTTCCTTGTAAGGGGGATTAATGACCCCGGCAATATGGCCGGAACCGGACAGAACGAATCGCACATCGCCGCCGTAAACCCCGGCGCCCCGATAAGTCGTTTTCCATTTAGCGATATGGTCCTGGCGGGCGGAAAGGAAGAAGGAAGGTACCCTGATGGCGGAAAGATCAATGCTTTCACCCGCAATCGTCAGGGCATCCGGCTGCACCAGCCGGTTATGCAGGTACATTTCCCGAAGGTAGTAGCTGTGCATTCTGGCGGGGAGATTGGTGCCGTCGGTATTCCAGTACAGCAGGTCGAACGCTTTGGGTTTCAGGCCTTTGAGGTAGTTGTTGGTCCAGTACGACCAGAACAGATCGTTTTCCCGCAGCAGATTGAAGGTAAAGGCCATGGCCCGGCCATCCAGATAGCCTTTGCGCTCCATGGTGCGTTCGATGCCGCGGATTGAGTGATCGTTAATGAAAACGCCGATGCCGCCAGGGTCTGAAAAATCCAGCAGGGTGGTCAGATAGGTGGTGCTGACGATCGGGTTACGTTGCTTTTTCGCCAGCCAGGCCATCGTGGTTCCGAGCAGGGTGCCGCCAATGCAGTAGCCGATGGCATTCATCTGTTGCTCGCCGGTCGCTTCAGTGACGGCATCAATGGCAGCCAGCGGGCCCAACGTCATGTAGTCGTCCCAGCCCCTGTTTTTCTGGGCTGGCCCGGGATTCCGCCAGGAAACCACGAACACTGTCTGGCCCTGGTCTACCAGCCAGCGAATGAAGGAATTGCGTTCGGTGAGGTCGAGAATGTAGTACTTGTTGATCCAGGGAGGAACGATCAGAAGCGGGCGCTGGGCCACGGTTTCTGTTGTTGGCGAGTACTGGATCAATTGCATCAGTTCATTCTGGTACACCACTTTGCCGGGCGTTGTTGCCAGGTTGCCGCCCACCTCGAAGGCTGAACGGTCGGTCATGGCGACGTTGAACAGGTTCGGGTTCTGCCGTAGATCGTCTACCAGGTTGCGGGCACCGTCCACCAGGTTCATGCCCTTGCGTTCCCAGGTTATCCGCAGAACTTCCGGGTTAGTCAGCGGGTAGTTGGATGGTGAAAGCGCGCTGGTCAGCTGTCGGGCGTAGAACAGCAGCTGGTCACGACCCGGGCCGGGCAGACCCTCCATGCCTTCAACCCAGTTCAGAAAGGCTCGGGAGTTGATCAGATAGGCCTGTTGGAGCACATCGAAGGACAGATGCTTGTGCCAGTCCTCCGCCATGAAGCGCCGGTCGTCGGGATCCGGCTCGGCGACCGGTTCCACAGGTTTGCCGGTGAGTCTGGTCAGGGTATAGCGAGCCAGCCCCAGGTGTTTGCGGGCAAGATCGATTTCAGCACTGGCGAACCGCAGCGGGTGCAGCAGCAGATCCTCGGCCATGGTCCGGTAGGCGTCCGAGATTTCACTCAGCGTCGAGAGTTTGGTGTCCTCCATCATGCCGGTGTCACCGAGCCACTTTTCCAGCTGTTGCTGGCCCTGGCGGACGTTGTCCTCAAAGGTTTTCACCAGATGGGTAGCGGTTTTGCTCACGAAATCCAGACCGAACATGGGGCTCTCCTGCCTCTGAATAAAAAAAACGGCCGGAATGGGGGCCATTCCGACCGGTTTTGGTCTTGCCTGTCAGGCTGCTGATTTGGAACCGCTGGCCTTGGCGGCTGGTGATTTCTCTTTGGCCGGTTCGCTCGAATCCTGTTCGAAGACCTTCTGCACCTGATCACGGGTTTCGCTGAAGTAATCCTGCCAGGCTTTCCAGTCCTGGGTGAACTGGTCGCTCAGGGATTTGAGGGTCTCAGCCTGGTCGGTGGTCAGTTGCTTCAAACCGTCCAGATCACGAACCTCAGAGACTTTTCGGGCCTGGTCCATGGCAACATCGGCGTAACGACGAAACGCATTCATCTGCATCTCGGCAGCCTTGCTGAACTGGGTGAAAAGGGTTTCATTGAGGCGGTTGGCCTTGTTGATCATATCCTGATTCATTCGTTACAACTCCTTTGTAGTGATTGTCGGAATGGGTAGTTTAGCTCAGCTTCGATGACACGATTTTGACAGGCGTCAAACCGGCTTCCACCCTATCGCCTAGTCTATAGTTAATCTGATAACAGATAGATCCGGGAGACATCCGATGGCAAACCGAAAATCCGAGCTGGAAACCCTGAAAGCAGACCTTGAAGCCAGGCTGTCCCGCTACCAGGCGCATCAGCGCAGGGAAGCGGGGGCATTGGAAAAGGATTTCGAAGAGCAGGCGAGTCAGACCCAGAACGATGAGGTAGTGGATTCTCTGGAAGCGGAAACGCGGGCGGAACTCCAACAGATTGATCACGCCCTTGAGCGGATTGATCAGGGAATCGGCGACGAGTGCGAGCAGTGCGGTAATGACATTGACCCCAGGCGGCTTCAGGTATTGCCATATACCACGGTTTGTGTAGATTGCGCGGCAGACTGACAACCTCCACACAAACCTGCAGGATGAACAATGGCTGAAGTGCAACGCAACGACGGATCCCGTTCCGGGCTGCCCAAGAGTCAGGTTATTGGTCTGATTCTGGGTGCGGCGTTCCTTCTGGTAACGCTGATATTGCCAGCGCCAGGCTCCATGGGGGCTGAGGCGTGGGCGGCGTTGGGGCTGATGCTGTTGATGGCGACCTGGTGGTCTACCGAGGCCATCCCGATTCCGGCCACAGCACTGTTGCCCATTGTTCTGGTGCCGGCGCTTGGTCTCGGCACCATAGGACAGGCCACGGCACCTTATGCCAATCCGATCATCTTCCTGTTTCTCGGTGGGTTTACCCTGGGCCTGGCGATGCAGCGATGGAATCTTCATAGGCGTATTGCCTTGCTGACGCTCAAAGCCATGGGCGATCAGCCCAAGCGACAGATTGCCGGCTTCATGCTGGCGACGGCTTTTTTGAGCATGTGGGTGAGTAATACCGCAACAGCCATCATGATGTTGCCCATTGGCTTGTCCGTGGTAGCTATGATGGACAACTCGAACCCGGAGGGTGTTCGGAAGTATGCAACAGCGCTGCTTTTGGCCATCGCCTACTCTGCAAGCATTGGTGGTATTGCGACTCTGATCGGGACCCCGCCCAATGCTTTGCTGGCGGCCTATCTGAGTGAAAACCAGGGCATCTCGGTGGGCTTTGCCCAGTGGATGGTGCTGGGGGTGCCGGTCACTCTGGTAATGCTGGTGCTGACCTGGTGGTGGTTGACCCGGAGGGATTTCGGGATTGGTCAGGCATCGGACAGCGGTCAGATGATTCGGGATGAACTGGCCAAACTCGGAGTCATGAGCCGGGGAGAGCGTTTGGTGGCCGTAGTATTTGTCATCACGGCAACGGCGTGGATTTTCCGCCCGCTGTTGTCTGCCAGTCTCATGCCCTGGTTGAGTGATACCGGCATCGCGATCGCGGCAGCGATCGCCATGTTCCTTATCCCGGTAGATGCCCGTCAAGGCACGTTTGTGCTGGATTGGGATTCCGCCAACAAATTGCCCTGGGGAGTACTGTTGCTCTTCGGCGGTGGCCTGGCGATGGCGGGGGTAATCAGCAGCTCCGGTCTTGCGGAATGGATCGCCGGCAGTCTGGGCGTGGCTGGTGTATTGCCAACCATCGTCATGATGGTGATAGTGGCCTCAGTGATTATTTTCCTGACCGAAGTGACCAGCAATACCGCCACTGCCGCCGCCTTCCTGCCATTGCTGGGAGCTCTGGCCATGGCGCAGGACGTGTCTCCGTTGCTCCTGACGGTTCCTGCCGCGATTGCAGCCAGCTGCGCCTTCATGATGCCGGTGGCCACGCCGCCTAACGCGATTGTCTTCTCCAGCGGTCATATGCAGATTTCGGACATGATCAAAGCGGGTTTTGCCCTGAATCTGATGGGCATTGTGGTCGTCACTCTCATCACTTACGGGTTGCTGGGGCTGGTGTTCTCGCTCTGATGCTCCCCGCCACTTCAAGGCATTGCCTCCGGTCTTGAACCAGTTCTCATACCGGTTCCCGGAGGCCCCTTCTGCAGCGACAGATTTGAGGCACAGTTATCTTTAAGCCAGTTGCGATTTCGGTATCGTACGGTAACAACATGTAACCCGATAAGTTGCACGTCTAATAAAAACAGGGACTTTCCAAAATGCTGCTGGTGCTGGCCGGATCCATTCTCACGTTCACCATGGTGCAGGAAGCAACCGAGGTCGAGCCATTCGATCGTGGCACGATTGTTCTGGAGCAGAAGGTGGATGCCAGCCCTGTCGAGCTTCGATGGGACACCCGGGTCGAACCCCTGGTAGAGCAGAAATTCCGCAATATCGTTCGTCAGGCTTACGACTACAGTTGCGGCAGCGCAGCCCTGACCACGGTGCTCAACTTCTATGTTGGCCGGTCTCTGACCGAACGCCAGGTGATGGAAGGTTTGCTGCACTACGGTGAGAGCGAGCGCATCGTTGAGCGCCGCGCTTTCTCCATGCTTGATATGAAGCGGCTGGTCACAGCCCTTGGTTATCCCTCTGGCGGTTTCAAGGCAGAAATCGAGGACCTGATGGAGTTGGACCATCCGGCAATCGTTCCCATTGATCACGCCGGATTCAAGCACTTTGTGGTGCTGAGAACCATCCGGGACGGCCGCGTGTATCTGGCTGACCCGGCGGTTGGCAATATCTCCTTCACCGTGGCGCAGTTTCAGGAGAAGTGGGACGACAACGTACTGTTCATTGTTTTCCCGGGCAGCGACAAACCCCTGGATAACCTTGAGTTGAAAGAGGAAGACCTGCGCTTTGTGGATGACCAGACAATGACTCTGCTGGCCATGCAGCAGATTCCAGCGTTCCACGAGTCAACGGAGAGACGCATTCAGAACTTGCTGGAACGCCAGAAGAATAATCCGGACGGTAGCGTGGAAAATACCCGCAAACAGCTCCATTACCGTCGTCATTAATTTTCCCGGTTGTTTGATCGGGCAGGAATAAAACAAATAAAAGTAGGGAGTCAGGATGAATCGTTGGTTTGTGCGAGGTTTTATCCTTGTTTCCGCGGCTGGGCTGCTTCCGGGCATGGCCATGGCTCAGGAAGGGAATGTGGATCAGGCGCGGGAGGCACTGGCGCGTCAGGAAGGGGATGAGGATTCTACCAAACAGCTGGAGGAAGTGTTCCAGGCTGCCGAAAAGAACTACTCACTGCAGAAGAAGGGCACCCACTCCCTGAACTATTCGTTCGATTATTCCTATACCGGCGACCAACGGCTGGATCTGGCGATATCGAACGGCTCGGTGCGTAATCTGGACGTTGTTCCATCGGCCACCCATAACTTCACAAACGCCTTTTCCTACGATTACGGGTTACTGGATAACCTGACCATCGGCACCCGTGTTCCACTGGTGGTGAAGTACGACACCCAGGACGAGCTGAACGTTTACGACTTCGGCGATATCTCCTTCACCGGACGTTGGCAGCCGTTTGCCTATGTGCCTGGCAAGATGTCGACCACCTTCTTTGGCACCCTGAACAGTAAAACCGGCGTCAGTCCCTACGAAATCGACATCAACGAACAGTTGTCCACCGGCAGTGGCTATTACTCCGTGGGCGGTGGCCTGAGTATGTCGAAGGTACTGGACCCGGTGGTGGTCTTTGGCTCGGTCAGCGCAACCTACAACCTCACGGTCGACGGTCTGGAACAGGTTCGGGGCGCCCGGCTGCTACAGGAGGTGGAACCAGGGTTCGGCTTGTCCGGTTCTCTGGGTTTTGCCTATTCCCTTTCCTATGACATCTCTCTCAGTGTGTCTGGCCAGCTCAGCTACAGTGACGAGACGGTGCTGACCTTCTCTAACGGTGACCAGGCCGTGGCCCAGGACCAGATGACTGGCTTCCTCAGTATGTCGCTGGGCACCCGTCTCAGCGATATGACCATTGTGAATACCAGCCTCGGGATCGGTTTGACGGAGGACGCGCCGGACTTCTCCCTGGGTGTATCCCTGCCCATCAATTTCTCTGGCCTCAAAGAGTGATTGAAATCGAGGACGTTTCAAGGGAAGGGGAAGGATTTCATGGGACAAGCTAGTCACAAGCGACATCTTCTGGCCGCCGCCATGGTCGCAGGCGTTTCCTGCGGGGCCCAGGCACAGATGACGCAGAACCTGACGATACACCCGAAGGCGCTGGCACTGGGTAACGCCGTTACAGCAGATCCCCCGGGACTGATGGCCATTCACTACAATCCAGCGGGCCTGACCAAACTCGACGGGCGCCAGCTTGAGGTGAACCTCCTCAGCATCTATCTGGATATTGACGCCGACTTCTACGCAGATGAAGACTACGAGATATTCGGAATCAGCGGGCTCGAAACTGACCCTTTAACCGGAAAGCAACGCGACCCGATTGCGAACAGCAGTAGTCATACTAACAACGTAGCTCTCTATGTGCCGGGTTACGGCATTCTTCGTATGCCCCCTGGCCCTGCCGTTGCACCATCAGCGGGTATCAGTATCAAGCCGCCGGGTTCGAAGCTGACGTTCGCCAACGCTTTTTATCTGCCGATGGCGGCGGGCTTCTACCGGGATAAAAACGACCCCGGTCGCTACCAGCCCCAGGCGGCCACCCTCCAGCGGACCACCTACCTGTCTCCCACCGTCGGGTATGAGATCAATGATGAATGGTCTGTGGGCGCGGGCATTCATCTCTCGCATTTCGGCTTCGCAGCGGACCAGTACATGCGGGCGCCAAACCTGCTGATGGGGGTGGCAGAGGTTCTGCAGGATGCCTTTAACTGTGAAAGCGGTGACGAGCCCCTGCAGCCCTGGCTTGCGTTGTGCGGCGGTAATGTCGGCCCCTGGGACGATATCGGGGCCATGAGCCTGAATCTGCAGGAAACCATCTCACCCACCTACGCCCTGGGCGTTATGTGGGAGCCGACGGACTGGTTCCGCTGGGGGGCCAGTTATACCTCAGAAGCCGACATGAACCTCAAGGGGCAGTTCGAGATACAGTACACCGATGACTGGTCCGGATTCTGGCAGAGTGTGAATGGCTCTATTCTGGGCGCCATATCATCGGCCATTCTGAGCCTGCCCTCAGGTGCACCGCGGGAGGCGGGCAATGTCAGCATGGATCTGGTTTACCCACAACATTTTCAGACCGGTATCAGCGTGGATGTTCATCCCAAGCTGACCGTGAACGCGGATGTGGGCTGGACGGATTTTGCCCAGTGGGATGCCTTCAATTTCCAGTTTGATCGTAACCTCGAGTTCCTGAACGCGGCACGCATTCTGTCGCCGGACAATGCCACCTCGGATACCCTGCGCTTGCCGTTGGGTTTCAAGAGCCAGTGGAACTGGGCTTTTGGTGTTGAGTTCCATGCATCATCTCGTCTGGATCTGCGGGCTGGGGTGGAAATCCGGGACTCGGTTATTCCGGACGACCAGCGCTCGATTATGGCGCCATTCGGGGGCGCGAACCTTTACAGTATTGGCATGGGGTACAAGTGGGACAAGGACACGGAAATTGATATGAATCTGTCGTATCTGCAATCGATTGAGACCATTCCGGCCGACACCAGTTGCAACGTGAACTGCGACAACATCACCAACATCATCTATAACCCCTATGCCGACCTCACCATCAAGACTTCCCTGCGGGTGGTGATGGCAGGCTTGAGCTTCCGAACCAAATTCTGATCCTGACAGGGGGGCTGTGATGGGACTTGGTCGATACAGCGGACTGGCGGTCTGTGTGTTTGCGCTCGCGTTGCTGGCAGGTTGCCAGACCGGAAGCAGCGGCGTTGCCGAGCGGGAAGGCTACTTTTCCTGGGTGGATGAGCAGGGCAGGGTGCGTTATTCCCGGATTCCCGACGCCCAGCGCGAAGACATTACCCCAAGTAAGCCGGATGCCAAGTCCGTCGCCATCTCAGGCGAAGCCACCGGGTCTGAGTCTTATCGGCCGGCCTTTGGCAGCGACCGGGGCGCCGCCGCAAAGCTGGAAGAAAACCTCGAATACACCACCGAGAATTATCCAGATGGTGAGGAGCTGGCGAAAAAAGGGTTTATCCGGCCTGGCCAGCGGCAACCCTATTTCACATGGCGTGATGCCGACGGCATTGTCCGTGTCAGCTATTACACCCCGGATATGCGAACCGAAGAGCAGAAACAGGCGGATCAGGCGCCGGTCATGCTCAGCGATGCCAGCGTATACCTGCCGGTCACTGTAGATGACCATACGCCGGTTGAGGGCTATGATCCTGACGCCTTTGCCATACTGGGGATTGAGGAAACGGATTCGTTTTTCCGGGTATTTGCCGAAAGCTGTTGCCAGACCCTGCCTGCCCGAGATTTCATGCAGTGGCAGGAAGGCCGTGAGTTTGGTGTTGATTTTGAGGAAGACACGCCCCGCCACCGTTTCAGCACGGGTGATTCGCCCTATCGGCTGATTGCCCTGCCATCCAGTACCTTTGTCCCCGGGTTTGTGATGCGGCTACGTTCCTACGCCCACAATGGCGTGCTGGTACCAAGCCTGGCATTTCTCGACAAGGACTTTCAGCCCGTGCGGGTAGTGACGGATCTGGTTATGAACTACGAACCGGAAAACTGGCGTCGTCGCGGGTATCTGGAAAGCTGGGTGCCGGCGTTTCCCGGCCAGGGCGAGCGCTGGCTGGTGGTATTCACCCGCCCGGAAGACCTGGCTGGGCAAACGGTGACGGAAGCGGGCGACACGCCCAAAGCGATTCCACACGTTGAAACCGGAGAAATCGGCATCACGACATTTGAGGAGTGATGGCGACCATCAGTCTTCCGGTGCGTCGAGATTCAACCACTGCTGGGACAGCCAGTAGAAGCTGCCGTTACCCGCTGGATGGGTACAGTTGTATCGGAACCGACGGCTGTTGATGGCTTTGGGTGCTTGGACCTCTATGCTATCTCCCACCACTTCAAAATTGATTCGACCGAGTCCGGACGCGAAACAGGTAAGCCGGGAGGGACTGATGGCATCGGTGGGCGTAAACCTCAAACGCGGCGGATTCTGCTCGAACACCCCGTCGGGCAGGTCTTTGGCCGGTACCGGAAAAGCCTTGCTCATCAGTTTGTCTTTCAGACTGCCCAATTGGCCGTAGGCATTGGCCATGGGGAAACGGGGCAGACGGGTTTTACGTGAGTATTGTCCGATAGCTCCCGATTGTTGCCCGTATCCAAGCCAGCCTCTCTCGCTGAGCTTCTGTTCCAGGGCTTGATCGAATTCGCCGTAGGGATAGGCGAACAGAGGTTCCTCCACGCCAAGACGGTTCTTCAGCTCTTGCTGAGCCTCGTCCAGGCTGCTGGTAATCCGGTTTTCCCATGCCTCTTCGGGTTCACCTCGTCTGCGTGCCAGGTGAGCGTGATCCGTACTGTGATTGGCGATGGTCGCCAGCTCGTTGTCTGCCATTGTGCGGAGTTGCTCCCAGGTCATGTAACCCTTGGCGCCCACTGCGTCGGTATTGACGAAGACAGTGTATGGAAGCCCGAGCCTGTCCAGTAACGGCGCAGCAAAGGTATGGACGGATTCATAGGCATCATCGAAAGTAATGGCCACTTCATTGGTGTCAGGGTGTTCGCCGGCCAGTGCCGCCTTGGTGCCGGCTTCCAGCGGCACCACGTCAAGGTCAAGATCCCGGATCATGTTCATTTGCGCCTCAAACAATGATCGGGACGTGCTGGTCGCCGGAGGTGTACTGTCATCCACGTGGTGATACTGCAGAACCACCAGGTCGGCCTGAGCCTGTGTTCCGGCCAGCAACAGGGCACTGATCAGGGGATACGCAATCAGTTTGTTTATTCGAAGCATGGTCTTGTTTCCTGACACACGGGATCTCGTAGGATGATTTAGGCGTAATGGGCTTTCAGAACCGAGAAGGCCTGATTCAGTTGTTGGATTTCTCCGGTATCACCGCCCCGGTCCGGGTGCGCACGCATCACGAGTTTTCGGAAGCGCTTCTTGACGGTAGCGAACTGCCCCGGTAATTCATCGAAACCCAGCGTCCTGGCCGCCTCGGCGGCTTCCGAGTGCTCGGGCCGGGACAGGGTGTTGCCGGCCCAGAAGTTGTCCATCATTTCCTGAATGGCGGCTTCGGAGAGAAAGTACTGTGACAGATCCAGATAGAACTCACGCAGGGCATCGGTAGAATCCGGCAGTGCCGTTGATTCGGTGCGCGTCACCATTTGCCCGATACTGAGCCGAAGCGGAGAGATATTCAGGCTCTCGCCCTCCAGGGCAATCTGATCGCGCAGACGGTAGAGTACGTGGAACAGCAGGAAATGCACCGGGTACAGTCGATCGGGCTCGTGAAAGTCGACGGTGCCAATCAGGCTCCAGCGCTCGCCCTGCAAGGCCCGAATTAGCTCCAGCTCGGATAGCCCGGCCGGGCCTGCGGCCCGCAGCTCGTGCTCCACGGCAACCAACAGGTGCTGCACCTGTTGCTGTAGCCAGCTGCGCTCTTCACCACGGGCTTCGGGTGAGTCATCGAGTATCTGGTTATCTGCGGAGATGGTCATGGCCATCATGGTATGCCAGTCAGCCTTCGCTTGAAAGCCTGGTCAGGGCCGGGAAGCCGCCCAGAAACAGCTGGGTGGAAAACTCAGCCGCTGTTCTGGCTTCGTCCTGGGCGAGTTCCGGCTTCTGGTGAGCCCGCCTGGCCACCAGCATGCTGGTGTCGTAGGCCACGCCAAAAAACGCGGCGCAAAGATAGTCCGCATCGACTGCCGGCAGCAGCCCACGAGTCATGGCGTTGCGAACGTCTTCCTCAAGGGACAGCATGGTCAGGCCCAGAATATCTGAGCCGAACAGGTTTCTCAGGGCGCGCTGATTCTGATGGGCCAGTTCATACACCACCGGATCTTTCGCGGTGGCACTGTAGAGCGCCAGATAGGCACGGTAGACAAATTCCTGGGTTGAGGATGCAGATTGTCGCTGCTGGCTCATGTCGTTGTTGAGCGAGGTCAGGAAATCGCTGAGCAGGGCCGCGAAGATATCCTGTTTGCTGGAAAAGTAGTTGTAGAAGGTGCCGGCGGCGAGACCGGTTCTGCGGACAATGTCCCGAATGGTGGTGTTGTCGTAACCGTGTTCCTGAAAACAGTCTCTGGCCGCCCTGAGAATGGCGTGACGATTTCGGATACGGTTGAGCGCGCGCTTGCCCGTGGCTTGTGGTGAAGTCAATTTCAACATATCCATGTTGCTATCCTGTCCCTGATGGTTTGTGGCGCGTATAATTGCCCGCTCACTTACCTTGTGAGCGTGAAAACGAATGCCCGAAGCAATGACTGCCAGCCCTGAGAAGACACCGGCTTCTGATTACGAACGTCGCCAGAAACTGGAGCTTAACAAATTGCAGAAACGTCTGCGCCGTGAAGTTGGGCAGGCGATTGCTGATTTCTCGATGATTGAAGCCGGAGACAAGGTGATGTGCTGTCTGTCCGGCGGCAAAGACTCCTACGCCATGCTCGATATTCTGCTCAATCTGCAGAAGAGTGCGCCAGTGCGTTTCGAACTGATTGCCGTGAACCTGGACCAGAAACAACCGGGTTTCCCCGAGCATGTCCTGCCGGACTATCTTGAGTCGATGGGTATCGAGTATCACATCATCGAGAAAGACACCTACAGTATTGTTAAGGAAAAAGTGCCTGAAGGGAAGACCACTTGCGGACTGTGTTCACGCCTGAGACGGGGCATTCTCTACAATTTCGCCGAGGAGCATGGTGTAACCAAGATTGCCCTGGGCCATCACCGGGATGATTTGCTGGAAACCCTGTTCCTCAACATGTTCTACGGCGGCAAACTCAAATCCATGCCACCGGTGCTCCACAGCGACGATGGCCGCAATACGGTTATTCGTCCTCTGGCCTATGCCAGGGAGAAGGATATTGCCCGCTACGCGTCACTTCGGGAATTTCCGATCATTCCCTGCAATCTCTGCGGCTCCCAGGAAAACCTTCAGCGACAGGTCATCAAGGAAATGTTCCAGACCTGGGACAAACAGCATCCTGGCCGTCTGGAAACCATGTTCCGGGCCCTTTGCAATGTCGAGCCGTCGCACCTGGCCGATCCGGAATTATATGACTTCAGGGAAGGGCGGCGTCTTGGCGGCAAGCGTCAGGCCGTTCAAACCGCGGAGCCCCAGCAGGATTTTGGCCGGCTGGATGTACTGAATCTCTGATCGTCAGTGATTCAGCAGGGCCTGGAAAGGCAGCGTCCAGAGGCCAAACAGGATTAACAGCAGGCCACTGAGCTTGCGGAAGCTCTGGTTGCTTTTCAGGCCTCTTATCCAGTTGGCGGCGAAGCCCGTCGCCAACATCGACGGCAGGGTTCCCAGTCCGAAGAACATCATCGTGAGAGCGGCGCTGCTGACGGTTGGTTGGAGCGCCGCCCATCCCAGTGTGCTGTAAACAAGGCCGCAGGGCAGCCATCCCCACAAGGCACCGAGAGCAAGGGCCTGGCCGCCATTGTGAACCGGCAGGAACTTGCGGGTAAGCGGCGACAGGAAGCGCCATGCCGGCGCCCCGACCCGTTCGATGTAGCGAATACCCTGCCACCATTGCCCCATGGATAACCCCATCATGATCAGCAGCAATCCCGCCAGGGTCATCAGAGCCAATCCGGCACCATGCCACTGGCTGGCGGCACTGGTGCTGAGCAGGGCAATCAGGGTTGCGATCAGGGCGTAGCTGGCAATCCTGCCAAAATTGAATGCCAGCAAGAGCAGGGTCTGCCGAAAGCGGAAGCCCCGGCCTACCGGCAATGCCATGGACAGCGAGGCGCTGATGCCGCCACACATGCCCAGACAATGGGTACTACCGAGCAGTCCTATCAGGAAGGCACTGGGGTAGCTCAGATAGAGTTCAGGCTGCATCCGCTATCCTGTCAGCCCTTGTCGGTATCGGTATCGGTTTGCTCCGCGTCGTCTTTCTGGTCGTCAGGTTTCGACTCGTTACGGCGGGCTTCTCTGGGAATCATATCCTTGTCATCGTCGTAGAGAATGCGATGAGCGGGGCCGTCCATGTCATCGTACTGCCCGTTCTTGACGGCCCAGGAAAACAGAAGGACGCCCAGCGCCACCAGGATGAGCATAAGCGGAACCAGTATCATGACAATCTGCACGATAACCTCCTGTTCATAAGTGTATGGCCCAAGGTATCAGGCTGCTTCTGGTGCGCCAAGGGTGGCCTCCGGGGGCGGTGTGCCCTTGTTGGACCGGCTGAGTCGTAAGGCGTTCAGCACAACGATCAGTGAGCTCAGGGACATGCCGATGGCAGCAAGCCAGGGGGGCACCAGGCCGGCTGCGGCCAGGGGCAGGGCGCAGACATTGTAGCCGAACGCCCAGATCATATTCTGGCGGATGATTTTCCGGGTTTGCTTGCTGGTTTCAATCGCGGCGACCAGGGAATTCAACTGGCCGTTAAGTAGCACCGCGTCGGCTTTCAGTTGAGTCAGGTCTGCCGCTGTACCCATAGCCACTGAAATACCGGCTCCGGCCATGGAGGGCAGGTCATTCAGTCCGTCACCCACCATCATCACCCGGTGCCCGTCCGCGCGAAGCTGTTCCAGTACTTCCAGTTTCTGCTCCGGTGAGGCTTCACCAATGGCTCGGTCAATGCCCAGTGCATGAGCCACCTGCTGCACGTGGCCGGAGCGATCCCCACTAAGCAGCAAGGTCTCGATTCCGGATTTTCGTAACGCCTGCAAGGCTTGTGACGCGTCTTCCCGTATCTTGTCATCCAGCCGGAAGCGTGCCAGCCATTCCTTGTCTGTCGCGAGCCAGATTTCCATGCCTTGGGCGTCTTCACCTTCTGGCGCCATTGCCGACGTGTGCTCGGCGACAAAGGCTTTGTGCCCGATGTAGACCGCACGGCCATGGTAAAGCCCGGACAAGCCACCGCCCAGGTGGTTACTCACCTGGCTGACGGTTAGCGAGGGCTGCTCGTGGAATACCCTGGCAATCGGATGTTCTGAATGCTTCTCCAGCCCTGCGGCGATCCGGATGCAGGTGTCCTGATCCAGACTGCCGAACACCGATTGATCGGTCAGGCTGAGTTCTCCCCGGGTCAGAGTCCCGGTTTTATCAAACACCACGGTATCGATGGTGTTCATGGATTCCAGGGTGTGACCGCGAGTAGGCAGGAAACCAAGCTTTCTCAGGCGCACCGTGGCAGATGTGATCGCCGTTGGCGTAGCCAGCGACAGGGCGCAGGGGCAGGTAACCACCAGTACGGAAAGCGTGATATCGAAGGCGTTGTCGGCGCCGGCTAGCCACCAGCCTGCCCAGACCACTGGTGCCAGTATCAGCACGCGGCCAACGAACTTGCCCGCAATGCGATCGGCCATTCGGGCCACCGGCGGCTTTTCGGACTGTACGCGATCCAGAACTCGCAAGATGCCGGACAGCCGGGTCTGGGCCCCGGCATGGGTGACGCGGATGTCGAGCGGATTTTCCCCATTTACGCTGCCGGCATGAACCGTGTCGCCCGGCTTGCGGGTTTCTGGAAGGTATTCACCGGTGAGAGCGGCTTCGTTCAGGGTAGACTCCCCCGAGACGATTTCGCCATCCACAGGTAGCGTTTCCCCTGGTCGAACCCGGATCACATCACCCGGTTGTACCTGGTGAATGGCGATGATTTCTGCCTCACCGTTCAGGACCCGCGCCGCGACAGAAGGCTGGAAGCCCGCAAGGGCATTACCGCTCAGCCCGGCGCGATAGCGAGCCTGAACTTCAATGTATCTGCCCAGCAGCAGGAAGAAGGTGAACATACATACGGATTCAAAATACACTTCCTCGCCGCCGATCAACGTGATCCAGGCGCTTGCGCCATAGGCAAGCCCGATGGCGATGGCCACCGGTACGTCCATGGTCAGATGACGGGAGAGCAGGTCCCGGCGGGCATTGGTAAAGAATGGGCGAGCACTGTAGAACACCACCGGCGTGGCAACCAGCAGACTGAACCAGCGGAAAAAATCCACAAAATCTGTGGACAGATCACTGACCAGCTCAAAGTATAGGGGAAAGGCCAGCATCATGCTCTGGAAGGAACCGATCCCGGCCACCGCCAGACGAATGAGCATCGAGCGGTGCTCTGCCTTGAGCGCCTGTTCGGCTTCGTCTGCCTGATAGGGGCGGGCGGTGTAGCCAAGTTCATGGATGGCAATCAGAAGGTCGCTGAGACGTGCCTTGTCCGATGCCCAGACCAGGCGAGCACGCTGTGTGGTGTGGTTTACGGTAAAGCTCTGCACGCCTGGCTGCTGCTTCATGTGATTCTCAAGCAGCCAGATGCAGGCGGCGCAGGTAATACCTCCGATCAGCAGCTGTGCCTCCTGGCCGGCCTTGACTGGTGCCACAAAGGCTTGCTGAACCAGGGGGTGGTCCAGTTCCCGGATACGATCGAGTTCTGAGCGGGTCAGCTCTCTTGGCGTAACGGCGGGTTCGGTGCGAAACTCATAGAAACCGGTCAGACCCTCCTGGTGGATGGTCTGACACACAGCCTTGCAACCCTGGCAACAAAAATGCCTTTGCTGTCCCTGCAGTTCCAGGGTGATCGGGGGGTCGCCATCCGCTGGTTCTCCGCAATGGAAGCAGTTCAGGGTGGTCACCCTTGGGCGTCGCCTTCTGCGTTAATGCGTATAGGGGTGGAGGAAGGAAGTCTTACCTCACCCTTTACCCGCCAGTCGTTGTCTGGACCCTGAAGGTCGTAGTACCAGCGACCACTGACATCCTCAAGAAGCTGGCCTCGGTATTGACCAGGAGCAACCTGGGTAAACTGGATGGTTTTATCCTGACCAGACAATGTCGGGTGATACAGGTTGAACACCAGGTACGGGTAATCGGCGGCACCATTCACGGTGCTCAGATCCAGGGTCGCAGAACGACCATTCAGGCTCAGGGTACCCGCCATCTTCAGATCGGCCGCCTTTTCATCCCGGGCAATGGACATATTGATGCCACGGCCCTGTTTGGAGTAGTCGTCGGTTACCAGCGAGTTGTCCATGCTGGACGATACTGTCAGGGCAGTGATTCCCCACATCATCGACGCCAGCGGGAAAATGGTCAGGAACCAGAACCACGGCTGGCGATACCACGGGGCAGGTGTTGTGTTATCAGTCATTACGGTCTTGTCTCGGTTTATGGCTTCAGAGCCGGTTGTCGGGCCCTCTTGTTAGCGGGGCCTTGGACCAACAAACCGGCTTTCAGTTTCAAGTTTAATCAAGGAATCCGGTTGGGACTCGGCGTAGAAACGAATGTCGTTATTGGTATCCACCAGCGCTTCCGGTGGCACATCAACAACCGTGGGCAAGGAGAGGTTCTCGCCACTACTCACCGTTACCATGGTGTCTGTCAGAATACGCATGTCTTCAAGGCCGTCTACAGACAGGCTGAAGGTTTGCGGTACTTCTGACATGTTCTGGATCTTGACGGTATACGAGTTTTCCACCCGTCCTTCGCCGTTAAAACTGAACAGAGCGCCGCGATCCCGCAGCACATCCATCTTGGCCGGAACCCGGGTGGCAATGGTAAAGATCACGGCGCTGATCATCAGTATGAGCACGGCGCCGTAGCCAAAGGTACGCGGCCGTAGCAGTTTGGAAGTTTTACCCTCCAGTTCGTTCTCGGTGGTGTAGCGAATCAGCCCTTTGGGATAGTTCATCTTCTCCATAACTTCATCGCAGGCGTCGATACACAGGGCGCAGCCGATACACTCGTACTGGAGGCCGTCACGGATATCGATACCGGTGGGGCAGACCTGAACGCACTGGCCGCAATCAATACAGTCGCCCAGGCCAACTTCGGCGGGTTCGACGCCTTTCTTGCGGCTGCCGCGTGGCTCGCCCCGGTTGGGGTCGTAGGAAACAACGCGGGTGTTGGGGTCAAACATCACGGATTGGAAACGGGCGTACGGGCACATGTACAGGCACACCTGCTCCCGCATCCAGCCGGCGTTCAGATAGGTGGCGACGGTAAAGAAGGCTACCCAGAAATAGGCCCAGCCGTTGGCCTGTAAGGTAAAAAGGTCAACGATCAGCTCGCGGATAGGGTAGAAATAGCCAACGAAGGTGACGCCAGTCGCCAGCGCAACAAACAGCCAGAGCGCGTGTTTGATCGATTTTTTGGCCAGTTTCTCCCTGGAGTTCGGAGATTTATCCAGTTTCATCCGCTTGTTGCGGCTGCCCTCAACCTTTTCCTCGATCCACATGAAAATAAAGGTCCAGACAGTCTGGGGACAGGTATAGCCACACCAGACCCGACCAAACAGAGTGGTGATGAAAAAGAGTCCAAACGCTGAAATGATCAGCATGCCCGAAAGCAGGAAGAAATCTTTCGGGAAGAAGGTCACGCCGTACAGGTGAAATTCTCGGGCGGGCAAGTCGAAATGGATCAGGGGCTGCCCGTCCAGGGTAAGCCAAACGAAGAGAAAGTACATGCCCATAAGCAGGGTCAAGCTGACATTCCGGATTCGCTGGAAAAAGCCTTTGACTTCCTTGACGTAGATTTTCTGTCGACTGGCGTACAGGTCGACGGTTTCTGGCTTTTTCTTGTTATTGGAGGAATCGCCGTTCGGGTCAACCTGTTTGACCGGAATCTCGTTGCTCATGGGTACCTCCCGGTGAGTGGTAAAGCTGGGAGCGGGCCTCGGAGGGTCAGCTGATCTTCTCAAGCCTGTACCCGCGGGCGCAGATACAGGGTTGAGAAGACCGGGCCAGGGCGAGCCTGGCCGGGTCGGATTCAGTTAGACAGGCTGTAAACATACGCTGCCAGGATCTGAATCTGGTCGTCGGTCAGACGACCTTCTTGTGCAGGCATCTGGTTCTGGCGACCGTTCATCACGGTCTCCTTGATCCACTCATAGGTGGAACCGTAGAGCCAGACATTGTCGGTCAGGTTGGGCGCACCCATGGCTTCCATACCTTTGCCTTCCGGACCGTGGCAGGCAACGCAGGCCTGTGCGAACACCTGGGCGCCAGCTTTGGCCGCCTCGGCATCTTCTTCACGTCCACTGAAGCTCAGCACGTAGTTAACCACTTGATCGACTTGCTCATTGGTCATGTTCGGCATGACGCCCTTTGCAGGCATATTGCCGTTACGACCCTGGGCAATGCTGTGCAGGATCTGGTCTGGTTGACCACCCCACAGCCAGTCTTCGTCGGTCAGGTTGGGGAAGCCCACCTGGCCGCGAGCGGCGGTGCCGTGACAGACCGAACAGTTGTTGGCAAACAGGCGCTGGCCGATCTTCATCGCGTCGTCGTTCTGCGCAAGTTCAGGAATGGCGGTGTCGCCGAACTGGGCATAGATTTCGCCGTATTTCTCTTCGGCAGCTGCCACTTCCGCTTCCCACTGGTTGGTGGATGTCCATCCCAGCAGACCCTTGAAGTTACCCAGGCCCGGGTACAGAGCCAGGTAGCCAAGGGAGAAGATGCAGGTTGCCAAGAACAGGTAGAACCACCATTTCGGCAGAGGGTTGTCATATTCCTCAATGCCATCGAAGGAATGGCCCATTGTCCGGTCGGTTTCAGTATCGGTTGTCTGGCTCTTGCGGGTGGCCCAGAGGAGCCACCAGCAGCCGAAAACGGTACCGAGCACGATCACACTGACCCAGATGCTCCAGAAGGTACTCATTGTTTCTTCTCCGTTTTTTCCTGTTCGAGAGTACGCTTTTCGACTTCGTCGTCATCGAAGGGGAGGTGTGCTGCCTCGTCGTTGGCCTTCTTGCGGTGGGCGCTGTACGCCCACCAGACGATTCCGAAGAACGCTGCCATTACCAGCAGCGTGTGAATGCCGCGTAACTCATTAATATCCATGGGATCACCGCTTCTCTGAAATCACAGTACCCAGCTGCTGCAGGTATGCGACCAGCGCTTCGATTTCAAATTTGCCTTCGATCTCATTCGCTGCGTTGGCAATCTGCTCGTCACTGTATGGCACGCCGAGCGTTTGCAGCGTCTTCATCCGGGACTCAATGGAACCGTGATCAACACGATTCTCGAACAGCCACGGGAAGGCAGGCATGTTGGATTCGGGTACCACGCTGCGTGGATCGTACAGATGCTGGCGCTGCCAGGCATCTGAGTAACGACCACCTACACGAGCCAGATCCGGCCCGGTACGCTTGGAACCCCACAGGAACGGACGGTCATAAACGAATTCGCCCGCAACGGAGTAGTGACCATAACGCTCAGTCTCAGCCCGGAACGGACGGATCTGCTGGGTATGGCACACGTGGCAGCCTTCACGGATGTAAATGTCCCGGCCTTCCAGCTCCAGAGCGGACAGAGGCTCCAGGCCTTCGACCGGCTCGTTCACCTCTTTATGGAAGAACAGGGGCACTACTTCCGCAAGGAAACCACCACTGATGGTCAGCACGATCAGCACGATCATCAGACCAAGGTTCTTTTCGACTATTTCGTGTCTCATCTGGTCTCTCTCCCTTACGCCGCCTGAACCGCAGCATTATCTTCTGCAACGGCGTCTTTCTGGCGTACGGTCATGTACACGTTGTAGGCCATGATCAGCATGCCGGTCAGGAAGATCGCGCCACCGATGAAGCGTACAAAGTAGCCCGGGTAGGAGGCTTCAAGCGCTTCTACGAAGCTGTAGGTCAGGGTGCCGTCTTCGTTCACTGCACGCCACATCAGACCTTGCATGATGCCATTCACCCACATGGCGGCGATGTAAAGCACGGTGCCTACGGTAGCCAGCCAGAAGTGAGCGTTGATCAGGGCAGTGCTGTACATTGCCTGGATGCCCCACAGTTTCGGAATCAGGTGGTAAACCGCGCCGATACTGATCATGGCAACCCAGCCCAGGGCGCCGGAGTGCACGTGGCCGATGGTCCAGTCAGTGTTGTGGGACAGAGCGTTGACGGTCTTGATAGACATCATCGGGCCTTCGAAGGTAGACATACCGTAGAAGGACAGAGAAACCACCAGGAAACGCAGGATAGGGTCAGTGCGCAGTTTGTGCCAGGCACCGGACAGGGTCATCATGCCGTTGATCATACCGCCCCAGGACGGCGCCAGCAGAATCAGGGACATGACCATGCCTGCGGTCTGTGCCCAGTCAGGCAGAGCGGAGTAATGCAGGTGGTGACCACCGGCCCATACGTAGGTGGCGATCAGTGCCCAGAAGTGCACGATAGACAGGCGATAGGAGTAAACCGGACGGTTGGCCTGCTTGGGAACGAAGTAGTACATCATGCCCAGGAAGCCAGCAGTCAGGAAGAAGCCCACCGCGTTGTGACCGTACCACCACTGCATCATCGCATCGGTAACACCCGCATAGGCGGAGTACGACTTGAAGGCGGTGGCCGGCAGCGCCATGTTGTTACCGATATGCAGTACAGCAACGGTAATGATGAACGCGCCGTAGAACCAGTTGGCAACGTAGATGTGCGGAGTGCTACGCTTCATCACGGTTCCGAAGAACACCAGGGCGTAGCTGACCCAGACAACCGCAATCGCGATGTCAATCGGCCATTCCAGCTCGGCGTATTCCTTGGACGTTGTCAGGCCCATCGGAAGGGTGATGGCAGCAGCCACGATGATCGCTTGCCAGCCCCAGAAGGTGAACGCCGCCAACCCGTCAGACATCAGGCGAGCCTGGCAGGTTCGCTGAACGACGTAGTAGGACGTTGCAAAAAGGGCACTTCCGCCAAAGCCGAAGATTACGGCGTTGGTATGCAGCGGCCGCAAGCGACCGAAGTGAGTAAAGGGCAGGTCGAGGTTGAGGGATGGCCAAACCAGCTGTGCTGCAATCAGCACACCCAGAGCCATACCTACAATACCCCATACCACTGTCATGATGGCGAATTGTCTCACCACCTTATAGTTGTATGTCAGGTTTGCATTTACTGTGCTCATAGCCTTACCAATGGGTTCAGGATGGGGAATTATGCGGGGGCAAGTATGGAGAAACGATTATTCCTTTGCAATGATCAAGATCAAGTTATGACATCCGTCAAATCCGCCGGAATCAGTAGGCTGGCCAGTAAGTTGCAAGTCTATCCAATATGTTTTTATTGACGCTTTAATGGCTTGCCAGATCCATTCTGTCACCGGGTTTGATCCGCGACAGGAGCGAGAGAGGGAAAATTGGTGAAAAGAATTAAGACCAAAGGCTACGGAAAAGATGCCAAAGCCGTAATGATACTGGCTCACGGTGCTGGCGCGCCCATGGACTCATTGTTCATGGAGTTGTTGGCGGAGGCTCTCGCAGGGCAGGGCATCGAAAGTGTGCGGTTCGAGTTTCCCTATATGGTGAAGCGTCGCGAGGATGGAAGAAAACGACCGCCCGATCGGCAGCCGGCTTTGCTGGCGGCGTTTGAAGATCAGGTGTCCCTGGCCAGAGAGGAGCTCGGAAGTCAGGTACCGCTGCTGGTGGGGGGAAAATCAATGGGAGGGCGGATGGCCACGCTTCTGGCTGCCGGGAGGTCCAGGGATGTTGATGGCGTTGCCTGTTACGGCTATCCGTTTCACCCGCCGGGGAAGCTGGATCGTTGGCGGATTGAACATCTGGGTGAGGTTGCGGTTCCTCTACTGGTGGTGCAGGGTACCCGGGACCCATTCGGCAAACCGGATGAGCTGAAGGCGCGGGGGCAGATCCCGGGCCTTACCCGGCTGTGCTGGCTGGACGGCGGAAATCACGATTTTCAGCCTCTGGCGCGGCAGCCAGAACAACAGGCTGACCTGATTGCGCAGGCTGCTCTTCTGACGCGTCAGTTTGCCGAAGATGCCGTACTGTGATCAGGCGTTGAAACACGATTGGCGAGTACGATCTGATCCCGCCCCGCGCCTTTGGCCTGATAGAGTGCTTCATCGGCTTTCCGGAAGAGGTCGGACGGCTCCTGTCCCGTAGCCAGTTCAGCGATCCCTGCGCTGAGTGTCAGATGAAAAGTCTCATTGCCCGGAGCGATAAGCGGGGTTTTCCGCATGGCTTTGAGTATGCCGAGACAGAGCGTGCGTGCCCCGTCCAGGTCCGTGCCCGGGAGCAGCAGGGCAAATTCCTCACCGCCAAACCGGATGGCCACATCCCTGGGGCGTTTGACATGCTCATCCAGAATACCCGCGATCTGTTTCAGGCACTGATCGCCAAAGTCATGGCCCCAGGTGTCGTTAATTCGCTTGAAGTGATCTGCATCAATCAGGGCCAGGGATAATGGATTTCCGGTTCGACGGGCCTCTCTGCAGAGTTCGGGTAAAAGGTTATCCATGTGACGCCGGTTGTACAGGCCGGTGAGCGCATCATTGAGGCTTATAGAGGCCAGCTTCCGGTTTGCCTGCTCCAGTTCCCGCATGGTGTTGCGGAGCTGGGCCGTGCGCTCATGAACCTTTAGTTCCAGTTCCGTCCGGGCCTGGTGTTCGACATCCAGCAATTTCTGGTTAAGCAGTCGCCAACGTTGCACCAGGGCATAGTTCAGTAGGATCACCTGGCCGCCGACGACCGCCTGCATCATCACTTCCCGGGCCGGGTAATCGCCCAGATAGCCAAACGCGGCCATGGCATAGATCAGTGCGCCGATTACCATCACCATCCAGGCAGCCAGGTACCAGAAGGCGGGTTTATAGCCCTGTCGCCAGCGGACGTAGGCGATGACCTGCAGAGCCACAATAACCATAAGCGCCAACGCGGTGTTGATCAGAATGGATTTTGTATAGGGAATGATGAGTGTCAGTGTCACAGCGCCCGCGGCGATTGTGGCCAGTGATTTCAGTGCTTTGGCCGAAAGAGTTCCCGGGCCGACCTCCAGAAAGGAACTGCCAAACAGGGCCATTGCCAGTGCACAGACCGCGAGGGTCAGTGGAATGGAGGGATTCGCCAGCGCCGTACTGTTGGGCCAGAAGTACTGGTTGGCAAAGCCGCCCATCGCGAACAGGAACATACCCAGAGAGGTAATGTAGAAGGCGTTGTAAAAGTAGTAACGGGTGCCGGAACTGAAGAACAGCAGAAGGTTGAATGCCGCCAGCACCAGCATGGCGCCATAAAAAAGGCCGTGCACCAGGGTCAGGTGATTGCTTTCGGCGACAACCTCACCCGGTGTCATCAGTCCCAGGGGCACATTAAGTGCGCCACTGCTATGCACCCGAATGAGGATGGCGCGGGTTTCCCCGGCATTCAGTGTGACGGGGAGCAGGTAATAACGGTAATCTATGCCTCTTGTGGCAAACGGGAACAAGTCGCCGGTCGCCAGTGGCGGTCGGACGTCTTCAGGGCTGTAGCCGCTTTGGTAGCGGCTTTTTTGCCAGAACGTCACCTCATCCAGCAGTGGGTAATGAAGCTTCAGGTACCAGAGACCGGATTCTGTGCTGCTGTTGCGGACATTGAGCTGAATCCAGTACACGGAATCCGTGTGACTGAATACCAGATCATGGCCCCGGGCTGATTTCCAGGCCAGTTCAGCCGGCAGGTCCTCCGGTGCGGTTGCTGAATGGGCGGGTTCACCCGGGCGGGCCGAGTAGAAACAGATGTGGTGGTTGATCGCACTTCGGGCGTCCGGGCTGGCGGCATCAAGAGCGGGACACGGTTCCATAGCCGCAAGCTGGCCGCTGAACAGCAGGCAAGCCGTGGCCAGAAAACAGGCCGTAAGCAGGTTCCAGAGTCGGAGCATCTTCCACCAGGCGGTACGTTGGGAGGCAGAAAGTGTAGCCAGCGTGAACAAGTGCTGCCGTTAAACACGTTCAAGTTTTATCGCTGTCAGTGCGTCAGAATCCTGACAGTGGTCACCAACAAGGTTATGGAATGCAACAGATAATGCTGATGTGTCGCCCGGGGTTTGAAACCGAGGCGGGCCAGGAGTTGATGGATTCGGCGGCCGCTTGTGGTCTGTTCGGTTACTTTCAGCCGATCAGGAACGCAGGGCTCGTGCGGTTTACCCTTGGCGGGCCCGAATCTGCCTTTGAATTGATGCAGAGAATACCGCTGGACGAGCTGGTCTTTGTGCGGGACTGGTTTCTGGTGATTGGCGATTGCCCGCTGCCGGCCAGGGACCGGGTTGGAGCCGTTATCGAGTTCCTCCGGGGCGCCGATTGGCAGGGCAGCCTGGCATCACGACTGGAAACCCGGCTTACGGAAACCAATGAAGACCGCGATCTGGGTAACTTTGCCCGAAAATGGGTGGCACCCCTGTCCCGCGGACTCAGGGAGGCGGACATGCTGGCGCAGGACTCGGCCAGTGCCAAAGGTGACCGTCTGGAGTTGCTGTTGCTGGATTTCGAAACGGCTGTTGTCGGGTTAAGCCTGGCCGATAATCGATCCCCTTTTCCGCAGGGCATACCCCGTTTGCGTTTGCCTGCCTCAGCGCCCAGCCGGTCTGCGCTCAAACTCGAAGAGGCGTGGAAAGTCTTCATTCCTGAAGATCGTTATCTGGACTATCTGGGTGGGGGGCGGAAAGCGGTGGATCTGGGCGCCGCTCCCGGCGGATGGACCTGGCAACTGGTTCAGCAAGGCATGATGGTGACGGCGGTCGATAATGGCCCCATGAATCCAGAGTTGATGGCCACAGGGCATGTTGAGCATGTCCGGGCTGATGGCTACGCCTGGCGCCCGAAGCGGGCCGTGGACTGGATGGTCTGCGATATCGTCGACAAGCCCCGAAAAACAGCGCGCCTGGCGCTGGACTGGGTAGGCGGCAAGCTGTGTCGCTACACCGTGTTCAATCTCAAGCTACCCATGAAGAAACGTTATGAGGAGTGGCTGATCTGCCGGGACATACTGCTGCAGGGGCTGGCAGAGGCCGAGCTCAATTGCCGGCTCCGGGCCCGGCACCTCTACCACGACAGGGAAGAAATAACCTGCTTCATCGAGCGCCTGGACTGATCACCGGGCTCACGGCATATCGCTGTGCTGGAGCACGGTAATGGCTTCATCCCGGTCCATCATGGGGGTGAGTTCCGCCATTAATTCCCGGCGTTCAGGAGAGCGGTACCAGCGATCCCAGTCTGCCTCTGAGCGCCAGTTTGCCAGTGTCATGCGATGGTTGGGGTCGCGGCAGTCGACCAGGGTCTCACCGGAGATAAAGCCCGGGGCACTGACGGCCTGCTGTAACACTTTTCTGGCCCGGTCTTCGTAGGCCGACTCCAGAGTTTCGGCAATATGGCGTTCAATAAGTACCCGAATCATGACAATCTCCCTTTATTTTCGCTGCTATAAACAATAATTTAGCACTGGATTCAGAAAAATCACGCTACTTGCAGGAGGTCACGCGTGTCCGATCATGATTATCACGCAGAACTGGATGCACGGGGACTATTCTGTCCCGAGCCGGTCATGATGCTGCACAATCGCATCCACGATGTTGAGATTGGGCAGGTGCTGCGGGTGGTGGCCACCGATCCTTCGACCACTCGGGATATCCCGAGGTTCTGCCAGTTCCTCGGGCACGAACTTCTCAGCCAGCAGGAAGCGGGCGGTGAATTCCTGTTTCTGATCCGCCGCTGTCAGGACGCCTGACTCAGAGTTTCTGACCAACGTTGGCCACGTGCTCCAGAAACTGATCCCGATCCATCTCGCCCAGCACGCGGGCGTTGCTGAGCTCTGCCCCGCTCGCCTGATAGAACAGTATTGCCGGGGGGCCAAACAGGCCGAGTTCATCCAGCAGGGCCTGCTGGGCGGGCGTGTTGTCCGTCATGTCGATCTGCAGCAGGGTGTAGGGTGACAGTGCCTGGATGACCTGGGGATCGCTGAACACATTGCGTTCCATGACTTTGCAGGAAATACACCAGTCCGCATAGAAGTCCAGCATGACGGGCTGCCCCCGGTCACTGGCATTGGCCAGCAATGTGCGGATCTGGTTCGGATCCTCAACGCGCTGGAAGCTGGCATGTGATAGCTCGCCCGCCACTGGTCCCGGCGCCGCGGAGGCCACAAAGGGCGCGAGCGGCTTGAGCGGGTCGTTGGCGCCACTGACGGCACCGGCCAGCAAGGCCAGGCCATAGGCAAACATAACCAGTCCCAGCCCCTTACGGGTGCGCTGCCAGCCAGCCTTGGCGGCATCGAATGCTCCCAGCTGTACGCCAGTAATAGCAATCAGCAGGCCCCACATGGTCAGGCTGAACCAGACCGGTACCAGGCGTTCAACCAGCCAGATAGCCACGGCCAGCAGCATGACGCCGTAGAAGTGCTTCACCGTGGTCATCCAGTGCCCTGAGCTTGGCAGCAGTTTCCGGCCGCCAACGGCAACCAGAATCAGGGGAACTCCCATGCCCAGGCCCAGTGCCAGCAGCGCCACACCGCCGATCACGGCATCCTGAGTGGTGGAAATGTACAGCAAGCTGCCGGCCAGTGGCGCAGACACGCAGGGCGAGACAATAAGTGCTGAAAGGGCACCAATGCCGAAGATGCTGGCGACACGGCTACCAGTCAGGCGATGGCTGGCATCGTTGAGGGGTTCCCGAATAAAACGTGGTAGCTGGATTTCGAACAAGTCGAACATCGACAGCGCAAAGACCACGAACAGGCCAGCGAAAACACTCAGCACCCAGGGCGACTGTAGCTGCGCCTGGAGATTGAAGCTGGCGCCCAGCAGGCCGGTAATGACACCCGCCGCGGCGTAGGTCAATGCCATGCCCAGCACATAGCTGCCCGACAGCAATAATGCGTGGCTGGTGGTTCTTGTATTACGCCCGGAGACCATGGAGGAGATGATAGGCACCATGGGCAGAACGCAGGGTGTAAAGGTCAACCCCAGACCGAGCAAAAAGAATACGCCGGCGATCATCCAGATCGACTGGCTGGACAGAAAGCCGGCGAGGCCGGTCGCGGTGGAGGTATCTGCGGGCGCCGCATTTCCGGTATCGGAGGTCACTCTGTTGGCAGCGGTCTCGGCAGCGTCGCCACCAGGGTAATAGAGGATGTCCCGGGTCTGCGGGGGATAACAAAGCCCGGCCTCTGCACAGCCCTGGTACGTCACCTGAAGCTCCGCTTCCCGGACACCGTCGGGCAGGGTGATGGGGACCCTGGCCTGGACCGGATCAAAAAAAACGGTGATCTCACCAAAGAATTCGTCTTCAGTCAGCGTGCCCGGCAAAGAAAAGCCGGGTTCGCCAACCTGTACACCATCAGTTACGGCATTGATCTGTATGCGGCTTTTATAGAGGTAATGGCCGGGGGTGATATTCCAGGCCAGCACCACAGCCCCGTTATCAGTGGTGTAATCAAAGGGCAGTGCTTCATCTACCGGCAGAAATTCGCTGTTACCAAACAGGCTGCCATTGCCGGACCCCAGAGCCTTGGCTCCGGGAGACGCCAGCGACAGACCCACTGCCAACACAAGCAGAAGATGGTAGGACAGATTTCGCGTAGAAGCACTGAAGGCCTGGACTGCTGACATGGATACGGTCATTTCCTGATTCTGGTATGCATGAAGTCGGTTCGAAGCCAGTGGACACCATGCTGTGGCGAAAGTTCCCACTGGTATTGGCCGCGTTAAAGTCGCACAATAGCCAACCGATGAATCACAATCCAGACGATCTTATCATGCTGTTCAATGACCTGTTCCGGGAATCATACCGGACGATTCTGGTCAGGGGCAGCGACGAACCGGAATATCTCCCTGTGAGCGAGCCCGAGGGCCTTGCCAAGGTAGTCTTTGCCCATGGTTTTTTTGCCAGTGCCCTGCACGAGATTGCCCACTGGTGCATTGCCGGTGAGCATCGGCGCACAATGTACGATTACGGATACTGGTACTGTCCGGATGGACGAACACCTGAACAGCAGCAAGCGTTTGAGCAGGTGGAGGTGAAACCTCAGGCCATAGAGTGTCTTTTTTCCCTGGCGGCCGGCTTCCGCTTTCACATCAGTGTCGACAACCTCGCCGGCGGAGGCGCTGCCGATGGAGATGCATTCCGCCTGAATGTGCTCAACCAGGCGAGCGAGTACCTTGCCTGTGGATTACCCCGCCGTGCACAGCAGTTCTACGATTCGCTCTTGCAGTTTTACAGCACTGGTGCCCGGATAGATGAAACCTGGGCTCGAGTGAAGACCCGTCTGTTAACTGCAGAGCAGGAATACGATCAATCAAGGATACCTGAACCCCTATGACATCAGAACCAAAGCATACCGGCGATTTACGCTTCAGCGACCTCAATCTGGACAAGCGACTGCTGGATGCCATTTCCAAAATTGGCTTCGAGTACTGCACGCCCATTCAGGCAGAAACACTGCCCTGGACCCTGGCCTGTGAAGACCTCATTGGCCAGGCTCAGACGGGCACCGGCAAGACTGCAGCCTTTCTGATTACCGCGATTCAGTCTTTGCTGGAAACTCCGATCGACGAGAAAGAGCGTTTTGCCTCCGAGCCCCGTGTTCTGGCGCTGGCGCCCACCCGCGAACTGGCCATGCAGATTGCCAAGGACGCCGAACAGCTGTGTCATTACACTGGCCACAATGTGGTTACTGTGGTTGGCGGGATGAACTACGACAAGCAGCGGGAGCAGTTGCAGAACGAAATTGTCGACATCCTGGTGGCTACCCCGGGCCGATTGATCGATTTCCTGGGCTCACAGGATGTTTTTCTGGATCAACTCGACATCCTGATTCTGGATGAGGCGGATCGAATGCTCGATATGGGCTTTATCCCGGACGTCAAGCGCATCATCCGCAAGTGTACCCCCAAGGATGAGCGTCAGACCCTGCTGTTCAGTGCCACCTTCAACCAGGATGTCCTCAACCTGGCATCCATGTGGACCCGCAATGCCGAGTTTGTCGAAATCGAGCCGGAACAGAAGACTGCAGAACGAGTTGAACAGACTGTTTTCCTGGTGTCCGATAACGAAAAGCTGCCGGTACTGGTGAATTACCTGAAGCGGCCGGAAGTAGAGAAAGCGATTGTTTTTGCCAACCGTCGTGACCAGTGCCGTGATCTTGAAGAGGATCTTAAAAACCAGGGTGTGAAAGTGGCGTTGATGTCTGGCGAGATCGCCCAGAACAAGCGGCTGAAAACGCTAGACCAGTTCAAGAAGGGGCAGATCCAGGTGCTGGTTGCTACCGATGTGGCGGGCCGCGGCATCCACGTAAACGGCGTGACCCATGTATTCAACTACAATTTGCCAGACAATGCCGAAGATTACGTTCACCGCATTGGTCGTACTGGCCGTGCCGGTAAAACCGGCGTATCGGTGAGCTTCGCTGGTGAAGAGGACGCGTTTGCCCTGCCGGAGATTGAAAAATACATCAGCCAGAAGCTGAAGACGGCGGTGCCAGATGAGAATCTGACAGCCGCCATGGATAACCCGCCGATTACCCGCAAGCGGGGTGGTCGCCGGCCGCAGGGCAACAGCGGTCGCGGGCCCAGACCACGTCGTCATTGAGAGTCACTGGTGAGACCACTGTTATGCTGATCGTTGCGGACGAGAATATTCCCTTACTGGATTCCTTTTTTGGCGACATCGGAGAGATTCGCCGGGTGAATGGCCGGACGCTGGCTCCGGACCAGGTAAGGGATGCCGATATACTTCTGGTCCGTTCGGTAACCCGGGTAGACCGGCAGTTGCTGGAGGGTGCCCGGGTGCGGTTCGTTGGTACGGCCACGATTGGAACGGACCACATAGACCAGGCCTGGCTCCAGGAACAAGGCATCGGTTTCGCCGCTGCGCCAGGCTGCAATGCCGTCAGTGTGGCAGAGTATGTGCTCTCGGTATTGTCGCTTTACGCAGAAAAGCGGGGTATTGAAGACTGGTCATCCCTGACGGTAGGGATTGTCGGGGTGGGTAATGTCGGTGGTGAGTTGGCCCGAATGCTGGAGCGGCTGGATTTCACGGTAAAGCTCTGTGATCCGCCCAGGCAGGAAGCTGAAGAAGAGCACGCAGAGGAGTTTGTGCCGCTGGCCGAGGCTCTGGAGTGTGACGTTGTAACCTTGCACACGCCGTTGACGCGAACTGGAGACCATCCCACCAACCGGATGATCGCGGGCAGCGAGCTCGCGGCGCTTGGGCAGGATCAGTTGTTGATCAACGCCGGCCGGGGCGAGGTGATAGACGGAGAGGCATTGCTTGCCCGGCTTCAGCAGGCGGACGCGCCCACGGTGGTGCTGGATGTCTGGGAGCATGAGCCCAGAATCAACCCGGATCTGCTAGACCGGGTGTGGCTGGCCACGCCCCACATTGCCGGCTACAGCCTGGAAGGCAAGATGCAGGGCACGGAGATGATCTACCAGGCCCTGTGCCGTTACCTGGGGCTGCCTGTGCGCAAGAAAGCCGGGCAGTTTCTGCCGGAGCCGGCCCTCAGTAAAGTGTCCTTTACCAGCAGTGCTGATGAGGATGAGGCCGTTCAGATTGCTTTGCGCGCCTGTTACGATCCCCGCCGGGACGATGCCCGCCTGCGGCTGACCATGCGCGGTAATCCTGAAGAGCGGGCGCAGGCCTTCGACAGGCTACGCAGGGACTACCCGGTGCGCAGGGAATGCTCGAGTCTGAAAGTGCAGTTGAAGGGTAGCAGCAAGTCGATTCAGGACAGCTTCAGGGCCATCGGGTTCAAACTGAAGATCTGACACCCTGAATGTCTTACTCGTCAAAAGAGAAGGGCGCCTGTGTGGCGCCCTTTTTTATGTGATTACAGTTTGGCGTTCTGTAGCGCTGCAATTCGGTCCTCCAGCGGCGGGTGGGTCATGAACATTGCTGCCAGACCTTCGCGGGCGCCCCGGTTGATACCGAATGCCTGCAGGGTGTCCGGCATCTGATCCGGAACCTCACTTTCCTTTTTCAGGTGCGCCAGGGCGCTGATCATGGCGCCTCGCCCTGCCAGTTGGGCACCGGCAATGTCGGCACGGTATTCCCGACGACGGGAGAACCAGAACACGATGGTGCTGGCCAGGATGCCGAGCACGATTTCTGCCACGATGCTCACGACAAAAAAGCCGATACCATGGCCGTTCTCATTCTTGAAGATGACCCGGTCCACGAACGAGCCGATCACCCGCGATGCGAAGATAACAAAGGTGTTTACCACGCCCTGGATCAGCGTCAGAGTCACCATGTCGCCATTGGCCACATGGCCAATCTCATGGCCCAGTACGGCCCGGATCTGGTCCTTGTCGAAGCGGCTTAACAGCCCCTCGCTGACCGCCACCAGAGAGTCGTTTTTATTCCATCCGGTGGCAAAGGCATTGGATTGCTGAGCAGGGAAGATCGCTACTTCGGGCATGCCGATGCCGGCTTTCTTTGCCAGCTCCGCGACGGTTTCAACCAGCCAGCGCTCCGCTGGCGTGCGAGGCGAGTCAATCACCCGGGCTTTGGTGCTCCACTTCGCCATGGGCTTGGAGAGAAACAGCGAGATAAACGCACCAGCGAAGCCGAACACCGCCGCAAACGCCAGTAGCGAGCCGTAGTCGATGCCTTGTTGTGCCAGATAACTATCGACCCCCAGCAGTCGCAGGGTAAAACTGGCAACCAGAATAACGGCCAGGTTGGTGGCCAGAAACAACAGAATACGCATGGTTTTTTCCTGTATCAGCTTACCGGGAAACGTATCGCCTTTCTGACCGATATATGTGGATCCGGTTCAGCGGTTCAAGAACCTTAACGCCATTTAATGAACGGGTTGCAGGCCTGAATCGTTGAAGAAGGTTGATTGCACCGCCAGACTTATGCGGCTCGAACTGCCGCTTTTCAGGGCGGAGCGCAGCAAATGAATATAGGTGGACAAGTCTTTCTGAACAGAAGGCGGCAATTCGGGCTCGTTTGAAACCGCCGACAGTTCCCTCAGAAGCGCCTGAGGGGCCGGGGCGCTGAGCCGAACAAATGCCTCCCGGGTCAGCACCGCCTGATCCAGAGCTTCCTGGCGAATGGTATCCACGTAACGGAGCAAGCCTTCTTCGGACAGCCAGAGCAGGGCACCGAAACAGGCCATATGGCGCTTGCTGTGCAGGCCAAATTCGTCGGGCTCGTCTGGCCCGGCGATATCCTCCACGAACAGGTTTACCCGCCGGGGAAACGACATGTAGAGCTGAACCAGAGCAATTGCAACGTCCTTGTAGAATTCCTCGACATGAATGTCTGCCATACTGACTCCGGTTTACTGGCGATAGTGTTCAAGGAAATTGCCCAGACGGCCCATGGCATCCGACAGCGTGTCCGCTCTGGGCAGGAAGACAACCCGGAGATGCTGCTTGTCATCAATGTTGAAGGCGGAGCCCTGAACCAGAAGAATTTTCTCCTGAAGCAGCAGATCCAGAACCAGCTTTTCGTCATTCACCACCGGGAAGTGCTTGGGGTCCAGCCTTGGGAACAGGTACAGCGCCCCTTGGGGCTTGACGCAGCTCACCCCGGGAATGTCGTTCAGCATGCGCCAGGCGGTCTCGCGCTGCTCGTACAGACGCCCGCCCGGTGCCACCAGATCGTTGATGGACTGATAGCCGCCCAGAGAGGTCTGGATTGCCAGTTGGGCCGGTACGTTGGCGCAAAGGCGCATGTTCGACAGCATGTCGATGCCTTCGATCAGATCCCGGGCCTTGTGTTTGGCTCCGCTGATGATCATCCAACCAGAACGGTAACCGGCCGCCCGGTAGTTCTTGGACAGACCGTTGTAGGTGAAAAACAGCACATCGTCCGCCATCGAGGCAATGGATGTGTGCTGGGTACCATCGTAGAGAATCTTGTCGTAGATCTCGTCCGACAGGATGATCAGATTGTGTTCCCTGGCCAGTTCCAGAACCTGCTGTAGCAGTTCCTCTGAATACACGGCACCGGTCGGGTTATTCGGGTTGATCAGCACAATAGCCCGGGTCCGACGGGTAATCTTTTTGCGAATATCGTCAATGTCCGGGAACCAGTCCTGTTGTTCGTCGCAGCGGTAATGCACCGGCTTGCCGCTGGACAGCGTGACGGCGGCGGTCCAGAGCGGATAGTCGGGGGCCGGAATGAGCACTTCATCGCCGGTGTTCAGCAATGCCTGCATGGACATCACGATCAGCTCGCTGACGCCATTGCCGAGGTAGATGTCATCAATATCGACTTTGGCAATGCCCCGCTGCTGGCAATAGTGCATCACGGCCTTTCGGGCCGAAAACAGGCCTTTGGATTCCACGTAGCCCTGGGCCTGATGCATGTTGTAGATGACGTCTTGCTGGATTTCTTCCGGCACGTCGAGCTCGAAGGCTGCCGGATTGCCGATATTCAGCTTCAGAACGCGGTGCCCTTCTTCTTCGAGCCTGCGGGCCTCACGCAGAACCACGCCACGAATTTCATAACAGACATTGTCGAGCTTGGCGGATTTGAAAAAGTTCTGCATGGGAGCCTGGGTCCTTCGCTAAGGTTCTGAACGAAAGCCTTATTCTAGCGGAGGGACGCCTCGGGGTAACAGGGGCAATTGTGTGGAATTGTGGCCAAATCAGGATAGTTTACGGACCGTCTTTGAAGTGATGTGTCATCAGGCTGACCCGAACTGACAATTCGCAGTATTGTTGCGGGAAATTAAATTGTGCACAATGCAATTCGGTCGTTCATACAAATCGGCCCGAGCCGGCCACTACAGGAGAGACATTTCATGGCGAGCGAAACCATCTACAGCTTCAGTGCCAAAGATATTAAAGGGCAGGAAGTTTCATTGGACGATTATCGGGGCAAGGTTCTGCTTATCGTAAATACGGCCTCAAAATGTGGTTTTACACCTCAGTTTGAGGGGCTGCAGTCGCTCCATGAGGAATTGGGGGAGCGTGGGTTTGAGGTTCTGGGTTTCCCTTGTAACCAGTTCATGAATCAGGATCCTGATAACGACGATGCCATCAGCCAGTTCTGCTCCCTGAACTACGGTGTCAGTTTCCCCATGTTCGCCAAGATTGAGGTGAATGGTGACGGCACACATCCGCTGTTTCGGTTCCTGAAACGTGAGGCCAAAGGCCTGATGGGTTCTGAGAAAGTGAAGTGGAATTTCACCAAGTTTCTGGTCAACCGGGAAGGTCAGGTTGTGCGGCGCTATGCGCCAACGGCCAAGCCGGCCGACATCCGCGCCGATATCGAGAAATTGCTCTGACCATGACAGATAACGATCAGATACTGGCGCTTGATAACCAGATCTGTTTTGCACTGTATGCAGCGAACCGGGCGGTGACTGCCAGATACCGGCCGATACTTGAGGAGCTGGGGCTGACCTATCCCCAGTACCTGGCCATGCTGGTGATGTGGGAAGCGGACCGTGAGGGAATCAAGCCGCGGGTCAGCGACCTGGGGGCCAGATTAAGACTGGATTCGGGCACTTTGACGCCGCTGCTTAAACGCCTGGAGCAGCGGGATCTGTTGCAACGGGCTCGGCTCGCCGAGGATGAGCGGGTGGTTCGGCTGAGGCTGACCAATGCCGGACGGGCGCTGCGTGCCAAGGCGGCGAACGTGCCTGGCCGACTTATATGTGGTCTGGATATTGATCCGGAGCGATTGCTGTCACTGCGACAGGAGCTCAGGAGTCTGTTGGAGATTCTGGAGGCAGTGGAGCCCAGCGAGCGATAACCGCCCTGAGTTCGTCACGATTGTAGGGCTTGGTGATGTAGTCATTCATGCCCGATGCCAGGCAATCCTCCCGGTCGCCCTGCATCACATTGGCGGTTACCGCAATGACGGGTAGCGTCTGCCATTGGGGGTTCTGGCGGATAGCACGGGTTGCTTCGTAACCATCCATAACCGGCATCTGGCAGTCCATCAGCACCAGGTCGTAAGTTTTGTTTTGGAGTGCCTCAAGGGCTCTGCGCCCGTTCTCCGCGTGATCTACCCGGTGCCCCAGTTTCTTCAACAGGCTGCTGGCCACCAACTGGTTGACCTGATTGTCTTCCACCAACAGGATGTTGAGAGCCGGTATCGGTGGCTGGCCTGTGCCAAGCGACCGATCCGGGCGTGTTGATTGCCCACCCGAATCCAGTCCGCCGGCTGCGCAGAGGCATCGGAACAGGTCGTCCCTGCGCAGCGGCAGTGCCACGACGCAGTGTCTGGGGTGATTGCTGGTTGCGGTTCCGGACTGATCGGCCAGAATCACCCCTTCTCCGCGCCAGTCATTGGCAAAGGCAAGGCTTTCCCGGGGCGAATTTGCAGCATCAATCAGCAGGATTCCTTCCGGATGCCGACTGGCACTGCGCACCGGTATGTTCCAGGAGCGCAACTGGGACTCAATGGCCAGTCTGTGAGGGTTGCTCTGGGGCAGGGCCATGGCAATACCAATATCGCTCAGGCGTCGTAGCACGCCTGCTTCGATCGCCGGCTCATCGCCCTGGTGTACCGGAAGCGGCAGGGTCACGGTAAAGTGGGTTCCGGCGCCTTCCTTGGAATCCACCAGAATCTGGCCATGCATTCGCTCCACCAGTTGTCTGCAGAGTGTCAGCCCAAGCCCGGTTCCGCCATAGAGGCGGGTGGTGTCAGTATCGGCCTGGGAAAACGGTGAGAAGATCCGGTGAAGCCCTTCTCTCGACATACCGATCCCGGTGTCGATGACTTCCAGTCGCAAGCTGCCCCCGGACCAGCTGGTGCGAATCTTTACTGTGCCTGCATCGGTGAATTTGATGGCATTGCTGAGCAGATTGTTCAGAATCTGACGGGTACGGGTGGGGTCCCCCAGAAAATGTTCTGGCAAATCCGGCGCGGTCTCGTTAACCAGGTTAATGCCTTTGCGCCGGGCTTGTTGAGCGTGCAGGGTTGCGCATTCTTCAATCAGTTTTCTCATGCTGAAAGGAATGCTTTCCAGGGAGAGTTTGCCAGCCTCTACCTTGGAGATGTCGAGAATGTCGTTGAGCAGGCCAAGTAAGCTCTCACCGGCATTCAGAGCGATTTCCAGGCGATTGCGTTGACCTGCGTCTTTCTCGCTTTCCAGTGCCAGACCCAGCATGCCCAGAACACCGTTGAGTGGTGTGCGAATTTCGTGACTCATGCTTGCCAGAAAGTTGGCCCGGGCGCGAGCTCTGCGAACAGCGTCTTCCTTGGCGCGGACCAGCGCCCGGTTACCGCGCAGCAAAGCTTCATTCTTTTCAGATATCTCCCGGGTGCGGTCCTCCACTTCCCGTTCCAGCTGGCTGGAATAGTTTTTCATGGCGCTTTCGGCGGATCGCAGCTTGGCCACGCTCACTTCCATGTTTTCCAGGTGCTGGTTGATGATGCCCACCATGGTGCCGATTTCATCACCTTTGTGGTTTTCCGGAATAGGAAGCCGGACTTTCTCCGGAGAACTTGCACGCACCTGACTGAGGGCGTTGATGACGTTCATCATGGGCCGGGTCAACACAAAATAGAAAATGGCGAGCAGTACACCGGAGAGCGCAAGGCTTTTCAGCAGCCCGATAATCAGGGTATTGGTCGCCCGGGTGAGAAACTGTATGCCGTAATGATAGGTGTCGATGGTTACAACAAGCTGGCCCAGAGGCAGATCCGCCAATTGTGGCACCTGCAGTTCCTCATTGAACACGCGGCTGGCGCCAAACAGCAGATCGCTGATCCAGCGATAGCGGGAAACCGGGCTGCTCTGGCTGGCCGCAGCCATGGTCTGGCCATCGCTGTCAATAATTCGAGCGTCTATGGTGGCAGGGTGTTGCAGCAGGCCGTCGAGCAGCTCCTCCGCGAGCCGGACATCAATGTTATAGGCTATCTGGGATGCCGGGCTCTGGCTGATTTCAATCAGGGCGCGAACTTCGCGGTCCATCGATTCCCGGGCGGTGAAGTAGTCCAGGGTAATCTGGATCAGGTTCAGTACCAGGCCCAGCACCATGGCGACCAGGACCGTGTCCCGGGTGAGGCGATAGGAGAGCCGTTGCCTGATTCTGTTAAACACGATGTTGCGTCGTCCTTGAGATATGGGCGTTTACGAAGCCGCGTTCAGTCGTCGTAATCCGCTTTTTTCTTCCAGGTGTCGTCGTCCTGCAGAAAGTTGTCCCATTCCTTGTCCAGCTTGGAATGGTTTTCCTCATTCATCTTGCCTTCTGTGCTCATTTCCTCAAGTTCCTTGATGCGGGTACGGAAGCTCTTCACCGCTTTCATGGCAAGAGGGTTGTCCCGGGATTTGCCCATCTCAGTACTGGCAAGGTGATAAGCGTGAATGGCCTTGCGGATCTGGTTCTGGCGAATGAAATCGCGGGCCTGGAAAACGTGCAGGTCGGCGTGGGTTTTGTGCACCAGAAACAGAACATACTTCAGATTCTTCTTGGCGGTGGCAGAGTCTATCCGGCCGGCTTTATGCATAGCCTCAATCAGCTTGAACAAAGCCTGTAACAGCTCTTTGATATAGCTGGATTTTTCTGGCGTGTCGATTTTTACCGGTGGGCGCTGGTCGTTCTTTTCCAGAATCTGCTTCTTGGTTTGCGCAATGTTCTCCAGCCACTGTTTTACCGGCTGATCACTCTTCAGAGCGGTCAGTTCCTGGCAGGCGTCTTCCATGCGCTTGAGCAGCAGCAGTTTAAGGTCTGGCGTGAGGTATTGGCCGGGAATCTCGGTAAGCAGGCGGTAGGCCTTGTTGTAGGCATCTTCCTGAGCCGTCATTTTGCGAACGCGTTCGATCCTCGCTTTTTCCCGCATCTGGCTGAAAACGATAATAACCAGGGAAACGGTGACGATCGCGGCGAGCAGCAGCACAATGGTAGTGGTATCCATGGTGTGGGGTTAGGCTCCGGATTGAATGAACGTCTGGCCCGAGGGCTTGTTTTATTGGTTTTGATATTATTCGGTAACGCCCTGAAAGCCTAGCAGAAATATGCTATCCCGTCCTTTTCTGGTTGTAATCAGGGCGGAAGGTTCATTTATTACGTGAATTTCCAGATTCCTGTATATTACGGAAATGAATAATACACCCTGCTGCTGACGGTGAGGTCTGGCTGCCTATGGACATTTCCCGCGTTGATCTGAACCTGCTTGTGTACCTGGATGTGCTGTTGCGGGAGCGCAATGTAACCAAGGCGGCCAATCACCTTGGCATCACTCAGCCGGCCATGAGTAACGGTTTGCGGAGGCTGCGGGACCTGTTTGGCGATCCCCTGCTGGTGCGAACCAGTGAAGGCATGACGGCCACAGAGCGGGCCAGGGAATTGCAGCCACTGGTTCGCGGGATTCTATCGGATATCGAGCAGGCGGTGCAGGAAAAAACACCATTTGCGGCCGGTGAAAGCCAGCGGGTGTTCCGGATTATGGCCAGTGATTACGCGGAATCCTGCCTGATGCCAAGGGTTTTGCGCCGTATCCGGCAGGAAGCACCGCATGTCACGCTGGATGTTCTGACGCCCAGTGACGTCAGTTTTCTGGATGTGGAGCAGGGTCGTCTGGACATGGCGATTAACCGTTTCGACAAGATTCCCCAGTCGTTTCACCAGAAAACCCTCTGGACGGAATACTTTGCGTGCCTGATGAACGCCCGGAACCCGATCCTGAAAGAGCCGTTTACACTGGATACCTATCTGGACGCCAGCCATATCTGGGTCAGCAAGACCGGGTTTGGCGTCGGAGTGGGGGTGAATCCGAAGGATGTTCAACGTCTGGGCTGGGTGGATGAGGCGTTGGGCCGAATGGGGCGCAAGCGCCAGATTTCCGTGTTTACGCGCCATTACCAGGTGGCGATGCTGCTGGCGGAACAACACGATCTGATTGCCACGCTGCCCTCCAGAGCAGCCTGGCTGCAAAAAGATAATCCAAATCTGGTGGTCAAGGTGCCGCCTTTTGAGATTCCGCCCTTTGAACTCAAGATGGCCTGGAGTCCGCTGCTGCAGCACAACTCGGACCATCAGTGGCTACGGAAACTGATTGTTGAAGTGGCCGAAGAGGTGGATGAGGAATTTGCGCCATTCGGGGCCAGTTTCGAGTCACCTCAGGCGGTTCAGGTGTCCCACTCAGAGCGGTAGTTCGCGTAACTCCAGAGAGGGGCGCGCGGCGTCCCACATTTTCTGGAACGCCTCTTCCATCAGCCGGACCCGCCGGCTGGCGGAAAAATCGGCAAAGCCCTCGGTCTTGTCAAAGCTGTGTCGGTACAACACGCCCTGGCGGTCGACCAGCAGGAAGGGCTGATCCTCCATTGGGTAGTCCTCGTTTACCAGTCGGAGCTCAATGCGGCTGGTGAGCCGGCGCATCAGTTCCACCAGTTGGTGTCGTCGTTGCACTAATGGCTTGTCGTCGTGAATCAACAAACGGACCTCGCTCAGTCGATGCCGACGGGCGAGGGCAGAGACCAATTCCCGCAGGCGATGCCTGTCGTAGAATTCATGGTCCAGAATCCGGTCGTAAAGCCATAGGCGCTGGCCAGCCTGGCCAACCAGGGAATCCATCAGGTTCATGAAGGATGAGGGCTGGTCGAACAGCCAGGATTCCTCATCGGCCCCCAGGATTAATGGGTTGCTGTGACCTGCACCGGCCCGGTGGGCTAGATCCGGTGCCAGACAGCGCATGTCGAGGTGCGGAATGCCGGCATCGTCATAGGGGGTAAGAGAGCAGATGTGGAAACCACATCGTTGGTAAAAACCGGTGGCATGTTCCTGGGCTGAGAGCCGGAGTTCCTGGTAGCGACCGGCAGATTCGGCGATGAGGTGCCTGAGCAGGGCTTCTCCAACACCTTTGCCCCGGGCTTCCGGTAATACGGCCATGCGGCCGATGTAACCGGTTTCTTCCAGGGCGGAAAACAGACGGGCAGTGGCCACGGGTTGGTTGGACGCATCGACGGCAAGATAGTGATCCGCAATCTCGTCGGTGTCATCCCACTCAAGCTCTGGCGGCACCTTCTGCTCATCGATAAACACCCGTTGGCGAATCTCGCGAACCGACCCGGGTGCCAGTTGCCAGCTGTATTTGCGAAATCTCAGATCCATGGCTTACTCGAAATAGATCGAGCCCTGGTTGTAGAGGTTGGTCAACAGCCCCAGCAACGCTTCGTCGCCGGCGAATTCTGCCAGTGTCGCCATGTCAATACGGGAGCGGGCACAGAGCAGGGGAGCCAGCGGACGGGCGTCGCCCTTGAGCAGGAATTGTTCGCCATCAACAAACAGAGCGGTCTCGTTGTCCAGCTCATGGTAGGCGAAACGGGAGCCTTCATTCCAGCGCAGTTGTTCACCGGCCCGAATGGCTTCGGCCAGATCTTCGGCCTCCGCCGGCTCCTCGGCTGGAACGACGATGTCCATGCTTTTGGGGGCGGTAGCGAACTGCCCGAACCAAAGGGCCAGATTACGCCGATCACCGAGTTGCTCCCGAATTACCGCGTCGAGACGTTCAACCACGTCGGCGCCGATAGTCCCGGGGTTCTCCTGAACCTGAAGGTCAGGGTCATCCAGATGTTCAGCCGCTTTTTCCTTCTGGCTCAGGTAGTCGGTAAAGCTGGTCAGTACGTCGTCGACCGTAGGTGCCCGAAACCCCACAGACAGGGTAATGCAGTCGTCTTCCGCCACCCCATGATGGCCAACGCCTGGTGGCAGGTAAAGCATGTCACCCGGCGCCAGGGTCACAGTTTCTTCGCCGTCCCAACTGCTCAGAATCCGTAAGGGTGTACCTTCTACCCGTGGCGATCTGTGGTCACAGTGTCCGCCGAAGGTCCAGCGGCGGTGGCCCTGGGCCTGCAGCAGAAACACGTCATACATATCGTAGTGGGGCCCAACGCTACCGCCTGTCGGTGCGTAGCTGGCCATAATGTCGTCCAGCCGCCAGTTAGGGATGAACCGGAAGTTGTCGAGCAGATCAGCAATTTCCGGTACCCAGTGGTCCAGGCCCTGAACCAGCAAGGTCCAGTCCTGCTCCGGCAGCTCGCTGAAACGATCCGGAGTGAACGGGCCATTGTGAAGCTGCCAGGGTTTTCCAGCATCGTTCTCGATGACGATGCGGGATTCAACGGCTTCTTCGCAGGCCAGTCCGGCCAGCTCATCCTGGCTGACCGGGCACTGAAAACCGGGAAACGCCTGGCGGATAACCAGAGGCTTTTTCTGCCAGTAGTCGCGCAGAAATTCATTGGCCGTCAGCCCGCCAAGCATATCCATGGTGTTGCTCCTGCCTAGATGTCTTTGGCCTGGTCGATCGCGTTACCGATGTAGTTGTCCGGGGTCAGGGCGCGCAGTTCGGCCTTCGCCTGTTCCGGGATCTCCAGGGTTTCCACGAAATTCTTGATGACTTCGGGCGTCATGGCCTTGCCGCGGGTCAAGTCCTTGAGCTTTTCGTAGGGTTTCTCGATGTTGTAACGGCGCATCACGGTCTGAATCGGCTCCGCCAGTACTTCCCAGGCGTTGTTCAGGTCTTCGTTCAGACGGGCCGGGTTGATTTCCAGCTTGCCCAGACCTTTGAGGGTGGCTTCGTAGGCAATCAGGCTGTGGGCAAAGCCAACGCCCAGGTTGCGCAAAACGGTGGAGTCGGTCAGGTCACGCTGCCAGCGCGAAATCGGCAGCTTGGCTGACAAATGGCCGAAGAGGGCATTGGCGATGCCGAGATTACCTTCGGAATTCTCGAAGTCGATCGGATTCACCTTGTGGGGCATGGTAGAAGATCCGATTTCACCGGCCACCGTTTTCTGTTTGAAATAGCCCAGGGAGATGTAGCCCCAGATGTCCCGATCCAGGTCGATCAGGATGGTATTGAAGCGAGCAATGGCATCATAGAGTTCGGCGATGTAGTCGTGGGGTTCGATCTGGGTCGTGTACGGGTTCCAGTCGAGGCCCAGGCTCTCAATGAATTCTTCGGCGTTGGCAGCCCAGTCCACGTCCGGGTAGGCAGACAGGTGGGCGTTGTAGTTACCCACTGCACCGTTGATCTTGCCCATGATTTCCACTTCGCGGATCTGCATCAGCTGGCGGCGCAGGCGATAGACCACGTTGGCCAGTTCCTTGCCGACCGTGGTCGGGGAGGCGGTCTGACCGTGGGTGCGGGACAGCATGGGCTGTTCAGCGTGCTCCCGGGCCAGCTCGGCCAGCTTTTCGACAAGGTTGTCCATGGCCGGCAGCAGGCCGTGATCCAGGCCTTCGCGCAGCATCAAACCATGGGACAGGTTGTTGATGTCCTCTGAGGTGCAGGCAAAGTGAACAAATTCGGTCACCGCGTGCAGCTCAGGCACGTCGGCAATTTTTTCTTTGATCAGGTACTCAACCGCTTTGACGTCGTGGTTGGTGGTGCGTTCGATTTCCTTGATTTGCTCAGCATCGGCCAGACTGAACTCGTTGACCATCTTGTCCAGAAACGCATTGGCTTCGGCGGAAAACGCGGGCACTTCGGTAATCGCCGGATGGGCAGCCAGTTTCTGCAACCAGCGGATTTCGACGGTTACCCGGTTACGGATCAGGCCGTATTCACTGAAAATACTGCGAAATACACTGACTTTGCTGCCGTAGCGGCCATCGACCGGAGAAATAGCGGTCAGGGCGGTGAGTTCCATCGAAAACCTCTCAGTTCATCAAAGAAAAAGCGGGACAGGAAAATGAAGCTGCTAATGATACACCAGCCGGCTCGCTGAATCAGCGCAGCAACTCCCGGGCATGGCTGATGACCTTCTTGCGGGTGAAAATGAGTTGCCAGCGGTGGCCGCCACTTTGCCTCCACAGCACGGCAGATCGGATGCCGGCCAGCAACAGGGCCCGTACCTTGTCTGCATTTTCATTACGCTGGAGTATCTGCGGGTTGCCGGTTACCTGAATGCGCAAACGGAAGGTGCTGATGGTATCGGCATAGATCGAGGCGAGATTGCCCAGAAGGTTGCTGTGACTGTAACCGAAATGGCTGGCGGTATGCCGGGCCTGCTCGATCCTGTTCCCGATAACGTCCAGCATGTCCGGGGAGCGTTTGAGTTTGGCTTCAAGCTGGATCAGGTTGAACACGTACCGCAGGATTTCTACGTCCTGAGGTTGGCCGTGCTGGGCCAGTACCGTTGAAAGTACCGTCAATCCTTCCCGTATGTCAGACAATTCGCCGCCGTAGACATCCAGCGTTGAGGCCGGGTTGGTGGCAAACAATGAGCGAATACAGGTTTCCAGGCTGTCTTCATTGCAGTTGCCGTTATGGGCAATCTGCTGCACCAGGGTCGCAGCCTGACACAGGCCGGCCAGCGCCAGGGTCTGGTCATGCAGGGAGCGGCTCATGTGTCAGATCCTTCACTTGCCAGGCGCTCAAGTCTTGCGGGTAAAGCTTCGTTATCGCGCCAGGTTTGCTCAATAACACCGCCGCCCAGGCACACCTCACCTTGATAGAAAACCACGGATTGACCGGGAGTTACGGCACGCTGGGCGTCGTCGAAGATGACCTTCACGCCACCGTCTATGACGGTAACCTCGCAATCCTGATCCGGTTGGCGATATCGGGTTTTCGCCTTGCAGCGGAACTTCTGTGCCGGAGGTTCGCCGGCAACCCAGTCAACAGGGCCCGAGACCAGTCCCCGCGAAAACAACAGTGGGTGATGCTTGCCCTGGACGGCAATCAATACGTTCCGGTTGAGATCCTTTTCTGCCACATACCAGGGGTCGCCGCCAAACTCCGCAAGACCGCCAATGCCAAGGCCCTGACGTTGCCCTATGGTGTGATACATCAGGCCTTGATGTTTGCCAATCACCGTGCCGTCGGGCGTTTCAATGTTGCCGGGCTGAGCGGGCAGGTACTGTTTCAGAAAATCGGTAAACTTCCGTTCCCCGATAAAACAGATTCCTGTCGAATCTTTTTTATCGTGAGTAACGAACCCTTGCTCTTCAGCAATCCGGCGAACCTCCGGCTTTTCCAGTTCGCCCACCGGAAACAGGGTGCGGGCGATGCGCTGGCCGGAGACGGCATGGAGGAAGTAACTCTGGTCTTTGTTGGGGTCCAGCCCCTTGAGCAACTGGGCCTTGCCGCTACCATCGTTGAGCGGGCGCTGGCGTGTGTAATGGCCGGTCGCGATATAGTCGGCGCCCAGAGTAACGGCGTAATCCAGAAATGCCCGGAATTTTACTTCCTTGTTGCAGAGGATGTCCGGATTGGGGGTTCGGCCGGCACTGTATTCCGACAGAAAATGCTCGAATACCCGGTCCCAGTACTCCGCGGCGAAGCTGGCGGTGTGCAGTTTGATGCCGATGGCGTCGGCAACAGCCTGGGCATCTGCCAGATCAGTCATTGCAGTACAGTATTCGGTCCCGTCGTCCTCGTCCCAGTTTTTCATAAACAGGCCTTCCACCTGGTACCCCTGATCTTTCAGGAGCCAGGCCGCAACGGAGGAATCCACGCCGCCGGACATGCCGACGATCACGCGGGTGTGCTCGGGGGATTGGGGCTCAGTATTCTGGGTCATTTCGTCTGGGAACCGGTCAAAAGCGCGAATTTTAACATCATCCGGTGATTACGTCTGTCCATCCACAACCACATCAAGGGGGAATTTGCGTCCGTTTCGGTAATCCTCGATGCACTGGAGCACCAGGGGGCTTCGAAGCTGGTCACCGAGTTTCCGGATTTCCTCCGGCGTCAGCCAGTGAGGGCCGATGATGCCGGTATCCAGCTTGTCGGTGGCGTGCCGGAGGGCTTTGGCGGCATAACAGAACCGGTAGTAGGTGACACCATTGGCGGGGGCCTTGTAGGTGTAGATGCCGAGGAAATAAACCGGTTCTATCTCCCACCCGGTCTCTTCGAGGGTTTCCCGGCGTACGGCATCCAGAATGGCCTCGTTCTCCTCGATATGGCCTGCGGGTTGATTGAAAACCACCTTCCCGCCACTGACTTCCTCAACCAGAAGAAACCGGCCCTGATCGTCTTCAACAACCACCGCCACGGTGGCATGGGGTTTCCAGGTCATGATCGGTGACGCCTCCTTTTGGGCCTGGTTGATAGTTTCGGGGGAGTGTCGGGCAGATTGACCGTAACACTTCGGTATTCGCCGGGCTTCAGGTTATCCAGGGTCCAGTCCCCGATGCGGACCCGGATCAGTCTCAAGGTAGGGTAGCCCACCGCCGCCGTCATTCGGCGAACCTGCCGGTTTTTGCCTTCGGTAATAGTCAGCGCCAGCCAAGTGGTAGGCACATTCTGTCGAAATCTCACCGGCGGATTGCGGGGCCACAGGTCGGGTGTTTCAAGTCGCTCCGCTCTGGCCGGCCGCGTGATTCCGTCTTTCAACACGACACCTTTGCGAAGCTTGTGCAGGGCCTCGTCTGTGAGCTCACCTTCGACCTGAACCCAGTAAGTCTTGGGCATTTTGTTGGTGGGCGATGCGATACGATGCTGTAATGCGCCCTGGTCGGTGAGCAGTAAAAGCCCTTCGGAATCGTAATCGAGTCGACCGGCCGGATAAACGCCGGGTTGTTCAATCCAGTCGGCTAGGGTAGCTCTGGGATGGCTGGCGCGCTCGTCGGTAAACTGACTCAATACGTGAAACGGCTTGTTGAAGAGAATCAGCTTCGCCATAGGTGAAGTCCTGTGCCGGAAATGCGCGAAAGAGCCAAGACTACTGCAATCACCGTTGATTAAAAAGCACGAAGCCTCCCCACCGGCAGAACCGGCGGGAAAAGGAAAGAAATGGCAGGCTGCCGGCGTTGGCTGAGGGCTTCAGGCAACGCCTGGTATCAGCCGTTTACAGCACGGGGCGTGTAGCTCTCGTTGCTGTTGCTGGATTGAGCCGCCTGATCCGACGAATTCGATGCCGTTTTTGCCCCGGTCTCTCTGGACGGAACCTCGTCCGGGACAATGTTGATGGCGTGAACGCCCTTGTCGCTGGGCTTCTTGTCGAACGTTACCGTCTGACCGGCCTTGAGGGTTTTGTAGCCATCCATCTGGACTGAGGAGAAATGGGCAAACAGGTCATCGCTGCAGCCATCTTCAATGATGAAGCCGTATCCCTTGGCATTATTGAACCATTTGACTTTGCCTCTTGGCATGATGAACTCCCCTGTTCCTTTGCTGTCACTTTGGGAGGCGCTGACTGCTCCTCTGTTTTGGTGCCCGTGTATGGCGGGCGAGTTCCAGAGGCTTGGCAGGTGCTCCCTTATTATTGGTTTTGTGTGTTGAATTCACAGCGCCCTGGTGGCGCCGGAACTGTTGCCAACAACGTGAAACCGGTATTGGATGTGGCTTTGGGTTACACGCTGAAGCATGAGTTTACATTCTTTAACAATGCACATTAACTGTCGGCCAAACCGGCGCCCGAGTCAAGTGCCGGATACTGCGGAACAGGTGGTTCTGGCAGGTCTGGAAGCGGTATCATGTTCGTATTGATAAACAACGCACGCTTGTGGGCAGTGTTGGCTTGAAAACACGCTGCCACGCATCCACATTTAAGTCAGGAACCGAATAACCGGTATATGGAACCATGCGGACAATTGAGAATTCTCTACTAGTATTCAATCAGGGGGAGGATGAACAACCCGGTCGCCATGAGGGGGTCAGTGTTGCGCCGGAGAAGCCTGCCCTGAAGCGCCCGGCGCGTTACCGGGTTGTGCTCCTGAATGATGATTACACACCCATGGATTTTGTGGTGGACGTACTGATGAAGTTCTTCGCCATGAACGAAGAAAAGGCGACGCAGGTGATGCTGCTCGTCCATACGCAGGGAAAAGCCGTATGTGGGGTATATACCCGAGACATCGCGGAAACAAAGGCAGCACAGGTGAACCAGTATTCCTCGGAATGCGAACATCCGCTCCTTTGCGAGATTGAACGTGCGGACTGACAGACGTTGGGGTGGCCCATGCTGAGTAAAGATCTGGAAATTACGCTGAATACGGCCTTCAAAAATGCGAGGGACAAGCGTCATGAATTCATGACGGTAGAGCATTTGTTGCTGGCCCTTCTCGACAACGAATCGGCAGTGGGTGTCCTGAAAGCCTGTGGTGCAGACCTGAAGCGCCTTGAGGAAGAGTTGGTAGAGTTTGTGGACTCCACCACCCCCCTGATCCCTAGCTCCGACAGTGAGCGCGAAACCCAACCCACTTTGGGGTTCCAGCGGGTACTGCAGAGAGCGGTATTCCATGTGCAGTCGTCTGGCAAGAAGGAGGTAACCGGAGCAAACGTACTGGTAGCCATCTTCAGTGAGCAGGAAAGCCAGGCGGTTTATGTGCTGAAAAAACAGAATATTGCCCGGATTGACGTGGTTAATTTCGTCTCCCATGGTATCTCCCGGGTTCAGGGAGCAGAGGACCAGGAAGGCGCGGATCACGCTGCCCAGGACGAAGCAGCGGAAGAGGGCGGTCATTCCCGTCCGCTGGAGAGCTACGCCACTAACCTCAACGAACAGGCACGGCAGGGTCGTATTGATCCGCTGATTGGCCGTGAGCATGAGGTTGAGCGGGTGGTACAGATTCTGGTTCGCCGCCGCAAGAACAACCCCTTGCTGGTGGGCGAGGCCGGCGTTGGCAAGACAGCCATTGCCGAGGGTCTGGCCAAGAGGATTGTGGACGGGCAGGTGCCGGAGATTATTTCGGATGCCGTCGTCTACTCACTGGATATGGGCGCGTTACTGGCCGGTACCAAGTATCGTGGCGATTTTGAAAAACGCCTCAAGGGCCTTTTGAGTGACCTGAAGAAGCAGAATCATGCCATTCTGTTCATCGATGAGATCCACACCATCATCGGTGCCGGATCTGCGTCGGGCGGCGTGATGGATGCCTCCAACCTGCTTAAACCTATGCTCAGTTCAGGCGAACTCCGTTGCATTGGTTCGACCACGTTTCAGGAGTTCCGCGGTATTTTCGAGAAAGACAGCGCCCTGGCGCGTCGCTTCCAGAAAATTGATGTCAACGAGCCGAGCGTTGAGGACACTTACCAGATCCTCAAGGGTCTCAAGCCGAACTTCGAGAAACATCACGATCTCAAGTACACCGACAAGGCGTTGCGGGTAGCCGCAGAGCTGGCAGACCGGTACATCACCGACCGGCACCTGCCGGACAAGGCCATCGACGTGATCGACGAAGCCGGTGCACGGCAGCGGCTGCAGCCGGAAGACAAGCGTAAGAAGACCATTGACGTGACCGACATCGAAGACGTGGTCGCCAATATTGCACGAATTCCGCCGAAGAATGTTTCCACCAGCGACAAGGATCTGCTGCGCAATCTTGAGCGCGATCTGAAAATGGTGGTGTTCGGTCAGGATCCGGCGATCGAATCCCTGTCAACCGCCATCAAGCTGGCTCGGGCAGGCCTGAAAGCGCCTGAGAAGCCGGAAGGTGCCTTCCTGTTTGCCGGGCCGACCGGTGTCGGTAAAACGGAAGTCACCAAGCAGCTGGCGAAGGTGCTGGGCATCGAGCTTGTTCGCTTCGATATGTCAGAGTACATGGAGCGTCATACCGTCTCACGCCTGATTGGTGCGCCTCCAGGCTATGTCGGCTATGACCAGGGCGGTCTGCTGACCGAAGCGGTCAACAAGCATCCGCACTGCGTGTTGCTGCTGGATGAGATCGAGAAGGCGCATCCTGAAGTCTTCAATCTGCTGCTGCAGGTGATGGACCACGGTACCCTGACGGATAACAATGGCCGTAAGGCGGATTTCCGCCACGTGATTCTGGTGATGACCACCAACGCGGGCGCTGAAAGCATGGCCCGTCGCTCGATCGGCTTCAATGAGCAGGATCACAGCACCGACGGCATGGAGGTGATCAGCAAAACCTTCACGCCGGAGTTCCGCAATCGACTGGATGGCATTATCCAGTTCGCCGATCTGCAGAAGGACACCATCACTCACGTGGTGGACAAGTTCCTCACCGAGCTTCAGGCGCAGCTGGACGAGAAGCATGTTGTGCTTCACGTTGATGATGCGGCCAAGCTCTGGCTGGCGGAGAAAGGTTATGACGTAACCATGGGTGCCCGACCGATGGCGCGGCTGATCCAGGACAAGATCAAGCGCCCGCTGGCGGAGCAGATCCTGTTCGGTCGGTTATCGGAGCACGGCGGTGATGTATTCATTCAGCTCAAGGACGACGAGCTGACCTTTGATTATGAGGACGAGCCGGCCGAGGCGGTCTGACCTCACCGAGCCTCATGAAACCGCTGGCCGGGCCACCCGTCCAGCGGTTTTTTTTGTCTGATCATTTCTGGCCCTGAATGCCCGTTGGCCAGATTCTGCATAAAACGCTGGCGGAACCGTCAATTCATTGGTCGTGAACATCTGTCATTTTTGTAGGTGTCCGCGGCCCGACTCGCGGTATGCAAACAACAATAAGGATGCAGCCGTTGATGACTAAGAATATCCCTTCAATTTTTGCGTTATTGGCATTTGTTTCTTTTGCTATGGCGAGTCCTGCAAAAGCGTCAACTGACCCCAAATCGTTCTGCGTGTTTGATGTTGCCGGGGCCAGCGGATTTGTCTACCAGTTGCTTCGGGAGTATCAGCGAAGTGCACTTCAGAACAGGGTGCTTCTGAACATGCAGCCCTATACCGATGAGGATGCGGCGGTCAGGGATTTTCGGGAAGGCCGATGTGATCTCGTTGCCCTAACAGATATGGGAGCCCGGAACTTTAACGATTTTACGGGCTCGATCAGCGCAATCGGTGCCATACCATACTACGAAGATCTCCGGGTTCTGTTGTACGGCCTGTCGCGACCAAGGCTCGAACCTTATTTAACGCAGAGTGGCTATCAAATGCTCGGAGTGGCGCCAATGGGCGCTGCTTATCTATTCGTGAAAGACAGGGCGATTGACCATGTCGATGCTCTCAAGGGCAAGCGCTTCAGTGTTTTCCAGGGACATCACGATGCCCGCCATATGGTGAGTTACGTTGGTGCTGAGCCGGTTGAGGCCAGAATTTCCAATTTTGCCAATCTGTTCAATTCCGGCGCGGTGGATATCAGTTATGCACCTGCGGCGGCGTGGGAGGTGTTGGAGATGTTTCGCGGCGCGGGTGAAAACGGGGGAATAGTTCGTTACCCGGTTGGTCAGGTGACAGTGCAGCTCTTTGCCAGGGAAGGGACCTTTACGGACGACTTTGTTCGTGATTCCCGAAAGACGATGGCCCGCTTGTATCCCGAAGCCATCCGGATCATCCGGCAGTTCGAAGAGCGGGTCCCCGAGGACAGATGGATCGATATAGCTGCCAAAGATAAGCGGGATTATCAGGAAATGCTCAGGCAGGTCCGGCTCGATCTGTTGTCTTCATCGGACCCGGAATCCCGGTTAGCGGCTGCGGTGTATCACGAGGACATGATGACCATACTGAGAAAAATCCGCTGCTACACGAACCCCGGGGGTCGTGAGTGCTCGGATCAGAACCGGGAATAACGGATGGTATAAATCAAAAAAGCCCCGCATTTGCGGGGCTTTTCAGATGTCAGCCTGGCCGATTAACGGGCGCGGTATACGATGCGGCCCTTGCTGAGGTCGTAGGGAGTCAGCTCAACCTTGACCTTGTCACCAGTCAGAATGCGGATGTAATTCTTGCGCATTTTTCCGGAGATGTGTGCAGTCACAACGTGGCCGTTGGACAGCTCAACGCGGAACATGGTGTTGGGAAGGGTGTCGATAATAACGCCTTCCATTTCAATGACATCTGATTTCGCCATTCAGTAGAAACCTCGTTCGGAATACTTTTCGGTGATTTTAAATTGCGCAATTCTGCCTGAATTCTCCACGTTTGGCAAAACTCAGTCGGTCGTCATCTCGCGCCAGTGGCCATCCCGCAAGGCCTCAATGGGCTTAAAGCGGGTTTTATAGTTCATTTTCCGGCATTCTTTTATCCAGTACCCCAGATACAGATGCGGCAATTCCCGCCGTTTGGCTTCCTCAATCTGCCAGAGCACGGCAAAAGTGCCCAGGCTCCGGTGCTCCAGTTCCGGGGCGAAGACGGTGTAGATGGCCGAGAGGCCATCATCCAGCAGGTCAACGGCTGCCAATCCCACCAGGTCACCATCAAGAGACATTTCGAGGAACCAGGAGTCGGTAGCCCCCTCCACGAGGAACGAGGTAAATTGTTCTCTTGAAGGTGGATACATGTCACCGTCGCGATGACGCTCCTCTATATAGTGGGCATACAGCCGGTAATAGCGTTCACTGAATGCTGCTGGCACCAGCTTGCAGTCGAGGTCGGCATTTTTGCGAAGCACCCGGCGTTGATTCCGGTCTGGCTCGAATTGGCCTACCTGCAGGCGTACCGGAACACACGCGTTACAGCTTTCACAGTGCGGACGGTAGTAATGTGAGCCGCTGCGGCGGAAACCCAGTGCGGTTAACTGGCTGTAGAGTTTTCTGTCGATGTGGGCGCGTGGGTCCACAAACATAGTGGTCGCTTCACGGTCTGGCAGGTAACTGCATTCGTGAGGAGGGGTGGCAAAGAAAACGAGCGTTCTGAGATTACTCATTTCACCTCCGGGCTGGGCCATTGCCAGCTGAAGTTCCAGTCTGGCTGGTCCGGTTTCCGATCGACACATGCCCTGAGTATAGATAAAAACTCCGCCCTCGGAATACTGCGCGCGCCCATCGTCAGTAGGTGGTCGCTCTCTACCTGGCAATCCATGAGCTGGTAACCCCATTCGCCGAGCTGGTGGGCCAGATGCACCATCAGTACTTTAGAGGCGTTGGTTTCCAGTGAAAACATGGATTCGCCGAAGAAACAGCGGCCGATAGCCAGTCCGTACATGCCGCCTGCGAGCTCATTGTTGCGATTCCAGACTTCAATGGAGTGGGCGATACCACGTTTATGCAGCTCGGTATACGCAGCCATCATGTCGTCAGTAATCCAGGTGCCCTCAGCGCGGGTGTTTGCGCAGAGCCGAATGATGCGGCCGAAGCATTGATCGGTGGTGATATGGAAGCGACGCTGGTTCAGCGTCCGGCGCAGGCTCCGGGAGATGTGGATGTCAGAGGGAAACAGCACGCAGCGGGGGTTCGGTGACCACCAGAGAATGGGCTGGTCGTCACTGAACCAGGGGAAAATGCCATTTCGATAGGCCAGAATCAGGCGTTCCGGAGACAGGTCGCCACCCAGGGCAAGCAGGCCATCGGGATCCTCCAGCGCTTCTTCTGCGGGAGGAAACCAGAATTGATCAGGGTCCAGCCAGGGTAGCGACGTCATTCTGCTCCTGAGCAGTTAGCCTTGTTGATCAAGAAACTTTTCGGCGTCGAGCGCAGCCATGCAACCAAACCCGGCGGACGTCACAGCCTGCCGATAGACGTGATCGGCTACGTCGCCAGCCGCGAACACCCCCGGAATGCTGGTCTGGGTGGCCATGCCCTCCAGGCCGGAACGAATCCGGATGTAGCCGTTTGCCATATCCAGTTGCCCTTCAAACAGGCTGGTATTCGGCTTGTGGCCGATCGCGATAAATACGCCGGCCAGCTCCAGATCCTGGGTGCTGCCATCTTTGGTGTTCCTGATGCGCATGCCGGTAACACCGGTGCCATCGCCGAGCACTTCGTCCAGGGTGTGGTCCCAGATGATGTTGACGTTGCCGCTTTCTGCTTTCTCGAAGAGTTTGTCCTGAAGGATCTTCTCGGCCCGAAGCTTGTCACGGCGATGAACCAGGGTCACTTCATCAGCGATGTTCGAGAGATACAGAGCCTCTTCCACAGCGGTATTCCCGCCGCCGATAACCGCGACTTTCTGCTTGCGGTAGAAGAAGCCGTCACAGGTGGCGCAGGCCGACACGCCCTGACCCTTGAACTTCTCTTCCGACTCAAGCCCCAGATACATGGCAGAGGCGCCAGTGGCAATGATCAGAGCGTCACAGGTGTATTCGCCGTTGTCGCCTTTGAGCCGGAACGGGCGGTTGTTCAGATCAGCTTCGTTGATGGTGTCGTACACGATGCTGGTTTCAAAACGCTCGGCGTGCTTCTGCATGCGCTGCATGAGCTCGGGGCCCTGAACGCCGTCATTGTCGCCCGGCCAGTTGTCTACGTCAGTGGTGGTGGTCAGCTGGCCGCCAACTTCGATACCGGTGATCAGGGTCGGGTTCAGGTTGGCGCGCGCGGCATAGACTGCAGCGGTGTAGCCGGCCGGGCCGGAGCCAAGAATGATCAGTCGGGAATGTCGGGTTTCGCTCATCTGTGTCTCACTGAAATGAAGTATGCGTATTCGACGGCTCTCCTCTGTCCCTTCGGAGGGCAGAACGGGAGCCGCTCATCTGAAATCTGGCAAAAGGCTAACATGAAATGACCGGGCTGCCATTTGTTTACGCCAATGCGGCTTATAAAACCTTGCTATGTGGTCAGACCCGGATTATTCAAGCACCGATACGGTCGTTAACAGCTGGCGCACCCGCTCCCGGGCTTTACCGGATTCTCCCTGTTCCAGCCGGTGCTCGGCTACGGCGGGGAAGACGGCCTGCACGTCGTCGGGCAGTACGTGATTACGACCTTCCATCAGTGCCCATGCTTTGGCGGCTCTCAGCAGGCCGAGGCCCGCCCTCGGGGACAAGCCGTAAAGCAGCCCGGGCATGCGCCGGCTCTGCTCAAGAAGGCGTTGCAGGTAATCCAGCAAAGCCGGGCTGGCAGATACCTTTTCCACGGCCTGCTGCAATGCCACCAGCTCATCGTGCGGGAGTATGGCCTGCAAACGATCGGTAAGGTGTTTGCGGTCTTCGCCCTCCAGCAGCTCCCGTTCCGCTTTCGGGTCGGGGTAGCCCAACCGAAGCCGCATCAGAAACCGGTCAAGCTGGGATTCAGGCAGAGGAAAGGTGCCGCCTTGCTCTATGGGGTTCTGGGTTGCGATCACAAAGAACGGGGTAGGCAGTGGTCGCGTTTCCCCCTCAATGGATACCTGTCTTTCTTCCATGGCTTCCAGCAGGGCGCTTTGGGTGCGCGGTGACGCGCGGTTGATTTCGTCTGCCAGAACCACCTGGGCGAAGATGGGGCCGGGGTGAAACACGAGCCCGCCGGCCTGCTTGTCATACATGGAGTAGCCGAGGACGTCTGCAGGCAGCAGGTCATTGGTGAACTGGATTCGCTGATAGCTTAACCCCATGATTTTTGCCAGCGCATGGGAGAGGGTGGTCTTGCCCATGCCCGGAATATCTTCAATCAACAGGTGGCCGCGGGCAAGCAGGCCGCAGAGCGCCAGACGAACCTGAGTCTCCTTGCCCAGCAGTACCTTGTTAAGAGCGCTGACGACTGTGTCCATTTTCTGTTTCATGCCGGTTTCAGTCCCTTACCCGTTTCAGAATGTCGCCGTACGCATCGATACGCCTGTCCCTGAGGTACGGCCAGATTCTCCGGATGGATTCGGTGCGCTGGCGGTCCAGGGTTACCGACAGGATACACTCGTCAGTCTCGTTGCCGCGGGCCAGAAACTCGCCCTGAGGGCCACAGATGAAACTGTTCCCCCAGAACCGGATGCCATCGCTTTGGCCGGAAGGATCTGGCTCGGTCCCAACGCGATTCGGGGCGATAACCGGAAGGTTGTTGGCTACCGCATGGCCACGCTGAACGGTCACCCAGGCGTCCAGTTGCCGGGCCTGTTCGTCAGCATCGTCGGTCACATCCCAGCCAATGGCGGTCGGGTAGATCAGTATTTCCGCGCCGGCCAGTGCCATCAGCCGGGCCGCTTCCGGGTACCACTGGTCCCAGCACACCAGCACGCCCAGTTTGCCAACCGACGTCTGGATAGGTGTAAACCCACTGCGACCATCGTTGAACGTGGCATCGCCGGGGGTAAAGTAGAATTTCTCATAAAAGCCCGGGTCGTCCGGGATGTGCATTTTCCGGTACAGCCCGGCCAGGCTGCCATCGGTGTCGAACACCACAGATGTGTTGTGGTAAACGCCATTCATGCGCCTTTCAAAAATAGAACCCACAAGCACAACGCCTAATTCTTTTGCGAGACCAGACAGATAGTTGCTGGTGGGCCCGGGAATGGGCTCTGCAAGCTCAAAAATGGCGGTGTCTTCGGTCTGGCAGAAATACTGGGTGGCGTGCAGCTCCTGCAGGACAATCAACTGCGCGCCATCCACCGCAGCCTGCCGTATCAGGCGTTCGGATGTCGCGAGACTCTGGTTCTTGTCGGGGCTGCAGGTTTGCTGAATGGCGGCGACCTTCAGGTTGGAGCCGGTGTTCGTGCTGGTCATACCGTTACCACCCCCGCAGGAATTTGCATGGTTACGCAGTGCAGACTGCCGTGTTGGTATATGAGCGGGCGGCAGTCAATTGGAATAATCTCCCGGTCTGGGAAGATGCCCGCCATGATGCGAACTGCTTCTTCGTCTTGCGGCACATCGTAGACTGGCAACAAAACTGCGCCGTTGATGATCAGGAAGTTGGCGTAGGTCGCTGGCAACCTATCGCCGTCCTCATCGTAAATCGGGTCGGGCCAGGGCAGGGTGGTCAGGCGATAGGGGCTGCCGTCCGCCTGACGGAATTCCTGCAGTTCTTCTTCCATGGCCGCCAGTGCACTGTAGTGCTCGTCCGCAACATCCGGGCAAGTCACATAGCAGATATGATCAGGCGCGCAGAACCGTGCCAGGGTATCGATGTGGCTGTCGGTATCGTCGCCCGCCAGATAACCGTGGTTGAGCCAGAGAATACGATCGACCCCAAGGACCTCCTCCAGCAATTGCTCGATAGCGGTCCGATCCATGGATGGGTTTCTGGACGGAGTCAGAAGGCACTCGCTGGTAGTGAGCAAGGTGCCGGCGCCATCGGATTCTATCGAGCCACCTTCCAGGACAAAATCCACTGGCTGCAGTGGGTGTTTGCCGAAAACGCCCGCGTTCGCCAGGTGCCGGTTGAGGGCATCGTCTTTTTCCCAGGGAAATTTGTCTCCCCAGGCATTGAATCGGAAGTCCAGCAGTGTCGGGCCGTCGGTGGTATCCACGGTGATGGGGCCGTGGTCCCTGGCCCAGGTGTCGTTGGCCGGGGCTGGCACAGTGATCACGCGGCCTGGTAACCCATTGCCTTCGGCATAAGCGTTCAGCTGCTGGCCAAGTTGCTGGAGACGTGCCACGAACTCGCAGCTGATCACCAGGTGTTCAAAACGGAGGACCGCTTTGGCAATGGCCTCGAATACGGGCTCTACGTCGGCCATGCGCTTTGCCCAGTCGGTTCCGGGATGAGGCCAGGTCAACATGACTGCGCTTTGGGGAGCCCACTCCGCAGGCAACGTGCGTCTGGAAGTCACTGTATAAGTCACCTTGATTTGCAAAAGCCGCCATTCTATCTGAGCAATGCAGCCCGTGCATTGTCATTCCCTGGCCGGATGCCCTTACTGTTTGATGAAGCGGGTGTCGATCAGTCTTTGTGTTGCTTTACCACAGCATGTATTACGCGGTTACCTTCGAAATAGACGACAAAATCCTGATAATGCCACTGACTGATGGGGGGGTCTCCGACCGGGCCCTTGATGTCCTGGGGGGTGCCCCAGCGATTACGGACGGAGTCTTCACTCATGCCGTTCGCGGGCAGGCTGATCTGGCTTCTATCTGCCTGGCTGCCGACCGGCACCCTCAGTTCCTCGGCAAGGGCCAGTGGCGCTGAACCAGCGAATACAGCCGTAGCCAAAACGGCGGCAGCCATCACATTGCGGTAGTTTGTCATAGAGGAGTCTCCAATAATGCATGATTACTGCGCACTGTCTGCGGCAGATGAATAAAACGTAATATCCCGAAAAGCTTAGCAAAAGTCAGCACTTTTTCAGTATCTTACTCTTTTTGTCGTTGCCGAATCTGCCAACGCATCACATGCCGGGCAATTTGCTGACGGTCGCTGTCATCCAGTTCAACAAACAGCGTGTGAACCCGTGTGCCGCCTTGGTTGTCGTGCTCGGTATCCAGTACTTCAGCAATGGCTCTTGGCTGGTATAGCTCTGGTGGTAGAGTCATTCGAATGGCCAGTCGGTCACCCGCGACAAAGGTTGCTGTCGGCCAGCGGAACGAGAGCCCGCCCTCACTCAGGGTTACATCCTGCCAGTCCTCCGGTTGCAACGGATTTTGCTCAAAGGCGATAATGCGCGCCAGCGTATCGACCTTGCTGTTCAGGGATTTGACCAGCCCGGCCAGCAGGCGGTCGCGCTCAGCCAGGCTTGCCAGGTGTGCACGTACGTCCTGGTCCAGCCTCCGGAACTCGGCTTTCAGGGCTTCCAGTGGAGAGTTATTGAACGGATCGTCGCCGGGATGGGCGTCGTCCAGGCGGCGTACCTCAAGCCCGATACGGTCGTCTATCCGGAAGAACTCCCGGCGCTCCCGCTGGCTGTCTCCGCTCGGTGGCGTTTTATTCTGGCTTGGCATCCTGTCTCCGGACGGGTTTTTATTGATTATAGAACAGTTTAGCAGTTTCCCGACGGCTGGTAAGAGGCCTGGCAAATCTCCGGGCCAGGTAATGATAAAGGCCAGCGGGGATTCAATAATCGACGGACCGCAAGGTAGCGACAGGCACCCCTACATGTTCAGACCCTTATCGTTTTATATTGGCCTGCGATATACCGCCGCCAAACGACGCAATCACTTCATCTCCTTTATCTCCCTGACCTCAATGATTGGCCTGATGCTGGGCGTTGCGGTACTGATCATCGTGCTATCGGTCATGAACGGGTTCGATCGCGAACTCAAGCAGCGCATTCTTGGGATGGTGCCTCATGCCACGATTCAGGGGGCTTCCGGTCCCTTGGAGAACTGGCAGGAGATTGACCAGAGGGTCGAAGCCTACCCGCGGGTGCTGGCGGCCGCTCCCTTTATCCAGGGGCAGGGCATGGTAACCGGTGGTGGTAACGTCCGGGGCGTGATGCTCAACGGTGTCCTGCCGGAGCAGGAGGCCAGCGTTTCTATTATCGAGAACCATTTCATCGAAGGCAGCCTTGAGGAACTTCGGTCCGGGGAATTCGGAATCATCATTGGCCGGTTGATGGCTAACAGCCTTCGACTGGGGGTAGGCGATAAACTCACGGTGGTATTGCCGGAAGCTTCGGTAACGCCGGCCGGCGTGTTACCCAGGCTCAAGCGCTTTACCGTCAAGGGTATTTTCAGCGTTGGTGCTGAGCTTGATGGGAACTACGCGCTGATTCATATGGATGATGCGGCGCGTTTGATGCGTACCGGTGGCCGCGCGGAGGGTATCCGGCTTTTAATGGATGACCTGTTTGCGGCGCCCAAAGTTGTCAATGAGGTTGCCCGGACCCTGGGAGGCCGCTATTACGTATCGGACTGGACCCGCACCCACGGCAACCTGTTTCAGGCAATCCGCATGGAAAAAACCATGATCGGGTTGCTGTTGATGTTCATTGTGGCCGTGGCGGCCTTCAATATTGTGTCAACGCTGGTCATGGTGGTGACCGACAAGACCGCTGATATCGCCATCCTGCGAACCATGGGCGCCACGCCCGGGCGCATTATGAGGATCTTTATCATCCAGGGTGCCGTGATTGGTGTGTTTGGCACGCTCACAGGTACTGCATTGGGGATTTTCGGCGCCCTGAACATCAGTGGCTTTATCTCGTGGCTTGAATCGGCACTAGGGCATCAGTTTCTCAGCGCTGATGTCTATTTCATCAGCTACCTGCCGTCGCAGCTCCAGTTGCAGGATGTACTGATTATCAGCGGTGCGGGCCTTGCCATGAGCCTGCTGGCAACTATCTATCCGGCCTGGCGTGCGTCGCGGGTCGAACCGGCGGAGGCATTGCGTTATGAGTGACGGGCAGACGACATCTCTGGTGATTGATTGTCAGAAGGTTACCCGCACCTACAGTGAAGGGCCGGAAACACTGACGATTTTCTCGGACATCTCACTTCAGGTTAAGGCCGGCGAGACGGTTGCCATTGTGGGCAGTAGCGGGGCAGGGAAAACCACCTTGCTGAACCTGCTGGGCGGTTTGGATCGCCCTTCCTCAGGCCATATACGGATCTGTGGCAAGGATATTCATCAGCTATCTGAAGCAGGCCGGGCGCGGTTCCGGAATCAGCACCTGGGATTTGTGTATCAGTTCCATCATCTGCTGCCGGAATTTACCGCACTTGAGAATGTCATGTTGCCCTGCGCGCTTGGTGGCATGCCACCCAGGCAGGCCCGCCCGAAGGCGGAGCAACTGCTGCAACGGGTGGGTCTGGGTGAGCGGCTCAGGCACAAACCCGGCGAGTTGTCCGGTGGTGAGCGTCAGCGGGTAGCGATCGCCAGGGCGTTGGTTAACAGCCCGGAGTGTGTGTTGATGGATGAGCCTACCGGCAATCTGGATGAGCACACAGGGGAGGGTATTCGTGCCCTGATCGGCGACCTGCGTGATAATTCCGGGACGTCATTCATCATGGTTACCCACGATATGACCATGGCCCGGAGCCTGGGAAGGGTACTGCGACTGGAGCAGGGGCGATTGGTTCAGGAGGCCTGATTGCTCGCGGGCGTTCGCTTGATGCGCTGGCGACGCCGTAATTGCCATTCAGTGCGGATCTTGCGGCGCCAGAGATACTGGATGATCAGGTAGGCGACGCAGGCGGTCACCGTGGCCAGAACCAGGGAACCCAGGTACAACGGCACGCCGATATCGATCAACCGGTGGCTGATCCAGTCCCAGGAAAGCTCGAATTCGAACGCCAGAACCGGCCGATTGAGTATCCAGGCCCCCACCTTGTAATTGAAGTAGAACATCGGGGGCATGGTCAGCGGATTGCTGATCCAGACCAGAACCACGGATAGAGGCAGGTTGGCGTTAAACCAGATGGCGCAGAATGCGGCTGCCAGCATCTGGAAAGGCATCGGAATAAAACAGAACCAGACGCCCACCAGGAAGGCCCTGGCAACACAGTGCCGGTTGATGTGCCACAGGTTGGGTTCATGGAGGATATCGCCCAGAAAACGCAGCGATTGCATCGACTGCACCTTTTCAGGGGTGGGCAAATACCGTTTCATGAACTTCTTCGGCATAGGAAGTTCGGCCTGTTTCCTGGCTTTGAGTAATCACTGGCACCCAGAGGCTGCCAGCGCTATCGAAAATCGGAGGACAAGGATTGTCCGGAAACCCAGTTTCCAACCGGGTCAGCAGGCTCGGTGTTGGACTCGCCAGCATTCTCGCCTTCTCTTGCGGCGTTATCTTACTGTATCGGCTCGCAACCTTGCCACCATATCCATGGCTGTTTGTGCTCGTTGGGTTAATGTTGCTGGCTGTGGCCTGTCGATGCCAGTGCATACAGAGGCTCGGCCCCGTGGTGGTTGCTGCGATGCTGGGGCTGGTCTGGGCCGGCTGGAATGCCGATATGAGACTGGCCGAACGCCTGCCTTCGGAGTGGGAAGCCAAGCGCATTGTGGTTTCCGGCTATCTCTGTGATTTGCCGACGCCGGGAAGCTTTGACAGTCTGAGATTCGGATTCTGTGTCTTGAACTGGCAGACACCTGGCGTGTCGGTAGATGACAACTTGCCCCGCGTCCTCCGACTATCCAGGTACGGCAGGGAGGGGCGCAGGCTACCCGACCATCGCCTGACACTGGAGGTCTCTCTCAAGCGACCTCAAGGTAACCTCAATCCAGTAGGGTTTCGCTACGAAGACTGGTTGTTCCGCCACGGTTATCGGGCGACCGGTTCCGTCAAACGGGTATCTGCTGCACCGGAGCTGGTATGCGCACTGCAATGTCAGTACCACGCCTGGCACTGGCGAGCATCAAAGAAGTTGCAGCATTGGTTTGGTGAAGCGGAATACTACCCGCTGATTGCGTCTCTGCTAATGGGTAACCGGGGTTCTCTGGAAGATCATCACTGGCAGGTACTCAAGTCGACCGGCACCATTCATCTGGTGGCTATTTCTGGTTTGCATCTGGGTCTGGTGGCGGTCGGAGTTGGTCTGTTGGCGCGCTGGGGCTTGCTGTTGCTGCCGGTTGGTTGTCTGAGTGAGCAGGGCCGGCGTTCTCTGGTTTTTCTGGTGGTTGTGCTCAGCTGCCTTGTCTATTCGCTATTGGCCGGTTTTACCGTACCAACCCGGCGGGCCCTGGTGATGGTGGTTGCCGGCGGCTGGTATCTGCTGAAGGCAAGACAACAGAGCGGCTGGCGGCCCTTTGTGCTGGCTCTGGCAGTGGTGCTTCTGATGGATCCGTTTGCGCCTCTGGACCAGGGTTTCTGGTTGTCTTTTGGCGCTGTCGGGGTGCTGCTGGCGGTATTTTCAGGGCGTCTGGGTTCGTCGGGTTGGTTATCGGCTTTGTTGATAGCCCAGTTGGCGGTCTTTGTCGGGTTGTGGCCAATGTTGATGCTGGTGCATCAGGGCCAACCTCTTGCAGGCTTCGCGGCCAATTTATTGGCGGTGCCCTGGGTGTCGTTTGCCGTCATGCCGGTACTGTTCCTGGGGTCCATCATCGCCCTTCTTTCCGGGGGGGGGCTCCTGCCCTGGGTGTCGGCCGGGTTTGACCTTGTCCTGGGGGCGCTATGGTGGTGGCTTGAGCTGGTGGCCCGGTTCCCGGCAGGACAGATGCAGCCTCTGCCGCTGCCATTGGCAGCGGGTTTGGCGTTGCTGGCGCTTTGGGGGATTCGCTGGAGGGACTGGCGATGGCGGGCATTGCTGGGCGTTACCTTCCTGTTGCTCAGTGTTCCCTGGTCAGGTGCAAGAATAGACAATTCCGTGGCACGGGCACCTGAAGTCCGTGTGATGGATGTGGGGCAGGGGCTGTCGGTTGTGGTTCGCGCCGGTGGCCGGGTGATGGTGTATGACACCGGGCCGGAAGTTGCGGGCGTCTACTCCGCCGCCGATTCGGTGCTGGTGCCGAATCTTCGGGCAATGGACGTCGAGGTTATTGATCTGCTGGTCTTGAGCCATGCTGATAATGACCACGCCGGCGGTCTCGAGACGTTGTCTGAGCACTTCGCGATCAAAAGGGTGATTTCCGGAGAGCCTGCTCTTATTGCTGGGCGCGTGCCGGTGACGGTGGAAGGTTGTCGCCCGGGGAATATCCGGTGGCCGGGTCTGGTGATGTCGCTGTGGCAAAATCCGTTGCCTGCGGACGGGAATGACGCTTCGTGCGTGATACGCGTTTACCACCCGCCCAGCAACAGCGACTTCGTATTGACCGGGGACATCAGCCGGAAGGTTGAGCAACTGATGCTCGGTGGCGGCGGCCCAGAGTGGCTTGAGAACCGCGTTGCGCAGCGGGTGGTGCTGGCGCCACACCATGGCAGCAAAACTTCATCTTCAACACGCTGGGTACAGGCGGTGGCGCCGGATCAGGTGATCTACACAGCGGGCTACCGGCACCATTTCGGGCATCCGCATCCGGAAGTAACCGGTCGGTACCGCGCCAGTGGTGCAGTGCCGTTGAACACGGCCTGCTCCGGCCAGATCACACTCAGGTTCGCAGATTCAGGCCTGCTTATAAGTGAACTCTGGCAGACACAGCCTTTCTGGATAGCGTCTCCGGGGCTTGCCAGGAGTGAATGTAAAATACCGTGACAATCCGGGTGTGGCCTGCACCGGCAGCTATGCTAAAGTAGCGCGGCTTGTAACTAATCAGGGAGATCAAGCGTGTTCGAGCTGTTGAAAGCCGGTGGCATCCTGATGGTGCCCATTGTTGCCTGTTCCATCCTGGCTCTTGCCATCATTCTGGAACGAATCTGGACCTTGCGGGCCTCTCGGGTCGCGCCCCCGCAGTCTATTAACGAACTCTGGCGCTGGATCAAGAAAAAAGAGCTTAACGGTCGCAAGCTGAAAGCCTTGCAGGCATCTTCGCCACTTGGCCGGATTCTCGCCGGCGGCCTGATCAACGCCAAACATGGTCGCGAGATCATGAAAGAAAGCATCGAACACGAGGCCAGCCAGGTTATCCACGAGCTGGAGCGTTTTCTGAATCCCCTGGGCACTATCGCCACAATCACGCCACTGTTGGGCCTTTTGGGTACCGTTATCGGCATGATCAAAGTGTTTGCCGAAATCCAGTTGGCCGGCGTCGGCAATGCCGGCAACCTGGCCGGTGGCATTTCCGAGGCATTGATCACCACTGCGGCTGGCCTGAGTGTCGCCATTCCTGCTCTGATCTGTCACCGCTATTTCATCCGTCGCGTAGACGAATTGGTGGTCAACATGGAGCAGGAAGCCATCAAACTGGTGGAAGTGGTCCACGGAGACCGCGAAATTGACGTTGAAGGAGCCTGAACGCCGTGAAGTTCAAGCGCCAACGAAGCCAGGAAGTCGGGGTAGATCTGACGCCACTGATTGATGTGGTGTTTCTGCTGCTGATTTTCTTCATGGTGTCGACCACCTTTACTCGGGAGAGTCATCTGCAGGTGGAGCTTCCGGAAGCCAGTGCAGAGCCGGCAGCTCCGTCTGAGGTCCGGCAGATTGATGTGGTGATCAATGCCGAGGGCCAGTACTTTCTGAACGACCGACCACTGGTTAACAATCGCCGGGAAACCCTCGAGCGTGGCGTCAGTGAGCTGGCCGAAGGCGATAACAGCCTGCCGTTCATCATCACTGCAGACGCCCGAACCCCCCATGAATTTGTGGTGCGGGCCATGGATGTTGCCGGTCGCCTGGGGTTTGCCAAGCTGAGCATAACCACAGAGCGGGAGGCTGAAAGCCAGTGATGCAGACAAGGCCGGAGCCGCTCAAGACGCCACCTGCCGGTAGCTGGACCACCTACAAACGCCTGCTCAAGTACGTCAAGCCCTTCTGGTTTGCGTTCTCCCTCGCCGTGTTCGGAAACATCATTTACGCCGCTGCATCCACCGGGATGGCCGCGGCGATGGAATATGTGATCACGGCGATCGAGAATCCGTCCGACCAGAACCGGATGTTGCTGACCGGGCTGATCGTGGGTGTATTTGCCTTCAGAGGCGTTGGTACGTTTTTCAGCCAGTATTTTATCAGCTACGTTGGGCGTAACGTGATCAACGCCTTACGCAACGATGTGTTTGATCGACTGATGTCTTTACCGTCCCGGTACTACGATGAAAACGCATCCGGGCGTCTGGTCTCAAAGCTCACCTTTAACGTCGAGCAGGTCGCGGATGCTGCGACCAATGCGGTGACTATCACCCTTCGCGAAGGGCTGACCATACTGGGTCTGCTCGGCTTCATGCTGTACACCAACTGGAAGTTGACCCTGATTTTTCTTACTGCCGGTCCGGTCATTGGTCTGGTAGTGAATTATGCCAGCAAACGGTTTCGTCGAATCAGTAAGCGTATTCAGGGTTCCATGGGCGATATCACCCATGTGGCCTCCGAGTCGATCACCGGATACCGGGTGGTGCGTACCTTCGGAGGCGAAGATTATGAACGGGAGCGGTTTCGTGAGGTCAGTGCCCGTAACCTGAAACAGAGCCTGAAAATGGCTTCTACTCAGGCGATCAGTGTCCCGGTCATTCAGGTGCTGGTGGCTTTTGCTATCGCCGCGCTGGTGTGGACCATGCTTGCGCCGGAGATTCGGGGTGAGATGTCGACTGGTCAGCTGATTGCGTTCATCACCGCGGCGACGACGATGGCCAAGCCCATTCGCCAGGTCACTTCAGTGCACGCCAAGATTCAGAAGGGTGTGGCGGCTGCATTTGATGTGTTCGAGACCATGGATGAAAAGCCGGAAGAGGACCCAGGCTCCTACAACCCGCAGCGGGTCAAAGGCGACATCACATTTGACCAGGTGTCTTTCCGATACCGGGATCAGCTCGACAATGTGCTTGAAGGGATAACCATCGATATTCCAGCCGGCCAGAGCGTTGCACTGGTGGGCCGGTCAGGCAGTGGTAAGTCGACCATGGTTAGCCTGTTACCCCGTTTCTACGAGTACACCGGGGGAGCTATCCGCATTGATGACCATGAACTGAAGGAGTTTTCGCTTCAGTCCCTGCGTGCCCAGATTGCTCTGGTGAACCAGAACGTGGTGCTGTTCAACGATACCATCGCCGCCAACATTGCCTACGGTTCCCTGCGCGACTGCAGCCGGGAAGAAATTATGGAAGCGGCTGAAAAGGCCCACGCGCTCGAGTTTATCAACCGTATGCCGGAAGGGCTCGACACCATGATTGGCGACAATGGTGTGATGCTTTCCGGTGGCCAGCGCCAGCGTCTTGCGATTGCGCGGGCCATCCTCAAGGACGCCCCAATTCTCATTCTGGATGAGGCGACATCGGCGCTGGATACGGAATCCGAACGCCATATTCAGGAAGCGCTGGAAACGGTTATGCAGGGCCGTACCACTCTGGTGATCGCACACAGGCTATCCACCATTGAGAAGGCCGACCGGATTCTGGTCATGGACAATGGCCGCATTGTTGAATCCGGAAGTCATGGTGAGCTGTTGGCTGCGGGTGGCGCATATGCCCAGCTGCATCAGATTCAGTTCAGCGAGCACGCATGAGCACCAGCCTGGTTGACCGGCTTTGGTACGGGCAGGGCAGGCCTCTTGCACTGCTCACACCAGTGGCCTGGCTATATCGGGCGGTGTCTGAGTCCAGGCGCCGAAAGGCCTGGTATGCGCGAAACGAATTGCTGCCGGCCCCGGTTGTGGTGGTGGGCAATATCACCGCTGGCGGCACCGGCAAGTCACCTCTTACTGCCAGCCTGGTTCAGTGCATGAACCAACATGGCTGGAAACCGGTGATTCTCAGCCGTGGCTACGGTGGTAAAAGCTCTCAGTACCCCTTATTGGTTGCTGACGGGACTCCGGCGGGTATCTGTGGTGATGAACCCCTGATGCTGGCACGGGCCACCGGATGCCCGGTGGTGGTTGATCCGGATCGCTGTCGTGGCGCTCGCTGGGCGTTGGAGAATGGCCTCGGCGATGTACTGATCTGTGACGATGGCCTGCAGCACTACCGTCTGCCCAGAGATATTGAACTGGCAGTATTTGATGCTCGGCGCGGCACTGGAAACGGTGCCATCATTCCGGTCGGTCCGCTGCGGGAGCCGGTTGAACGGTTGAACGGTGTCGACTTTGTCGTTCTTAACGGAGCGGAGTTTCCGGAGGCTGGCGAGACCATCGAGAGCTTTGCCGGCGTTGATCATCCGGAGATCCATGCCATGGAGCTGGTGCCCTCGGCTCTGGTGAATCTGAATTCCGGTGAGACCCTGTCGCCGGGGCAGCTTGACGGTAAACCGGTACGGGCGGTGGCGGGTATCGGTAATCCCAGTCGATTTTTCGAAACCCTCCGGACTCTTGGCGCTCACGTCAATGAAGTTCCCTTTCCCGACCATCATCATTTTCGCCCCGAAGACCTGGCGTCGGGCGCTCTCGAATGGTTGGTAATGACAGCCAAAGATGCAGTGAAGTGCCAAGGCTTTGCTCCGGATAACGCCTGGGTCTTGACGGTTCAGGCCCGGCTGTCGGAACCTTTTGAACAGCATTTTCTGGAACGGCTCAGAGCCTGCTCTGGCCAGTTGCAACCTGATATCAGCGAGGAATCGAACCATGGATAAAAAACTGCTGGCCATGTTGGCCTGCCCGGTGTGCAAGGGTGAGCTCAAGCTCAATGATGCCCGCACCGAGTTGATTTGTTACCAGGATGCCATGGCGTTCCCCATTCGTGAGGGGATTCCGGTTATGCTGGCGGTTGAAGCCCGCACCCTCAGCACAGACGAGCGCCTCGACAAACACTGAGTCACCCGCAGGACGCAACCATGTCATTTACCGTTGTCATTCCCGCCCGATACGCTTCCAGCCGTTTGCCCGGCAAACCTCTGGCCATGATTGCCGGCAAGCCGATGATCCAGCATGTCTGCGAGCGGGCGAATGAGAGCCGCGCCAGCCGCGTGGTGGTCGCGACCGACGATGCCCGTATCGAGGAGGCGTGTCGAGGTTTTGGTGCCGAAGTCATCATGACCTCGCCCAACCATGCCAGTGGCACAGACCGCCTTGAGGAAGTGGCGAGGAAGCTGCAGCTGGATCCGGACCATCGTGTGGTCAACGTTCAGGGAGACGAGCCTCTGATACCGCCCGAACTGATCAATCAGGTTGCCGATAACCTTGAACAGTACCAGGAGGCCGCCATCGCAACACTGTGCGAGCGAATTCACGATGCCCGCCAGGTGTTCAATCCCAACGTTGTGAAAGTGGTGTTCGATGCCCGGGGTATGGCTCATTACTTCAGTCGGGCTCCGATTCCCTGGGCCAGGGACTTCTGGTCCGCGGGGGCGGCCACCCAGGATGTGGACCTTCCGGATGGCATCGGCTATTTCAGGCACATTGGTATCTATGGCTATCGTGCCAGTGTGCTCAGTGAGTTCGTCACCTGGCTGCCGGCTCCGACCGAGCGGGTGGAATCCCTGGAACAGTTGCGAGCTCTTTATAACGGCGCTCTGATTCATGTGGATGTGGCGGACCGGCCTCCAGCTCCGGGGGTAGATACCGAAGAGGATCTGGCCCGTCTGCGGGCGCTGATGGAAAAAGGGGGTGCCCGTGGCTGATCGTGTAAGCGTGCTGTTTGTCTGCCTGGGCAATATCTGTCGTTCTCCCAGTGCTGAGGGCGTTTTTCGCCACCTCGCCCGGGAACAAGGCCTGTTCGACAGACTGCATATTGATTCCTGCGGCACCGGCAACTGGCATATCGGTAAATCTCCGGACGAGCGGGCAACTGCTGCCGCGGCGCGCCGTGGTATCGACATCAGCGACCTTCGTGCCCGCCAGTTCCGTGCAGAAGATCTGGATCAGTTTGATTATGTGCTGGTGATGGATCGGTCTAATCTCGCGGATGTTCGAGAGGTCTGGCACCAGAATGGGGGCACGGAGCCGCGCTTGTTTCTGGATTTCGGTGACTCCCGGTTGGCCGAGGTGCCGGATCCTTACTACGGCGGAGAGGATGGATTTGAGCACGTGCTTGATCTGATTCATGACGCCAGTTCCGGCCTCCTGGACGAAATCCGGGGGCGGCTGGCTTGAGTCAGGATCTGCAGATTCAGGAGTGGGCCAGCCTTCAGGGATTGAATACCCTGGCTGTGCCGGTAACGGCCCGATACCTGGTGGAAGTCGAAAATTCGGATCAGCTCAAACAGGCGCTTTCCTGGGCCTGTAACCACGAACAGTCCATTCTGGTACTGGGCGGTGGCAGTAATCTGGTGTTTGCCGGCGATTATCCCGGCCTGGTCATCCGGATGGCACTGCGTGGCCGAAGCTGGGAACAGGTAGACGATCACGGCGCGGTACTGGTGTTGAAAGCCGGTGAGAACTGGCACGAGGCTGTGCTTTACGCCGCCCGTTCCGGTTATCGCGGGATCGAGAACCTGGCGTTGATCCCGGGCACCGCCGGTGCCGCCCCGGTACAGAACATCGGGGCTTATGGCACCGAATTGGGTGACTGTCTTGACAGTGTCACGGTACTGAACCGCCAGACTCTGAAGGTTGAAACCCTGCCTGCAAGCGCCTGCGAATTCGGTTATCGCGACAGCCTGTTCAAGCACCGGCCAGGCCTCTACATCATCCTTGAAATCCGGCTCCGGTTGTCCCGTAATGCGCCTTTGAAGATTGGTTATCGGGATCTTCAGGATTACTTTGGCGACGTTAACGAGGCTGAGTTAACCCCCCTGGCGGTGGCCGAGGGCGTGATGGCTGTCCGCCATCGCAAACTGCCGGATCCTGCGGTATTGCCGAATGTGGGCAGTTTCTTCAAGAACCCGGTAATCGGATTGCCCCAGTTCCGGGAGCTTCAGGCCCGGTTTCCGGACGTTGTGTTCTATTCTGCTGACAGTCAGGTCAAACTGGCGGCAGCCTGGCTTATTGATCAGGCCGGATGGAAAGGGTTTCGTAACAGCCGGGTCGGGGTTCACAACCGCCAGGCGCTGGTGCTGATCAATCATTCCGGTGGAACTGGCCAGGATGTACTGTCCCTGGCTGATGACGTGCGCCAGTCTGTGCTTGAGAAATTCGGCGTTGAGCTGGAGATGGAGCCGGGGATTGTGGGCAACGCCTGATCTGCGGAGACGTCGTTAACACACCGGAAGGCTGGGGACAGCCTTCCGGTGTGTATGGTTCAGGGTTACAAGCCGCCTTTGGGCGATGCCTTCACCAGGAACGACAGAGCCTCATCCACAGGAATGTCCTGTTTTTCCTCGTCCCGCCGACCCTTGTATTCTAGGGTTCCGGCGCTCAGGCCGCGTTCTGAGACCACGAAGCGGTGGGGGATGCCAATCAGCTCCATATCTGCGAATTTCACACCCGGGCGTTCGTTGCGGTCATCCAGCAGAACATCGTAGCCAGCTAGGCGAAGCTGTTCGTAAAGCTTGTCGCCAGCCTCGGCCACCACCGGAGATTTGTGACCATTCAGGGTAACAATGGCCACCTCGAACGGTGCGATGGCATCCGGCCAGATGATGCCCTTCTCGTCGTGGTTCTGCTCGATGGATGCCGCGACGATGCGGGAAACGCCAATACCATAACAGCCCATTTCCATAATCGAAGTCTTGCCGTGTTCATCCAGAACCGAGGCGTTCATGGCCTTGCTGTACTTATTGCCCAGCTTGAAAATGTGGCCAACTTCAATACCGCGACGGATCTCCAGTGTGCCGTTCCCATCCGGGCTGGCATCGCCCTCGACCACATTGCGAAGATCTTCCACACGGCTGATTTCGGCATCGCGTTCCCAGTTTACGCCAGTCAGGTGATAATCATCCTTGTTGGCGCCGCAGACAAAATCTGCCAGGTGTGCTGCGCTGCGATCCACGATAACCGGCACCGGCAGCTTGACCGGGCCGATGGAGCCTGGCTTGCAGCCGATGGCTTTTTCGATTTCCTCGTCGGTTGCCATGGTCAGCGGCTCGGCAATGCCGGGGAGGTTCTCAGCCTTGATCTCATTCAGGGTGTGATCGCCGCGCAGAATCAGGGCCACCAGGCCGGATTCACCATTCTCATCCGCCTCTGCCTTTACCAGCAGTGTTTTCACACTGCGCTCAGCCGGCATGCCCAGGAACTGGGAAACTGCGTCGATGGTGCGTTGACCCGGTGTGTGAACCTCTTTCAGTTCCTCGCCGGGGGCAGGGCGCTCGCCGGCAGGTGCTACCGCTTCGGCTTTTTCGATGTTGGCGGCGTAGTCACCGCTGGTGCTGAATACGATGGCATCTTCGCCCGAGGAGGCTAGCACGTGGAATTCATGGGAGGAGCTGCCACCAATGGAACCGGAGTCCGCCTGTACCGGACGGTAGTCGAGCCCCAGCCGGTCGAAAATGTTGCAGTAGGTCTGGTGCATCACCTTATAGGTTTCATCCAGGGATTCCGCGTTCAGATGGAACGAGTAGGCATCCTTCATGATGAACTCGCGGGCGCGCATCACGCCAAACCGCGGGCGGCGCTCATCGCGGAACTTGGTCTGGATCTGGTAGAAGTTGGCCGGCAGCTCTTTGTAGCTTTTCAGTTCGTTCCGGATCAGATCGGTGATAACTTCTTCATGAGTGGGGCCAAAGCAGAAATCGCGGCCATGGCGGTCGTTCAGGCGCAGCAGTTCTCCACCGTACTGTTCCCAGCGGCCGGATTCCTGCCACAGCTCGGCGGGTTGTACCGCCGGCATCAGAACTTCCTGGGCGCCGCTCTTGTCCATTTCTTCACGGACGATTCGCTCCACCTTACGCAGGGTGCGCAACCCTAACGGCAACCAGGTGTAAAGGCCGGCGGCCAGTTTACGGATCATGCCCGCCCGCAGCATCAGCTGATGGCTGATAATCTCGGCGTCGGAAGGGGTCTCTTTCTGGGTAGCTATCAGGTAACGGCTCGCTCGCATCGTGTCTTCCGCTGTCATCAGAAAAGTGGGAGTCAGACTAATTGGCAAGGCGGGATGCCCGCCACAGCCTTTCATTGTCGTAGAGTGGGCGTTATTGTACGGAGCCTGCATCACAAGGTACAGATAATGACTGACGAATCCATCGATGTGTCACCTCGCCGGCGCCCGGTTCAGGCCCGCAGCCGGGAACGGGTGAACACCATACTGCAGCATGCTGCCGGGATCTTTCACGAGCAGGGCGTCGACAGCACCAGTATGTCGGCCATCGCCCGGCAGTCCGGCATGTCTCTGGCATCGCTTTACCGCTATTTCCCGAATAAAGCGGCGATTGTCAACGCTATTGCGGAGCGACATGTTGAGAAGATGGAGCAGGCGCTGAGGGTCAAGCTCCCGCAGCTGAGCCTGAGCGACGCGGTGGATGTCCTGATTGATCTGTTTTACGACTTCTACCGCACCGAGCCCGCCTATTCCGCGATCTGGAGCGGTGTGGAAGCCATGCCGGAACTGAGGCAGCTGGATCTTCGCGAACTATACAGCAACGCCCGGGACCTGGATGCCCGTCTGCAGGAGGAGTATCCCGATTTGCCGGCAGATCGCCGCTGGACAGCCAGTTTGCTGTTACCCCGTTCTGCGGGCACGATTCTTCGGCTGGCGGCCACCCTGCCGGATGAGCAGGGCGTATTGTTGGTACAGGAAATGAAAACCATGGCCCGCGCTTATCTGGACAACCTGGTGGCTCAGGACAAATAGCCCAGCGGCAGTGCGGTGCTGTCGATGACGCGCCGGAGAACAAAGCTGGAGTGAACACCGCTAACACCGGGAATACGGGTTATCCTGTTCAACAGGAAGTGGTGGTAGTGGTCCATATCCGGCACGACAACTTTGAGCATGTAATCCGCACTCTGACCAGTGATCAGATAACACTCCTGAACCTCCGGGTATTCCCCCACCTGTTCCTCAAACGCGGCAAAGCGCTCTGGTGTATGCCGGTCCATGCCAATGAGAATAATGGCGGTGAGCGACAGCCCCAGTTTTTTGTGATCCAGAATGGTGACCGTTCGCACGATAATGCCCGCTTCCTCGAGGGCGCGAACTCGCCGAAGGCAGGGGGAAGGGGATAGCCCGACTTTCTCGGCCAGTTGCTGATTGGTCAGTGAGCCGTCTTTTTGCAATTGTTCGAGGATTTTTCGGTCCAGCTTGTCAATTTTGACAAGCGTTTTCTCGGTATCGGGCATTTTCTGTCTCTTATTAAAGGATTTGTGAAATTATATGGCATTATCTGGTTGTGCGGCCAGAATTTGGCAACCAAATAGCTCGCTCCAGCCTTTACACTGTGTGTGTTCCAATCACTGTTTGATATCGGAAGGAATTTTCATCATGGCTTTTGACCATCGCAAATACGTTGCATTCCAGCCGGTCGCCAAGAAAGACCGTCGCTGGCCCGATCAGGTTATCCAGAAAGCCCCGGCCTGGTGCGCTGTGGATCTTCGGGACGGCAACCAGGCCCTGGTCAAACCCATGTCTGTTGCCCAGAAGCAGCGTTTATTCGATTTGCTGGTCAAGCTGGGTTTCAAAGAGATCGAAATCGGTTTCCCGGCAGCCAGCCAGCCGGACTTTGATTTCTGTCGCAAGCTGATCGAAGAAAACAGGATTCCGGATGATGTAAAGATCCAGGTGCTGACCCAGGCTCGCCCTGAATTGATCGAGCGGACGTATCAGGCCCTTGAGGGCGCCAAACGGGCGATTGTGCACGTTTACAATTCCACCTCGACCGTGCAGAGGGAGCAGGTGTTCGGTCTGGACCGGGACGGTATCCGCGATATCGCGGTCCACGGCGCTACCGTCGTGCGGGACATCGCCGCCCGCTATCCGGACACGGAGTGGACCTTCCAGTATTCGCCAGAGAGTTTTACCGGTACGGAGCTGGACTTTGCGGCCAGTGTGATTGATGCCGTCAACGATGTCTGGCGCCCGGATCAGGGGCAAGCGGTTATCATTAACCTCCCGGCGACTGTTGAAATGGCAACGCCCAATGTCTTCGCAGACCAGGTGGAGTGGATCTGTGACAACATTCGCTATCGGGAGCATATCAGCATCAGCCTGCATACCCACAATGACCGGGGCTGCGCGGTGGCCGCCGCCGAACTCGGCGTGATGGCCGGGGCAGACCGGGTGGAAGGTACCCTGATGGGTAACGGCGAGCGCACGGGTAACATGGACCTGGTCACCATGGCCATGAACCTGTATTCCCAGGGGATTGATCCTGCCCTGGATCTGTCCGGGATGGCCGAAATCACCGAAGTGGTGGAAGCGTGCACCGAGATTTCCACCCATCCGCGTCATCCATATGCCGGTGAGCTGGTCTTTACTGCATTCTCCGGCAGCCACCAGGACGCCATTCGCAAATGTCTCTCTCGGCGGAAAGAGGGCGATGCCTGGAACGTGGCCTATTTGCCCATCGATCCGTTCGATGTCGGCCGCCGGTACGAGGAAGTGGTTCGTATCAACAGTCAGTCCGGCAAAGGCGGTGTCGCTTACGTACTCGAGCGGGACTACGATATTACCCTGCCGCGGTGGCTGCAGATCGAATTCAGCAAGGTGGTCCAGCACGAAGCTGAAACCAATGGTGGAGAGATCGATTCACATACTATCCACCGTCTGTTTGAAGAGCGTTATCTGAAAGTGCACAGCGACTGGGCTCTTCGCTCCTACGACCTGCATCGGGATGATAATGGTGTGCGGGCCGAGGTAGTTGTCGGTGGTGATGCTGCTCCGGCTACCCTGGAAGGTCGAGGGCTGGGAGCCGTGGAGGCGGTTTCCGACGCACTGTCCAGGCAGTTTGGGGTCTCGGTGGCGGTCGAAGCCTATGATGAGTACGCGCTGGGCGAAGGTACCAATGCCAATGCTCTGGCGTGTATCCGGCTGACAGCCAATGGCAGGCACTGCAGCGCGGCAGCCCTGGCGGAAGATACTACCTCGGCGACATTGCAGGCCCTGTTCTCGGCGGTAGCTCAGGTGCTCGATGGTAGCCGGTCCGAGTCTGTTTCTGCAGAAGCAGCCGAAACTGTCTGAGCGGATAATACCGTCTACCAACAGAAAGGCCGGCAATCCAGGGACTGCCGGCCTTTCTTGTTTCTGCCCGTGAGGGGCATCAGGACGCTGACATAACAGCTTAAAGCGGTGTTACGTTTTCGGCCTGCGGGCCTTTCGGGCCCTGGGTTACGGTGAACTGCACCTGCTGACCTTCGGCCAGAGTACGGAAACCGTTTGCGTTGATTGCACTGTAGTGAACGAAAACGTCACTGCCGCCTTCCTGGGCGATGAAGCCAAAGCCCTTGGATTCGTTGAACCACTTCACGTGGCCGGTTTTGGTATCGGACATCGATCTTTCCTGTCTTACTGATAATTTTCCCTCACGGGACCTTCTTTCGAGCTGGGACATCCGGAGCGCACTGAGGAAGGGGCAACGAAAAGCCAAGGGCA